>OFGE01000152.1_pt1 | contig 79950 bp, 67 predicted proteins | sample 1521681 | NCBI WGS metagenome assembly OFGE01 (sample SAMEA3504093, study PRJEB24116) | mouse gut metagenome | biome: mouse gut; feature: mouse-associated habitat; material: faeces | place: Denmark | collected 2011 | reverse complement strand
AAGACCGCTCTACAAGCCGAAATTCGATGTGTTCAAATTTTTGTCATGTACTTAAAAAATTGCCATAAGATTTGTTTATTTCGAATTCTATTGTTACTTTTGCGCCGAGTCTAATATTTAAACTCATAAAAAAATTAGTTTAATTATAAAAAACAGTCTATGAAGCATTTTTTTACAACAGTTTCTGCATTGCTGCTTGCCTCAATGTCAAGTTTAGCTGCCGAAGTCGTGCCGTATGTACATGACTTCAACGATGCGGATTGTCTTCAGGAATGGTCTGTTCTTGCACATTCAGACCGCGTCCGTTTCAAGTATGTCGAAGCCCACCAGGCTCCAGTATATGGATATCGCAACTGCGTATGTTCCAACTCGATATACAGCGGTGGTTCAATCGAAACCAAGGACAGCTGGCTTATAAGTCCCGCTATAAGTCTCGAGGGTGGAAAAGAGTACATCGTTACTTACCATTACGCGCTGACAAATACGGCGCGCGAATATCTGGGGATATTCTATGGTACCGAACCCACTGCGGAAGCCATGACAACCGAGGCCTTGGCGATGTATTTCTATTTCGGAAAAGGTTTTCTCGAAGAAAGTGCCGGGATGATTCTGGAATGCAAAATAAAACCGGAAACCACAGGAACTTATTATATAGGGTTTTATGACAATGCCGACAAATATTCGTCGGCAATCACCGCGGTCTACGACTTCTCGGTTACGGAAGCCGCCTCTGGCCAGATGCCTTCTGTTCCGACAGATTTCACTCTGATCCCCGACCAAACAGGAAAGCTTGAGGTGGAACTTTCTGCCAAAGCTCCCGCCATCGATGCAAATGGAGATCCGATCGCATCACTTTTATCAATGGAATTTATTCGTGGTAAAGAGGTCATCCATACTATCGAGACGCCTGTTCCCGGCAGTATATATACATATATTGACAAGAATCCTGCTAACGGAAACAACACGTACGGTGTCAGAGCCGTCAACGAAAGCGGTACATCCAACCTTGTTCAGGAGATAGTCAAAGTCGGTGTCGGACTACCGGACCCCGTGACTGAACTGGAAGCAGTCCAGATATCTCCGGGACGTGTCAAGGCTTCATGGAAGAAACCGTCCAGAGACATTACAGGATTTGCTCTCGATCCATCGCTTGTAAAATCGAAAGTGGAGGTATGGAAAGGTGAGAATTTAGTAAATACTTATGAGGATATAGAGGATTCAGAGTTTGAGTTCGATATCTGCGCCCCTGATGCTGTTCAGGATTTCTACTCGCTGCATGTATATGCCGTCACCACCGGTGGTGAATCACTTGTTGCTGAATTACATGGTCTGACAGCCGGTGAGTCATATAAAACTCCTTTCGAAGAGACATTTCCGGGAGCCAGCCCCACTCACCCCTTCTATATCAGCTCAGATGAAAAATACAGAGCCACATGGGAGTATATCCATGACGAGAATCTCGGCGTTGGATGCGCACGTTTCAAGGGAAGTGCAGTCACGGCACAGGCCTCCTTATATAGTGGTTCAATAGCCATTCCTGAGGATGAAGAAACGAAAATCAGTTTCAAATACAGTACGCTCGGAGATTCCGATAATGAGTTGTCGGTTATAGTGGTCAGCCCGACCGGGGCAGAAACTATCGGAACTGTCAAAGGCATGACAACTGACCAGAAAGATGCAGAATTCGACCTGTCCCCATACAAAGGACAGGACATCCAGTTCGCACTTTGCGGAAAGTATATTTCCGGCGGATTCTATATAATGGTAACTGATATCAGAGTCGGGAATCAGGTTGGATCGGGCGTTTCAGACTTCGGTAATGACAAGCATAACAGCTCAGTGTACTATGACATCAACGGCTACCGCATTTCAAATCCTGAAAGTGGACGCTTTATGATCAAGGTTGAGAATGGAAAATCAGAAAGGGTAATCGTGAAATGATTATTCTCTTATTATAACGAACAAAAAGAGCAGCGGTATAAATTTCCGCTGCTCTTTTTGCTGTAACTGGCATGCTGGCGATTTTCATCGCTATTTCGGAGTCTCCCCTATCATTTGCTTTTGAGTTCCTCACGAAGGAATATTGCTGTCGGAGTGTCTTTCAGGGCAACCTCTTCGGGTGTGCCTTCCGCAATTATCCTGCCTCCTTCCCGACCGCCGCCAGGACCAAGGTCTATGATATGGTCAGCGCATTTGATCACATCTAGATTATGCTCGATCACCACCATTGTGTTTCCTTTGTCCACAAGTTTATCGATCACTTTCATCAAAACCCGGATATCCTCGAAATGAAGACCGGTAGTCGGTTCGTCAAGAATAAAGAGGGTCCGTCCCGTGTCGCGTTTAGCAAGTTCCGTAGCGAGTTTCACCCGTTGATTCTCTCCGCCGCTAAGCGTGCTTGACGGCTGGCCAAGTTTTATATATCCGAGACCTATATCCTGAAGCACTTTGATCTTACGGAGTATGGAAGGTACATTCTCAAAGAATTCAACGGCTTGACTGACTGTCATTTCAAGAACATCGGCAATGGATTTTCCTTTGTATCTTACTTCAAGGGTCTCGCGGTTGTACCGCTTGCCGTGGCATTCCTCGCAAGGCACGAGCACATCGGGAAGAAAATTCATCTCTATCGTACGGTACCCGTTGCCTCTGCATGCCTCGCAGCGTCCGCCGGAGACATTGAACGAGAAGCGGCCAGGTTTATATCCTCTTATTTTGGACTCCGGAAGCTCCACGAAGAGTTTGCGTATGTCGGAGAACACACCCGTATATGTAGCCGGATTCGATCTCGGCGAGCGTCCGAGCGGAGACTGGTCCACGGTAACTACCTTGTCGATATGTTCAATTCCATCCACCTCTTTGTAAGGAAGCGGTTCCTGAAGCGACCGATAGAATTTCTGGCTCAGGAGCGGCTGCAGCGTGCCGTTGACAAGCGATGACTTTCCGCTGCCACTTACTCCGGTGACACATACAAACATTCCGAGAGGGAGGGATAGATCGGTATTCTTGAGATTGTGACCGGTCGCTCCCCTGATTTTCAAAAATCTGCCATTGCCTTTGCGGCGTTTCTCCGGAATCGCTATCTCCCGGGCACCATTCAGGTACGATGCGGTAAGAGTATCGGTCTCAAGCATTTTTTCGGGCGAGCCCTGATACACCACTTCTCCTCCGTGGTGTCCCGCGCCGGGACCGATGTCTACCACATAGTCGGCCTCCTTCATAATGTCTTTGTCATGTTCAACCACTATTATGGAATTGCCATTGTCACGCAACTGCTTGAGACTATTGATGAGTCTTACGTTGTCGCGCTGGTGCAGTCCGATGGATGGCTCGTCAAGTATATAGAGCACATTTACAAGCTCCGAACCAATCTGGGTGGCGAGTCTGATACGCTGACTCTCCCCTCCGCTGAGCGACGAACTGCTTCTGTTGAGAGACAGATAGTCGAGCCCCACTTCGAGAAGGAACCTGAGGCGGCTCCGTATTTCCTTAAGTATTTCTTCCGCCACTACCCTCCTGTGCGGATCAAGACGGTTTTCAAGTCCCTGGGTCCACTTATATAGCTCCGCTATATCCATTGAGGCCACATCCGCAATGCTCTTGCCGTCAATAAAGAAATGAAGGGATATCGGGTTGAGACGGTTCCCGTTGCATTCGGGGCATACGGCCTTCGAGAAGAACTGTCCGCTCCATTTATTGGCATCGGCGCCGGCATCCTCGCTCTGCTGCATCTCGATGTACTTCACCACTCCTTCGTATGTTATGTCGTAATGACTCAGCGACATCGTGTCGTTGTTGATCTCGAGCCTCGCGTCCGTACCGTTCAGAATGTCGTCCAGCGCCTCGGCGGGCAATTCCGCTACAGGAGTTTTCAGGGTGCAGCCATGCATCGCGCATATAGCTTCTATCTGCCAGAATATAAACGTATTCTTATACTTGCCGAGTGGAACTATAGCCCCGTCATGTATTGACTTGGACTTGTCCGGTATAATCTTGTCCTCGTCAATCAGATTCACATATCCGAGACCTTTGCAGCGCCGGCATGCTCCCTGCGGGGAATTGAATGAGAAATTATGTGGGGCAGGTTCCGGGTACGATACCCCGCTCTCCGGGTCCATCAACATCTGCGAGAAATATTTCATTTCATCTGATTCAGTGTCGATCACCGCCATCATCTTGCCCCCTTGCCTGAGTGCCGTCCCCACACTCTCCTTCAGACGCTGCATGTCCTCAGAACGGGCCCGCAATCTGTCCACAACCAACTCGACCGAGTGATTCTGATACCGGTTGAGTTTCATCCCGTAGACGAGTTCCTTTATCTCACCGTCGACACGCACATACAGATACCCTTTTTTGCGGAGATTCTCAAACAAATCCTTATAGTGTCCCTTACGGTTCTTTACAAGTGGGGCGAGTATGTATATCTTGCGGCCATCATATTCGTTGAGAATCATTCCGATGATTTTGTCCTGAGTGTACTTTACCATCGGGTTGCCGTTCACATAACAGCGTGCCTCCCCCATTCTTGCAAAAAGGAGACGAAAGAAATCATATATTTCGGTGGTTGTGCCTATGGTACTCCTCGGATTCTTGTTGACGGTCTTCTGTTCGATGCTTATCACTGGACTCAGCCCAGTGATTTTATCTACATCCGGCCGTTCCAGCGAGCCGAGCATATTGCGTGCGTAGGAGGAAAACGTGTCTATGTATCTGCGCTGCCCTTCGGCAAAGATAGTGTCGAAAGCCAACGATGACTTTCCACAACCACTCAGTCCCGTTATTACACTCAGCTTGTTGTGAGGTATGGAGACATCCACATTCTTGAGGTTATGGACTCTCGCGCCGTAAACTTCCACAGATTCGGAAGTCTGCACTGACTCGAAATCCAAATCCTTCATATTATTCTCGATCATATACGAACTATTAACAATTTTAATGCCAAAATATTTCATGCTGTCAAAATAAGACAGCCCCATAGGACTCTCAGGAATCCACGCCCTTTACATTTAGAACTTTTTAGACTTTTTTATGCGTAATTTGTTTAACATTTGTAAAAGTGTTAATTTTGATTCGGATTTATACTACGAACGAATAGGTTATGAAAAGGATTCTGTTAAGTTTGCTGCTTTTTGCCGCATTTTTGCCGCTGCGCGCCCAAATAACTCTTGATGAATGTATTCGTCTTGCCGAAGAGAATTATCCTCTCATCAGGCGTTATGACCTTGTCTCGAAGTTGTCGGAACTCAATATTTCGGAAGTCAACAAAAGCTGGCTACCGCAGATGAATGTCTACGGGCAGACCACCATTCAGAATCTCGTGCCGTCATTTCCTGAAACCCTCACCGGAATCCTTGATAAATTAGGTACAAAAATGGAGGGGTTGAACAGATTCCAGTATAAAGTAGGCGTGGATCTGAGCCAGACCGTATGGGACGGAGGTGTCTCCAAGACCCGACGTGAGATTCTTAAAGCCGAGGCTGAAGTGAACAAAGCGGAGATCGACTCCAGGATGTATGAGGTTCGCAAACAGATAGAAAACCTTTTTTTCGCAGCGTTGCTGAGCGATGCTCAGGTACGCCAGACTGAACTTTCCGCACGGTTGCTTGAAAGCAACTGCAGCCGTCTCAAAGCCATGCTTGCCAACGGAGTGGCCATGCAGAGCGATGTCGATATGGTGGAGGCGCGCCTTCTTGAAGTAAGACAGCATTTGGTGGCAGCACGCGGAACATACAGAAATTATCTTGATCTTCTCGGTCTTTTTATAGGAAAGCATCTGGAAGATACCGTTCTTGTTGCCCCTTCGGCGGTGAGGCCTGATTCGCGGGAGTGTCTTCGTCCCGAATTGAAGGCTATCGATGCGAGAGTCCGTGCCGATCGCTCCGCCCTTAATGGAATAAAGGCTGATCTCATGCCCAAAATCGGCTTTTTCGCTCAGGCATATTATGGATATCCGGGATTCGATTATTTTAAGAGCATGAGCGATTGCGACCCGGGATTCAATGTGATCGGCGGAGTGAAAATATCATGGAATGTAGGGGCACTCTACACCCGTCGCGACCGTATGGACAAATTGCGTCTATCCTCTCTATGCGCTGAAAATGACAGAGATATTTTTCTGTTCAACAATAATATCGAACAGCAGACATCAAACTCCAAAATCGAAGAAATTGAAAAGATTATGGCCGATGACAGCCGTATAGTGGAATTGCGCAGAAGTGTCCGTAAGGTGGCCGAGTCCCAACTTGAAAATGGAGTGATCGACGCTACATCCCTTCTCGATAAAATCACAGCCGAATCGCAGGCATCTCTCACTCAGGCTTATCACGGCATCCAACGGATACAATATATATATCAGTTGAAATATACACTTAATCAATGAAATTCTCTGTATGAAATCATCACTTGTTATAAAATTTCTCCCCTTTGCCGCTGCTGTAATTATGGTCGGCTGCTCTGAAAATAATGACTATGACGCCACCGGAATCTTTGAGGCGACAACTGTGACCGTATCGGCCGAGACATCCGGCCGAATACTGTCATTCCCGGTAGAGGAAGGCGACAGCGTATATGCGGGCCAGCAGGTGGCACAGATCGACTCCACCATGCTCATGCTCCAGCTGGCACAGCTCGGAAGCCAGCGGCAGTCTGCCATCAGCAGCAGTCCGGACATTGCGGCCCAGGTTGCGTCAGTCAAGGCTCAGATCGCTCATGCCGAAGAAGAAAAAGCACGCGTGGAACGCTTGTTTGCCTCCGGCGCCGCCACTCAGAAACAATACGATGACGCCGCCGCAAGGCTCAGTACGCTGCAAGGTCAGATTCAGGGAATGACCTCTACCCTCTCTAAAAACCGTTCAGCAGTCTCGGGCAATGCTTCGGCAATCCAGTATCAGCGCGAACAGATAGAGCAACAGATAGAACGATGCCGAATCTTAGCTCCCGAGTCGGGCACGATACTTTGCAAATATGTCCAGCGCGGTGAGTTTGCCGCTCCCGGCAAACCGCTTTTCAAAATGGCAGATCTTAACAGGATTTTTCTGAGGAGTTATTTCACAGCCTCGCAGTTGGCCGACATCCGGATCGGACAGAAAGTTACAGTGACAGCCGATTTCGGCGGTGACAGCCAGTTTGAATATCCGGGTGTGATCACCTGGATATCGCAGGAGAGCGAGTTTACTCCGAAATCCATACAGACCAGAGATTCACGCGCCAATCTCGTATATGCCGTCAAGATTGCAGTGAAGAATGACGGACGTCTGAAACTCGGCCAGTATGGAGAAGTGAGTCTCTGACCTCGGCTTTCATCTTGTCCTCATTCCTTCATGCTTCATTCCATTATGGGAAACGCCATAGAAATAAATAACGTCTCGAAAATCTACACTAAGGTAAAGGCTCTTGACAATGTGTCATTTTCCGTACCAGAAGGTGTTCTATACGGGCTTATCGGACCTGACGGAGCAGGTAAGTCCACTCTTTACAATATACTGACGACATTGCAGCATCCTGATTCCGGAAGTGCATTCGTCGCCGGTTATGATGTGGTGAAAGAACGGAAGGAAATTCGAACGGAAGTAGGTTATATGCCAGAGCGATTTTCGCTATATCCGGATCTAACGGTAAAGGAAAACCTCGAGTTTTTCGCATCGTTGTTCGGAGTGCGGGTCAAGGACAATTACGATCTGATCGCTCCCGTAATGGCCCAGTTGGAAAAGTTTCCCAACCGCCGCGCTTCCGCTCTGTCGGGAGGAATGAAGCAGAAACTGGCCCTTGGCTGCGCGTTGATTCACCGTCCGAAGGTGCTTTTGCTTGACGAGCCTACAACTGGTGTCGACGCGATATCACGCAGCGAGTTCTGGACGATGCTAAGGTCGTTGCGGGAGAGCGGAATCACGATTCTTGTCTCCACTTCCTACATGGACGAGGCGGTGCTCTGCGAAGCGATGGCTCTTATCTATAACGGAACGATTGTGGAAAAAGGAACTCCTTCGGAACTGACCGCGCATCTCGGCGAGAACCTCTATAATGCGTCGGCCGACCAGATGTATCCTTTGCTTGAGGCGGTGCGGAAATTGCCGGGAGTGCTGAATTCATATACGTTCGGAGCCACGCTTCATCTTGTGACTGACGCTACTTTCGATGCCGCACTGGCATACAGACTGCTCTCGGAGTCGGGTCTCGAAAATGTCAAGTTGTACCCCGCCAAAGGAAATATTGAGGATCTGTTCATCAGATTCTGTGTCAGCGATAAATAATACCTATGGATATGAAACCGGTCATAGAGGTGAGAAACCTCACCAAGCGTTTTGGAAATTTCACAGCCGTCAACGATATTTCGTTTGATGTCGCCAAGGGTGAGATTTTCGGATTCCTCGGCGCAAACGGCGCAGGGAAAACCACAGCGATGAGAATGCTCTGCGGATTGAGTTTCCCTTCCTCGGGCAGCGGTACGGTAGCAGGTTTTGACATCAATGCCGAACCGGAACAGATCAAGCGGCATATAGGGTACATGAGCCAGAAATTTTCGCTCTATGAGACGATGACCGTTGATGAGAATCTACGTCTGTTCGCATCCATCTACGGGATTCCGGCCAAGGAAACACAGCGCCGCATGGATAAGCTTTACTGTCAGCTCGGGATGGAGTCTATGCGGCATTCGCTCGTCAAGTCTATTCCCAACGGTTGGAAGCAGAAACTCGCATTCTCTGCGGCTACCATACATAATCCGGCGGTGGTTTTTCTGGATGAACCCACCGGAGGCGTGGACCCGCTGACCCGCAGGAAATTCTGGGAACTGATATATCGCAGCGCATCGGAAGGCACCACACTGTTCGTCACCACCCACTATCTTGATGAAGCTGAATATTGCAACCGTGTCTCCATCATGGTTGACGGACGGATAGATGCGCTTGACTCTCCGGCAGCCCTCAAAGCAAGATACGGTGCGTATACCATGGATGAAGTGTTCCGTAAAGTGGCCGTTGCCAAGAATACTGAAAAAAAATAAGAAAACTGTGTCTATATTCCTGTCAATAATAAAGAAAGAGTCGCTTCATCTCGTCCGCGACCCGCGCACGGTGCTTATTGTGTTGTGTATGCCGATTATTCTACTGCTGCTCTTCGGATTTGCTATATCCACAGAAGTGAACAATGTGGATGTCGGCATTGTCACCGACAGTCATTCTCAGGAAGTCCGCGATATTGTCTCCCGGATCGGTTCCAGCCCATATTTCACACTCAGGGGCATGATGTCGCAGCCGGAAATAGAACCGGCTTTGCGGGACGGTGTCGTCGATGCGGTCCTTGTGCTCAGGGAGTCATCGGGAAAAGTCGACCATCAGGTCGTGGCTGATGCTTCCAATCCGAACAATGCCCAGATATATGCATCTTATCTTGAGGGTGTAATGTCACGAAACGTTCCGGATCCGGCCCTAACCACCACACTCTATAATCCTCAGCTGAAGAGTTCGTATAATTTCGTGCCGGGGATAATGGGTATGATTTTCATACTCATCTGCGCCATGATGACTTCCGTGTCCATCGTCAGGGAGAAGGAGAGCGGAACCATGAATCTTCTTCTTGTCTCGCCGATCAAGCCGCGCACCATCATACTCGGCAAGCTTATCCCCTACTTCGTACTCTCTCTGATGATTCTCGCGCTGATGCTTGCGTTCAGCTATACTCTTCTTGGAATCCCGTTCTCCGTTACGGCTCTCAATACTGTATGGGTGTCGGTGCTGTATATCATAATGTCGCTCGCTATCGGATTATTGATATCGACTGTCGCGAAAACGCAATTCACTGCGCTTGTCATCTCCGGAGTGCTGTGCATCTTTCCTGTGACCATGCTGTCGGGAATGCTTTTCCCTGTGGAAAATATGCCCGTTGCATTGCAATGGTTCAGTTGTACGGTGCCTGCCAGATGGTATATAGATGCCATGCGGACACTCATGATACAACAGCTTGATATAATGTATGTGATCGATGACATCGCGATATTGGCCTCTATCACGGTTCTGGTGATTACAGCCGCAATATTGCAATTCTCAAGGAATAAATAAAGATATTATGGACTGAAGCGTCCGGACTATAAATTTTTCTCAACTGCTTATACAATAATGAGAATACTTAAGGCTCTGTTGATAAAGGAATTCATAATGCTGCGGAGGGATGCTTTCCTTTTGCGTACCATCATTCTGCTGCCGCTTGTGGTGATGCTTGTGTTGCCGCTTGTAGCAAACATGGATGTGAAGAATGCAGGAATCGCGGTGGTTGATAACGATATGTCTCAGCTCTCCCGACGTATTATAGCTGATATGGACGCTTCTGAACATCTCTCGGTGTCGGAGTCTTCATTTACCTATGGCGAGGCGATGGCGGCCATCGAGGATGGTCGCGCCGATGCCATGATCACTATTCCGCAAGGATACGCCCGACAGTTGCAGGAGGGACATCTTCCCAAGCTGGATATACGCGCAAACGGTGTCGACGCCACCAAAGGTATGCTGGCGTCGCGCTATGCGCTGCAGTCGCTTGGCAGCACCCTTTCCCAATGGAAGGCAGAGACCGGATACTACATCCCGGATACCCGCGCAAGTCTGCTGTATATGTTCAATCCGACTCTAAACTATAGAAATTATATGATTCCGGCTCTTATGGTGGTTCTTCTTGTAGTCATCTGCGGGATTCTGCCTGCCCTTAATCTTGTTACGGAGAAGGAATTCGGCACTATCGAGGCGATGAATGTGACACCGGTCGGCAAGCTGACTTTTGTGCTCTCAAAGCTTATACCGTTCTGGATTACGGGCCTGTTGGTTATAACCCTCGGTATCCTTGTCGGATGGCTTGTATATGGCCTTAAACCTCTTGGAAGTGTTCCTGCCATATATCTGGCATCGTTCATATTCAGCCTACTGATGTCGGGACTTGGGCTCTCTGTCGCGAACAGATCCTCCACAATGCTGCAGACCATCTTCGTGTGTTTCGCTGTTGTGATTGTATTCATGCTAATGGGAGGACTTTTCACTCCGATTGAATCCATGCCGCAATGGGCGCAATACTTCACATACATTGTGCCGCCCCGCTATTTCATTGAAATCATGCGGTCCATCTATCTGAAAGGCGCATCTATGACAGACCTATGGATCGATTATGCAGCCCTCTGCGGTTTTGCCCTGCTCTTCCTGCTCATCTCCGCTCTTACATACAAGAAGCGTAGCTGATACTGGTCGTATAAATTTAAAAGGGAGCAGACAACTGCTCCCTTTGCAATTTTGTTATTTATCCCGCATTTTTAATATTCTGCGTCTGTGGTCTGTTTTTTGGCGATACTAATTATCATTCGGTTATGATTCTTCTCGCTCCGATATACCTGCCTTCGTAGTATCCTTCGCAACTTGAAACCTTTACTCCGCGCAGACTCGCATGGATAAACTTGAAGTCTCCGGTCTCATTGTTCGCTGATGTGACAATTCCCACGTGACCTACATTACGGCCGCTGCGGCGGCTTGTGAAAAATACAAGGTCTCCTTTACGCAACTGCTTTCTGTCTACCTTTTCGCCCTCGGTATATTGGGCGCGCGATGACGGACTGATTGAATATCCGAATTGTTTATAGACATAGCTTGAAAATCCGGAGCAGTCGAATGACTTGGGACCTTTCGAACCATGTCGGTAAGGCTTTCCGAGATGACGGCTGGCCTCTTTAAGCAGGTCTTCGATCATTCTGTTCGACTCAAGGCTCAAACTTGCCACGACTTTGCTTTCGCGTTTTGACACATCCTCCTTTATAAGGCCGTTGATTACGTTGCGGTCCATGCGGGAATTGACATTAGCCAATTGCTCGCGGTGCATCTGCTGATGTGTTCTTAGAGTTTTTTTGTTTGTCTGGGCACCGCCTCCTACGCAGCATGCGGCAACCAATATGCTTGTAAGGATTTTTCTACAAATCATCATTTGTCCGAATTATTATGGATGACCGCTCTGTCATAAGCGGTTTATATACTGTAGCAGGATTTAATTCATTGCTCCTGCAAACGTTCTGTTCGATTGTTCGATGCGAAATTAACTAAAATTTTCAGTAATTCCAAACCATGGCGACACAAACTCCATTAAATATCAATCTTTTAATAAAATTTAGTATTTGGCACATATTGTCGCTATATGTGCAAAATTTCAAAAAACACATTATTTTCCCGGGCGTGAGATCAACCGAGAATCAGGAGGTAACAGAAGATTGCCGGCATTGCGAGGAGGAAGGAATCGATTCTGTCGAGTATGCCGCCGTGACCCGGAATAATGTTGCCGGAATCTTTTATCTTGAGCGTTCTTTTCAGCAACGATTCCACAAGGTCCCCCCAAGTGCCGAAGACAGTCACCGTTACCGCGAAACCTATAGCGAACCAGCAACTGTCGCTCACCATGCCGAACCCGAAAAAGTCCATACCGAACCGCCAGAACAGCCACGCCGCAATTATATTGAAGAAAAGTCCCCCGAAAAATCCTTCCCAAGATTTCTTTGGCGAAATACGTTCGAACAGGCGGTGCTTGCCCAATGTACTGCCCACAAGGAATGCTCCCGTATCATTGATCCAGATAAAAAAGAACAGAGCAAGCAGAAGATTGGATGTCCACAAGTATGCCACTCCAACCATAAGCCCCATCGGAAGACCTATGTAAATCTGAGACATCATGGAATGTCCGAGATTGCGTAACGGATCCTCCTCCTTCATATATAGTTCCGCTACAAAGCGAAGCACCATTATCCCGGTCCATATCACCAACGGATACAAAAGTACTCCGCAACAGAGCGCCACACACCCGATAATGTCGAGCAAAAGAGCCGGCATGTTTTTTCTGTTGAAATCATGGCATATCTTCGAAAATTCCACGCACGCCAACACCGACAGGAGTGCGCCAAGCATCATCGTCCCCTTTTCTCCCAGAAGAATAGCTCCGACTATAACAAGGCAATATACGATTCCCGAAAGACTTCTTGTAAGTAATTTCTTTAAATCCATGACATGATAGTTAGTGCCTAAAAACAAATGGTATTTTACTGAACCTATATTTATTTATCTTGAACCAAAGTTTATTTTACCCTGAACCAATATCCTGCGGCAACAGATATTGACATCGGATTTGACCCTCTGAAATGTTCGGTACGACCGGATCGGAGCATATTCCCGAGCCCGAAATAATACCGGGCTTCCAGATAGAGGGAGTTGCGTCTGTTTATGCTGAACTCACCTCCGATACCGCCCGATATTCCATAATCAAACTTGTTTTCCACCGGCATTCCATACTGATAGATCATTCTGTTGGGGAAACCTTCCACGGAACCAATGTCAGTATAATCGAAATTTGAATTTGTGCTTTCTCCGAGAGCAAGACTGACAGAGGGTCCGGCGTTTATGAAAAACCGACCTCTGCGCCCGAAATATATATGGGCCAGAAAAGGAAGCTGGAGGTAATTAACCGTGCGGCTGTAAGAGAACGGACGCTTTTCGAAATCCTCTTTCCACCCCCGCTGCTCAAAATTCAGTTCGACAATAAAGCCGAAATGATTCTCTTCCATATACCGGAAATTGATTCCACCGTTTGCGCCGGGAAGAAGGCCTTGCGTGATACCCGGGGTGAAAGAAACCATTGAAAGATTCGCTCCCCCATGACCCCCGATCTCTATCTTCGACTCATAATGGGTCTGGGCGAGAGCCGGCATCGGTGACATTGCGGACAGACAGACAGCGAGCTTCAGTATATGTTTCATGATTGAACCGCTACACAATGAATTATTCCAATTTTCCTGAAATTCACTCCACAATTATTCTGTCCACAACATCTTCAGGAGAGAATCTCACCACATACACTATCGGGTTGACTATCCCGGTCCAGTTGTCCTGACGCCGCATCTCGAAATCACTCTGCACGCTTTCGTCCGACCTGGTGAAAGTGTTGAAATCTCCCTTGCTGTCGCCAAACGATTTAATGAAGTATTTTGCCGTGTCATATCCGAGCGCGGAGTATACCGGGAAAGACCGGGCCGGCTCGCGGTCGAAAAGAGACTTGTATTCGATGGCAAACCGTTTGGAATCCATGGATTCGGAATTCATATAGAACCGGGACGGAATCAGAGTCTCGACTTCATGCATGGGTCCGGACAGAGATTCATCATAGACAATCCAGTTTGGACGCCCGAGAACTGTTATATCGGCCAAAGGGTTTTCATCACGCAACTTTTTAACCGCAGCAAGAAACTTTGATACCTCAGCCTTCTTTACCATCGAACCATATAGCAGCAATCCGTCATTTTCGTCTGAGACGAGCGACTGGAGATCCTCTTCAGTCACAGTTAGCGGTCTGCTCTTCCAGTCCGCGCGTAAAGCGTCTGCAAGCTGGTCATTCTGATCACAGGCACCTGTAAATACAAGCCTGCGTTCTCCGTAATTCTCCCTGAACCAGCGTGCCACTCCTGCATTGAATATGTCGGACGGGGCGATAAGCTGGACCACATACGGATTTTCAAGATAAGTTGTATCTCTCGCATCGAGAGCGTTGACAACCGGAGTCCTGCTTACCTCGCCATATTCGGCAAGAGACTCTGGAAATTTTTTCTCTGAAAGTGAAATCACCATCGAGGGTTTGAATCCGTCAAGTTCCGTGATGACATCTTCTGCCGGACGCATTCCGTCTACAATTTTGAAATGGATTTTATAACCGGAATTTTTCAATGAGTTTATTCCAGTAAGGAATCCTCTTGTGTATTCGAGGTTGCGCATTTCGGCAGGCTCCTCCATCACCAGAGCCACTTTTACCGTATAGTCGTTCAAGTCCGGAGATATCCCGTGAATCTCTTCATATATGTTGCGGACACCTTCCGGACTCTGTTCCCGGGGATCTTTGTTCTCCACAATCCGCTCTACTTCCACAGTCTTAAGCCTCGGTATGGTAAGATACAGCTTGTTCCTTATCTTATCCACTCCAGGATTCGATTTTCTGAGACTTTCCACCGATATGCCGAAACGGCGTGCTACCGACACCCACGTGTCCTCCTTGGTGGCCCGATATACGTCAAATCCCTCAAGCCGGGTCTCGTCTGTCACACTCGAAATCATCTGAACGCCGGTTCCGGCAGCCGGAATCAGAATCGTGGCGCCCGCTCTGAAATTATGTTCCGAGACTCCCGGATTAAGTTTCAGGATTGCGGCGACAGTGGTCTTGTTGTCGGATGCGAGTCGATATAATGTATCGCCTTTCTTTATCACATACTTTTCGACCTTGTCGGACTTTTCTCCCGGACTGCATAAGTTTTCATTTACCCTGGCTGTCGGAGAGTCATTTCCCTCCGGCTTAAAATCTACGGGATAATAAATCTTCATATCCCGTCGAAGATCGGCCATTGCTCCGGGATTGAGCCGCTGCAACTCAGAATCGTTCCAATTGAAATCTCTTGAGATTCCGAACAGCGAGTCCCCTTTCTTAACTTCATATACATAATAACGGCGTCCGAGGATCTCCACAACCGGGAGACCGGATGCCGTTTCTGCAAACGCATTCGGTCCAATGGTTCCGGCACACGAAAGGCTTAGAAGTGCAAGTGAATACAGTCTGTATTTTCCCATGTTTACAAAAACAGCGAAATCGGGGAGGCAATCTCCCCGACAAGCTAAATTAGAATTTGAATCCGAGTGATACCACTACCTGAGAATTGTTAAGACTCAGGGATGCCTTCTCCGCCGGCATTTCGGATGCCGGATCAGGAGAGAACGGATAGTAATCAGCACTCAGATGTTTCCATACGTAAGCAGCGTCTATGTAGAATCCCCGGTAACGGTATCCGAGACCGCATGTCACATAATTCGTGGAATTGTCGAGTCTGTAATTTGATATGATTCCTGCTGAAGGCACGGTTGCCACCTCCTTCCTGGCTTCGGCGGTTACCGGCGATGTGGTGTGGCTGTACCCGGCACGCACGCTGAATGATGGTGTCACCCTATATTCGGCTCCGACTCTGATTGTACTGGTCCCTTTGTAGATCTGCTGGATCTTTTGGTTTGTATATTCTTCCGGATTGGAGTCGTAGGTAAGGTCTGCGCGGGTGACGGGTGATGCCGAGAAATCGTAGCCGTAATCCCACCAGGGATAGTCGTAGCCGTAATCGTATTCGGAAGCCGTGGAATAGCGCATGCCGTTGTAGCCGATCCATTCATAATCGGCCGAGACAATGAACTTCTGCCCTATCACTCCTGCCACCGAGGCTATTACCTTCCACGGCGATGAAAGGTTCACATTGTTGGAATTCGACCTGTCGTTATTGGTCACGGCAAAGTCGGAACCGAAGGGATAGCTGTATTCTATTCTCTCCGGGTTGAATGTTTCAGTGAGTTTATAGAATGTCGGCGTATGAAATGCGAGACCGAGTCTGAGTTCCTGTATCGGCTTTACGATCACTCCAAGTTGATAGTTGAAGCCGGTGCCGCTCAGTCGGTAATTGTCTCTCAGCGCCCATCGGGCATCCATCTGGCTCACTTTCCGGGTGTTGGGATTAAACACCCAGGCATCCTGAAGGTTCTCATTCCACATTGATGAAATTCTGTAGTCCATAGCCACGATGTCGAAGTTCATGCCCCAGTAAACCACGTTGTTGATATTGCCGCCAAACGCAATGTTGTATTCGTCGACCGATCCGCGTTCCGATACTCCGAATGTGGCATTGCCCGATGTGCCGTTGCCGAACTGACCGTACCAGTCTGTGGCCGCACCGTTGTCTGTGTGGACAATTTCCGGATTGATCAGCATGGCGTCGTACCCCAGAATCGTCATCCAGGGAACATTGGGATTCTTATATGGTTCGTAGTTATCCGTAGCCCTGACATCGGCCTCTGTTATGCCATAAGTGTTGGCGACTCCCGCTATGTAATTGCTCAGAGAAGTATTCAGAGTGGGAATTCTTCCGGAGTATCTGCGGTCAAATGACGCGGCTTTATTGTAGGTGAATCCGATATTGAAGTTGGGTACGGCCGAACTGTTGAGCCGGATGGTGGCCACGCCTCCGATGTTGTTTAGATAGAACTTTGTCTGATTGTCGGTATTGCTTACACCCATGCTTTTCGCGGTACTCTGCTGGGCATCGAGATTGAGTGTGAAGCCGAGTTCATTACTTCGGTAAACACCGATACCGGCAGGGTTCTGCGACAATGTCGAGAGGTCTCCGCCGAGTGCGCCGAACGCTCCGGCCATTGACATGAAACGGGCTGTTCCCTTGAGGTCGTATTGCGACACCTGATATGCATCGGTAGCGCTCTGCGCCGACATGGTCGACGGGACAAATCCCGCCGCGATAATCGCCGATACTGTAAAATATAGTTTCTTCATAGACGTGAAATCCTGTTTGAAAACAACAATTCTATTTTAATTTATAAACTCTCCGTCCTGAAACGGAGAGTCATATAAGTTATCTGCGGTGACCGCCACCGCCACCACGGCTTCCTCCCCCGCTGTATCCTCCTCCGCGATTTCCGGTCGAGAAGCTTCCACGGCCTGAATTGCCTGAACTGCGGTTGTAGGTCGAACGGTTGCTGTTGCTCTGGTTGCGGGTCACGCTCGAACGGTTGGTTGTGTTGCGGTTTGTGGTACGGTTGTACGTACTGCCTGAATTGTTGTTATTTTTGCTTTGCTGGTATGTGCGGTTGCCTGAGGAACTGTTCTTCGTGGTATATCTTCTGGTTCCCGCATTTGTTCCGTTTTTGTTTCCGTTTGTTCCGTTGGACGACTGGTATCGGCCGGAAGTTGCGTTCTGGTTCGATGACGCTTGGTTGCCTACGGTGTAACCACGTCTGTTTCCGACAACATTTCTGTTCGGACGTGAAGTAGAGGAGCCGATGCCGCTGCCTGAGGCGCTGTTGCCTGGACGGCCGTATACCGGTCTGTTTCCTACAGGACGGCTATTGCCCACTCCGCTGTTATAGCCTGGACGAGTGTTATGCGACCAACCTGGTCTCGGGGTTACAGGACGATGGCTCCCGGGACGGTGGTCGGAATAGTGAGGACGGTTCCAACCCCAGTTAGGACCACCCCAGCCGGGGCCTCCCCATCCCCATCCGGGACCCCACGTCCACGACGGTCCCCAGCCCCAGTTCCATGAGGGGTTCCATGCCCACGAAGGACCCCAATTCCATGCCCACGACGGTCCCCAGCTCCATGACCATGAGGGTCCCCAGCCCCAGTTCCATGATACTCTGTTCCACCATGGATTCATGTACAGAGGCGCGAAAGAAGGAATTCCAAAGTCATTGATTATGATGTCGACATTGCCGTACGAATTCTCAAGAACATCGGCAAGCATGTCGCTGTTATCAAGGACGATGGTGGGATTGTAATATTTCTGAATCTGCTGGGTGTATACAAAGTCCGGCTCTGCTTCCGCCGACATACCGATTGTGTCGACGGGAGAGTTGTAATAGAAGCCGCGACGGTTATAATCGTCAACATCCATGTCGGAGAAATCCTTGATATAATATGACTGTTTTTTGGACTTCTTGACACTTTGGTTGCTGCCTTTCTTAGGATTGTAATATATATCGTCAAAATCCTCCTGAGCCTGGAGAACAGGAGCTGATATTGCTGCAATGGCTATCGCCATATATAACTTTCTCATAGCTTTGGATATTATAGTTTTATTCTGCACTTAACGTACTTAATTTTAACTATTAGATAGCGGTCTGCGGCAATGGTTTAAGGCTTTCGCCGCATACCTCTTCTGATTAAATAACAAAATTAGCAAAAAAAAGTGAATTTATTAACAATTCTTGGGATATCCGATGTAAAAAGCTTAAATTTGTAGTGTATTCAGTATCGTATGTTTTCTGTATAGTTGACAGTTTATGAAATTCAGAACAGAGTATAATCCGGAAATAGCCAGCGAATTGCTTTATCCGTCTATGCCGGCGGTTCTCATCGGGTCCTGTTTCACTGATTCTATCGGTGCGAGAATGCGTGATTGCCGATGGCCGTCTGTTGCCAATCCATGCGGTGTGCTGTATAATCCCGCCTCCATCGCCAACCTTCTCACAATGTCCGTCAACATAGACAAAGAAAGTGTGCGCAAAGAGATAATGCACTCGATAATAGGCAGAGACGGCTTTTTTGTGTCGTGGCTCACTGATTCGAAAATCAACGGAGCGTCGGAAGCAGACGTGGCCGGGACTCTTGTCGACAGACTGTCGGCTATGAGGTCTGCCCTGAGCGTAGCCGGTGTGATTATCGTTACTTTCGGTACGTCATGGATTTATGAGCTGGCTGAATCTTCCGGCTATGTCGTATCAAACTGTCATAAATTCCCTGCTAAATATTTCGAAAGACGTCGTCTTGAGGTTGACGAAATCGTGTCTATCTGGAAATCTGCGGCAGCGAATCTGAAAACACTAAATCCGAACCTTAGAATTATCTTCACAGTCAGCCCGATCCGGCATCTGAAAGATGGCTTCGAAGGTAACGCGAGATCAAAGGCAATCCTTGTGCTCGCCTGCGAGAAATTATGTTCTGAAATAGAAGGCGTCGATTATTTTCCCTCTTACGAGATAATAACCGACGACCTTCGTGATTACAGGTTTTACGATGATGATCTTCTCCATCCATCGCGTCAGGCAGTGTCCTATGTATGGGAAAAATTCTGCCGGCGATATCTTTCTGAAGAATCAAGACGGATTCTTGCCGAAGGCGAGAAGATTACCAAAGCGATGAATCATCGCCCGAACATTCTCCTTAATGTTCGTCGTGATTCATGAGGAAGCGCTCGGCATCCATGGCGGCCCGGCATCCTGTTCCGGCAGCGCTTATCGCCTGACGGTAGTTCGGGTCGGCGCAATCGCCGGCTGCAAACACTCCTTCGACATTGGTACGCGTTGACGGAGCCTGCACATTGATGTAGCCCTCGGCATCGATGTCGAGCCAGTCGCGGAATATTGCGGTGTTGGGACGGTGACCTATTGCAAGGAAAAATCCATCGATCGGCAGATCGAACTCTTTTTGATCAGCTTCTCCCTTGCGATATACGAAATGTCCTCCCTCAACGCCATCTTCTCCATAAAGTCCCAGCGTGTTACATTCGAAAAGAACCTGAATATTCTCTCTTTCAAACACTTTCTTCTGCATAGCCTTGGAAGCGCGCAGGAATGGTTTCCGCACTATCAGGAACACTTTCTCCGCAAGTGTTGACAAGTAGAGAGCCTCTTCGCATGCGGTGTCACCTCCGCCTACAACCGCTACCCTCTTCTTGCGGTAGAAGAATCCGTCGCATGTAGCGCACGCGCTTACTCCGAGTCCGCGATATTTTTCCTCATCGGGAAGCCCGAGATATTTGGCCGAAGCTCCTGTGCAGATAATCACGGTGTTGGCTATGATTACATCGCCGCGCTCATCTTCGCAGCGGAACGGACGCTTGGAAAAGTCGACTTTCGTGATAATTCTCGGAACTATCCTGGAACCGAAACGCTCGGCCTGATCCCGAAGATCGTTCATCATCTCGGGTCCCTGTACACCCTGAGGGTAGCCCGGAAAGTTCTCTATTTCCGTGGTCTGCGTAAGCTGACCGCCAGGTTGCTCTCCTTCGTAGATGACGGGATTGAGGTTTGCTCTCGATGCGTAGATGCCGGCTGTGTATCCTGCCGGGCCTGACCCGATGATTAAAACTTTTGCTTTTGTCTCTTCCATGATATTTTATTGCTTTATGTTTTTAACTTGATGTATTTCTGTAAGCCGGTGCTTGCGGATGGTTTCTTTTTACCTGTGTGACCACTCCTTGTTCTGGAATTATCTGAGATCTATTACCATATAATCTTTATAGGAGGATGCAGGATATGTGAATGTCGAAGAGGGATACGATGCGTCGAGCCTTAACGAACGTATGGTAAGGTATGTCCGTTTGTTGTCCATTGTCCTTACGATGAACTTTTCAGGAAGGAATGTAGTAGCATCGACTGTGATCTCTATGGCTCGTATCTGTCCCCCTTTTTTGCGGGGATTCAGGAGTACTATATGTTTGCCATCTGCCTTCTTTTTGGAGAACGCAGAAAAATAGTCTTTTGAGAAATTTCGCAGATATGCCATCGGATTTACTTCCAGCACTTCCTCCGTATCAGGGATATAAAGAGTTGTCTCATGGGTAGAGGGGTTAAGAACCCACATCCTGCTCCCGTCGTACCAGGTGGTCGAGACGGGTGTCTGGAGATGGAACCTCTCGCCTTGCGATTTAAGAGTGCCATCGGTTGAATGCTCCCCGCTTTTTAATGTAAATGAGCATTGAACGCCTTTGGCAGCTTCGATCTTGACAGCCGCCTTGCGGAGGATGTCGTAAGAACTTTGGGAAAAGCCCCCTTGAGCGGACAAGGCAAGTATTGCAATTATAAGCAATATCCTTTTAATATCCAATATTTTATTCATTATTAAGTATTGATTCGAGGGTAATGGAATCCACAAGTACCGGCCGCGGTTTGCCTCCTGTGGAGGGGCCGACGATTCCGGCGCGCTCCATCTGGTCCATGATTTTCCCGGCACGGTTGTATCCTATGGAGTAATGGCGTTGCAGGGAAGATGTGGACGCGGTGCTCGATTTCACTATCTGTCGCGCTACTTCCTCGAAAAGAGGGTCGCGTTCCTGTATGGATCCTGGTGCTGAAGAGTCTTCCTCCGTTCCGGTTCCCACCGCAGGTTCGGGCAACTGATAGGGTCCCATGGGATACGGCTGTCTGCCCACATAGTCGCAGATGGCCTCCACTTCAGGAGTGTCGATAAATGCGCACTGCACGCGCACCATTTCCGAGTTATTGAAGATGAGCATGTCGCCGCGTCCGATGAGCTGCTGAGCTCCAGGGGTATCGAGAATGGTCTTGGAGTCGACTCCTGAAGCGACCTTGAATGATATGCGGGCCGGGAAGTTCGCCTTGATTATTCCTGTTATCACATTTGTGGACGGACGCTGCGTTGCTATTATCACATGCATTCCCACGGCACGGGCCTTCTGTGCAAGACGGGCGATGGGCATCTCCACATTTTTGCCGGAAACCATTATCAGATCGCCGAACTCATCGACAACCACAACTATATAAGGCAGAAACTTGTGTCCTTCGGCCGGATTGAGTTTTCCCTCGCGGATCTTGTTGTTGTATTCTTCAATGTTGCGGGTATGTGCGCTTTTTAGAAGTGAATAGCGCTGGTCCATCTCCACGCAGAGCGAACTGAGAGTAGCTTCCACCTGATTCATGTCGGTAATGACCGGTTCATCAATCGAATCATCGGGAATCATGGCCATATAGTGGTCCTTCAACTTGTTGTAGAGGCTGAATTCCACCTGTTTGGGGTCAATAAGCACGAATTTCAGCTGATATGGCTTCTTGCAATAAAGCAGTGAGGCAATTATTGCGTTCAATCCTACGGATTTACCTTGTCCGGTGGCACCGGCGACAAGGAGGTGGGGCATCTTTGCCAAGTCAGCTATGTAGACATCGTTTGAGATTGTGGAACCAAGCGCTACGGGAAGCGCATAGCGGGTATCCTGAAACTTCTTGGACTTTATCACTGTACGCATCGACACGGTCTGAGGCTCCTTGTTGGCGACCTCGATTCCAACTGTACCTTTGCCGGGAATGGGCGCTATTATACGCACTCCCACTGCCGAAAGCGAAAGCGCTATGTCATCGACAAGATTACGTATTTTAGAGATTTTAACTCCGTTGTCCGGTACTATCTCATACAATGTCACGGTGGGTCCGATCGTAGCTTTGATACTCTTGATAGGGATTCCGAAGTCGAGCAATGTTCCCCTGATTTTCTCTTCGTTCTCTCGCTGCTCTTCCGCATCCACAGTAGGACGCGTCTCTCCCTGTCTTAAAAGATCGAACGGTGGGAAGTTATATGTATGCGATTCGTATAGATCTATTTCCGACTTAAAATGCCGGCGGCCGGTCTGGTCGATGGTGTTCACATTGACCACCATTTTTTCTTCTTCACAATTCTCTTCGGCCGTCTCAGCCCTGCCATCGGTGTTTTTATCTGAATCATCGTTGCCTGCTGCTTCTTCCGGAAGTTCGCATGAGCCTGATTCATCGGCAATATTATCACCGATATTATCCGTTGTCACCTGATTCTCACCTATTTGTGTCTTAGTTTCCGTCTCAGGTCGCGGCATAAATCCTGAATGGTCTCTCACGTCATATATCGGAGAGGAATCCTTTTCGTTGAAATCCACAGATTCATCCACAGGATTGTCCATAATGTCATCCCCGATGAAATCTGTTGTTTCTCCCGCTTTTATATCGTCGATACGTTCCTGCTCCTGCATCTTGCGGATCTGGGCCTCGAGTTCGAGCTTTGCCTCTCGTTTGGCTCTTTCCTCGCTGCGACGGCGGTCGCGTTCCTGCTTCTTACGCATTATCCACAGTATGAAGTCGCGAAGGCAGATGGCTACAAAAAGCGCCACCATGAAAAGACAAAGGAGGCCGGCCCCGGTCCATCCGATAAAGTTGATGATGAATTCATTGACATATCGGCCGTGGAATCCCCCCCAGTTTACAGCTGTACGCATCCCTATGGTCGTCAGCCCTACGATAAGGGAGACGGTAATCAGCGCCACAAGACATTTGATGGTGAAATTTACTGTCTTGAATCTCGGCTTGCCCGTAAGTATTTTCAAGGCAAGTGCGCCGAGCCATATTATTATCACGAATGATCCGAGTCCGAAGCTTTCGTTGATGAGAAATTCGGCAAGCCGCGCGCCTCCCTCGCCGCCGGCATTACCTACAGCTCCGGAAGTTCCGATTCTGGTCGAGTTTATGACGGACTGATCCTTTATGCAATTGGCGAAATATGAGATAAACGCAACACTGAGATAAACCGTGACGCATCCCAACAATATTCCGAACATAATCCGTGTCGTCGGACTTTTCAGGGCAGCCACAGCATCGTTGAACCAATCCCTGGTTCCCGGCTTCTTTGACTCAGGCTTCTGCGGCTCACGTTTTGGCGTGGCCACAGTTTTTTGGCGGCGACGCTTGCGTGGACTCTTCTCTTTTTCGTCACCGGGTGACGAAAGGTCAGGGTGCACAGGCAATTCGTCGTCGTATGATATTTCAGGTGTGTAATTATCGTATTGTCCCATTTTTATCGGAAACGGAAATGCTTGGTAAAAGAATCGCTGAAATACGCTCTTTCCCGCGTCCGTAATTAATCTACAAATTTACTAATTTTTTTCGATATTTCAGCACCGGGACAACCCGCATTCGAAAAAAAATTTCTATATATCGATAAACTAAATCATCAATATATGCGTTATAAATATGTTTTACAACATAAAAGCGTGGAATTCCAGTGGCAGGAGAGCCGCTGGAATTCCTAAGAAATTGTCTAAATGCGAACGCTTTATCTTATATGATAATCAATTTGGCAGTTTCTTAGGGGCCGGGGTATCCGGTCCCTCCACCCGGCGAAGTTCCCGACATATTTCCAAAACGGAACAACCGATCAGCATATATCTTTTTACGCCGGGTCCGGACCTAAACAAACTCTTATGAAGAAAGGATTTTTATCATTGGCAGCGCTTCTGATATGCGCCCAGTCTTTTTCCACAAGCATCAATACGGAGTCGACTGTCGTACTGACCCCCCGGACTGAAAAATTCATACAACTTCCTTCATCATACTCCGATGAGGATTTTGAAAAAGCAGTGGAAATAATCAAAAAGTACGAGACTATCCATCCGGTAAGCCGTTGGCCCTACGTAGGATACGGTCATTTGGTCAAAAAGGGAGAAAAGATTCCCCGCCGACAGATGTCGGAGAAGGAGGCGGATGCCCTCCTCAGAAAGGACCTCAGAGAATACACCGAATTATTTGAAGATTACGGCAAAGACCAGTTGCTTCTCGGAGTACTGGCCTATAGTGTAGGTCCTTACCGTCTGCTCGGTGCGCAAAAAATGAAAAAGAGCCGTCTTCTCGACAAACTCGAATCAGGCAATCGCGACATCAAGAACGAGTATCTTTCATATTCCAGATTCAAAGGACGTCGCCATAATGGCTTACTCTCCAGAAGGCACGAAGAATACAGCGCTCTCTTCCGCAAATAATTTTCTTTTTCAAATCTTAAGAAGACAAAATTTAAAGGCACCTCCAAGGAGGTGCCTTCGTGACTCCTGCAGGATTCAAACCTGCAACCTTCTGATCCGTAGTCAGATGCTCTATTCAATTGAGCTAACGGACCCTGCAATCGTTCCCGATTTGCGATTGCAAAATTAGTGTTTTTTTTACAACTGACCAAATTTTTTCAGCTATTTTTTTCACTTTTTTTAATCCGGTACGTCAATCCGCATTCACCGGATATGCCGGCAATCGGTGCAGCAAGCTTTGTCACAGTGGTTTGCACCCGTCTGACCGAGTCCCATCGGGAGGCTATGCGGGCAGATATGGTTCGCACCACGGTCTCGAGCAAGAGCCATTCCTCTCCCATCACCGCCTTTATTTCTTCATAAATGTCGGCATAAGAAATTGTGGTATCGAGATTCTCATCCTCGAAATGCGAGGCATCATTATCTACCTCCACATCGACTATGAACTCGTTCCCGATAAGCCGCTCCTGCTCCATGACCCCGATATTTGAATAAAACCGGAGTCCGGACAGAGTGATCCGGAATTCTTCCGTTTCGTTCATTCTTATTTACATTCGGTTTCGCATCCTTGTTCGGGTATCTTGTCGATGCGACGCTGATGACGCCCACCCTCAAACTCTGCCTCAAGGAACGCGTCCACTATGTGGCGGGCAAGATCTTCGTCAATGAACCTCGCCGGAAGCGTCAGGAAATTGGAGTTGTTGTGACGGCGGGCGAGCGATGCGATCTCCGGAATCCAGCATAATGCCGCACGGATTTCCTGATGTTTGTTGAGTGTCATCGAGATCCCTTCTCCGGAACCACACATGCCTATTCCGAAATCACATTCCCCGCATTCCACTGCCTTCGCAGCCGGATGAGCGTAGTCGGGATAATCGCAAGACTCTTCGCTGTATGTTCCGAAATCCTTCAATTCATAGCCCTTGGAACGCATGTATTCCATCAGAACCTGTTTAAGCGCGTAACCTGCATGGTCACTGCAAAATGCAACTTTTTTCATGATATTATATTTATTTACTAAGCCTACTTTAAGGATTATGTTCAATTATTGATTTACCACCAATAGACTCTGAAATTGTTTCTTTTTTCCTATTGCCGAACAGACGGCTCCGGAACGCGTATCGCACAAGGAGGAAGTTGAGCGGAACGCATATCGCCAATGCCGGAAGCAGCGCGTACGTAGCTCCGGTTATACCTTTGAAAACAGCCACCAGCCCAGTCTGCATCCCTAAATTAATCAGATGAGACAATGCAAAACCCAGGCCATTCCGCACAGTTGGCCCTGATCTGAATGTGAACAGACTGGATAAAAAGAAATTGGCAACCAAACTTAACAGGTAGCTTATCACCGTCGATGCCAAAACCGAAATCCCTGCCACATGCACAAACAATACATAAAAGCCGTATTGCAGCAATGTACAGAACCCTCCTACAAGAACGAACCGTAACATTTCCCCTCTCTTGCCGGTGCGATTTATTTCCCTGATGATATTCATTTTGCCATCATTCCGTGCCGGATGTTTCATCCCCGATTTGGCAACGGTTTTCCATTTCTTTATTTATATTGTAGATGTATCCCAGGATTTCTTCACGCCCCGTCCCTTTTTCGGAAGAAGTAACGAATACCGGAGGCAACTCCTCCCATGTCTTCAATAGTTTCCTGCAATATTCTTCCACATTGCGCTGCGCCGCATTCACCCCCAACTTATCGGCCTTCGTGAATACAATGGCAAAAGGCACCCCGTTCTCCCCTAACCAGTCGAGGAACTCAAGGTCAATTTTCTGAGGTTCATGTCTTATGTCTATCAGGACAAAAAGAGATGTCAGTTCTTCTCTGTGAAGGATGTAACCGTCGATCAACCGCTTAAGGGCGGCCCTCTGGTCCTTGCCGCGGGCCGCATATCCGTAGCCTGGAAGATCCACAAGATACCATCGGCCGTCATCCATCCTGAAATGATTGATGAGCAAAGTCTTGCCCGGAGTCTGCGAGGTCTTGGCCATCTTCTTGCTCCGGCACAGCATGTTGATAAGCGAAGACTTGCCTACGTTCGACCTCCCGATAAAAGCATACTCCGGAACTCCGGTGACCGGACACTGCCTCACATCGGGACTGCTTACCTCATATTTGGCATTCTTTATATCCATATCATTCATTATCATTAATTCTGACAACTGTCTAACGCAATTGGATGTCCAGCGGTTCTGAAAAGCAGGCACCATGGACAAGTTCCATCGCCTTGTTCACCTCTCCGCAGTCCACGACAAGTGCAATCGTCGTCTCCGATGTGCCGTCGGAAACAGCTGTCACCTCGATTCCGTTTCTATGGAGCGTATTGACAAGTCTGGGACCAAGTCCCTTGATCTTTCTGATGGATTCCCGCACCACGGCTATCACCGCCAATCCTGACCGGGCCTCTATTTCCAGCACTTCGCCGCTCTGGAGTTCCGGAGCGAATTCTGTATGTAGCGCCGCCATGGCACTCTCCATTTCTGATTCAGGCATCGTCACCGAAAATGACAAATCGTTATCCGGTTGGGATACGAGGAAAACACTGATTCCTCCACGCGCCATAGCATTGAAAGTGCGGGAATTGATCTGTGCCACATTCGATGTGAGGTCACCGGTCACTGTAACCATTGAAATCTGTCTGAGCGAGGAAACTCCCCTGACACTCCCGTCTATCTCATTCACAGAATCGTCAATCAGCGTGCCCGGTGCGCCATGGTTGTTCGTATTGAGTATCCTTATAGGAATATTTTTGTGAAATACGGGATATATGGTAGGTGGATAGATTACTTTGGCGCCGAATGAGCAGAGTTCCATACTCTCGATGAACGACATTCTCGGAATCACCCGGGCGGTCGGAATGACTCGCGGGTCGGACGTCATGAATCCATCCACATCCGTCCAGATCTCAAGAAGATCGGCATCAAGCGCGGCAGCAATCAATGCCGCCGTATAGTCACTGCCTCCCCTGCCGAGATTTGTAATCTCATCAGAGTCTCGGTCCCTCGAGATGAAACCGCCGCAGACCATAGTACAATCCAACTTGCAGCCAAAAGTCCGGCGTATCAAATCTTCTGAGAGCGCGCGATCGGCAATGTTCTTGTTAAACCACTTCTCTGTCTTGATGAAATCAAGCGAATCGCAATGCCCGGCATTATCAATGATATTCGCCACAATCAACGATGACATTCTCTCCCCGAAACTTACAATCACATCAAGCGTCTTCTCAGGAAGATCCCTGATAAGCGATATTCCTTTATATACATCGCGCATCTCCGCCAGATACTTCCCCACCGACTCCATAACTGCATTGCGACGGTCTTCAGCCACAAGACTCTCTATGATGTCGGCGTGCCGCTTTTCCATAGCGTCGATCTCGGCCGAGAGATTCCTTTCCCCTGAAGCAGCCATCCTCGCAGTGGCAATCAGACGGTCCGTGAGGCCTCCGAGGGCAGAGACAACAACAATCGCAGGCTCCCCTATCGACTCAACAATGCTTTTTACATTCCGGAGACTATCAACAGTGCCAACAGAAGTTCCGCCAAATTTTAAAACCTTCATTATATAAAAGTTAATACTAAACACTTGCTTTTGCTATCATGCTGCAAAAGTCGTAAGTCCGGGGGGCGTTTCGCCGGCGATACGCAACATTACGCGTAGCCGCCCAAACTCCAGACTACAAAAATACAAAAAATAATCCGTACACACAACCATCAACACGCGGTCTGCCAATAGTCCGATGCCCCGACAAATCGCATGAAATTCAATACAATCCTAAATAATACAAATTTTCACTAAATAATATTAGGATATGGTGCTATTATTTTGAAGAGTAAAGTAAGTTTAATTTTGCATTCCTATCGCAAAGCCAAATCCGGAGGGATAAAGCGAAATCGCGACAATATCGGGGGTAACTGGTACTGACAGCGTGTAGAAACGGTAAGGATCCGGGAAGTCCTGGCGCGGGTCCGAGATAAAAGGACTAAGGAATGGTTTGGCCGTCGTGAGCCTGCCCATCCATTCTTTTTTCGCTTTCCGCTTTGGGTCGCTGCGCGACCGCTTTATCGTTTTACGCTCACGCGACCTCGCTCAACACTTTATACGCAATGGAAAACTGCAATTTCTGGAGGACGATATTTTGTTTGGCAACGAATGCCTGTACATCAGGATTTTTTAGTAATTTTGTGAATTATTTATGCTGAAAGATGGCGATATAATAAAACGTGATGAAGAACATTCTTTTATATATCTCAGGGATATTTATCCTACTGACTATGTCCATGACATCGGGATGTGGCTCCGGCGAGTCGCGTCATGATGTTGCGGACAGCATCTACAGTGCGGAATATATCTACAGCATTACTATAGACAATCCGGAACGGGCACTTGCCTTACTTGATACAGTTGAACAGAAGAACCTTTTAAGCAAGTTTGACATCTCTCGCCTTCGCTGCCTGGCCTATCATAACGGCCTTTCGGACTATAAAAACGCACTGCGATACGGCCTTGAGGCATACGAGATGCCGGAGTCGCGCCAGGACGCCGAGATTTTTCTCCTTCTACTTGGAGTAATTGCCGATGACTACTATCAGAATGGCAACTATGAAGAGAGCGTGCGCATCTGCACAGAGGGGCTGAAGCTGGCTTCCGACAGCCTTTTAAGAGATCAAGAGGCCAATTTTTATGTTTCTCTGGCAACGAATCTATGGGAGCTTGGCCGGAAAGACGAAGCCTATCTCAAACTCGGTGAGGCTGCGGATATTCTTGAAAAGGAGGCTGCAAAATACCGCTCATACATGCCCGCCGACGATTATGTTTATTCGCTTGGCGTATACATACAGTCGCTATACAGCGACTGCCGTTATCGCGATGCCATAGCGATGCTGCCGCGTTATGAACAGGCCATGGATTGTCTTGAGTCAAAAGATGATATTCCAGATGGGCTTGTGGATATGCGCCGTGCGAGTGCGTATGCTGCGTTTGCATCTATGCTGGCTCTTGAAGGTGACAACCGTAAGGCGGACGACCTTTATCGCAAGCTACTGGAGACAGATTACTCGAAAACGCCTGACGGCGGACAGCTGCTCGTACCTTATCTGTTGGCCCGGAAACGCTATGCCGAGGCCTTGAGCTACCTTAAGGATGAAAAAGAATACTGGCAGGCAAATGCCGACACATTAAGCTATGATTACATAGACTCTCATTTGAAACGGGAGCAGGAGGCATACACCGGTTTAAACAAAACAGCGGAAGCCCTGCGTGTTGCCAATACCATCCAACAGATGAGCGACACTCTTCGTGAGCGCGACCGAAGCGCCAAAGCTCTTGAGCTGGCCGAGATCTATAAGACTCAGGAACAAGCGCTACAGCTTGAACAGCAATCGGCATCAATTTTAATCCGCAACATCATAATAGGTTCAGCACTTATATTCATCATACTTGCAGTTGTATTCATAATAAGGATATTGCGCTACAATAAGACTATCAGTAGCAAAAACAAGGTGATGGTGAAAACCATTGATGAATTGATAGGCTATAAAGATGAACTGTTTGAACGACAGGAAGAGGTCTTACTGTTGAGGAAAGAGCTTGATGAGACGAAAAAGAAGACAGACATAGAAGCCCCGTTAACAGAAACGGTCGAAAATAATGAAGAATCCGCTTCAAGTGAAACTCCTGAAAAAAGTGAATCCCTATTAACTGAAGGCGATAAAATATTATATATTCGCATGAATCACGAAGTTCAGGCACGAAGGCTATACCTAAATCCGAATTTCTCTCGTAAAGACTTAATGGCAGAATTCAAAATTTCTGGCAACAAATTCGCCATGTTGTTCAAGGAATTTGCCGGCTGCACCTTCTCACAATATATTCAGAACTGCCGTCTCGATTACGCTGTGAAGCTTATGAGAGAGAATCCGCAATGGAATTTTGATGCCATAGCAAAAGAGGCACAGATGTCCAACGGCGCATTTTACAACCATTTCAAACGCAGGTTTGGCATGAGTCCTTCCGATTTCAGAACCGGGGAAGCGTCCATTTCATCGCAAAAACAAAGCGAGTAAAGGATATAGTAGTTCTTAATAAAGGAGATCCCATCGGATTGACACCAAGAAAACGCGGATGAGCCTCCCAATAATAATAAATAGCAGAATTATAATAGCTTAAGCGACCGACATAATTTCTATGGAGATGTTTAGTGAATTTGGTGGAGAATAATCGTTCCTAATCGATAGCAAGGAACAGCCGTTCCTGTTAACTTTGCAATTGTCAAAATCACATGACAGTTTCGACAGTAACAAATTCATTATAACGTTGAGCAATAGGAATCATGAAAACAATCTTAAAGAGCCTTGCGGCTTTTCTGATGTGTGCATTTGCGTTCACATCCTGCTCTTCCGATGATGAGCCCAAGAACCCATCACTCGACGAGGTAGTAACTCACATTGAATCTGTAGTCAACAGTCATTTGGGCGAACTGTATGCCAATGAAGCCTTTGACCATTTGATGCTTCCTGTAGGAAACGATGCTGAAGCACAGGATGTAGTAATGGCATTTATCGGTAAAGATTGGAACGGGCAAGACTACACCTATCAGGTCCCCGGTGACAACGGACACATACGTATCAAGAAAGATGCGGAAGAAGGCTCTATTGATAGCTGGCGGTTTAGATAAAAGCACCACCCGGTTCGGAGGCATCATTGCTTCGCAATCATCCAAATCTCTTGAAAAGAGAGGCTCCCTACACTGACATCAATATCACAGATATGACATCGACTACTTACTCCTCTAACGGCTAACTTTGCATTATTTAAGAATTGACCGCTAAAGTGTTGAAAAATATGAAGCAATACTTCCGATTGCTGTCCTTACTTCTTGTGTTAATGATGACCTCATCGTGCAGTAAGGATGATGACCCGGTGGCAGACTCGCCACAGCCTCAGATTATCTTTCTGTTCTCACCGGGAGGTCTCGGCGATATGAGCTATAACGATTGTATCCTCGAAGGAGTGCAGCGATTCAAATTGGAACAACCTGAAACTGACATATACATCTATTCTCCTGAGTCACTGGATGAGGCAGAGAAAATATTTTCCGACTGGCTTGCGCGGCCGGAAAGCAACATCCCTGTTCTTTTCGTGCTTGCAACAAGTGACTATGAACCTATATCAGAGAAATATCTCAAAGAGCATAGTCTTACCGCCAATAAAAGCATACTGTTGTTTGAGAGTCGTAAACGATACAACGATCCGAATATCCATACTTTTCAGATTTCAATGTATGGTGCATCATATCTCGCCGGAGCAACCGCCGCTCTGTGTTGCGGCGATAAAAAAGCCCTGGCGTTGCTCGCCAATGACTCCGACAGCCCGATAGGGATTGCCAGAGACGGCTTTATTGCCGGATTTCAAGGAGAATGCGATGTCGAATATCTTGCCGAAGACTGGACCGGATATATTCAGTCTTCTCTCACATATCAAAAGATGAGCGACTGGTCAAAGGAATACGGTTATATATTTCCTGTTGCCGGAGGCTCAAACGCAGGTATATACCGCTATTCACGCGAAAATGAAGATTCACCGTTTCTTGCTGGTATGGATATAGATCAAAGCGGTCTTTCCAATAAAATCACAGGCTCTGTAATCAAAAAAATCGACCGTCTGATTTTTAAATATCTGATGGAATGGTCCACTACAGGCACAATGCCGGAATCACAGCTTTACGGTTTGGAAAGCGGTTATGCCGACTGGAAACTTTCTCCTATATATAAGGCTGAGTATAAGGATATCATGGAACAAGCTCGTCAGCAGGCGATAACAAAAGAACAAGAATATTATGAGGGCAATTGAGATGAAAATTATAGCATTCATTTGTCTGCTGTGCTTTTGTGGGTGTTCTGACAAGGATGAGCCACGACCTAATGATAACAAAGAGTGGACTGAACATACCGTAGCCGTTGTTCTCCCTATGGAAAACGGCCTTGATTCCCATTGGAAAAGGACGCTCGGCATGTTTGCGACCAACTTTGAACGTGCTTTCAAGAATCAGGACAAGGGTATAAGATTGAATTTCGAGTATTATGACGAATCAACAGCCGATATACCGAAACTCGCTAAAGATCTTGCTTTCCGCGATGATATTTATGCCGTAATCGGCGGTCTTTACTCATCCAATGCAGAGGAACTCGCAGCCGGTCTTACGCCTGCCGGAAAAACTTACTTCACCTTGGCTACAGCAGAACAGCTTATCCGGGCATACGCCTCGACCGGTTATCTCTGGGCAATGACAGAAACCGACATAACCCAATGCGAGGTGCTTCTTTCAAAGGTTATAAATTATGGCGGTAAAAGTGTGGCTCTTCTTGCCAAGGATAACGATGCCTACGGGCAGACATTTCTGGATTGGTTTGCGTTCCAGTCCAAGGAGCTGGGGCTGGAAAACAAGGGAGTGTTTGCCTACGACAATACAACACTTGCCGACATGGCGCGGCAGGCTATGCAATCGGGTGCTGAATATGTTGTCTGTGTCCCTTCGGAAATCGAGGAAATCGGCCCGATGCTCCAGATCAGTGAGATTCAGCCGCGCGACGGCACATCCCGCCCCAGGTTGTTGTTCTCCGACACAGCATACGGTATAGATGTGCTTACCGTATATGGCGACATCGCGGAAGGAATAGAAGGAGTGGCCTTCGGAGCCGATCCGGAATCCGGCTTCGATGTGTCGTACAAGACATTCTTCGATGACGCATCCACAGTTGGCGAGGCTCAGCTCTACGATGCCGCCATGCTCATCGGATATGCGGCATGGTTAAGATTGCTGGAGCCGGAAGTACCGTTGCAAAAGGCACTACGCAGAATAGTATCGGGCGAGGATTTGAATATGGGTAGCTGGACAGGTGAGGATATGGGATTGGTAGTAGATGCCCTTTCTCGTGGAGCATCTCCATACGTAAAGGGCGCTTCGGGTCATTTAAGGTTTGATTCAAAGGTGTTTACGAATGTGCTTGCTACTACTTACCACAACTTTAAGGTTTACAACGGGATATATATTATCCTCGATTACAATACAAGCGACGGCGGAAACCGTACCGAGGCCACACTTGCCGGTTGGAACTGGAAAGCTTCTCAGATGCAGGATTTCAATGATTCAGGTGATATAACTTATCCTGAACACAAAAGTAACTGGGCACTCCTTATGGCTTCTTCAAGCGGATGGTCCAATTACCGACATCAGGCAGATGTGCTTGCAATTTACCAGCAACTCAAAGAGTCCGGATATACCGATGACCACATAGTCCTCATTGTGGAGGACGATATTGCGCGCAATCCTTCCAATCCCAATAATGGTGTGATCAGGGTCACTCCGAATGGGGACAATGTTTATGAGGGCGCCAAGATTGACTATCGAACATCGAGCCTGAGACTTAAAGATATTGCAGACATACTGACCGGTGAAAAGAGCGATTATCTTCCGGAAGTGATAGAGGCATCTGAGAACGACAACATATTTATCTTCTGGAGCGGACACGGAATGCCCGGAGCAATGTGCTGGAATGAAGACTATTATGCCGTGACTGGCGATGTGCTGGCACCCGTGTTCATGAAGATGCACCAAAATAAATGCTACCGTAAATTGCTTATGATGGTGGAGGCCTGTTACTCTGGCGGTGTGCTTGAAAAATGCGAAGGCGTGCCGGGTATGCTCTTTATCACGGCAGCAAGCGGCAACGAAACTTCAAAGGCCGATGTGTTCAACAGCGACATGAAAATATGGATGAGCAACCGCTTCACAAATACATTCATAGAGCAGATAGGCGCCAATCAGTCTATTGGTATGCGCGACCTGTATTACAGACTGTTTATCAATACAGTAGGTAGCCACGTGATGGTCTATAACGCCCAAAACTATGGCAATCTCTATACATCTAATATGTCTGAATTTATAAATTTCAAGAAATGATATGAACAAGATAAGAAAATCAGTCCGATTCATGTCGTTGATGCTTACGACGATGACTCTGGCGTGTGGTTATGAACATAGACAAGTGGTATGAGCTTTTCAATGTCAAACGAGAGAATACTCTTTATCTCCCCCAAGAAAAACGTTGTTATCTTTGGTAAGGAATAGGAATCGATCAATCAGTCTGCTAATATTACGCTTTGATTTCAAGTAATTTATGCTTAAAAGGATGAGTTTGGTGGAGAATCACAATGAATTTGGTGGAGAACCACCGTTCTAAAGCTGCAAGCTAAAATCAGGTTTGAAGTTAACTTTGCATCATCAATCAAGACAGATTGATTAATTCCAATATCTCATCTTGCTAAACATAAACTATATTTATCACATGAACGCAACCATCATCAAACTGGCAGCTATAGCAGCAATGGTGTTTACACCGGTGTTGGCAATGGCGCAGTGGAAAGTAGGTGTTGAGGGCGGTGTCGTCATCAATACAATGCTTGTAAGCAAGTGTTACGATTACGACCGTCACTACACAGGTGGAACCAACGGAATCATCGGCATTCCTATAAGGTATGATTTCCGTGACTGGTTCGGACTTCAGGCTGAAGTCTCGTATCTCACAAAAGACTACTCCATGTATCGAAGCGATATATATAAGGGCAACTACTACAGCTATACCAACAGCTATATCAACATTCCTATTTATGCCCGATTCAGTTTCGGCGGTCCGAAAGTACGCGGGTATCTACTCGCCGGCGGATTTTTAGGCGCATGGCTCGATAGCTATGTGGAAGGCTATCAGATGCGGTATTTCCTGACGGAAGATTTTTCATATAGCGCATACCATTTTGACGAAAAGGTACCTTTTGATTCGCGCCGTGACAATCGGTTTGATGCTGGTGTATCGGGAGCGATAGGTGTGGAATATCAGTTTGCCAAGCGCTTCAGTGTGTTTGTGGAAGGGCGATATCTCTATTCACTGACCGATATGCAGAAGGAGTATATGATGCGTCAGCCATCCAAGCACAACAGTACATTTGCCTTTCAGACTGGATTTATATACACAATAACAACTAAGTAAGAAGATCATAATGAATACGAAGATAAAAACTATACTTATCTTGATCGTCACTATCTGCGGAGCTTGCATAACGTCCTGTCAGGAAGACAATCTTGATGTCCTCAACCCAAATGATCAGAAGGTCTTCATTAATTGGAGACACGTGTTTGAATCATATTGGGACGGCATGAACTATAGCTATGCGTTCTGGGACATAGACCCGACGGACTGGGATGAAGTATATCGGGAATATGCACCGCAATTCGACGGTCTGGAGTTTGGGGTAAGAGAAGATTCTATAGCCGCTGCCAATCTCTTTGAGGATATATGCTCACATCTGGTTGATCATCACTATACGTTTATTCTAAAAGACGGTAACGACGATTATTGGAAGATTTTTCGTCCAGGAGAACAGGAGCTTAAAACTCGAGACTATTATCATGAGAAATATAGTTTTGAAGATATAAGAAAGACTATCGATCGGAACAAGGAACTTGGGCGTATTTCACATCAGTCAGGTGTGGTGTTCAATGACGGTTTTGCCATCTGGTCATATCTGCTTGACGGAGATATCGTATGTCTGGGCCTGACTTCATTCAATATTACCACACATGCGAATGATGAACTTGTTCAACAGACATTGGAAAATTATTATGCTCTCATCAATGAAACGGAAAATCTGAAAGGAATAATCATAGACACCCGCAACAACACGGGGGGCGCAACCAACGACCTGTTCTTAATCCTCAGACCTCTCCTTTCCGACCCGATACATTTCGGATATACACGGTCAAAAAATGGTCTTGGACGACTGGATTACACCCCCTGGTCTCCGTTGATCCTTAACCCGTATGACCCTGACGATAATCCCGTGGAGCGAAATTTGGAGGATGTGACTGTTGTGGCTCTCGCTGACATCAACTCCATCAGTATGGCTGAAATCACACCTATGGCAATAATGGCTATGCCCAACGGCTTCTTTATCGGAGAACGCACCACCGGCGGTCACGGACCATTGAACGGCAATATAAATGATTATTATTCCGGAGAACTTGAAAACAAGGCCTTTCGTATATACACATCCACTTCTATGACCAAACGTACCGATGGCGTCTGTTACGAAGGATACGGTGTTATTCCCGACATTGAAGAACTGTTCAATGCAGAGGAATTCTATAAAGGCAATGACCCCCAGCTATATAGAGCCGCTGAATTTATTCATACCGGGAAATAACAACTGATAGACGTAGAATATGTGTATATTTATAAAAGTTGAATGAATTAAGAAAACATAATGAAAGCATTAAAGATACTAATTGTCGCATTGGCTCTCTTTTCATTCCTGTCAGCGACCGCACAAAAGGAACGGAATAGTGGTCAGACCACAAAGCAGCAGCCTCAATACGCCGAGGCTGTGACGGCAAGTCTTATGAACGGACTTAGTAAAGTGATACTCTTCCGTCCTTCGGATGGCATTGTCTCACTGACCGACTTGACGGGCGGTATACCATCATTTTTCATTGATGGAACCATTGCCAACATAAGCATTGTTTCCAAAAGTGAAACCACCAAAGACAGTAAAGGAAAGAATTATGGTTGTCAGCAGATAAGCTGATGAAAAATAACAAATAAACCAAACAATCAAAACAATGACAAAGAAGAAAATCTTTTCAAAACTGGCATTGGCTATGATGATGGCCACTGCCTGCACAGGTTTCACTTCCTGTGGCGATGACAACGACGAACCGGAGGCTCCCGCTACTTGGGGAAGCTCTTACGTAGTGACGTTTGAACTTAACGACGATGTAATAAACACTGCCGACATCACAGCCCATATCGCCAATCCCGACGGCACATTCCGTGAAGAGAAGGTTACGAAAACCAAAATGTCGTGGACCCTGACTGGCAACAAGCTCCCTGACAAGGCCGGCGTCCTCCTTACATTCGTTCCGAAGAAGGACATTGATCCGGACAAAGTCTATGACATTGGCATCAAAGGCAACATAGCCGTCACCAGCCTCAGGAACGACAAAGTCATCAACTACAAAAGTTACGGCCACGACTCCAACATGACAATCAAAGGCGACAAGCTGACGCAGTATTATGTCGGCCGCGGCGTAGGATTTGCCCATGGCATAAACGCCAACGGCGAATTGGTCAGTGTTGACGTAGATTCATTTGACTTTGGACTCAACAGCTTATGGGAATGGGTTGCCGGTTGGTTCGTTGAAGATAAATAACAAATGATTTCAAAAATCGAAAGATTGAGAGTACTGATTCTCCTTTTGGCGGCAGTGTGTTCCACATTGCCGTCATGGGGAGTCTTGTCAGAATACAACCTCGACCAGACGCTGATTTCCTTATCGGCGGATATGAAGGCTCTTCAACAGAATGTCAGGAAAGACATCCGTCGTTTTGAGAATCGTCAGAAAGAATTCTGCAATGAAATAGAGCATCTCGACGAAATGTGTGACGAGACATCGGTCATGCTCTATTCTCAGGATGAGCGATACCTTTATGGTACACTGCAGGCCACTCAGGGGATGAAAAATGTAATCAGACGCATACGTTCCCAAAAAGAAAAGCTCACACAACTTGAAACCGATCTTTCGATTATAACCAACCCCTATGGTGAATTATCCAATTTCCTGAAAGGATTGGAAACAAAGCTCTCTACCCCGAAAAGCAGAGATGCGCTCTACAAATCTGTCGTAATAGCAGATTCTCTTAAACTATCGGTTGACAGTTGCATAAGCTCGGTGGCTGAAGATAAGACAAAATACCGGAATCTTGTCAGCAAAGCCGATAGACTGGAGATTTACAACAACTCTGTCATGAGTCATGCCCAGACAATAATGTTTGGAAAAGGAGGTGAGCCTTTATGGGATTTTTGTAATCACTTTTCAACCCGTTGGTGTGAATTTAAGGATGACCTGATATGGCGTTTCTTTACCGGACAGAGCGACTTGGAGGACTGGAACTCAAAAGAGGACAGGATGTATGAATATATGGATATAAAATTCTATATATCATTGGTCCTTGCTATATATTTCTATCTCTTGGCCCGTTTCACTCGTTTTTGCCCCGGCTGGATAGCAAAGAAACGCATTTACTGGACGCTCTGTTTCTGGCTAACGGTGAATGTTGTCGGGCTAATCGTTATTATGCTGATAATGGGTTTCGCACCGATGCTTCAGATTATTGTGTCTTTGGACTGCGAACTCTTTTTTTTAGCATTGTTGATTCTTACATCATCAACTGTAAGACTGAAGAAAAGTCAGATATGGAGAACTATTCTTTCCTATCTGCCGATGTTTGCATTGACCTATATTCTTATAGAATACCGTCAGGACCTCGTGCCTATTTCTACAGTGACTTTCACGGTACCTTTCTTCTTTTTCTTGGCTGTCGTAGGACAGACGGTCATAATGGCACTGAATCTGAAAAAACTTGACAACACAGACCGACAGATGGCATGGGTCAACATTACCGTCATTGCCTCATGCCTGTTATTAATTTGCTTCGGATACACTATCCTTGGCAGTCTGGTGTTCCTTCTCTGGATTGGCCTCGTCACCGGAATTCTGTTCTTTGAATTGGCAAAGGCTTTCATAAACAAAAAACAACTCGTAAAAAACAGTGTCGCCAGCATGACGGTGCGTTTGCTTATATACCCGTTGGCAATACCGGCTATTGTCTTTGCCTCTATATCATGGGTGGCACATATATATAATTTTACCACATGGTTCTTAGAATTGACGAATACTCCGTTTGTAAACATGCCTGACAAAATTGGTGTAATTTCCATAGCGAAGATTCTATATATTTATGGTCTTGGGGTGATCGTAAATTACGGGCTGACACTTGTAAAACACGTTCTCCGTCGCGATGCTGCCAACCAGCAGGGGCAAGTGGCTGTTTGGATTTCCATAGGCAATATCATAACATGGCTATGCTATATTATAGTGGTAATACTCATTCTTGACATCAATAAGGCCGGCCTTATTGCCGCTGTCGGAGGAGCAAGTGTGGGTATCGGTTTTGCCTTGAAGAATACGTTTGAAAATTTCTTCTCCGGTATGTCGCTGATGACCGGAAGGGTTCGCCCTGGTGACATATTGGAATATGAAGGTGTAAGAGGGAAAGTTCTTGACATAGGAATTATCTCCACCCGGATGGAAACTGAGGACGGTCCCATCATGACAATGCCCAACCGTCAACTCTTTGAAAAGAATTTCAAGAATATGACTCGCAACCATAGCGTTGAGTTGCGTCACATTGTTTTTGATATATCTGAAAACAATGATCCTAAATTAGTCCGCAAGATAATCCTTGACTCTTTCCAAGACATTGACGGTGTGGATGAGAACCGTAAACATGTTGTTATCATGCGCAACTTCGGTAGCGGAGTGATGAGAGTCGAATTGAAAGTATGGATTGACTCCGAGAAATATCTGGCAACCGAGCCGGCAGTCCGTGAAGCAATCTTTGAAGCCTTCAGAAGTCACGACATTCATGCGGCTACATTTCTTCAGCAAATAGCAGCCAAGAGCGCTTATTCTTTTATGACAGATTAGGTAATAAAAATATTGTAATATGCTGCAAAGATATACCCAAAATATAGTACAGTTATTTTTGCACTCCGTTCTTGAATCTACGTTTGGAATCTTCAGATTATAGTTGAACCATATAAACGCTGAGCTATGGAAAGTATATATTGGTATGTCATTCTTGCTTCGGGTGCAATAATCATAATAGCACTTGGGGGTCTGACCATTTATTACAGAAATAAGTTGGAGAAATGCAAGACAACCTTGATAAGGTATATCAATGAGAATATCGAGATGAAGGAGAAACTCCCGGAGTATGAATTACCGAATTTCATAAACAATGAGGAAATCACTCCGTCCGAGTTCTCCAGAATCATGACTAACGTAATGAAAAGACTGCTTTTCATTGCATAGCCATTGGGGTTCCCAATCTACAGCTTGGACAATTAAATATCATATTTATAAAAACTAAGATTATAATGGATAACATCCATCGCCTGTTACTCATAGGTATATTATGTGCGGCTTTCGTATCCTGTGGCGCTAACTACGAAAAGAATAAAGCAATGACGAAAGAACAACTTATGAGAGAGGCTATCCGTCTTTCCGAAGAAAACGTAACTATCGGCAATGACAAGGACGATGCGAAAGCAATCGACTTCGACGACTCCTTCATATACGACGAACTCGCATTGCCACGTGGAGAACGGCGCCTCCCGGTTGAGGTCCTTCTTGACAACGAGGCGATAAAAGTTTTTGAAATGTGGAAAAACAAAGCAGACAAAGTAGAATATTGATGAAACTTAAAATATCAAAGATTTTTCCTAAGGCTATTATGTTCATAGCCTCCGTATGCCTGTTTATATGCTGTGAAAGGGATGATGCGGAACTCGACCACACGTTAAATTGGAAGGCTGAAACGATAGTCGATGAAAATGAAGTTGCCGCAACCGGGTTATCCAACTGGTTTAAGGCAGAAGAAATTTCAGATAAGGTTTTCAGCCGTATGTGGTTGAAATCTTGGAAGGAGAACTGTCCGCTCAACCGTTCCGAACTTAGATATCTGAAAGTATTGCATAGAAATGACGATGGCAAACCACAACGTGGTGAAATGGTCGTAAATGTTGCAATAGCGGATAAGGTTCTGACAATATTCCGGCAACTTTATACGGCAGGTTACCGGATTGAACGGATGGTACTAATTGATAACTTCGATGCCGATGATGAGACATCAATGAGGGCTAACAATTCGTCATCATTCAATTTCAGGTTTATGACAGGCTCCACAACCAAAATTTCAAAGCACGGTCTCGGTCTGGCGATTGACATCAACACTCTCTATAATCCCTATGTGAAACAGAAATCCGATGGTACATGGCATATCGAACCGGCGACAGGAGAGGAATATGCTTTCAATCGCGACAACCGCACTGACATACCTTATAAAATCGATCATGAAGATTTGGCATATAAGCTTTTCACTGCGGCAGGATTTGAGTGTGGTGGAGACTGGACTTCGCTCAAAGATTACCAACATTTTGAAATTGATTTATAGCATATAATTAAGTCGATATCTAAAACATGAGATTTGTTAATATTCAATTTCATGTTTCTTTGGGTTTATCCCCTGTCGGCCAAAACGGAAACCAAAGATACATATAAAATCCCCTGCTGGCACTCCACACACTATGCCAACAGGGGTCATTTTATTCTGGGCAAAGGGGGCAATTCAATTTTGGCTTATGGGGTCAAATCAACCTGGCCGCAGGGGTCATCCGCGCCCGGGTGTTCCACGCACTGATTGAAATGACTCCCCCGAATGAAAACCCATGAAAACATAAATCTTTGCCGCCTCTGTGTTGGCGGCGATGAACTGGAACACTGAAAAAGAAAACCGTGGCAGCCCCGATAAAAAAGAAGTGTGCCGCAATGACGAGGATCTGCAATACCCGGCATTGCGACACTGTTCTTTTCGGTGGCTGCTGTTCAAACGGCGAGTGGCGGAGCGGTCGAAAAATAATTACTTTCATCGCTAATCTTCATACTCATCTTCCACAATCTGCTTTTTTCTTGGATAAATCATCAATTCTTCTGCTGAACCATCTGTAAATAAGATAGAATCCAATTACCAGCAAGGCGATGAGAACGGATTTACTTGTCGGCGAAAGGAGGTCATGACGTCGTAAATACTGGTTGCAGAGAACTATGATCGCTCCATAGAAACCCGACATCAGCAATAACAAAAGGATTGCTGATCTAGTCTTTTTCGCGGTTGTGCTCAGTTTCATTATTTTGCGACCTCTTCCTTGAAGGTGTTGGCGGGTTTGAATGCCTGGATATTGCGGACCGGTATTATTACTGTGGCAGACATGCCAATATATTATTATCCAGCTACTTACCTTCTACATAAGATTTGTAGGGTGATACATAAAAGCATCCTAACCTTATGCCATCTGAAACGAGAGACGAAAAATTTCATGTTAAGACAAAATCTTCGTAACTATCAGCATTTCAGTCAAATAAAACGCCTATTCATTGTTAAGATGAAAGGCGTTTTATGTACTTGTTGCCTTGGAAAGACTCGAACTCTCACAAACGGAACCAGAATCCGGTGTGCTACCATTACACCACAAGGCAATTTTTTCGGCGGCTCTATTGCCGCTCTGTCACTACGTTTCCGTTTTGACACTGCAAAATTAGTGCTATTTTGCGAATCCACCAAATTTTTTCAGAACTTTTTTCAAAAAAAATATCATTATTTTCTTATTTACTTATTTTTCAGCTATTTCCTCAAGCCATTTTTTATTAGAAAATAAATTGATTGCTGCCCCTATCCTATCAGGCAGTCGGATAAACCGTCCTCAGTAATACAGATAAAAATCGCGGCACAGCGCGCGATGCTCGTCTGATGGTATTCCAGGCGATATTTCCAGGATAAGACTGTTATCGGTCCCGGGAGACATAATCCGCAAAGACTCTTTTATGTCGCAGCATACGCCGAATTCGAGGAGAATTCTTTTTGGAGGTTTGGCAGGAGTGCCTTTCACATACTGATATCGGAGCAGGCATAATCCATTTTTATTTGCGAGTTCCGCAAGCGGTGCTCCTTTATCAGCGGTAGTTATCATCGAAAGTCTGCCACGATCGGCAAGAAGCGGCCTACAGTTTTCAATAAGGGTAGCCGGCGAAAGTATCCCCTCATGCCTTGCAATGATGCGCGGAGTGTCGGCCGATGATATTCCGGATGAAAAAAATGGAGGATTGGAGACAATGAGATTGAACTTGCGCTGCCCGCCGACCGAAAGCGATAGAAAATCGGCTTCCCTCGCCTCGAGCCGGCCGCTCCAGAGGGAATTGCTGAAATTGCCCGCAGCCTCCTCGACAGAATCGCGATGAATGTCAATGGCAAGCACTCTCGCCGTCGGATTACGCTGGGCGCACATCAATGCGATAAGACCGCATCCCGTCCCTACATCGAGGATATCGGAGCACCCGGACACATCGGCCCAGGCACCGGCGAGAACACCGTCGACACCTATTTTTATGGCGCTGCGGCCATGACTGCAACTGAATTGTTTGAACCGAAATACATTTTCACTCATGGCCGAGGGAATATGTAATGAAAAATTGCTAACTTTGCACCTGATTTCCCGGAATCCGCGCGACAGGCGATATTTCCGGATGCCGCAAATTTACATAATATATGTCAACAAAAAAAGATATAGACAATTTTTTCAAAGATATAGTCGATTCCCCTTCCATTTATGCGAAGGACCACCGTAGCCGCCGACGGATGCGGGTTCTTGATGACGCCATCATTATCCCCCTGGAGAATGAGGCGTATCTTCCGTATATGAAAGTAGGTATCGCGCTGGACAATCCGTACACCCAACAGATGGTGATTTATGCCCACAAGAACAATCTGCCAGTATTTATCACCTCTCTTCCGGAATCCACCAGGCCCGACCAGGAACTCACGGAAGAGGAAGAAACAGCGGAATGGCAGGAACTCGTGGGGCGTACCGGATGCATCGCCATGATTGTCGATACTACTGGTGCTGATTCCGAAGGGGTGCTCCACGCACTTGTCCACACCGGCTTCCAGGCGACATTGAAATTTCTCGAACATATCAGTATCGGAGATAATGACCTGACAGTCGGAACAGTTGAGGAGGATGCGCTGAAATACGTAAATGTAGATATTGTGAGTGACCAGGCCATCAACGAACTGCTTGAGTCCACCTATCTCTCAGCAGAGCATTTTCTCAACGAGCAGGACCGCAAGAATCTTCATTCAAATCTGGGAAAGATTGAAAAATATACCCTTCGGTGGCTGCATTTCATGATTCAGAACTCTCCGGTGAACTGGAGCAGTCAGTACGACCTGCTATGCATCAGAGACATAGAGAAGCGCCGCGAACGCTTTCTTGAATTGCTGACCCTTGAGATGCAGAAGCTTATGGTGAAGGAGGAGATGCAGCGCCGTACGGCCTCGCAACTGTCCAGACGGCAGAAGGAGGAGTTCCTGCGCTCGCAGATCCGCACCATGCAGGATGAGCTCGGAATGGATCAGGATGACGACGAATTGGCAGAACTCCGCGAGCGCGCCTCCAGAAAGGAATGGTCGGAAGAGACCGGCAAGGCATTCGAGAAGGAAATGAGGCGTCTGATGCGCTACAGCATGAACTCGCCTGAATACGCATTGCAGTATTCCTATCTGGATACATTCCTCGATCTGCCGTGGAATCACTGCGACAACGAAGTGTTCGACCTTGCCGATGTCGAAAGGGTGCTCGACCGCGACCATTACGGACTTGAGAAGGTGAAGGAGCGGATAGTGGAACAGATGGCGGTAATCAAACTCCGCAACGACCTGAAGGCCCCCATTCTCTGTTTTTACGGTCCTCCTGGAGTTGGAAAGACATCTCTCGGAAAATCTATCGCCGAAGCTCTCGGCAGAAAATATGTCAGGGTGGCTCTCGGAGGAATCCATGACGAGTCGGAAATCCGCGGCCACCGCCGCACCTACCTCGGCTCAATGCCCGGAAGAATCATAAGCGCCCTGGAAAAATGCGGCACGAGCAATCCGGTGATGATGCTTGACGAAATCGACAAGATAGGAAGCGACTTCAAGGGAGACCCTTCGACAGCATTGCTCGAAGTGCTTGATCCGGAACAGAACTGCAGGTTCCATGACAATTACATCGATCATGACTATGACCTGTCGAAAGTACTGTTCATTGCCACAGCCAATAGTCTTCAGACCGTGTCGGTGCCTCTGCTCGACAGAATGGAACTTATAGAGATAGGCAGTTATGTAGAAGACGAGAAAATCCAGATAGCGTTACGACATCTGTTGCCAAAGACTCTGGCGGACCATGGTTTCGAGACGGACGAGGTGAAGTTCACTACAGAGGCTGTGGCCGAGATCATTTCCGAATATACCAGAGAGAGCGGTGTGCGCCGGCTTGAGAAGAGAATTTCGGACGTGTTGCGCAAGATAGCGCGTCTGAAGGCTTCCGGCAAGGATTTCCCGCATGTTGTGGATGAAACGCTTGTCTGCGAATATCTCGGCAAGCCGGATGTCATACCCGACAGTTACGAGAACAACGACAAGCCGGGAGTAGTGACCGGTCTGGCATGGACCCAGGCCGGAGGTGAGATTCTTTTCATTGAATCCGCACTCTCGCCCGGCAAGGGAGACAAGCTCACGCTGACAGGTAATTTAGGCACTGTCATGAAAGAGTCGGCCATGATCGCACTCCAGTATCTCAAGAGCAACGCCAAGCGGTTCGGAATCGACAGCAATAAATTCGAGGAGAACGACGTGCACATCCATGTTCCGGAAGGTGCCATCCCCAAAGACGGTCCTTCGGCGGGCATAACTATGCTTACATCCCTCGCATCAACGTTCACAGGACGCAAAGTCGCCGCACGCATTGCCATGACAGGAGAGTTCACACTCCGCGGCAGAGTACTGCCCGTAGGCGGTATAAAAGAAAAGATCCTGGCAGCAAAACGCGCCGGGATCCATACCGTGATTCTTTGCGATAAAAACCGCAAGGACATCGAGGAAATCAACAGCCGATACCTCGAGGGAATGAAATTTCACTTCGTTGAATCGGCATCGGAAGTGCTTGAGCTTGCCTTGCTCGACGAGACTGCCGACTGACCGGATTTCCTTCTGCCGCGTCCGCGGTAGTTCTTCCGGTTCCGGTCTTTGGAATCTTTCCGGTCTTCAGTTTTTTTCCGGTCTCCGCGATCCTTACGGCCACGTCCTCTGCCCTCATTACCTCTTTTACGCCCCCTGCCCCTTTCGTGCGAATCTCCGCCGCCGGGTCGGGGGGCTTCTCCGAATTCGGCAGGGACTTCCTCCCGGGGAATTTCCTTTTCGAGAAGTTTCTCAATCTTGCGCAGACGGAACATTTCGTCGGGCGAGACGAACGTCACCGCCTCCCCTTCCCTGTTGGCACGCGCGGTACGCCCTATCCGATGTACGTAATCCTCCGCCTCGCGCGGCACATCGAAGTTGATCACCATCTCGATGTCATCTATATCTATGCCACGGGCAAGAATGTCGGTGGCTACTATCACATGGGTCTTACCCGACTTGAAATCAAGCATGACATTGTCGCGCTGCGTCTGGTCGAGATCGGAATGCATCTCGGCGATCCTGTATCGTGACTTCCTCAGCTCCCTGGCAAGATTTTTTACCTTAAGTTTGGAGGATGAAAATATTATGACGCGTTGCGGAGGGGTTGTCTCGAATATTCTCTTGAGAACAGGCAGTTTCTGTGGCTCATAGCATATATAAGCCGACTGCTTGATCTTCTCGGCAGGCTTCGACACCGCAATTTTCACTTCAACAGGATTCTTAAGAATCTTGTTGGCCATCTGCTGTATTTTGGGAGGCATTGTGGCCGAAAACATCAGCACCTGCACATTCTTGGGCAAATGGGAATAAATCTGCATGATGTCGTCGTAGAATCCCATGTCAAGCATCCGGTCGGCCTCGTCGAGAATAAAAAACGACACCTTCGAGAGGTCCACATATCCCATGCTGAGATGTGCGAGAAGTCGTCCGGGAGTGGCGATCACCACATCGGCTCCCGATTTGAGTCCTTTCCGTTGCTGGTCGTAAGCGAAGCCATCGGTACCGCCATATATAGCTATGCTGCTCACCGGCATGAAGTAGGCGAATCCCTGAAGCTGTCTGTCAATCTGCTGGGCAAGTTCTCTGGTAGGAGCCATTACCACGCAGTTCACGGCATCAGAAGGAAAACCGCCATCGGCAAGCCTGTTGATCACGGGCAGCAGATATGCGGCAGTCTTACCGGTGCCGGTCTGTGCGCAAGCGAGCAAATCTTTCCCCTCCAGCACCGAAGGTATGGTCTGTTCCTGAATCGGGGTGCATTCGTCGAAATGCATATCCCAGAGTCCGTCGAGAACATCATCGTTGGTCAGTATCTCATCAAATCTCATTGTCTTGTCTTCTTCTTTTTTTATTTCACATTGAACTCTGGCAATTGATTCTGCCGTTCAATGGCGGCAGGAACGCGTCGGGATAATGATCAAGTTCATAGTTGCCGCGCGTTCCTGTCAGGGTTATTATGTCGAAGCGGTACTCATAAATATGCGGCTGAGCCTTCAGATAGGCGTTGGCGCCGATAACCATTTTCGACCTCTTTTTTCTATCGACAGCTTCAACCGGGTCTTTACTCTTCCGGGCTTTGACTTCTACGAACACTATCACGTTTTCCATCTGCGCGATGATGTCGATCTCAAGTGCGGATCCGATTCTCCAGTTCATTTCACGGACAGTGTATCCCTGCGAGATCAGATAGTCGCGTGCAAGCATTTCCGCATCATGCCCCCAGTCATTCGCCTCGGACCCCAACTGACTTTTGCCACCTGCCATCCATCAATATGCCTTGAACGACATGTCGAGCCCCTTGACGCTATGTGTAAGGGCACCCACGGATATAAAGTCCACGCCGGTCTCACCGTATGCCCGAAGATTCTCTATAGTTATGCCTCCGGAGGATTCAGTCTCGACTTTTCCGTCTACGAGCAACACGGCCTCCCGGGTAAGTTCCGGAGTGAAATTGTCGAACATAATCCTGTCCACGCCGCCATGCGCCAGCACTCTCCTGATATCGTCAAGACTGCGTACCTCCACTTCTATCCTGAGTTTCTTTCCGGTCTCCCTGCAATACTGCTGTGCCCGGGATATCGCTTTCTCGATACCTCCGGCGAAATCTATATGATTGTCCTTGATCAGTATCATGTCGAAAAGTCCTATCCTATGGTTGGTGCCACCACCGGTAGCCACGGCCTCTTTCTCAAGCATCCGCATTCCCGGAGTGGTCTTGCGGGTGTCGAGCACACGCGTACGGAGACCCTTCAGCTGATCCTGATATCGGCGGGTCATGGTCGCCACGCCGCTCATACGCTGCATTATGTTGAGCATGGTCCGCTCCGCTATGAGCAACGACCGCACAGGACCTTCGGCCGTGAATGCCACATCTCCTTTATTGACTTCGGCACCATCACCGATCATTACCGTCATCTTTATGGAAGGATCGACGCGATGGAGCACCTTCTCGGCCACTTTCACCCCCGCCAGTATACCGTCTTCCTTTATAATAAGTCTGGACCGACCCATCGCATTCTCCGGAATTGTGGAGAGCGTGGTGTGGTCACCGTCTCCCAGATCCTCTGCAAACGCCAGATCAAGGAGATCATCGATAAGCTCATCTTTTGTTTTCATATCAGTATATGTATTGACCAATATAAATGTAAAGGGAGGGGGACCAAGCCCCCTCCTCGTTGTTAACTAACTAAGGATTTTATTTTTCAGGAATTATACCGTCGCGTTTCAGGAGTGCGTCGGCCGTGGGCTGCTTGCCTCGGAATTCCACATAAAGTTCCATCGGGTCGCGAGTGTCGCCGGCCTGGAGCATCTTCTTGAATTTCTGCGCGGTCTTCTTGTCAAAGATGCCGTTTTCAAGGAATGCCGCGAAAGCGTCCGCATCAAGAAGCTCCGACCACTTGTAACCATAGTAACCGGCTGCGTAGCCACCGGAAAATACATGGGTGAAGGCCGGAGAAATAAGACAGCCTTCCTCCATGGGGAATATTTCAACCGGAGCCAGAGCCTTCTCCTCGAAGGCGGCGATATCGGCCGAGGCGCGGAGCGGTTCCTCAATGGTGTGATACGCCATGTCAAGATATCCGAAACCGAGCTGACGCATCGTGGAGTATGCGGCCGCGAACTGCGCCGCCTTAACGAAGCGGTCTATCAGGTCCTGGGGCATTTTCCTGCCGGTCTTGTAATGCTTTGCAAAACCGTCGAGATACTTTTTCTGAGTGAGGAAATTCTCATTGAACTGCGAGAACAATTCCACGAAATCATGGTCCACATTGGTACCGCTCAGACTCTTGTACTTTGCCTCGGCCGACAGACCGTGGAGAGCGTGACCGAATTCATGCAGGAACGTCTCAACCTCGTCGGAATTGAGAAGCACCGGGTCGCTGCCTGTAGGTTTCGAGAAATTGCAGACAATCGAAATCAACGGTATCGACTTGTTACCCTCGTCATCTTTTGTCTCGGTACGGAATTCAGTCATCCAGGCACCCGAACTCTTGCCGGGACGATAGAAGAAATCGGCATAAAGGATACCGAGAAGCTTTCCGTTATCCTCGTACACATCGTAGACTCTCACATCGGGATGATATTTGTCTATCTTAGTGTTCTCCTTGAACTTGTAGCCATAGAGTTTGGTGGCGAGCCCGAACACTCCGTCAATCGTGTTGTCCAGTTCGAAATATGGTTTCAGCTCCTCCTCGTCGAACGCATAGCTGGCGTTTTTCAACTTGTCGGCCCAATAGGAATAATCCCATGGTTTTAGCATAAAACCTTCACCCTCGCTTTTACGGGCGAACTGCTCGATTTCGGCAATCTCGGCCTTCATCGGCGCGGTATAGTTCTTACGCAGGTTCTCAAAGAACTCCATCACAGCCCCGGGAGTCTTGGCCATGGTGTTCTGCAACTGATACTCAGCGAAATTCTTCTTGCCCATGAGCTGTGCTATCTCAAGACGGATATTTGCGATATCCTTGAGTATCTGCAGATTGTTGAGCTCTCCTTCGGTATTTTTCGAAGCGTTCAGCCTATAGAGCTTCTCGCGGAGGTCCCTGTTCTCCGCATACGTCATGAAGGGAGCGTAGGAAGGTCTGAAAATGGTGACGAGATAGAGACTCGGATCGTCCGCCTTACCCTCATCTGCAAGAGCTTCGGCCGCAGCCGCGCGATATGCCGTCTTGATGGACTCAGGTATACCGGCGAGGTCGCCTTCATGCAGCCAGAGTCTGCGCGCAGGATCCTTCATGGCGTTGGTGGCGTTCTGCGCGTAACGCACGTTCAGGTCGGAGAGTTCCGCATTGAGGCGGCGGTATTTCTCACGCGCCTCACCTGTGAGATTTGCTCCCGAAGTCAGGAACGCATCGTATGTTTTCTTTATGAGCCGAAGGTCCTCTGAAGAGAGCGACGTGTCCTTCCCGCTGTTGTCGTACACGCTTTTTATGCGGTTCCAGAGGGCCTCGTTGAGGATGATGTCAGTGTTGTGGCGCGAGAGTTCCGGAGTGACTTCGGCAAGCACGCGCATCATCACGGTGTCGCCCATCGCATGCTCGAGGTTGCTTAGAGCGAGCACGGAGCGGTCAAGCACCTCTCCGGAGCGGTCGAGAGCCACGATTGTGTTCTCGAATGTGGGGATACTGCGCTGGTTCACGATTGCCTCCACCTCCTGATTCTGGAGACGAATGCCTTCGAGGACACCCTCTTTGTAATCCGCCGGCGTAAGCGAGGTGAAAGGTAATGTGCCGTATTGACCTTGGGGACCGCTTATCAGCGGATTTGTCCCGGCTGCCGATGATTCAGTTGAAATTGTCATAAGTGAAAGGGCTGCAACCGAATGCAACAATAGTTTTTTCATACCGTCTGTTTATAGCTCGTTTCTTATAATAAAAAAAGCCCCTGACATGAACATGCCTGTTGATGTGTTCATGCCACGGGGCGCTAATAATTTAAAACAATGTCATTCACCGAGATAACTCTTGAGAAGTCTGCTTTTCTGGCCTTTCAGCCTTCGAATGGCCTTCTCCTTGATTTGCCTGACACGTTCGCGAGTCAGGTCGAATTTGGCTCCGATTTCCTCAAGAGTCATTTCCTGACAACCGATTCCAAAGAACATTTTCAGAATTTCCCTCTCGCGGTCGTACAACTGACGGAGCGCGCGGTCCACCTCTTTCGACAGCGATTCCTTATTGAGATCGGAGTCGGCGAGCGGACTGTCATCGTTTGTAAGCACGTCAAGAAGAGAATTGTCCTCACCTTCCACAAAGGGAGCATCCACCGATATGTGACGTCCGGAAACCTGAATGGTGTCCGAGACCTTGTCGACCGCCATATCGAGGCGTTCGGCAAGTTCCTCAGTGGAAGGACGACGTTCATTCTCCTGCTCGAAGCGCGCCATTTCCTTGGTAATCTTGTTCAGGGAGCCAACCTGATTGAGCGGCAGACGCACTATTCTCGACTGCTCGGCAAGCGCCTGCAGAATCGACTGGCGGATCCACCACACGGCATAAGAGATAAATTTGAAACCGCGCGTTTCATCAAATTTCTGAGCCGCGCGAATCAGGCCCAAGTTTCCCTCGTCGATCAGGTCGGGAAGACTAAGGCCCTGGTTCTGGTACTGTTTTGCCACCGACACCACGAAGCGCAGATTTGCCCTTGTAAGTTTGTCTAACGCTTTCTGGTCGCCTTGTTTGATCCGCTGGGCGAGCTCCACCTCTTCACTGGGGGAGATCAGCTCCTCACGGCCTATTTCCTGTAGATATTTGTCAAGGGACGCGCTTTCGCGATTGGTGATTGATTTGGTTATCTTTAATTGTCTCATAGATGTCAACCGGAAATTCCCGCAAAATTAATCATTTTTTTTGAAATTCAAAACAACTAATGTACGGAGGGTTGTGTAACAGGGATGGCAGGAAATATTCTCAGCCACAACTTTGTCCTATTACATAACAAAAAAAAAGCCTGTTTATTGAATAACCCATCAATATTTTTATTAATCAAGGTTCTGTCTGTCACCTATTATCAGGTATCTCAATCCGTTGCCCTGTATGGCGACGGATCATCACCCTCTATTTTTTGTTGCGGCTTTTTCTGAACTCATCCCATCTTCGGTTGAAATTACGGTGGGACTTGAAATAGGAGATTCCCGTGACCTGCTTCAACATGTTCAACGCACGATGGCCGATTGTGAAGTTCTTGCGGCTGTCAATCTGACTGACATACCGCCGGTCGGGTGTGAAATCCAGCCGCACGCGATTCCTGTCGATATTGTCCACGCGCGCGATCAGTCTCCGGATGTCAGGGGCAAGCGCCGGAGCATCCTGTGGTTCGTAGATATCTATTTCTTCTTCATCAAATTTCCACGCATACCATTTCTTCGCCTCCTTCACTGTGATGAACTCCTTGTCGAGAACATAAACATCGGCCTCTGTACTGACAAAGAATGGTTCATCGACCTTGTGAAACATGAACATATCGCGTCCCCGGCCGTTTGACTCGATATGGTAAGAATAGCCCACGATGTCGAAGGACGTTATCGAGTCGGCTATGACGTTGTCGTAGTCAGCCGACATTCTGAATTTTTCAAAGTCGACATTCTGGCTGAAGAATCCAGAAAAATTGGGAACCCATCTTCTGGAATCCATGTCGGCAAGAACATTAATCCCTACAGATACATGCCCCTTGTCCCTGGACCATATTTCAGCCGGACTATATTTCCCGCACACGGTGTCCTGCCCTATCCTGACATTTCTAAGCTTCGCCGGCAGCTTCATCCCAGGCGGTAACTCCATCCAGTCCGACCATGAAAAATGGTGCCTCACAGCATCACTCACACTGTCAAGTCCATTGGCATTGGAAAACCTGACGTAAGATCTGGAGGTCAGAATCCTTGGCAAATTCCATCCTTTGAATCGCATCTTCCTGTCAGTAGGCAACATGAAGTCAACCATCTTTTCCCTGAAAAGGAATATGGTGTCGGTATATGAAGAAAGAGTGGAATATTCCCGCACGTATGCCAGAATATGGAGAAATTTCTGTCTTCTGGATTCAACTACAAACTCCGGAAGGTCAGAAAAATCCTCCTGAAGGAAAACTGTGTCGGCGCCAGCAAGTACTTTCTTATCCTTGAAACCTACATAACGTATTGTAAGAGGATAAGACAGAGTGCGTATGCCATGTATCCTACCCTTGCCGTCACCCATGCCGACTGCTTTCCCGTTACGGTCATACACCGATGCGTTTGGAAGCGGCATCCGTGTCACGGAATCGGCGACAACGATATAACTCATCTTTCCTTCTGCCAGTGCTATGGAAAAAAGGAGCATTATATATATCGCCACCCGCTTCAGCATGCCTTGTTCATCGAAGATTTTCAGGAATCGTAATTTCAGTCTCCCCGATAGTATTGCTGGAGATAGCACCTCGCTATGAAGTCGCGGTTTGCGGCGACTGTCAGTCTGTCGTCTGTCCCTGGGAAAACGGCGTCGGGCAACCAGTCGTGCTCGAAGATGTATTGCAACAGATCGCCGGGACAAAGTCCACGTACGGAAATCAGTTCGAACGCATGGTCACGCGCGTACCCATTGTCATACAGCGGGTTCTCGGAGTCGGATATACAACGCGCTATTCCCCGGGCCATCAGCATCCCTTTGTCGTGGTTTACAAGCAGGACATAATCAGCAGCGCCTTTTGCCATCGACAGATGTTCCTTGCCGGACTCCCATCCCATGCCGTCGATGAAAAACCGGTTCATATCCTCATAACTTGAGAAATATGCTATCCGCTTTCCGCCGGTAGCCTTGACAAACGCAGAGTAATAAGGATGCGGGCCGGCAGTCTCTTCTCCCTGCCCGCGTGCCGGTCCGGGCAACTTTCCTTCCATCAGCAGACAGAGCCACTCGGTGGCATAGAACGCAAGAGGTCCTGTGGGACTCTCCATCATGGCACTTTCAAGCCGGCGCTGAAGATACTCCGTGCCGTTCTCTTTTGCCATATCGGGATCGGACACTATCTCCATAAGGTCAAGAGAGAATGCGGGAGTAAGAAGATAGCTGCTAAGGAAGAGCCAGTGACCGAGACTATAGATACGCTCTTTGTCGTCCGGGTCTTTCAGATCAAGACCCAGAGTCAGCCTCCAGTCCTCCGGAAGTGGCGCCTCGTCATATACGCTCTCAAGTAGCGAGAAAGCCCCGTCGGCCATTTCCATCAGTTGCTTGTCAAGCGGATACAAGTATCGGTGTTCCTCAGAGAGCATGGCAACTGAATACCACACAAGGAAGCGCACATCCTCGATGTTGAGTTCATAGTCCACATACTCGATACCGGTTGTATAGAAAGGAACCGTACGGCCATACATTTTTCTGTTGGCGTCGACAAAACTACGCCACATACCGCCGTCGGCCACAATATCCTGCAGATAGTCCGTCAGATTCAGAGCCATGCGCTTGAGCACGGAGGGATTGAGACTGACTGAAAAATTACATTTCGACATGCGCACGGCCAACCGACGAGCTACCTCGAGATAGAAGTCGGCTGTTGTCGGCTCTCCGGTAAACGCCGGCTGGCGCACCAGAAAATCCTGCATCTGAATCAAAGGCGTCTCCGGCACATCGCCGCACACTGCCCCGCTGTTATTTTTATCCACTTACTCCTGTTTTAACAATTCGATGGTCCGGGAGAGAGTCAGCACCTGCTGTTCTCCCGTTATCATATCCTTAACAACAATCGAATCCCTGCCGAGTTCGGACTCGCCGACAAATGCCACGTAAGGAATCCGGTCGCAGTCAGCCATGGCCATCTGTTTCTTAAGTTTGGCAGCATCAGGATAAAGTTCCGCCGGGATTCCCGCCTCACGGAGAGCCTTGACATACTTCATGGCCTGCATAGCTTCCCTCTCTCCGAAATTAACGAAAAGGACGCGCACCGAACAGGTCACTTCCGCCGGATAGAGATCAAGCTGGTTCATCACATCGTAAATCCGGTCAGCGCCGAACGATATTCCCACACCCGAAAGCCCCGGCATACCGAACACGCCGGTAAGGTTGTCATAACGACCTCCTCCGGTTATGCTACCGATTTCGACATCGGCGGCCTTCACTTCGATGATGGTGCCGGTGTAATAATTCAAACCTCTGGCGAGAGAGATATCCACCTCCACCTTTGCCTTGTGGCCGAGGGCTTCGATACCGGCAAGAACCTCGCGTATCTCCTCCACTCCCTTGCGTCCGGTTTCAGAAGACTTAAGGAATTCTGAAATGGCCTCGATCTTGTCTGCATTCCCTCCCTCGAGAGTGAGGACAGGCTGCAACGCCTCGACCACTTCCTCCGACAGACCTTTCTCCTTCAGTTCTACATTCACGTTGTCAAGACCGATCTTGTCTATCTTGTCGATGGCCACAGTGATATCCACTATCTTGTCGGCAGCGCCTATGGTTTCAGCTATACCACTCAATATCTTTCGGTTATTGATTTTAACCACTGTATTTATGCCCAGTTTGGCAAAAACCATGTCGATCAGCGAGACAAGTTCTATCTCATTGTTCAGAGAATCACTGCCCACCACATCGGCATCGCACTGGTAGAACTCGCGGTAACGGCCTTTCTGCGGACGGTCCGCACGCCATACAGGCTGGATCTGATAGCGCTTGAACGGCATGGTGAGTTCATTGCGATGCTGGACCACAAATCTGGCAAACGGCACCGTCAGGTCATAACGGAGTCCCTTCTCAGAAATCTTGCTGGTGAGCCTGACACAATTCCGCTCCAGAAGTTCCTGATCGGAAACAGACTTCAGGAAATCCCCTGAATTGAGTATCTTAAAGAGCAGTTTGTCGCCTTCCTCACCATATTTTCCCATCAGAGTCGACAGATTCTCCATTGCCGGTGTCTCAATCTGCTTGTAACCGAACAGACGGAACGCACTTCTGATCGTATCGAATATGTAATTTCTACGCGCCATCTCGAGAGGAGAGAAATCGCGGGTGCCTTTAGGTATGCCTGTCTTTTGAGCCATAAGAGTCTATAAGTAAGATTGTGTTGGGATTTAAACCGTTTTACACTTACAAAATTAACAATTTCCGGGTATGTCACCAAATCTGCACAAAGGAAACTGCAGGGAAAACCAGAATAACAAGAAAAAAAGGCACCCGGGCTAATCCCGGATGCCTCTATGCTGAATTACAGGTTGATTGGTATTTTTTGAGCATGCATTTGCATAGCAGCGCCTATCGTCACCTCAATGTTACTCCGCTTGTCTTGAGGTCCTCGGTCCCCGGGGTATTCGAGTCCCCGGGAATATCCTCCTCGGAGGCAACAACCTTCACCTTGTACTCGACAATGGCGAATCCAAGAGACTTTCCTTCCTGAAGCACCTCCATGTTCAGACGCAGGATATGGTTGCCGACCGGAGTGGCGGAGGTGTCGAACACCTGAGTGAACGGAGCCACAAACGAGAACAATCCGCCTACATAGTCCCAATAATACGTCACACTGGATATCAGCGCATTGGCACCGATTCCCTCGCACGTTACGGAACGGACAGCAAATCCCTTGTCCTGGACCACGTACAGAATGCCATCCTCTTTTACAACATTGTCAAAGGTTACATTGATGTCCACATCGGGCACATCGTTGCCATCATCGCACGAAGCAAGAAATCCCAAAGGGAGTAGCAACAACAAGTATAAAAACTTTTTCATAACCATAGTATCTTTTAATATAATTTATGTCATTATAACGGATGATCTCAAAAAAGGTTCTATTCCCTCAGAATCCGGTACTGACAATTTTGAGAAACGCGTACTACGAAACATACGCCATGCCTGTTTGCAGGATTTTTCGATAAAACGGACTATAAATTTTGCAATCCGCAAGATAAATCAGTAATTTTGTAGAAAAACAGACAATCTATGCGGCTATCGGATTTGAAACCTGGTCAGACAGGGGTAATTACCAAGATTCTCGGTCACGGAGCTTTCAGAAAGCGCGTAATGGAAATGGGATTTGTCAGAGGGCGTGAGATACGTGTGATACTCAACGCGCCACTGCAGGATCCGGTGAAATATGCCCTGATGGACTATGAGGTGTCGCTGCGCAGGTCCGAGGCGGCCCTTGTCGAGGTAGAACTTCTGGAAATATGGAAACATGCCGCCACCAGCGCCGACCTTGCCATGGAATGCCGCGAAGAGTCGGAGCCGGATGCCGATCCCATACCCCTCCGCAAAGACAAGATTATAAATGTGGCGTTGGTGGGCAACCCCAACTGCGGCAAGACATCGATGTTCAACATGGTTTCGGGAGCCCATGAGCATGTCGGAAACTATGCGGGAGTCACTGTCGGAGCCAAGGAGGGAACTCTTAAATACAAAGGATACCGCTTCAACATAGTTGATCTTCCCGGCACATATTCCTTGTCGGCCTACTCCCCCGAGGAACTCTACGTGATGAGATACCTCCGCGAGGAGACCCCCGATGTTATAATAAATGTTGTTGTGGCCTCGAACCTTGAGCGTAACCTCTATCTCACCACAGAACTCATCGATATGAACAGACCGATGGTGATAGACCTGAACATGTTCGACGAGCTGAAGCGCAGCAATGCCAATCTCGATTACGATTCCCTTGGAAAGATGCTCGGAGTTCCGATTATACCCACTATAGCCAACACCGGCTGGGGCATCGACAAACTCCTCGATACCGTGATAGATGTGTTCGAGATGAAGAATCCTGACACAAGGCATATCCATGTGCCTCTAAATCCGGAGATAGAACGTAACGTGACCGCAATCAACCGGGTCATCAAGGGGGACCACGCCATATCCGACCACTTCTCGCCCAGATTCCTCGCAATAAAATTCATGGAGCACGATCCCGAGGTGGAGAAAATGCTGACCGACGCGCCCTGTTATCCAACCCTGATGCAGATCCGGGAAAGCGCTCAGAAGAGCGTGTCGGCCAAGCTAAAGGAGGATATGGCCTCGACCATATCGGCCGATAAATACGGCTTCATCCAGGGAGCGCTTGCCGAGACCATGGAGGGCAGCATAGTAAAGGACGAGAAGACAACAAAGATAATCGACACATTCGTCACCAACAAACTATTCGGATTTCCGATATTTCTGGCCATAATGTGGCTGATGTTCTGGTGCACATTCGAATTGGGTTCATATCCGATGGGATGGATCGAGAGTCTGGTAAGCTGGATATCCGGACTGATCGGACGTCTCATGACCGACGGGCCTCTGAAGGACCTTCTGCTCGACGGAGTGATCGGAGGCGTGGGAGGCGTTATTGTATTCTTACCCAACATTCTGATACTATATGCATTCATATCGTTCATGGAAGATTCGGGCTATATGGCCCGGGTGGCATTCATAATGGACAAACTCATGCACAAGATGGGATTGCACGGAAAATCGTTTATTCCTCTTGTGATGGGATTCGGCTGCAACGTGCCGGCCATAATGTCGACACGCATAATCGAAAGCAAGTCAAGCCGACTTATAACGATTCTGATCAACCCCTTCATCAGCTGTTCGGCGCGTATACCGATCTATGTCCTGCTTGTGGGAGCCTTCTTCCCCGCGCACGGAGCATTGGTGTTTGTCGGACTTTATCTTTTGGGAGTCATTGTCGCTGTGGTGACTGCCCGAATGCTACGCAAATTCTGGTTCAAGGCCGACGAGACTCCCTTTGTAATGGAACTTCCCCCTTACAGAATACCGACCATGAGGGCCACATTGCGCAACATGTGGAGCAAAGCCGAGCAATATCTGCGCAAGATGGGAGGTCTTATTCTTGTGGCTTCCGTAATAATCTGGGCCCTCTCCTACTTCCCTCATTATACTGCAACTGATGTTCCCGCCGATTTCCGTGCAAGCGCACTGTCGGAAATGCCGGCCTCCACACTTGCGAGCCAGACTCCGGAGCAGATAGATGAACTTATCGCCACCGAATATCAGCAGAGCCATTCGATACTGGGACACGTCGGAAAATTCGTTGAGCCAGTGGTCAGGCCAATGGAGTTCGGATGGAAGACGTGTGTGTCGCTGATAGCCGGTTCGGCTGCAAAAGAGGTTGTTGTGTCCACATTGGGTGTGCTCTATGTCGGGGATGATGACGCTGAGGCACTCTCCCAGCGACTCAAGACACCTTCCAAAATAACCGGAGAACCGCCCTTCACGCAGGCTTCGGCACTCGCCTTCATGGTGTTCGTGCTGCTATACTTCCCCTGTATAGCCACGCTTGCCGCAGTCTCCCGCGAGACGGGGTCATGGAAATACACTCTGTTCACTCTGCTGTACAACACCGGAATAGCGTGGGTCCTTGCTTTCGCCACATTCCACATCGCCGCTCTGTTCATTTAGGACCGGGATACGCTCCTCAATATAAAATGACAAGGAACTTTATGCGTAGAAAGTCAGTGGCGTCTGACGAGGGCGGCGAGCATGCCTTCCAATTCGGCGCGGGTTTTCTCAAGAATGTTTATCGCCTCCACACGGCGCGACAGATTGCGGCGGTTATCGGCAAATTCCCTCTTGGCCGCATCCATCCTCAGCCCCTTGTCTTTGAGTAGATATCGGATTATCCGCAGGATGCGTATGTCATCGGGAGAGTAGTATCGTCTGTTGGTGTCGCTCCTGCGCGGGGAAATCTCGGGGAATTCCGACTCCCAGTAACGGAGCGTGCTTGCCGGGACAGAGAGAATCTCAGCCACATCCTTGATTTTGTAATATTTCTTGTCGAATTCTTCCATCGGCCTTTAGAGAGTGTTTGAATTTAAACCGTTTAACGCCAGAAGTATCAAAAAAATTCCAGGCGATCAAGTTGAAATCAGTCCATCACATGACCTGCGTTTTCCGCAAGCTGCACCATCTCGGCGTACTGGTCCGGGGTCAGATCCATGAAATAATAGTTTACCGGATTCTGCGGCTCATCCTTGAAACGCACTTCGTAATGGAGGTGCGGACCGGTGGACTTGCCTGTGGAGCCGACATAACCTATGAGTTCTCCCCGTTTCACATTCTGACCGCTCCTGACAATAATCCGGCTTAAGTGAGCATAGCGAGTCAGATAATTGTAACCATGGTCAATATCAATGCAATTACCGTATCCGCTCTGACGGTCGGCTACAGTGACTGTTCCGTCGGCGGGGGCGAAAACCGGAGTACCGGTTTTCGCGGCGAAATCAAGGCCGGCATGAAATTTGGTGCTTCCGTAGACAGGATCACGCCGCACGCCATAGCCCGACGACATGGTGAAATCCTTTATATTGATTGGCATAACCGATGGAATATGCGCGAGTTTGTCCTTCTGACGCACGGCTGTGGCACGAAGCTGATCGAAAGAAATTGACTGTGCATAGAGCTGACGGTCAAAGAGATCGAGCCGCTGTGAAAGGAGTTGCACCACCTCGCCGTCATCCATGCGCTGGAGCTCCTTATATCGCTTCTCATTGTCGAGACCGGCATATCTCTGGCTCCTGCTCACTGGATCCATCTGCATCATGACGCGATAGAAATTGTCATCGCGGTTGCGGATATCTTCCATGATACGGAGAGAGTTGTCGAGGCGACGGTTGAGAATGTTGTACCGGCTCTTGAGCATGGCATTCTCCTTGCGGAGGTTCTTCTCGGTAGGGGCATCGAAGATGACCATGCCGAGAAAAAGCAGTAAGGAGGCCATGGCAAGCGACGAAATCATCAGCCGCGCGAATCCGGCCATACGCGACTTGAACGTAGGGAAGATACGCTCGTAATTGTCGGTGTCAGGATTGTAACGGTAATAGATATTCTTTTTCATCCTCTTAGATACCAAATTCTTTGCAAAAATAGCAAAAAATCGTTAATTTTGCAATTTGAAAAAATCGAATACAGAATCTGAAAGTCGAGAACATAATGACGTCAAATGAAATTAGGGAGTCGTTCAAGAACTTCTTCGCCGGCAAGGGCCACAAGATAGTGCCCTCTGCACCGATGGTTCTAAAGGATGACCCGACGCTGATGTTTACCAACGCCGGAATGAATCAGTTCAAGGATATAATCCTTGGCAACCGTGTGCCTGAATGCAGGCGAATGACCGACAGCCAGAAATGTCTGCGCGTATCGGGGAAGCACAACGACCTCGAGGAGGTTGGACACGACACATACCACCATACGATGTTCGAGATGCTCGGCAACTGGTCGTTTGGAGACTACTTCAAGCAGGAGGCCATAGACTGGGCATGGGAATATCTGGTGGATGTGCTGAAGCTGAATCCAGACCGCCTTTACGCCACAGTCTTCGAAGGCTATGCCCCGGAGGGACTCGAGAGGGACAACGAGGCCGCCGGCATCTGGGAGCGGCATCTTCCAGCGTCGCATATCATCAACGGCAACCGTCATGACAATTTCTGGGAGATGGGCGAGACCGGCCCATGCGGTCCGTGCAGCGAGATCCACATAGACCTGCGACCAGATGAGGAACGCGCCAAAACGGACGGCGCCACGCTCGTCAACAAGGACAATCCTCTGGTGATCGAGATATGGAATCTTGTTTTCATGCAGTACAACAGAAAAGCCGACGGCCATCTGGAACCGCTTCCCGCCAAAGTGATAGACACCGGCATGGGTTTCGAACGCCTCTGCATGGCTCTCGAGGGAAAGACGTCCAATTACGACACGGATGTATTCACACCGCTGATCAGCAAGATAAGCGAGCTTTCCGGAAAGAAATATGGAGAGGACGAGAAAACCGATGTGGCGATGCGTGTCGCAGCCGACCACGTGCGCACCATTTCTTTCTCCATAGCAGACTCCCAGCTCCCCTCCAACGCCAAGGCCGGATATGTGATCCGCCGTATTCTGCGCCGCGCGGTAAGGTATGTATACACATTCCTCGGTCAGCGCGAGGCATTCCTTTATAAGCTTGTCGACACACTGGTGGCACAGATGGGTGGCGCCTACCCCGAACTTCCGGCACAGAAAGAACTTATCAAAAAGGTAATCAAGGAGGAAGAAGATTCTTTCCTCCGCACTCTCGACAACGGTATCAGAATGCTTGACGGCAAGATCCGCGAACAGCGGGCCAAGGGCTCTGATGAAATCGCCGGAGAGGATGCGTTCCTGCTTTATGACACATACGGATTCCCCCTTGACCTCACCGAACTCATACTGCGCGAGCAGGGAATGAGCGTAGACAAGGCCGGATTCGACCGAGAGATGGAGAAGCAGAAACAGCGTGCCCGCAACGCCGCCTCCACGGAAGCCACCGACTGGGTGGAGGTAAGTCAGGGCGATGTGGAGTTTGTAGGCTACGACAGCCCCGAAGCCGAGACAGCCATACTCCGATACCGCAAGGTACGGCAGAAAGGAAAGGAATATTACCAGATAATGCTCGGAAAAACACCGTTCTATGCCGAAATGGGTGGCCAGGTGGGCGACTCCGGCACACTTACCGGCAAAGACGGGGAAACTATCGAGATTTTCGACACAAAGAGGGAGAACAATGTTGCGGTCCATCTGGCCAACAGCATTCCCTCCAATCCGGCACAGATATTCACCGCCCGTATAAATGAAAAGAACAGAGCCCGCAGCGCCGCCAACCATTCGGCAACACATCTCATACATGAGGCCCTGCGCGAGGTGCTCGGGACACATGTGGAGCAGAAAGGTTCATACGTATCGCCCGACTCCCTGCGGTTTGACTTCTCCCACTTCCAGAAAGTCTCCTCAGAAGAGATAAGGAAGGTAGAGCATATAGTCAATGAGCGGATCCGCCGGGCCATTCCTCTTGAGGAACACCGCGACATGCCGATAGCAGAGGCTCGTGCCTTGGGAGCCATGGCATTGTTCGGAGAGAAATACGGTGACAAAGTCCGCGTGGTAAAATTCGGGGAATCCGTCGAACTCTGCGGAGGCACCCACGTATGCAACACAGGCAATATCGGAATGGTAAAAATCATCGGCGAGAGTTCCATAGCCGCGGGAATCCGACGCATCGAGGCTGTCTCCGGACTCGGAGTGGAGAAGATACTCGACTCGCTGCAGGACACATTACAGGATATCCGCATGCTCCTGGGCAATGTAGGCGACGTGAGGGGTGCTATCCAGAAGGCTATCGGAGAGAACTCCGCCCTCAAGTCGCAGATAGAGGATTTCATGAAGGAACGGATCAAGAATCTTTCCGCCGAAGCTCTGGGATCTGCCCGGCAGATCAATGGTGTGAACCTTGTTGTCGTAGGAGGTCCGAGATTCCCCGAAGTGGTCAAAAACGTCGCATTCGAGGTGCGCAAACAAAGTCCGGAACATACTGTCTTTGTCGCCGCCACTGAAGACAACGGCAAACCTCTCCTCACGCTGATGCTAACCGATGACCTTGTAAAGCAAGGACTCAACGCGTCGGCGATAGTTCGCGAAGCGGCGAAACTCATCAAAGGAGGCGGCGGCGGACAGCAGTTCTTCGCCCAGGCTGGAGGAAAGGACGTGTCCGGTATTCTCGGCGCCCGCGACAAAATGATAGAACTGTTGAATCTCTGATTTCCCCCGATACCCCCAGAATCCCCGTCCCGCATACACTATGCGGGACGGGTTGTCATTACCCTTTTTTACAGCTCTTCAAAACCTTTTGGCCTTAGGGAGGTTCTTTATGTATAAGCCTCTGTCATTTTGTAGAAAATGTTATGATACTATTATGGAAACTGAAACATCCATATTGACGTGCAGAGACACTCTGCATTTCGAACCTTGCAGCAGACAGATCATACCTCTGCTTGAGAAACTTTTCACAAGGTTCCCCTCAAGGTCATGCGATTTTTCATTAGGCGGGATATTCATGTGGAAAGAATATCTCGACTATCAATGCTGCTTTCTCGACAACACATTCTTTCTCAAAGGGAAGTCTCCCGATTCCGGATGCGATATTTTCTACCGTCCCATAGGTCTCCTCAACGAGGAGGAGGGCATAAGGCTTATACGGGCATATTGCCGGAATAATAACATTAAAGGAGATCTGCTGCTTTCGGAAACCGTTATAGGGAATCCTGACGAAATCAGAGGATACGACCCTCTGCATTACATCGACGACTGGAAGGAATATCTATACTCCATCGACAGTTTCATCCGTTTCCCCGGTAAGAAGATGGAGAAGAAAAGGAATCATTACAACTTCTTCATCTCTCACTATGAAGACAGGACGATAGAGACGATCGGACCGGAAAACATAGATGAACTCGTCACGTTCACACACTGGTTCTGCGAGTCGCATGCCGCCGACGAACTTCTCGACTATGAGAGCGCTGGAACAATAGAGGCGCTGCTTGACTATGGAGCATTTCCTTATCACGGCATATTGATACGGATCGGGGGACGCATAGCCGGATTCACTTTCGGAGAACATTCCGGTGACACATTTTTTGTCCATGTCGAGAAAGGAAATATCGAATATAGAGGTATTTATCAGGCTCTGGCGTCATTTCTTGCAGAGCACGTAAAGGCAAGATATCCAGATGTGGTGTGGTTGAACAGAGAAGACGACACGGGGAGCGCAGATCTCCGCAGAAGCAAGATGTCGTACCACCCCGCAGGCTTTGTAGTCAAAAGAATAGTCGAAATATAGCGTATGTTCCATGCCCGGTTACCTTTCCCGACCCGCGAGGCCGGAAGAGACTTTAGGAAAGATTTGATTCGAATGTTTGCCGGAACGGACTGAATTTACTATTTTTGTAGAGAAATACGCAAATATACGACATCAATGAGTGAGGCTCTGGTCATAATACCGACATATAACGAGATTGAGAATATAGGGAAAATCATCGATGCAGTGATGAGACTTTCCGACGGCTTTGACGTGCTTGTCATTGACGACGCCTCGCCTGACGGCACGCAGGATGCTGTCCTCAGCAAGATAGAGCAATATCCGGGCCGCGTATACATGGAGACCCGGCAGGGAAAACTCGGACTTGGCACTGCCTATATCCATGGTTTCAAATGGGCGCTGTCCCGACAGTACGGATATGTCATCGAGATGGATGCCGACTTCTCGCACAATCCCGACGACCTGCCGAAACTCTACCATCAATGCCGCGACCATGGTGCCGACATAGCTATCGGATCGAGATACGTGTCGGGAGTGAATGTCGTGAACTGGCCGATGAGGCGCGTACTGATGTCATACTTTGCATCGATGTATGTAAGGGTTATCACCCGCATGCCTCTCCGCGACTCAACCGCAGGATTTGTATGCTATCGCGCCGAAGTACTCCGCACGCTGAATCTCGACAACATACAGTTCAAAGGATATGCGTTCCAGATAGAGATGAAGTTCAAGAGCTGGTTCAGGAAGTTCAAAATAGTGGAAGTGCCGATTGTGTTTGTGAACAGACAACTCGGCACCTCCAAAATGAATTCCAGTATATTCGGCGAAGCCGTCTTCGGTGTCATCTCGCTTCGCCTGAAAAGCATCTTCTCAAGGAAGACCTTTACATAAAGTCCAACCCTATTCCCGAAATTGTCACAAAGGGCCCTGAATTAAAATACTATACGCCCTTTCTTAGCCAGATCGAGCATTTTCTTGCCCGGCATCAGATAGACTTCGAGCCGACGGTTCTTATCACGATTCTCCATTGAATTGTTTCTTACGAGAGGCATCTCGTCACCCATGGCGTACGGGAAGAGATATTTTGTCTCCACACCTTGCGAGGCAAACCAATCGAAGACGGAAGCCGCACGTTCCTCAGTTATGTAGTCACGGTATTTTTCCGAACCTGTATTGTCGGTATGCATCACCATCAACACCCTGTACATGTCGGGATCCTTAAGATATCTTTTCAGCGGAGCAAGCATAGCGTCGGCGCCATGCCTCAGCTCTGTCTCGTTCGGCCCGAACAGTTTTGATGCAGGAATTGTCACCAACAAGACCTCCTTATTACGGAAAGTTTCCACCGAACTTCCGTTTTTAGAGTTATAATCGCGTGTGTGGAGCCTGTTGCGTCCCTCCTTTTCCTGAAATTTTCTTATCAAAGCCGCACTCTTCTCATCAAGCGGCACAGAATTTATCATCTCAATGAACGACATGTCATCAAGATTCTCGTCGCGCACCGGTTGCACGGCTTCTTTCGGTTCCTGCTTCTTCTTCGGCTTGAACGGATTCCATGCGTTAGCCTCCTGACATGGAGCGAAAACCATGGAAACAGCCAAGAGGGAACTAAAAAGAATTGTCGATAGATTCTTCATATTGCAATTCACCTTTAACAATCAATCCCACATCGTCAGGATCCATCATTATCTCTTTATCATTCCGGATCTCTTTCCTGACGTAAGCCACGAGCTGTTCCTCGTCAAGCAGTCCGTCATCCGTGACCTCGGTGTCGAGCGACAGATAACCGTTTTTCTCGTACCAGTCCCATATCGTGTCGATCACGTACAGAATTTCATCATCCGAGTATTTATCACTGACACTCTCCGGAAGCGTCTCGCGGATGAAATTCACGGCGTCATCTTCATCGAATTTCATTATATCATCACTCATGGCATCATGATTTTGAAGCTTATTCAGCTTTTGAGTTAAGATTCACAAGTCCTTCGGGCAAATCCGTGTATATCACATTTTCTCCCTCATCTATTTCCTCGATAAAATCATCGACAAAAGGGATAAACACGTCTTCGCCGACCTCATTCTCCACCACAAGGAGAACGTTTTCGGTGTTGTCGTCAATACCGGCAACCTTCCCTATCCTGCCTGCCTTACGGTCTCTGACCTCATATCCGATCAGCTCTCCTTCAGTGAAAACATCACCGTCCTCCACATCCAGATATGTGGCCAGATCGGCACGGCGCGCATACATTGTCCTGTTGACGAATGCTGAAGCCGCAGCCTGGGAATCGACTCCTTTCAGTTTCAGCAAATATGAATCCGCGCCTTTGGTGCGCACCGATTCAGGATAGAAGGGCACATTGATTCCGTCGATATCTATTATCACCGGATTTTCTCCTTCAAGGAAATCGCCTTCCACAACCTGATCGAGAACAACATTAAGTTCTCCCTGCAGACCATGGGTTTTCTGAAATTTCCCTATTTCGAGTAATTCATTGTTCGTAATCATTTCCAATTTCCTTAACAAGATAAAACCATAAGGAGTCTTTGAGGCACCTATTCATCAATTCTAATGATTTTAGCCCCCAATTTGTTGAGCCGAACGTCAATATTTTGATATCCGCGGTCTATCTGATTGATGTTCTGGATATGGCTTGTGCCTTTGGCGCCGAGGGCCGCAATAAGCATGGCTATTCCAGCACGTATATCAGGCGACACCATGTCGGTTGCACGGAGACAGTTGAATTTACCAGCCCCGATCACAACCGCGCGGTGCGGATCGCAAAGAATTATCCGAGCCCCCATGTCTATCAGCTTGTCGACGAAGAAGAGGCGGCTCTCGAACATCTTCTGATGAATCAACACACTTCCCCGCGCCTGGGCTGCCACCACAAGCAGGATGCTGATGAGGTCGGGCGACAGACCTGGCCACGGCGCATCTGCGACGGTCATCACCGAACCGTCGATAAACTGGTCGATCTCATAGATATCACGCTGGTCTATCCGAATGTCGTCACCTTGTGTCACCACATTGATTCCGAGACGTTCGAAAGCCTGGGGAAGCAGCCCGAGGTCGCGCACACCCGCATTGCGGATCAGAATGTCGCTGCCAGTCATAGCCGCAATACCGATAAAGCTGCCGACCTCTATCATATCGGAAAGGAGCCGGTGGTCGGTTCCGCCGAGCCTGTCAGTACCTGTGATGGTAAGCAGATTGGAACCGATTCCTTCTATCCTGGCACCCATGCGCACAAGCATCCGGCACAGTTGCTGGATGTAAGGCTCGCATGCAGCATTATATATCACGGTCTCACCCTTGGAGAGCACAGCCGCCATAATGATGTTGGCAGTACCGGTGACCGAAGCCTCGTCGAGCAGCATGTAGGTGCCTTTCAGACCTTGAGGCGCCGTGATATTGTATGTCCGCCGTTCGGATAAATATTCGAACTCCGCTCCAAGATTATGCAACCCTATGAAATGGGTGTCGAGACGCCGACGACCGATCTTGTCGCCGCCCGGTTTTGGAAGTGCGGCAACTCCAAACCGCGCCACCATCGGCCCAAGCACCATCACCGAACCGCGCAGCGATTCGGCCTTGCGCCTGTATTCTTCAGTCCGGATATAGTCAAGATTTACATCATCTGCCTGGAATTCGCACTCAGAAGGTGTGTTATATTTCACTTTAACACCCATTTCCGCAAGCATCGATATTAGATTTGTCACATCGGAGATTACGGGGAGATTGGATATGGTGACCTTCTCATCGGTCAGCAGCGTGGCGCATATAACCTCCAGAGCCTCGTTTTTCGCACCCTGGATTTCAACCGCTCCCTCGAGCCTGTGGCCACCTTCGACAATAAAACTACTCATATCGGTCTGTCAGCGTTTCTTACGTTTCTTTCCCTGATGTGCGGGCATCTTAACCTCCTTGAACTCATGCAGGAGATAAGTTTTAGGGTCAAGATTGATCTTGCCTCCGGAATATAGCGACAGGTCGCGAAGTATTTTGGCGTCATCCACACCTTCCTTATTATGGACCAGCATGAGTTTCTTCATGTGGTGTGCGATCATCGAGATCAGCTGCTCCTTCTCCGGACCATCCTCCATGTCTGCCACGGTGGCTATCATTTTCTCTATATTCTTGCCGTAATGCCTGAACCGCATCGAACTCGAGGTGTATGGAATGGTCTCCGGCTTAGGATTCATTTTCTCACGGGTTATGACCTCGCACGGGAAATCGATGTCGAGCTCAAAGCGCGACATTATATTGATATTGTCCCAGACTTTGGTCATATCCTTGTTTTCGCCTACAAGCTGCGGGAAAAGGGAAGCAACAATATTGGCGATGCCGAAGGCACATGCAGTGCGCTCCCCGCGATCCGGAATACTTACGCAATAATCCACCATATTCTGGATATTGCGTCCGAATTCAGGGAGCACCACCGGCTCCATATCTGTATTATAGGGTATCATGTTTATTTTCTTTTAACTTTTGGGTCATCGGCCGGAAGCCGTCAGAAAATGCAAATATAACAAAAAAATCCGATAGTGCGGCAATCCCGTCAGGAAAGAGTCTTGGTGAGCGGATTGACCGGAAGAACCGCGTTGTACTCTTTCAGGTAGGCCGGCACCGAGTACGCCACATCGAGAAAATCCTCTTCACGCAAAGCCTTTTCCGACAGCGCCAGCATATCCTTGGCCATCGGCAGCAGTCCGTCGATCCAATGGGCGCGGGGCGACCTGATCACCTGTTTCGCCTTCTCCGCACCGTCTCCGAAAAACCATAGATCGCGGTCGCGCAGCAATTCGGAGAAAGAATCCTTATCAAGCACAAGAGCCGCAGGAGACATCAGTTCATTCAACGCGAAGTCGTATGCGGCACAATAAACCTCCATACGCCGCGCATCGATCATCGGCACCAGTATTTCATCCCCTTGCCAGCCGATGTTGCGGAACATGGCCTTTACAGCAAGAATCTTCAGTGTGTCCACCCCGATGAGCGGAACATCAAGACTATAGGCGAGTCCTTTGGCCATCGACAGACCTATTCTAAGACCGGTATAGCTTCCCGGACCCATACTCACCGCCACCGCATCCGGACGATTCCCCATACGGTGCATCTCTTCGAGACAACTTTCCACAAAAGGCGCGAGGGCCGTCGAATGATTCATGCCGCGGTCATCGTCCCACTGCTTTTCAAGAGCCATGTCTTTAGTGAAAGCCACACTGCATATCTTTCCGGAAGTCTCTATGTTTATTATGTTAGCCACTTTGTTTTATTTTTCAAGTTGATCTGTAATTCCGGTATTTTCTGTATTGCCGATATATACGGCGAAAGCGTCGGCACATCGCATACCGTCGATTGCGGCCGAAACTATTCCCCCTGCATATCCGGCTCCCTCTCCGGCCGGGAAGAGTCCGGCGACACCGGTGCTCTGGAGCGTCACGCTGTCACGCGTGATCCTCACCGGAGATGAAGTCCTCGACTCGAGACCGATGAGAATCGCCTCGTCGGAGAGAAATCCCTTCGACTTCCGTCCGAACTCCATGAAGCCGTCGCGAAGACGCGCCGATATGAAATGAGGGAGAAGAGTGTTGAAATCCCCCGCCTGAATTCCAGGAGCATACGACGATGCCGGAAGGGACTTCGACATGTGTCCATTTACGAAATCCGTCATACGCTGCGCAGGAGCGACTATAGTGTTGCCCGCCGCCTGAAACATCTTTCGCTCAAGACTCTCCTGTAATTCAAGCATCTCGAGCGGACCATGGCCGGAATATTCCGGAAAATCGCCGGGATGAATCTCCACGACCATTCCCGAGTTGGCCCATCGCCCGGCTCGCGCCGATGCCGACATACCGTTTACCACCAGCTCACCGTCGGAACTCCCGGCCGGGACGACCACTCCCCCCGGACACATGCAGAAGGAATATACGCCCCTGCCGTCCGACTGGGTCACGAAGCTGTATTCGGCCGCCGGCAGATACCGGCCTCTCCCCTTCTCCGAATGATACCGGATGCAATCGATGAGATGCTGCGGGTGTTCGAGACGAACACCCATCGCTATTCCTTTTGCCTCAAGCGGGACATCGGAGGCATGCAGACTGCGGAACACGTCGTGGGCAGAATGGCCAGTGGCAAGCACCACACCGTCAGCCCGGATTTCTCCGGTATCGGTACGCACTCCTTTGGCAACCCCATCTTCTATGACAAGACTGCGGGCCGTGGTCATGAACCTCACCTCTCCCCCGCATTCCAGAATCTGATTGCGGATATTCCTGATGACATGCGGAAGCAGGTCGCTGCCTATGTGTGGATGGGCGTCCACGAGAATATCGGGACTGGCACCATGCTGTACAAACAGGGCCAGCACCTCGTCGATATTGCCCCGCTTCCTGCTCCTTGTATAAAGCTTGCCGTCGCTGTAAGCTCCCGCTCCCCCCTCTCCGAAACAATAGTTGCTCTCTGGATTGATCCGCTTGCTGCGGGATATTTCGGCGAGATCAACACGCCGGGAGTCCACATCCCTGCCCCGTTCCAGCACTATCGGCCGTATACCATGGCGTATAGCCTCGAGGGCACAGAAAAGTCCCGCAGGACCGGCTCCGACCACAAGCAGTACCGGGGCGCCATCTGCAACACGGGAAAACTCTACCGGCGTGAAACACGCGCCAACTTCCCTATCGTCACCAACAGCACACCTCAGAACTATATCTATCTGTATATTGCGTTTGCGGGCATCAATCGACCTGCGCACCACCCTGACATCATTGACCGACGCCATGCTGACACCAAGTGCACTCGCCGCACAACGCTTCAGTTCCCTGATATCTGTCGCCGCGGCGGGTGTCACCCGCACATTCACATTCTCAATCATACTGCAAAATTAATCCAAATTTCCGCATGTTCAAAGAATAAGCGGAATAAACCGAACTTTTGTCTCTCCTTGACGGTTATACCAACAGATGCATGAATTGATTCCATTCAGTATCGATTTCATGTTGTAAACAAATACAAAAGAGAAAATACTATGAAAGAATTATTGAAACCGGAACATCTTGTTCCAAATGCAATCCACGTGGCAATGTCAACCGCACTTATCGTGCTCTCCGCAGAAATCCTAAAGAAACTACACAGAGCCTGCAGAGGTATCCGCGAAATAAAGGAAGGACACGAAGAAATGCGCAAAGGAATACATGAGCTCGGCAGATTCCGCAAGTAAACACACGAAACAGCCGTCGCCTTTCGGCTGCGGTCATTCATAAGACAGGGCCATCGAATCCTGATTCGATGGCCCTGTCTCATATTTCAATATGCGACATAATTGTTACTAAATATTAAAAAAAACTAATTTTACAGAAGCGGTTTTCAACATATCGGGGATTTTTTGCAATTTTGCATAGGATTTCAGAACAATCCTGTAAATGACTCCAGAACCATCCTTCAGTCGGTACCATCCTGCAGACGCAATGGGTTTGAAGCCCGTTGCCTGAATTTCTTGTGGGTTATAAGCCCACAAGAACTGTTAATTATCAGCAGGATGCGCTCTTTTGCATATAACAAATGACAAAATAGAATTAGGTTATGAAAAAGAAGAATCTGAATGCATTGGCGATGTCAATGATGGGCGTCGCCATGATTCTCCCTTCCTGCAAGGGAGACAGACAGCAACAGCAGCAGGCTGAGGCGCCGGAACTCTCCGTTATCACCGTTGGAGAGGAAAGCGCTCGGCTTGAAAGCGGTATTCCCTGTACTCTTCAGGGAGAGAATGATGTTGAGATACGTCCTCAGATACAAGGATTTCTCACGCGCGTCAACGTAGAGGAGGGCCAGCATGTTTCCAAGGGCCAGACTCTGTTTGTGATCGATCAGGTGCAGCTGCAGGCCGCTGTCGATGCAGCCAAGGCGCAGGTGGAGGTGGCGAAGGCCAGTGTGAATACCGCGCAGACCAACGCCAACAACAATAAGATATTACTCGACAAAAACATAATCAGCGCTCCGGCCTACCAGACATCTGTCGATGCGCTGAACGCCGCCAAGGCACAGTACAACGCCGCGCTCGCAAACCTCACAAGCGCCCGCAAAAACCTATCCTATACCAACGTGACGGCTCCTATCAGCGGAGTCATCGGCTCAATCGATTTCAAGGAGGGTTCGCTTGTATCACCCCAGACACTGCTCACGGTAGTATCCAACAACGCCGACATGCAGGCCAATTTCTCCTTCAACGAGAAGGATATCCTCGCAATGACCGACAACGGTCGCCGCTCCATCGACGAGGCAATCAGACAGCTGCCTCCTGTCACTCTGCTTATGGCCAACGGCGAGCGCTATGGCATACCGGGCAAAGTCACCGCCGTCTCCGGAGTGATCGACCCCAATACCGGGAGCGCTTCGGCCAAGGCAATATTCCGCAATCCCGACGGGATGCTCCACAGCGGCAACACCGGACAGATTCTGATGCCGAGCGTGCGCCAGAACGCCATGCTTGTGCCACAGTCGGCTACCTACGAGGTGCAGGACATGAAATTCGTATATGTGGTCGGCGACAGCAACAAGGTGCACTCCCGCGCCATCCAGATCACCGAGGACAACGACGGCAAGAACTATATCGTGACCGGCGGCCTCAAGCCCGGAGAGACAATAGTTGTGGAGGGAGTCGGCATCACAGTCAAGGACAACATGCAGATCAAGCCTAAAAAATAACTGAGATGAATATATCCACCTTCATAAAGAGGCCTGTACTCTCGACCGTGATCTCGATTTTCATCGTGCTTCTCGGTCTGCTGGGCCTTGCTTCGCTCCCTGTCGAGCAATACCCCAACATTGCCCCGCCGACCATCAGCGTGTCGACCACCTACACCGGAGCCAACGCGCAGAGCGTGCTCAACTCAGTTATCGCACCTCTCGAGGAACAGATCAACGGCGCCGAGAACATGGACTATATGTATTCGTCGGCGGCCAACAACGGTTCGGCACAGATCCAGATATATTTCAAGCCGGGCACAGACCCGAACATGGCGGCAGTCGACGTTCAGAACCGCGTGACCAAAGCCGCCAGCTTCCTCCCCGCGGAAGTGAATCAGGTAGGTGTCATCACAAACAAACGTCAGAGTTCGCAGCTGATGGTGTTCAACGTATACGCGGATTCCGACCAATACTCTGAGGAATTCGTAGAGAACTATCTTGGAATCAACGTAATTCCCGACATCAAGCGAATCAACGGCGTGGGCGAGGCCATGGTGCTCGGCGCCGACTATTCGATGCGTATCTGGCTTAAGCCGGATGTAATGGCCCAGTACGGCCTGATGCCTTCCGACATCTCCTCCGCACTTGCCGAACAGAACATTGAAGCGGCCCCTGGCCAGTTCGGCGAGAACGGAAACCAGAGCTATCAGTACGTGATGCGCTACAAAGGACGCCTTCAGAATGAAAAGGAATTCGAGGACATAATAGTCCGCGCCACCCCGGACGGCGAGATTCTCCGCCTCGGCGACGTGGCCGACGTGGAGCTTGGCCGTCTCTCCTACGGCTTCCACTCCACCACCAACGGCAAGACAGGCGTGGCCGCCATGGTGATGCAGAGTCCCGGTTCCAACGCCACCGAGACCGTCAAGGCGATTCAGAAGGAACTCGACCGCTTCCAGAAAGAGGCACCTGAAGGAATCAAGATAGTGACCACGATGGATGTCAACCAGTTCCTGTATGCTTCCATCCATGAAGTGATCAAGACTCTGCTCGAGGCATTCGCACTGGTGTTCCTCGTGGTGTTCATCTTCCTCCAGGATTTCCGCTCCACTATAATACCTATGATCGCGATTCCCGTGGCTCTTGTCGGAACATTCTTCCTTATGGGAATCTTCGGGTTCTCGCTCAACCTTCTTACGCTGTCGGCACTTGTGCTTGCCATCGCGATTGTGGTGGACGACGCGATAGTGGTGGTGGAGGCGGTCCACGCCAAGCTTGACCAGGGATACACGTCGTCGAAGGCCGCCGCTATCGACGCCATGCAGGAAATCACAAGCGCGCTGATATCGATCACACTGGTAATGATGCTCGTGTTTATTCCCGTATCGTTCATGGGAGGTACCTCCGGAGTGTTCTACCGCCAGTTCGGTCTGACCATGGCAATGGCCATCGCCCTTTCAGCCGTGAACGCGCTCACACTTTCCCCTGCCCTCTGCGCCATCTTCCTCAAGCCCCACAAGAAGGAGGACGGCTCCGTCCCCCCGCTCAAGGAGCGCATGAAAGATGCATACTCTGCCGCTGGAGAAGCCGTGAAGACCACCTATAAGAAACGCGTGCGGCTGCAGATGCCTCCGATCGTGACATCGCTGCTGCTGCTCGCTGCAATAGTATTCCTCGTGCTCGGATGGTTCAGCTTCAATAATGTTCTGCTCGGTGTGATCGCCTGCGCGGTAGCTCTTCTCGGAGTGGCCGGCATGTTCCAGCGCAGTTTCATCGATGCGTTCAACCGCGTGTTCGACCGGCTGCTCGCATGGTACAGGAAAGCCACCGACTGGTTCATCAGCCATAAACTCATCAGCTTCGCCACCGTGGCGGCTTCGGTCGGAGTGCTTGTGTGGCTCATGAGCACCACCGCGACTTCCCTCGTGCCCAACGAAGACACCGGAACAATCATGGGCGTGGTCGACATGCCGCCGGCAACATCCATGGAGCGCACCCAGAAGATCATGAACCAGGTGGACAGCATCTGCGGCACCATACCAGCCATCCAGATCAGAAACGCCATCACCGGCTACAGCTTCGTGTCTGGCCAGGGAAACACATACGGCTCCTTCATCATCAAGCTTAAACCCTGGGAAGAGCGCGATGAGAACACCGAGAATGCCCAGGCCATAGTGGGACAGCTTTTCCAGAAAGTAAGCACCATCCACGACGCCCGCATCATGTTCTTTCAGCCGCCGATGATTTCCGGATATTCCGCCACAAACGGATTCGAGATAAAACTTCAGGACAAGACCGGAGGAGACCTCAATAATTTCTTCCAGGTCTACCAGCGGTTCATAGCCGCGCTCAACGCACGTCCGGAGATATCGATGGCCTACTCGTCGTTCAATCCGAGTTATCCGCAGTACCTTGTGGAACTCGACGTGGCTAAAATCAAGCAGGCCGGACTGACACAGAACCAGATACTCTCCACCCTCCAGGGATACTACGGAGGTATGTATGTGTCGAACTTCAATAAATTCGGCAAACTGTACCGCGTGATGATGCAGGCCAATCCCGAGGCGCGCGTGTCGCCCGAGACTCTGAAGAGAATCAAGGTCAGAAACGGATCCGTGATGGCACCCATCGACAATTTCGTGAAATTGAAGCGCGTCTACGGCCCGGACATCATCAACCGGTTCAACATGTACACCACTATAGCGGTAACCGGTTCGCCGGCTGCCGGAGTCTCCTCCGGACAGGCAATCGCGGCAATCGAGGAGGTGGCAGCCGAGACACTCCCCTCCGGCTACGGCTACGACTATTCGGGACTCACCCGCGAGGAGGCCAAGGGAGGCAGCTCGCAGACCGCCCTCATCTTCGGTCTGGTGCTTCTATTCGTCTATCTGCTCCTGTCGGCGCAGTATGAGAGCTATATGCTTCCCTGGGCCGTGATCCTTTCCATTCCTTTCGGACTCATGGGAACATTCATCTTCGCCCGGATAATGGGAATTGACAACAATATCTATCTGCAGATCGCACTGATCATGCTCATCGGTCTGCTCGCCAAGAACGCCATCCTCATCGTGCAGTTCGCGCTTGAGCGCCGGCAGTCAGGCGTGAGCATAGTCAAGTCGGCAATCCTCGGCGCAACCGCGCGTCTGCGACCGATCCTGATGACATCGCTCGCCATGATCATCGGCCTGCTTCCGCTGATGTTCGCTCACGGAGCGGGAGCCAACGGTTATCAGACTCTCGGCACTGGAGCGATCGGAGGCATGCTTATAGGCATGATTCTGCAGGTGCTCGTAGTGCCGGCTCTCTACGTGGTATTCGAGAAACTGCAGGAGAAGTTCAAACCTCTCAAGTGGAAAGACAAGGACAATTACGGCATCCGCTCGGAAGTGGAGCAATACAGTATAGATGAACACAAGTAAAAAAGATGAAGAAGATAACAATACTGGGTGTGGCCGCCATTATGCTGCTTCCTTTGGGCGGCTGCCACATCTACCGGAAATATGAACTGCCGACGGAAAATCCATACGTAAGCAGATTCGAGGAATCGTCAGCCCGGACAGACTCCACCTCCCTCCCCTTCATAGGGTGGGAGGAAGTCTTCACGGATCCCGTGCTGCGGGAATACATCGACACAGCACTGGTACGCAACAAAGACCTGGACAACGCCCGCCGTAACATCGAGATTGCACGCGCGCAGCTCAAGGGAGCCAAGCTGAGCTATTTCCCCTCTGCCACGCTCACTCCCAACGGGGGGACAGCCAAATACGGCGGCATGCCGATGGGCGACTGGTCCTATTCGATACCGCTGAACCTCTCATGGGAAATCGATGCCTTCGGTAAGATTCTCAACCGCAAGCGCGGTGCCAAGGTGGCCGTGGAACAGATGGAGGACTACCGTCAGGCGGTACGGTCGCAGATCGTATGCGGAGTGGCCAACACATACTACGGACTGATGCTGCTCCATCAGCAGCTGGAACTCACCAGGCGTACCTCCGAGATATGGAAAGACCAGGTTGAGTCCATGAAGCTGATGAAAGAAGCCGCTATGGTCAACGAGGCGGCGGTGGTACAGAGCGAGGCCAACTACTGGAGCATCATGAGCTCCATTCCCGATATCGAACAGAGCATCCATGAACTCGACAACACGATGAGCCTTCTTCTCCATAGCGATCCGCAGGAGTGGAAAGTGAGCGGAAACCTCGATTTCAGTCTGCCGGTATCGCTTGAGGCGGGCATACCTCTCTCCTATCTTGCTGCAAGACCCGATGTGCGAGCCGCTGAGCGCGGACTCGCGGCAGCCTACTACACCACCAATTCGGCACGCGCCGCATTCTATCCCAGTCTCGTGATTTCATCGCAGGGTGGTTTCACCAACCTTCTCGGCTCAATTATATCCAATCCGGGAAAATGGTTCGTGCAACTGGCCGGCCAGCTTGCCGCCCCCCTATTCTCGAGAGGCCAGAACATAGCCACTCTCGAGGCAGCCAGACAGCGTCAGGCCATCGCGATGAACGACTTCGAGAAGAGTGTGCTTTCGGCAAGTGCCGAGGTAAGCGATGCTTTCTCAAAGTACTCCAACAACCACCAGAAACGGGAATTTCTGTTAAAACAGATCGATTGTCTGGAAAAAAGTGTGGAATATACGCAGGAATTATTAACTTTGGACCAGCGAACCACCTACCTGGAGGTCCTCACAGCCCGTTCGAGCCTTCTTTCGGCGCAGCTGTCGAGCCTCGCATGCTGGCACGGCAAGGTCTCTGCCCTCGTCAGCCTCTATCAGGCAGTTGGCGGAGGAAGATAACCTTAAACCTGAAAACTATGTCTACAATAAGCAACCTCGCTTTCATTCATCCCGATGCCAGACTCGGCGAGAACGTAGTGGTCGATGCCTTCGCGCATATCGACCGGGATACCGTAATCGGCGACAACTGTCACATCCGCCCACATGTCAGCATTCTGGCCGGAGCCAGGATCGGAAACAACAACACCTTCTATGAAGGCTGTGTGATCGCCGCCACGCCGCAGGACTTCCGCTGGAAAGGAGAAGACAGCCATGTGGTGATCGGCGACAACAATGTGATACGCGAGCATGTGATAATCAACCGCAGCATCATCGGAGGAGGCGCCACGCGAATAGGCAGCAACTCCTTTGTAATGGCCCAGAGCCATATCGCGCACGACTCCGAAATCGGAGACTGTGTGGTGATCGGAAATTCCGTCAAGGTAGCCGGGAAGGTGCGTATCGGCGATTACACTATAGTATCGTCGTGCGCGCTCGTCCATGAAGGATTCGAACTGGGAAAATGGGTGCTCATCAAAGGAGGCTGCCGCGTCAATAACAACGTGCCTCCATATTGCGTCATGGCGCACAACCCCATCTCATACTTCGGAGTTAACTCATGGGTGCTTCGCAAGGCCGGCAAGAGCGAGGATCTGATCGATGAGGTTGCAAAGTGCTACCGCCACCTCTACCAGTCGAACACTTCTCCGTTCAATGCCGTGCGCCGCATCATGGCCGACGTGGAGCCGTCGGAAGAACGTGACGACATACTCGACTTCGTGAAAGGCCACAACTATCATCTGGCCGCAATATCACTGTCCGACTATCTCGAGGACTGACCCCATACCATCAAACAATCATAAGCGAGCGGACCCTTGACGGGCCCGCTCGCTCTGTAAACCGGAATCACTTGCCAAAAGCCAGATACCGACGGAGGTGACTGTTCGTTCTCAGGACAATATGTCGCTGAAGTGCAACGCTATTTACGATTCAATAATATTACTGTCCGCTAAACCATAAAATAGTGAGTCCAACTTCTTGAACGGC
>OFGE01000151.1_pt1 | contig 80375 bp, 65 predicted proteins | sample 1521681 | NCBI WGS metagenome assembly OFGE01 (sample SAMEA3504093, study PRJEB24116) | mouse gut metagenome | biome: mouse gut; feature: mouse-associated habitat; material: faeces | place: Denmark | collected 2011 | reverse complement strand
TGTCCTCCAAAATTTTTATAAAGACATTATAGCACAGGTCTTAAATATAGTCGAGCTATTAAAAAGATATTATACTAGTAGCAGTTTAGAAAATGGTAATGTTTCAGCATCCTTATTTTTTATGCCTGTTTCGGATAGTTATGTGAAACTGATTCATTTAGACAGTATGGGACGAACCACCAATATCTCAAATAATCTTGTACACAATAACCTATAAATCAATTTTTTTGTGGTTTGCTCTATTACCAACAAACTCCATAACTTCTTTATTGGTTTCAACTGCATCTAAAAATTCTTTTGGAATTGCTTGCATTGAATCGAGTAATAACCAAGATATATTTTCATCACTCTTATACTTATCTGGCGAATATTTCACAAAATTACTTTTTTGTGATTTAAATATTTCACCATTTTTATAATCGTAATCTAAAACATGACACCAATAGCAAACAGGTGAATTTCCAAGAACTAAAATCACATAATCAGGTTTTTTCGCAATAGCCTTATCGGTCGAATATGTTACTTTTCCGTTCATTATAAAATACCCTAAATGAATTGATAATATATCCTGAGATGTTAATTTATCTTTCTCACCCTTATTATTTGATAGTTTAAGTAAACGAATATCCATCAGTAAATACCATCCTTTCATTTGCTGTATTACTTAGGCGTTTGCGAAACGCCACAAGCCGCATAAATACGGCATTTTTTGTTTCTAAAATACAAATAACGCCTCACCGGATATGGTATAATAGAGTTGCCTAGAAACTTTAAACCATGCACCCAGGAAATGAGTTATTCTGATACCTATGATACCATATAAACAGCTTTCTTTGGCAGATATTTTTTCAGATTGTCAGGAAAAATTTGAAAATGACAAACCTGCGTTTCTTTCCCTATTAGAAACTCATTGTTGATGTTACCGAACCTATCTGCCAGGCTATTGACTCTGCAAAAGCGGATATGGCCATCTTTGATTCTTCTGGTATTGAAGCTTTCGTTACCGAAAATAATCCCAAATACGCGAATCGGATCATTAAGCAATTAAAAGCTTATGCAAAGTCCATGGGGTTCGGTAAAAACTACAATCCCTATGCTGCTGCCTACAGCTCCATGCCGACCCACGCCTCTGCCAATCCGGAAATCAGACAGCTTTATGTCAACGGACATTTCTGTTACGTCTTTAAGTTTAACATTATTACGAATGGTTGAGCCGTCCCCAGCAGCATAGACATCTAAAACGAAAAGATTCTATCCGGTTCTTAGTTTTTCTAGCTTTTTCTTCCATTCAAACCGGCAGAAAAATCTTTTCTGCTTCTGCCATGACTGTGTGGTTATTTATTCAAAAACAGCTATGCTGCTTTCGGATCTGTCTGATGCTGCCTGTAGTATTCCTCCGGCGTCAGATAGCCGTTTGCTTCGTGGATACGCTTCCGGTTATAAAATATCCATATATACTCGAACACTGCGGCTTTGGCTTCCTCCCTTGTTCGGAAATGCTGCCCGTTGAGCCATTCCTGTTTTAACTTCCCCCAGAAGCTTTCCATCGGGGCGTTGTCCCAGCAGCTCCCTTTCCGGCTCATGCTGCGGATAAATCCGTGTTCTTTTGCCAGTGCCTGATAATCCAGAGAGCAGTACTGGCTTCCCCTGTCAGAGTGCAGGATACAACCCTCTGTAGCCTTTGTATGGCAGATGGCTTCCTTAAGCGCTGACATCGCCAGCTCTTTCGTCATTCGTCCGTCCATTGATATGTCTACTATCTTATCCCCACATAGACCCATCACTCCGGCAGGATAGAGCCAGGCTTGTACAATCGGAGAAATAGACCATAATATTTGCCTCATTCCTAAAAATATCAGTAATCTATAGTTCCACATAATCTAAATAGAATTTGGCTGCAAAATTATAGGTAATTAAATACGAGACATAATCTTTGATTTTTTTCTTCATATTCGCTATTTGTTATAGCTCCAATATCTAACAGCTCTTTAAATTTTTTTAACTCTTCTAACAGATTCAAAGATTCTGTTGTTGATACACTCGGCTGATTGTATTTATGCAAATAATTAACCATGCGATTCATTGCCTTCTCCATTCCATTAATTGTTCCCCATGCAATTCTTGTATGATTATAATCTAAAATTCTCGCATGCTTAGTAACCATATTTTACTGAATTTTCCATCCACCATATTTAGCAATATCCATCCAAAAGACTTCCCCTCCCATTGTTGGAAACGGAATATTAGGGAGCGATAATTCAGCATCAAGCATTTGCAACAATTCTACCTTTTAAAAAGAACCACTTTCACTTAAAACTTCCAGTACTTCTTTATATTCTTCTAAATTGAACATTTCTTTTTGTCTCCATATCATCCTTATCAAAAACGCTTGATAAATCAAAGTCTTACGCACATACAAATTCAAAAAACGGCTTGTTTTTATTATACTCAGTCACATAGGATTTCAAAGAATTAAAAGTACATGTACAATACACTCATTATTGCATTACTATGGAATCCCAGTTAAATCTAGCACCGTTATTATAATTATTCATTACCGAACTATCGTACTTATCTTGAGATATCTCTAGTCTATTCTCATTTGTAATATCAAAATATTTTATATTATTATACTCGTCCGCATTCATTTCATAAACCTTAATTTCTCTCACATATTTTTTACTATTATTGGTCAGCTTATAAATATACTCATATGCCTTAAATGCTCCACAAGGCTCAAATATATAAATATAATTATCTTCTCCTATTGTACAAGAATTTTCTATTCCTAATCTATACTCGTCATCAAATATTCTAATCACTTCACCATTACAAAGTGTTCTTATATCAATAATATATTTTTCATCAGCCTTTGCAATTACCTGTTTAACCCTACAGTAGCCTCAATTCTTCTATATAATCTATTTTCCAAATCTTCCTCGTCTTTCCACACAATTAAAGATTTCTGTACTATGTCAAAATGTGGCTTCTGATTACTATGAAATACATCTTCGCGACAACATATGATCACTTCTTTTCCCAATGCTTCCGCATATCCAGCTTCATAATAAGCTCCATAATTCGGATATGTAATATCTACTACAACAAATTTACTTCTGGAAATTTCAAATAAAATTTCTGGTACAATCTGCTTGTTATGTTCCTTTTCATCTATCCTCCTCGGGATATAACCACATCTGCTAATCGCATTTTTGAAAAATTCACTAATCATCTTTGTCTCATTTCCAAAAGACATGGCAATAAATCCTTGATTATTGGATTCTTCCTTCTCCAATTCGGATATTTTTTCCCACCCCTTCGCTGATATGTAATATTGGGATAAATCTTCCGATAAATACCCTAATTCACACAAAGCATTTAATATTCCTGGCACTTCTATTTGCCAAACTTTATCAGCCTCATTTTCACAATACAATAAGTGGAACATCTTTTGTTCTGCACTGATCTTCCATCCAAAAATCGGATACGCCTTACCAAGATTATATATGGACTTTTCCATCTGATCCATAAAAGATTTCGGATAATCTTTCATCAATTCTGCAACATTAACTTTCTGGAAATTATCTCGATTTTTACCGATCGACTCTTCTTCATAAAAAAAATAATATTTATAATTATGCCCGTTCCTATTTATAAAAGGTGCATTTTTTATTTTCAAATATATTTGGTGAAATCTTCTTATTACTTCTTTTGATTCTCCACACCAGACACTCGGATGTATTGTACATTGAAATCCTTCTTCACACTGCAAATAAAAGCCTTCCGATCCTATCCAATCACCTTCTGCAATAGAACTTCTTTTACAATCTTTTCCTCCGCACAAAGGACATTTGTTTGTTAATTCCATGATTCATCTCCTAATCCGAGAATAAAAATCTAAACATATTTTCTCTAATCGCCACAATATATCTTCATAAAAATTCTATAAAAATGGTGCAGCCTGCTGCCTTCCTCCGCAGATGAAAACAGCAAAGCCGCACCATCTATTTCCCCAGCGACTCATCCTGCAGCCTGTCGAACTCCGCCATGCATTCGTCCACCGTAGCCCCGTTTAACAGTTTACGCACAATAAGACAGGTATTGCCCCATTGCTCCACTTTCATCCCTGCATTCGATCCAAGGACATAAACATTTTCTTCTACCTTGTCTTTCAACGGTTCCAACGCCGGAATACAATCCACCTCCACATTTTTAGAAGGAGAAATCACTTTATTATTCTCTGCATAGAGCTGGAGCGCTTCATCGGAAAGGATTATTTCCAGAACATCCACCGCATCCTCCTGATGTTTCGCATTCGCTCCGACGCCATATCCCGTTGTAGGTATGACCGGCATAGAACCCCGGCTGCTCGGCAAACCAATCACGAGAAGTTCAAAGTCCGGGTTGCCATAGGCAGTCTCCGTATTCGCCGCCCCCCAGTATGCCATTACGATCGGCGTTTTCTGTGCCAGGAAATCCGGCCCTTCTCCTTCAATCGCTTCATAAGTGTAAGCCGCTTTTGCATCGATATAACCGCAATCGATCATCTCCTGAAGAAATTCAAAACCAGGGCGCATATAATCGCTGTACCTGCTTTCCCCACGATTCAGCGCTTCTATTTCCGCTTCCGTATTCCCCCCGTTGTACAGATCCGCATACGCCTGGGCAAAAACAAAGAGTTCCAACCACCAGCGGTTCGCGCCGACGGGAGTCTCGATTCCGTTTTCTTTAAACACCCTGCAGCACTCCAGAAAATCCTCCGGCGTTTCGGGCAATGCAAGATTATACTGATCAAACATATCTTTATTAATAAATAAACCATATACTACAATTTCCTGTGGTATCGCCACCAGCTTTCCGTCGACGGTATTCGCTGTTTTTACCACATCCCTCAGATTCTCCACACAGGAAAGCCCCGACAGATCCATTAATTCCCCCTCACTGCCCAACGCTTCTATCGTATCGGGATTCAACAGGTAAATATCGTCCATATCGTTCCTCGCCCTGTCCAGCGTCACGTCGTCATAAGTTTTCTCTTCATAATTTTCTGCCGTATACGTATTGTATTCCACCCTCAGGCCAAGCTCTTCCTCCGCCATGGCAATCGTCAGGTCAAAGGCGCTTCTCGCCACATTCACAGCGTCCGGATTTGTTTTCTCCATAGGCCCGAATAAATTTACGGTCTTCTCGTTGTCCTCCTCGTTATTGAGCAGATTCCTGCTGCCCGTTTCTTCACCGCCGCATGCCGTCAGTACCAATATCGTTATGCCCGCCAGACAGACTGCCGCCCATTTCTTCATACTCCCTCTCTTCATTCCTTTCATTCCTCATTCTCTTCTTTTCACATATTTGCTAACCACTTTTTTCAACAATTCAACATCGATCGGTTTCGCCAAATGAACATTCATACCGGCTTCCAAAGCTGCTTTTTCGTCTTCCGCAAAAGCATTTGCCGTCATAGCGATAATGGGGATTTCCGCCGCATCTTTCCGTTCCAGCGCCCTGATCGCTTTCGTTGCTTCATAACCGTTCATTACCGGCATCTGCACATCCATTAAGATCGCATCAAATTCTCCCTCTGCCGCATTGCGGAAACGTTCTACCGCTAACTGCCCATTTTCCACGATTTCGCAGCCGGCCCCTTCTATTGTTAAAAATTCCTCTAAAATCTCCGCGTTAATCTCATTGTCTTCCGCTGCTAGGAAATGCATGCCTTCCAGACTGCTGCTCTCTTCCTCTTCCAATTCATCTCTTTTCGCCAGATCCGACCGCATCTCTAAAATACTTTCTTTCAATGCGGATACAAAAAATGGCTTATGCAATATCCCCGTATTTTTTATCCGAAGCGCTTCTTCGATTCCCTCCGTCCCATGATCCGTTAAAAACAGTATCAGGGCTTCCTCCGGCAGCTCTTCCCGCATTTTTTTCACGGTTCCTGCTCCATCCAAATCCGGCACATTGCGATCCAGCAGAACTACCTGATAGTCAGAACCGCCGCGCAAAAGAGCTTCCATAGCTTCTTCGACATTCGGTGCTACATCTACCTCAACATTCATATCTTTCATAAGTTCCTGAATGCCCTGGCAGGCTCCCGCATTGCCATTTACGGCCAAAATCCGGGAAATTCCGCTTTTTTCCCAAAAACTCTTATCCGCCAGGCTTTCCGGTATGCGGAATTCCAATTCCACCTTGAAAATGCTCCCTTTGTTTATCTCACTGGATACATCGATCGTCCCGCCCATAAGTTCCACAATATTTTTTGTAATCGCCATGCCGAGCCCGGTTCCCTGCACCTTATTGGTGGTACTGTTTTCCGCCCTGGTAAACGCATCGAAGATCGTTGTCAAGTATTCCGGCGTCATGCCATAACCATCGTCTTCCACTTCAATTCTGATATGTTCGAATTGAGAGGAACGCTGTTTCAATCCAATGATACGGAACCATATATTTCCCCCCTCCTGCGTATATTTGACCGCATTGGAGAGAAGGTTAATGACAATCTGATTCAGCCTCGTCTCATCCCCGACCAGATATTCATGCTTGATCCCCGTGACCTCCACATGAAATTCCTGATTTTTTGCTCCCGCCATCGGGCGGATGATCGCATCCACTGAAGAAACCAGATCGTTTAAAGTAAATTCTTCCACAGTAAGCACTACTTTCCCGCTTTCGATCTTGGACACATCCAAAATATCGTTGATCAGGCTGAGCAGATGCTGGCCGGACGCCGTGATCTTTTTCGTATATTCCCTTACCTTATCAGGATTCTCCGCATCTCTGGCAAGCAAAGCCGTAAATCCTAGCACTGCGTTCATCGGCGTCCGTATATCATGCGACATATTGGAAAGAAACATTGTCTTCGAATTGCTCGCCATTTGCGCGGCATGCAGGGCTTCCGCCAGCTGCCTGTTATGTATCTCCCTTTCCGCCTCCCGCTCTCTTCTGATCCTTCCCTGCTGGCGCTGGTTAAAATAATACAGCATACAGCACAGGAAAAAGGCGATCAGCATCACTCCCACCACGATAAGGATATTCTGGTTTACGGTTTTTCCTTCCTGTTGGATCGCCTCGATCGGCACATAGCCGATCAGGTAAATCGTTCCATCGTTCACCGCCCACATATAATTCAAAGCATCTTTTTTCCTGATATCGTGATAAAACAGAATATTTTTCCCGTTTTTCACGCATTCAGCCACTTCCGCCTGGAGGTCTTCCTCCATAATATTATTTGCCCGGTAAAAATCCTGCAAATTCAAATGCCCGGCATCCCGCTGCCCCATTCCCTTTGGTTTCAGCACCAGCCTTTCGCTCTTCGCGTCCATAATATAGAGCATGGCCCTTCCATTATAAAATCCGTTCGGAAGAGACTCATCCAAAGAATCATAAATATACTCCACATAAAGCGTTGCGATCTCCTGTCCGTTCTTTATGATGGGACATTTCATAGAATAAGCCCACGTTCCCATATAATTCAAATAGGACTGCGAAACAGGAAGCCCTTCCACGCTTCCCCCCGAAGAAAAATCCAGCTCCTCTTCTGAAAAGCTCTCTCCCGTATTGGAAACGCCTACCGTTTCCCCTGCCGGTATCATTGATATTTTTACCATCGTCTGGTTTTTTTCATAGGAGCGGATAAATTCTTCCGGATCTTTTATCGTGGCGATTTCCTGTGCCATCAGCTTTTGGAACTCCGCTTCTTTTATCAGAACCGCCTCAATTGTTCCTTTCATCAAATCCAGGCTTTCACTCAGATTCTGAATGGCCGACGAGGCCATTTCCCGGGAAATTTTCTGCGCCACTGAAAATACAACAGCCCCTAATATACAAAAAACTAATATAATAGAAAAAAGCAAAGGAATCCCTCTATCCTCTTTGCTTCTATTTCGCTTTTCTCCCATTTCAAATCTCCATTTCACCGCTTTGGATTGATTCATATAGCTACAAAACTATTATACCTTTTCGCTTATTTTCATGTCAATATGATTTCCAAACCTTAGGCGGTTGTCCCCCGGCCTTTTCCTGATTGTCATTTTCCCGGCGCAAACCACATAAAATAAAAAACAGCAAGCAGCATCGGGCAGAAAGGAGTTGCATCATGCTTCACAATTACTATTATTCCACCGGTATCCAAGCTGCCATCGTAGGAAGAAGCAAAGATACCTTGAATTATGAAAAAGCCCTGGACGCTATGGGCGTCCATTATCTGACGACCATGGATCCCGGAAAGCTTTCCGATATGGACGCCCTCCTGCTCCCCGGCGGCGGGGATATTACCCCGGCCTTTTTCGGCCAGAAAAACCATGGTTCCCGAAATATCGATATTGAACTGGATATCATACAGCTGCAAGCGCTGGATATCTTTTATAAAGCCAGGAAACCGGTTCTCGGCATATGCAAGGGAATGCAGGTCATCAACGTTTATTTCGGAGGAACGATTACCCAGCATATCAAAGAATCCCCCGAACACGCGTGGGAAAATGGAGATAAGCTGCATGCCACCTCCGTGCGGGAAGACTCTTTTCTTGGAAAGCTCTATGGGAAACGTATGATCACCAACAGCGCCCACCATCAGGCCATAGACAGAACCGGGCGGGAACTCCGGATCGTCCAGACCGCTGACGACGGCATCATCGAAGGCATCGCCCACGACAAACTCCCCATCCTTGGAGTACAATGGCACCCGGAAAGACAATTTTCCAGCCAGGGATATTTCCCGGCCGCACACGCCCCTGCGGACGAACCCGCCGATGGGAGACTCCTTTTCTCCTATTTCCTGTCCTTGTGTTCCTCCGATGCCTGAATTTCCTTCCGTCCCTTGTTCTTCATAACACGGTGTTTTCCCCGGCGCTTCTGTCCGTTTCCTTCCGTCCCGGATTTTCCCTCTCCGGAGCGCCCCTGAAAACCGCTTTTGATCTCTTCCCTCGCCCGTTCTCCGGCCAGTTCGAACAAAGAGGCTATGATCCTCTTCAGCATGGAAGCCGTTTCTTCGTCCAGGCCTTTAAAAGCTGCGGCCACCGCCATCATGCTTTTTTTCCAATCCGCGGTAAAATCGATCAGCGTAACCGCCTTGGATGCCGAAACCACCTCATATAATGTATCCACAAACGAATGTATCTGTTCCTCATTCAAAGACAAAATCCATTCGTTCAGCGTCTCATCCATAAATCTCCTGCCTTTATAGATATCTTTTACCCGGACGAATTCATCCTCCCTCACCAACCAGCTATACGGATCATGCTGAAGCAGCCCGAATGACCGGCTCTCCACCACCATATATCCCGCCGCATGGGACTCCAGAAGCATCCCTACCAAAGAAGAATGGGGAATAATCTTGACCACCTTTCCGGCGATTTCGTCATAATTGCCCTGTTTCCTTATTTCCGGGCGAAAACCCGGTCCATCATGGTTGTAGATTTTTACAATCCGGTTCCTGATCTCTTCTTTACAGTTCATCGCCGCATAGGTTGCAAAATTTCCCCCTTTCGAATGTCCTCCCATAAAAAAGGGTTTTTCAAATTCAGAAGCCACCTCGTTTAAATATTCCACGCTCCGAAGCTGCCCTGTCACCGGTTTGGAAAAAGCCAGGTTAAAATCCTCTTTCCATCCGACAATCGTTTCGTCCGTCCCTCTGTATGCTGCATATATCGTTCCGTCTTCCAGAAAAAACGTAACGGCTGAAAACTGCGTTTCCTTATCCGTTTCGATCATATTCACATAATAGTTCATGCGCAGGGTAGAAAAACGGGCGCTGTCCAGCATCCCCCGGAACAGCGCCGTATTATTTTCCCGATATCGTTCATCCGCAAAGAGCCTGTCCTTATCCTGATGGCTCTCTAAAAAACTCATGGATACGGCATCCCCATGCTCTCCTGCCCCCGGTACGATGCCGTCGAATTTTAAATAAGCAAACTGGCACAAAACGAGGCTGTCCACCTCGTTCAGCGGCTTCTCGGAAAACGTATAATCCCCATATTCCCTGATATAATCCAATATCGTACCCATACTTAAAACCGCGCCTCCAAATGCCCGATGTTTTTAATCAGCACAGAAACCGTTCCGTCCTCGTTCGTTATGAACTCCACGCTCCCCGGATCTTTATACTGCTCCATGGGAATCTTAATCTCGATCCCCGTATCCGTAAATAAATGCTGTTTCTGGTATTTCCTCGTCGTCGTCTCGCTCTGCGGAAGAACTTCTTCCTTTACCATATTATATTTTTCCATTTTATCCTGAAACGCCGTCTTTAATTCCGGTTTTTCCTCGAAGATCCTTTCCGCGATCTCCTCTACCACAAAACCGCCTTTTTCTTCCAGTTCTTCCTGAATAATACTTTTTGCCCTCATCTGCGCCTCGTACTGCCCCGCCTCGCCGTATCCTTCTTTCTGCACGGCTTCCACCGCCTTCGTCACGATGGACAACTTGGATTTATGGGACATATGGGAAGAACATTTTAAGAATAAATAGGAAAAATAATCCGTTTTTTCCCCGTTCACTTCATACTTTTTTTCCACCACCTGCACCGACAGATCATCCAGTTTTATGATAGCTGCTTCGCTCAACCTCTGGGATTCCGGCGGCAGAATGGATTTATGGCGGATAATCTCGTTTGTATTGCCGCCTTCCTCCAAAGCCATCGTCCTGTGCGTATAGAGCGATTTATAATTCATTTTCAGCAGCCCCAGATATTCCGTTTCCCCATACCGGAAGCGCACCACGATCAGATCGGCCGGCGGAATATCGATATTGCTGTTCATGATGCTATATAAAAATTCCGCCATATCTTTGCTTGCATCCACAAAAAAATCATCGGAATATTGCGCCAGCATCCGGTAAACTTCCGATTCTTCCTTATAAAACCGGCAGCTCTTTCCGTCGTCCCCGGAAAATACCCGGGCGATATGCTCTTTTAAAAAATCCGCAAACTCCGATCCGAATTCCAGTTCCCCGTCCGACAGAACCGGCATTCCCACCGTAGAATCCAAAATATGCACAATCGCTTTTTTTATCCTTATCTCCTCTTTTATCATCCTCTTTTGTCCTCTCTCTTCCCCGCTCCTTTCCCTCTTCCGCGGTTCCTATTTTCTCCACATCCTGGGGGAGAGCAAGACGATCATGGGAATCAGTTCCAGCCGCCCCGCCAGCATGTCAAACATCAACACCAACTTGGAAAAAACAGAAAAGGCGGAATAGTTTCCGGCAGGCCCCACCATATTGAAGCCGGGCCCCACATTATTAAAAGTCGTGGCCACCGCCGTTATGTTTGTCACAAAATCAAATTCATTCAGCGACACAAGCACGAAGGAACCGAGCAATATCATAACATAGATCATCGTATATACCTGAATCGACTTGATCACCCCATCTTCCACAATACGCCCGTCCATATGCAGTTTTTTTATGCCCCTTGGATGAATTACGGAAAATATTTCATTTTTTATAGAACGCAGCAGCACGATCAGCCTGGAAACCTTAAAACCGCCTCCCGTACTTCCCGCACAGGCTCCTAACAACGTCAGAAGAAATATTATGGCCCTGGAAAATTCCGGCCATACATTATAATCCAACGTGGCAAAACCCGTGGTGGTCATCACTGACACCACCTGAAACATGGAATGATGGAACGCTTCCCATCCGCTTGCAAAAAATCCCCTTACATTAAAAGCAATCAGTAAGGCCGCTGCCAGGACAATTCCGAGATAATACCTGAGTTCCTCGCTGCCAAATGCTTCCTTCGGTTTTTTGATCAGCAATAGATAAAACACCTGGAAATTAATCCCGCACAGCAGCATAAATATAATGAATATCGTCTGTACCGTCATGGAATAACTTCCGATGCTGGAATTCAGCAGACCGAATCCGCCCGTTCCCACTGTGGAAAAAGTAAGGGTGGCTGCCTCATACAAATTTAAGCCGGCAAACATCAGGACGGTGATCTCGATCAGCGTGATCCCCAGATAGATTCCATAAAGGATCATCGCCGTGTTTTTTATCTTGGGCACCAGCTTTCCTACGCTCGGCCCCGGGCTTTCCGCCCTCATCAAATGCATGTTATAGCTTCCCGACAAAGGAAGCACCGCCAGAATCAGCACTAATACCCCCATGCCTCCGATCCAGTGGGTAAAACACCGCCAGAACTGGATACACTTCGACAGTTTTTCCACATCGGTAAGTATCGTGGCCCCGGTCGTCGTCAGACCCGATATCGTTTCAAATAAAGCATCCGTATACGTAGGAAACTCACCGCTCAAATAAAAAGGCAGCGCCCCTACCAGGCTTAAAAGAATCCAGCTTAAAGACACCGTCACGAACCCTTCTTTTGCATACAACACCTGATTTTTTGGCTTAAACCTCCTGCCGATCAGGCTCACCGCCAGACAGCCCAAGATTACATACAGAAAATAAAAGGCGCTGCTTTCTCCATAAATCAATCCAACCAATAAAGGCAATGTCATAAATAAAGCGGCAAACTCCAATACTCTGCACAAGATATAACGGATCACCGAATAATTCATATCTCTTCCCTCTCTTTTCCGTACGCCGCTTTCCGGCGGCACCAATCGTCCACGAGAAGAATGCCCGTATTTTGGGCATTCTTCCAAACATTGAGAAACTCTTAGGCTGCGTCCCTTGCAGCCTTAGTGTTTCTTAATGTTTTTCTCACACTAGGGCTTTAATATATCCTTAATATCATGTAGTCCCGTTATCGTTGTAACGATTACCACCGTGTCCCCTACGGCAATCTCGCTCTGCCCGCCCGGAGTTATGATGTTCCCTTTATGGTTGATGCTGCAAATAAGCATATTGGGTTTTAAACGCAGTTCCTGCAAAGGAATTCCCACCACCGGAGAATCCTCCTTAACGATAAACTCCAAAGCCTCCACCCTGTCATTGCTCATCCTGTAAAGCGTCTCAATATTGCTCCCTATGGAATTATGGAGGGCGCGAACATGCTTAACGATGGACTCCGCCGTAATATACTTCGGATAAATAACGGTGCCAAGCTCCAGTCCGCCGATAATTTCATCATACGCGATCCTGTGTACTTTTGTAATCAGCTTCGCTTTGGAAATACTTTTCACAAAAAGGGAAAGCATGATGTTTTCCTCATCAAAATTCGTCAGCGCCACAAAGGACTCCGCTTTCGGGAGCCCCTCTTCCATCAACAAATTCCTGTCGGTGCCGTCTCCGTGAATAAGCATCGCCTGCGGCAGCAGCTCGCTCAATTCCTCGCATCTCGCTATATCCCTTTCCACGATCTTTACGGACACTCCTATGGAGATCAGCTGTTTTGCAAGATAATACGCCGTTTCACCGCCTCCTACAATAAAAGCGCTCTTCGCCCTCATCGTAGGTACTCCCAGTTTTTTAAAAAACCGGACGCTGTTTTTCACCGATCCCACTACGGAAATTTCATCCTTTGCCCGTAATATAAAATTTCCGTCAGGAATATATACATTTTCTTCCCGCTCCACCATGCAGACGAGTACATCGCACTTCGTCCCGGCGGATACATCTTTTAACGCTTTATCGCAGAGGAAAGATCCCTCCTCTATTCGGTATTTCACCAGCTCAATCCGCCCTTTTGCAAAGGTATCGATCTTGATCGCCGACGGAAATTTCAACACCCTGGCAATCTCCATGGCCGCCGCATCTTCCGGATTAATAACCATGGAAAGCCCTAATTCTTCCTTGATAAAACTAATCTCCCTGCTGTAAACCGGATTGCGGACTCTCGCTATCGTATGGCATCCGCCCGCTTTTTTCGCTATCAGGCAGCACAGCAGATTCAGCTCGTCCGATCCGGTCACGGCGATCATCAGATCCGCGCCTTCTATCCCGGCATCCCTCTGCATGGAATAACCGGCTCCGTTTCCCACCATCCCCATAACATCGTAATTAATGGTAATATTTTTAATGGCATCGGCTTTCGTATCAATAACCGTTATATTATGTCCCTCTTTGCTCAACTTTTCCACGATTGTAGAACCTACGTTCCCACAACCAACAATAATGATCTGCATAGCATCCTCCCCCCTAAGGCACGATCCGCTTCAGCCTTTTGCTGATTTCTTCTTGCTGATGTTTAATGCTCAAATAAAGCCCTATGGTCTCATCCTTCTGTTCCTCATATTTTTCGATCACTTCATCGTAATGTTCCATCAGGCAGTCCACCGTCTGTTTGCTGATCTTATGGTTGTCCGCATCCTCCTGCAGAATCTTCCGTATCTTTCCGCTGTCAAAAGAATCCTTATAACTGCGCTTTCCATACAGGGCGCTTAACATATCGGCCACAGCCGCTATTTGCTGCGGAAGCGTCAAGTCCTTTTCCGTAAGTCCCTTGTGGTATCCCGTCCCGTCCAGCTTTTCATGATGCCTTGCCGCAATCTCCAGCACCTCCTCATCTACCAGACCGGAAAGAATCATCTCCGTGATCCTCACATGGGCCCTCATCACCCGCATGTCCTTTTCTTCCAGCCTTCCCGGCGATTCCAATATATCGAGCGGTATCGCCACTTTGCCCAGATCATGCAGAAGCGCGCCATAATACAAGCTTTGCAGTTCCTTCGCCCCCAGCCCCATCAGCCGCCCGAGCTGCATGGCAAAATTCACCGTAGACATTGTATGTACTACCGTATGCTCGCTTCTGAAATCAATGCTGTAAACGAGCATCTCCAAAAATCCTCGTTTATATTCTTCCGAAAATACGCCCCGCGACATAATATCATTCAGTTCATCCCTGTACGCCCCGCTCGCCAGCTTCGCCGTTATCCCGTATTTCTTTTCCGCCTTATGGAAAAGATCCAGCGCCTCCCCGGAAAACTGAGTGTTACGATATTTTGAAAAATAATCGTCCTTTATCTTCGTTTCGCTGCAACGCATAAAATTATCCATCTTATCCGCCAGGGCGAGGCATTCCGTAATATGGGAATACCGGCTTTTTACCATCCCATACCGGCTGTAATTCAGATGATGGTAAAGCACTATTTCCGCCTTGTCCCCCATAGGAGATAAATATTTCAAAAAAAGAAAGCCATATATGGAATGGGCCCAGGGACTTCCCGCCGTTTCAAAGTCTGCCACATTATGCAGGCCATCTTCCCGGTAAAGCCCTATATCATGCAGCATCCCAAGCATCGCATAATCCAGAAGTTCCTGTTCGCCATAGCGCCCCTCGGACTCCAGCATCTTATAAACCATATAACCCACGATCTCCCCATGTGCTATGATTTTTGGATTAATAATACTCAGCGTCCTTCGGATGATTTCATTTACATTTTGACTGTCAATTACGCCCATAGCTCCATCCCCTAATATTTTTCCGGATAATCCGTCCCTGTCTCCGTCTGCATCAGCTGCTTATATTTTTTCGGTTCTTTTTCCATCTTCAGCATCGTATCAAAGGCTCTTAATACCATTTTGCTTCCATTATTCCTCATACCGGTATTTCCTCTATCCATCTGCGCCTTAAAATGATCAATCTGCCATACCAGAATATCCACCAAAGTATATCCTTCTATTTTTGCCTTACAGGAAAAATCTCCCGTTTCCGCAAAAAAAAGAAACTCCTCCCCTATCCCGGGGGAAGCCGCAAGGCCTGCCGCCAGCTCTTCCAGAAATTCTTCACTCTCTTCCGCCCCGCCGCCAAGCCTCTTCACCTCTTCTTTTACCTTCTGTCCATCCATGCCAACCTCCATGCCGCCCTTTCCCAAAACACTAACCGGCCACGGGAAGAATGCCCTCATTTGGGGCATTCTTCGGTGTAGAAAGACTTGCAAAGCAAGTCTAGAAGTTCTTAGCGAAACGCCCGCTGGCGTGAGCTTAAATTGCTAAAGCAATTAGAACTTCTTTCTACACTAATCATATCAAAAGCAAACATATATTACAAGTCACTCTTATATATTAGAAATAAGTAAACGTACAGGTGTTATATTTTGAAACTATTATCCCTGATCAACGACTTCCTGTGGAGTTTCCCGCTTTTATTCCTGCTTATGGGAACCCATCTGTTCTTTACCTTAAAACTGCGTATTCCCCAACGCCGCATTGGAAAAGCCCTGCTTCTGTCCGTCACTCCGGAAAAACAGAACGGTTCCGGCCGGAATCTTTCCTCCTTTGGAGCCCTGGCGACTACTCTTGCCGCAACTCTCGGCACCGGCAATATCATAGGCGTCTCCACCGCCGTCGCCCTGGGCGGCCCCGGAGCCGTTTTCTGGTGCTGGCTCACAGGCATCCTCGGCATGGCTACTTCCTATGCGGAATGTTATTTAAGCGTCCTGTATAAAGAAAAGAATGAGGAGGGCCTTTTTGTCGGAGGCCCTATGTATGTGCTGAAAAACGGTCTGCATCATAAGGCTCTGGCAAAATTTTATGCATTGTCCACCGTATGCGCCGCTTTCGGTGTGGGATGCACTACCCAGGCCAATTCCCTGACACAGACCACCTCTTCCACCTGGGGACTCTCGCCCCATCTGGTAGGAATCGCCGCTGCCTTTATCTCCGGTCTTGTCATATTAGGAGGCATCCGCTCCATCGGAAATATTTGCATGAAGATCGTCCCCGTCCTCGGCATCCTCTACATCGGAGGCTGCTGCATCCTTCTTTTCCTTCATCATGATGTCCTCGCCCGTTCCATCCTCCTCATCCTAAAATGCGCTCTTGCGCCGAACGCCGTCATAGGCGGAGCCGCCGGCTATACTTTAAAACAGGCGGCAAGATATGGCATTGCCAGAGGACTCTTTACCAACGAGGCTGGCATCGGCACTTCCGCCATTCCTGCGGCTGCTTCCGGCACTAAGAATCCCTCCCGGCAAGCTTACATATCCATGACCGCCGTATTCTGGGACACCGTAGTCATGTGCCTCCTCTCCGGCCTGGTAATCGTCGCCAATATGCTGAAACACCCGGAATCTTTGCTCCATGTGAACGAAACCGGGCTCGCCGACGCAGCTTTTTCTTATCTTCCCTTCGGCGGCAGCCAGTTTCTTTCCCTCGCCCTCGCCGCTTTTGCCATTACTACTCTGATCGGCTGGTCCTATTTTGGCGAAAAAGCATTCGCCTTTTTATGGGGCGACCGGAATATCGGCGTTTATAAGCTGATTTATATCGTCATGATCTATATCGGTGCAGTCATCCCCCTGAATCTCGTATGGGAATGCACGGATTTGATCAATGCTGTCATGGTACTCCCTAACGTTCTGGCCCTCTTCCTGCTCCATGATAAAATAAAAACATAAGAAATTTATAAATTTTCTTTTCCTCCCTAAAAAAACGCAGAAGGCTTTTTGAATAGAGCCATTCTAAACGCCGAACGTAACCGTTATCCTCGTCCCCTTCCCCTGTTCGCTCTCCAGCTCCAGCACGGCGCGGTTCTTAGCCACGATATGTTTTACGATCGCCAGTCCAAGTCCCGTCCCGCCCGTGGATTTGGACCGGCTTTTATCTACCCGGTAAAAACGCTCGAATATTCTCTCCTGATGCTCCTTCCCGATCCCAATCCCCGTATCTTCCACGCACAGAAGAACCCGGCCCTTTTCACTCCTTACCGCTACCCTTACCTTCCCCCCTTCACGGTTATAACGGATCGCATTATCGCACAAATTATAAACCAGCTCTTCCATCATCCGTTTTTCCGAATAAACAAAACAGCCCTCTCCTTCAAACCGGAGATCCACCCCGTGTTTTTCCGCATGAATCTGCAGCATATTAACACAAGTCTCCGCGATCTCTCCCAGATCAATCATGCCAAATTCTTCTTCCCGTTCCGATGCATCCAGTTCCGAAAGCCGTATCACGTCGTCGATCAATGTCAGCAGCCTATTGGAATTCCTATGGATCTCTCCTGCAAACCGGACGATATCCTCCCCGGAGGCCATCCCATTTTCAATCAATTCCGAATAACCCGATATGACCGTCAGGGGCGTCTTCAGTTCGTGGGATACATTTGCCGTAAATTCCTGCCGTATTCCCGCATTTCTTAAAATATCCTCATGCTGCTTCCGAATGGTCGCCACAAAGGGGACGAGTTCTTCGTAAGCTTCTTCTTCCACAGGATCTTCCGCATTCTGCGCGATTCTTTCGATCGGCGCCAACAGGCTTTTAATCAAAAAGCGGGCGATCACCATACAAAGAATGAGCAGTGAAGCCAGAATCGCCAGCATCGCCGGAAAAATTCCTGCAAAAACGCTCCATATGCTGTCCGCCTCTTTTGCTACGCGAACCACGCTTCCGTCTTCGAGCCTGACCGCATAATAAAAAGAATTCTTCTGCACCGTATGGGATCTCCGTACCGCCTCTCCTTCCCCCTCTTCCAGAGCCTGCACAATCTCGGGGCGGCCGCTGTGATTGTTCATCCCTGCGGCATCCGCATAATTTTCAAAAATAACCGCTCCCCGGTCATCCACCCATGTCACCCGCAACAATCGGCCGGAAACGATCTCATCGGATTTAAAAATATTTTCCAGATTATCCGCTTCTTTTAATAAATAAGCATCTGTCCGCAAATCATCCAAAATCTGCCCGCAAAACAGTTCGTAACAGACAAAAGCTACCAGCAGCATCGTCGCCAAACTGGCAATCGCCGCAATCGCCGTCATCTGTATATAAATTCTTCTCTTCATCCCGCCCCCTGCCGCAGCTTCGCTACATCATAAACATATACCCAACGTTCCTCACCGTTCTGATCATCTCCCCTGCCCCTTTTAATTTCTGGCGCAAGGTCTTAATATGCATGTCCAGCGTCCTCGACTCCCCTTCATAATCTGTTCCCCACACCCTGTCCAGAATCATATCCCTGGTTGTCACGATACCGGCCCTGTTCATCAGCAATTTCAACAACTCATATTCTTTGTAGGTAAGTTCGCAAGGCTCATCCCCTACCGTCACAAGCCGCCTTTCTTCGTCCAAACAGACCTTTCCTATTTGCAGGGACTTTTCCTGCGACGCCTGGCTCCGCCTGAGCAATGCTTTCACTCTCGATATGAGTTCCATCACCCCAAAAGGTTTCGTCATATAATCATCGGCCCCCGTATCCAGCCCCTTTACCTTATCGATTTCCGACGTTTTTGCCGTTACCATAATAATTGGTATGCTCCTTGTTCCCGCCAGGCTTCTCAGCTTCTTTACTATCGCCAGGCCATCTTCATCGGGAAGCATAATATCCAGCAGGATAATGTCCGGCTTCTCCCGTTCCATTTCACGGTAAAAATCTTTTGCACATGCAAAATCCCGGATATCATATCCCGCATTTTTTAATGCAAACGCCTCTATCTCCCTGATATTCCCATCATCCTCTACAATATATACCAAAGCCATCCTTTTTCATTCCTTTATGGTAAAATATATTTTTCCCTCATTCGCTCCACATCTTCGCCGAATTCCGGATGATCCTCCCCGCGGATCAGATCCAGATAGCCATGCGCTCCGAACTCTTCCTCCGCAACTTCGAACAGACTGACCGCAAGATTGGAACAATGGTCTGCCACCCGCTCATAATTCGTCGTAATATCCGAAAGGATAAAGCCCATTTCGATCGTGCATTTTCCCTTTCGCAGCCTTTTAATATGCCGTTTTTTTATTGCCGCGTTTAAAGAATCGATCGCTTCTTCCAAAGGCTCCACCTTTCCCGCGATTTCAAGATCCTCTTCTTCCAGCGCCTTCCATGAAAGATCCACGATATCCCTTACCGCCTGGGAAAATACCTTCAATTCCTCCGACGCCTTATTGGAAAAACACAACTGCTTCTCCGCCAGCTCGGCCGCCGCTTCTTTAATATTCAACGCGTGATCGGAAATCCTCTCCAGGTCGCCGATATTATGCAGCAGAAGCGACAAAATACGGTTCTCCTTCGCCGACAGGTCTCCGCCGCTTAATTTTACCAGATAAGAACCCAGTTCATCCTCATAATCGTCCACTTTCTTTTCCAGCATTTCCACACGCTGCGCTTTTTCCTCATTATAACCGGAAATTAACGACATAGCCAGAAAAATCGCTTCCCTTGCGCAATCCGCCATATCTGCGGCAGCTGCCCGGCACTGCTCCAGCGCCAGCCCGGGCGTCGCAAGAAAACGTGCATCCAATATCTGTAATGTTTCTTCCCTGTCGTCGGCAGCCGTCTTTTCCTCTTCCCGGATTGTCAGGCAGGCCAGTTTTTCCAGCCATGCAGAAAAAGGAAGCAAAACCACCGTGGCAAAAATATTAAATATAGTATGCACAACCGCTATCCCTGCCGCGTTTGCGCTGTTCCCCATAAAATCAAACTCTACTATGGCATTCGCCCCATAAAATACGAGCATAAAAACCACCGTACCGATCAAATTAAAATAAAGGTGTATCAGCGCCGCCCGCTTCGCGTTTCTGCTTGCCCCGATTCCCGAAATCATAGCCGTCACACAGGTTCCGATGTTCTGTCCCATAATAATCGGAACGGCCGCTCCATAGGATACCGCCCCCGTTGCGCATAATGCCTGCAGGATGCCCACCGATGCCGAAGAAGACTGGATCACCGCCGTAAGAACCATCCCCGCCAGCACTCCGAGGGCCGGATTGGAAAATGCGGTCAATATGCCTGTAAATTCCGGGACTTCCGCCAAAGGCTTCACCGCCCCCGACATCGTTTCCATCCCGGACATCAGCACCGCAAAACCAATAAAAACCATTCCCGCATTTTTCAATTTTTCCTTTTTGGAAAACAGGAAGAATATCACTCCGAGCGCCGCCAGCACCGGCGCAAAAGAAGAAGGCTTTAAAAGGCGCAGCCAGAAATCATTGCTCTCGATCCCCGCCAGGCTCAGGATCCAGGACGTCACCGTCGTTCCCACATTTGCCCCCATGATGATTCCCACTGCCGAAGACAATTTCATGATCCCCGCATTGACAAAGCCGACCACCATAACCGTTGTCGCGGAGGACGATTGGATTACCGCCGTCACCCCCGCGCCTAACAAAACAGCTTTCCATCTGCTGTTCGTCAGCCTTTCCAGCAGCATTTCCAATCTGCCGCCGGATGCCCTGGAAAGCCCGCTGCCCATAACATCCATGCCATACAAAAAAAACGCCAGTCCTCCCGCCATGGTAAGAATCCCAAAAAAATCCATAATGACCTCACATTCCGCCGCCCATTGCAGCCGTAAAACCGTTTCCCTTTAGTTTCTCATTTTTTTCATTCTATATTACTCATGTAAAATCAAAAACATCTCCATGTAAAAACCATGTAAAATCGTCAGGCCATAAACAATAATTTTTTTCCCTTACCAGTATATTTTTTATATAAGTTTCCTTCCATCTATGATATAATATAAAATATTCCAAACAAGTCAAAGGAGGGTTTACATATGGAAGCAAACATGCAGAAAATTCTTGCGAAAGCGGACCGGCGGATTAAAATGAAGGTATTTACCGGCCATTTCGTTACTCCCCACTCTCATATCACACGCTACCTCGATATGACTACTTTGAAAACAAGGGCTTCGGAAGCTTCGGCCGTTGCCGAAACATTGGCGCAAAGATACACCATGCAGACAATCGTGGATACCATCGTCTGCCTTGACAACACAGAAGTCATCGGCGCTTACCTGGCTGCAGAACTGACCAAAACCGGCATCGTATCCATGAACGCCCATCAGACCATATACGTCATCAAACCGGAAATCATCAGCGGGCAGATCGTATTCCGTGACAATTACAAACCTATGCTGGAAAAGAAAAATGTATTTATCCTGATGGGAACGGCTTCCACCGGCGAATCCCTTGAAAACTGTTACCATAGCGTGCTTTACCATGGCGGCAAAGTAGCAGGTATTTCTGCCGTATTCAGCGCCATCACAAAAATGGACGGAATACCTATCGAATCCATTTTTTCCACACAGGACATCCCTAACTATGCCAGCCACAAGCCCAATGAATGCCCGCTTTGCAAACAGGGGCAGCCGATCAGCGCGCTTGTGAACGGATATGGCTACTCTAAGTTACAGTAACAACAGGATTCATTTCCACACAAAAAATGCTATGCAGCCGGCGAATCTTCTGCATAGCATTTTACTTTTGTCTGTCTGATATTATTTGTCACTAAAGCTTCTTTTAGTGATGTCCTCTCCCATGATGTCCTCCGCGTCCATGATGCCCTCTTCTGCCCGAACGGCTGCTTTGGGCAGCTGCCTGCTGGTTCACGCAATGATCACAGATTCCGTCTTCGTTTTCATCGATAAAATAACCGCAAGCATCATTCCCATGGCCGCATACGCTGTTTCCTTCCGCATCCATGCACCAGCTGTTATCGCAGATCCCGTCTCCATCCTCATCGATAAAGCAGTAATTCTCAGCACAATTCTGACCGCCGCAATGATACGGCTCATGTGCAGATACCGGTAAGGACATGGAAAACGCCGCTATACATGCAAGCCCTGCCATAACCATTTTCTTCATAACCAATAACCTCCAATCATACTACCCTTGTCGCACTGTTTCCGCATACCACCTTACTCATAGATATGCGCCGTTACTTTTGTTCTCATTATAGCACCCATACCACCTATATTCAACAGCCCCTCGCATTTTTAATTGTATTTAATTGCATACATTTGGAAAAAAATACATGAAAATTAATTTTGACAGAATGGGATATAGTGGAACAGAACAGGGGAAGGAAGCGGCGGCGGCCTGGAACGAGCCTGGCTTGGGATGGGATTTTCTGCTGTTGTGTACAATCAGTCATTTCACTTATGAAATAGTCGAAAGCCCAGGGTGAAATTGCCATGGAGGGCAATTTCAGGAAGCGCCGGGCAGGATGCCCGTTGCTTCCGACCCGATCGTTTTCACATCGTTTACCTATTTCATTAGTGAAATCTGATTGGTAACTCCAGCAGAAAATTCCATCCCAGGCCAGGCTCGTTCCAGGCTGCCGCCGCTTCCTTCCCCTGCTCTCTCCCGTCATATCCCATTCTGTCAAAATTAATTTCCATAAAAAAATACACTTTCTGTTGACAATTCTCCCTAATTGCTATATGATATGAATTGTTTTTCACATTGTGAACTTTTCACTTTATGAACTTTTTAAGTTCTATACAAGAAAAACGAAAGGTAGAGAATATATATGAATGAAGAATTATTGGAAGCATGGCTCAGGCTTTCTACCATACTGTGCAACGACAGGATCGTTTCTGAAATGCCTTATAATGAAGCGCTTATCTGTAATATCCTGCACCGGCGCCAACGGCTGGATAAAAACGGAACGACAACCGCCACCGATCTGTGCCGTCAGACGAAAATGCTGAAATCACAGATGAACCGGACATTGCAAAGCATGGAAGAAAAAAATATTATCACAAGACGCCGTTCCGATACGGATAAGAGGCAGGTCTTTATTTACCTGAATCCGAATGCAAAATCTTTTCAGGAACAGCACGCCAAAAGCTTGCAGCTGATCGACACGCTGGCCCAAAAAGCAGGGCCGGAAAAATCAAAGGAAGCAATGGAACTTTTCACTTTTATCGCCGATATGGCAGAAGAAATCATGGAAGATAAGATTGAAAATTAAAAATTTTCAATCCCAAGTTTGTGTCTGCGCGGCATCCACAAACTTGAAAGCCAGGCTGGCTTTGCGCAATAAAGCCGCGCAGAAATGGAGTAAACAATGATTAAAATATTAGTAGATTCTTCTTCGGACTATGAATTAAAAGAAATTAAAGAAAATAATTTTGAATTTGTCCCGATCCACATTACTTTGGGAGACGAAGATTATATCGATGGAATTTCCCTGAATAAAAATGAATTTTACGAAATACTGGAAAGCAGCGGAGACTTCCCTAAAACCTCCCAGCCTTCCCCCCAGGCGTTTCTGGAGATTTTTAAAACAGCGAAAGAAAATAAGGATACCCTCCTGTGCATCCTTCTCTCTTCTTCTTTGAGCGGCACATGCCAAAGCGCCCAGATCGCAAAGACGATGGCAGACTATGACGATATCCATATTATCGATTCCTTGTCCGCCTCCTGCATGATCAAGATTTTGGCCGATTACGCATGTTCACTGGCAAAAGAAAATATGCCCGCCGAAGAAATTGTTGCCAGAGTGGAAGAATTAAAATCCAGAGTTACGCTCTTCGCCGGACTGGATACGCTGGAATATCTCTGCAAGGGAGGACGGCTTTCCAAATCAGCCGCCGCCATCGGAGAACTGGCCAATATCAAACCGGTAATTACCGTAACAAAAGAAGGCACCGTGGGTATTCTCGGCAAATGTCTTGGCAAAAACAAAGCCATTACCCAGGTCTTCAAACATATACAAGAAACCGAAGTAGACAACTCCTTCCCCTTATACACCATATATACCCATGGCACGGAAAACTGCAGCCTTCTGGAAGAAAAGCTCCGTGAAAACGGCTATGAAGTCAGCCAAAGGCTCCAGGTAGGAGCCACAATAGGCGCACATATCGGCCCGGAAGCCTTCGGCGTAGTATTCGTATCGAAATAAGCCATTTTTTCTACATACCAAGTGGGTTCCGCGTTCTCATCGGATGGAATGACCCGATTGGATATATAGCGGAACCCGCCGTTTTCCATAGGCCTGACCGTCACCTCATGGCAAAAGGCCCTCTCCATATTTTCTTTTGGCCAGACCGCATTGACTGTCAGGCAGACAGTCCCATCCTCATTTTCCTCGTAAGAAACCACCTCGGGATATGGAATGTTTGGGGAACTGGCACAGTCGTAAAACCCTCTCGTCCTGTATTCATAAGCCTCTTTTTCTTCCACATATCCCTGCCGTATGCGCAAGGCTTCTTTATCTATGGAAAAATAAGACTGTATTACCGTTTCGTATTCTTTTTCCGGTACCAAATAAGAAGTCCCGTCCACGGACTGTTCATAGGGAATCGGAACGCCGTAGGCACAGGAATACAACTTTGCAAACAAATCATCGAAATCCAATACTTCCCACTCCCCTTCCGTCCAATCCTCCAAAAACATATCATTGGCTCCATATCCTATCGGAAGAATATATTTGCGGTTCCATTCCCTGCATTTTTCATCCAAAGGTTCCACACGGATAGCCGTATATCCTTGAGATCCGTCATATCCTGCCGGAACTTCCTTTCGAAAAAACAGATAACCGTTCTGCGAATATTTCCACTCCCCCGCCGGATAACGTTCTGTATAATCCACTTCCGGCATCCCGCCTTTCCAATGCAGAACACTCCTTGTCACAAAAATCGTTCCTTTCTCCGACTCCAGGTCAAAACGGATAAAACCTCCGTCATCCATAATCGAGAAAATGGTTTGTCTCCCGTCCTTTCCTTCCTCTGCCAGCCCGATCCACTCCTTTACCAGTTCCGGGTGTGTCAGATTCACCTGGTTCTTATTTTCCTGGTCGATCGCGCAATAGCCGTATTCCCCCATTCTGTCCACAATCGCCTTTGTCGTCTCCAGGCTTCCCAGCGCATTCTCCTGCACCGCCCTCTCATAAATATCCCGGTATGCTTCCGCCGCCTTTCCGGATGCTGTCTGCAAGTCTTCCTCCTGTCGGTCTAAGGCCATATCTTCGTCCACAGCTTCCTCTCCGCCGACTTCCCCATCCATGCCCGCATCCTCATAACCCGCTGCTTTCCCGTATCCGTCCGTTTTTCCGTTATTTCCGCACCCCCATACGGCCAGCGCCAGAATCGTACCGGCAAAAGCAACGTTAAGGCGTCTCTCCTTCCGCCGCTTTCCCGCCCTGGTACTCTTTTCGGAACCATACATCCAGCACTTGGCTGACCTTTTCCACCACATAACCGCTTCCTCCCCTCTCTTTCACATCCTCGACCATGCTTACGATCAATATAGGGTTTTCCTCATCCTCCCCGGCGCTGAATACCGCGAACCAGCCAAGTTCCGTGCCGGTTGTATCCTCTTTGGAGTCTTTGATTTCCGCTGTTCCTGTCTTTCCCGCCAGAAGCACATCCTCCCTGCGGGCGGCATATCCCGTCCCTTCCGAATCATTCACCACTCCTTTCAGCCCTTCCAGCACCCGACCCGCAGTATCCGTGGAAATCGCCCCGGATATCCACTGTTGCGGCTGCGCATCCTCCTGATATACCAAATAGGGCTTTACCATATTTCCCCCATTGCGAAAAGCAGTATAAATACAGGCGAGATGCAGCGGATTTACCAATATCTGTCCTTGCCCGTATCCGCTGTCCGCCAGCTGTATCTCCGTTCCTATCGTCTCACCGTTGGAATATTTGGAAGCGGACATATTTATTTCAAAAGGAACCGCTTCATTAAAACCAAGTTTATCCAGATATTCCTGCATATTTTCTGCCCCGATTTTTAAAGCCGCTTTTGCAAAATATATATTGTCGGAGCAAATCAGCGCATTTTCCAACACCGAAGGATCATACTCGTGAAGCGTCGTAATATAATAATCACCCCAGGAGCTATCCTTCTGCCAGCTCAATCCCTCCTGCCCGTAATCCTCCTCAGGATCGACCATCCCGCTTTCCAACCCCACCGCCGCCGTCACAGGTTTGAAAGAAGACCCCGGACACCATACCTGGCGGAACCTATTATATAAAGGCTGACTTTCGTCTCCATTCAGCGCATCCCACTGCGTCTGGGACATTCCCAGAATAAACTGGTTATTGTCATATGCCGGAGTGCTGACCAGGGCAAGCACTTCCCCCGTCTCAGGATCCATTGCCACACTGCAGCTTTCATCTGCTTTAAACTGTCCATACAAAAGAGACTGCACTTGTATATCGATGGTCAGCCTGATATCAAATCCATTTTCCACCTCTCTGTCAGCCAGTTCCTGTTTCACTCCCCCGTCTTCATTCTCTATATAAATCCGACAGCCGTTTTTCCCTTTCAATTCTTTTTCAAAAAGGCTCTCCATACCGCTTCTTCCAATCACACTGTTGGCCGTATAACCTTCCCCCGCATGTTTTTCCAGATCTTCCGCCGTCACATTCTGCACATAGCCAATCAAATGTGATGCGATCTTCCCAAAAGGATATTCCCTCACTTCCGTATCGGAAATCATAACTCCCGGAATAGCGAGCAGCTTGTCCTGCCGTTCCTTTTCCCTTATCAAATCATCCTCCGGCTCCAACGCCATCAAATCCAGTTCTTCTACCTTGGCTACCGTTTTTATTGGAACAAAATAATCATCTTTTACCCAAGAAGCCGATAGCTTTTTTTCTATCGTCTCCCGCTTTACTTCCAGCAATTCCGCAATTTCGTCGATCGCCTGTTCCTTATTCTCCAGTTTGCCCGGCACGATTCCAACGGAAGAAGCAACTCCTTTTCCTGCCAGAAGCACCCCATTCCTGTCATAAATGCTGCCCCTTTCTGCCTGTTCCGTTGATACCCTGACTTTATCCCCTTTTTCCAGACCGGGAAAGATCAGCCCGTCATTCCATGACAGCCAATATCCTTCCTCCCCTTTTATAAAACATGCCTCGTTGTCAAAACTGATATTTCCTGCCGCTGTTTCACAGGAACTGTGGTATTTTACCGCCATCCTTTCTTCATCGTACTCCACCGCGCTTATCCCCAGTGACCGGATTTCGATTCCTTTATAAATCGCCTCATTCCTTTCTATAAAGTCCTCTAAACTCACATTCCCCGAAGTCTCCGCATCCAATATCCCGTACATCTTTTCATATTCTCCATCCAGGACATAGGCCATATATTCTGTTAAAAGTTCCGGCGGTTTCTTCCATCCTCTCTCTTTATTAAAAAAAAGAAAACCTAAAACTGCGCCTCCTGCAAGCAGCACCAATGCAAAAGTCGCAGCCGCCCATAGAAATAAGCGTTTTCCACGTCCGTTCTTCCTCTTTCCACCCCTTTTCCGGTTTCTGTTTCCGCTTTTCCACTTTTTTTTCATCCTGGTCTCCTATACAAAAATGCTCTGAACAGCCAAACCGCTGTCCAGAGCGTCTATTTTCTTATCTTCCTGCCACCCATCCGTTACCGCCGGCATCCTACATGCCGAACAGCTTCGTTATCATGGAATCATTCTGCATTTTCCTGCGGGTGAACATCATGCGGTAATCCTGTAAGAGTTTGTTCTTTTTCTGCTCCGAAACCGCTTTCGGAATATCCAGATCTTCAATACGGCTCCTTGCTCCGACAGTTTCCAATGACGTCCTTGTATTGGAATTGTACGCATGTTCCATAGCGTTCGTCCTTGCCCCTGTCGCGCTTCTGGCAGAACTGATCTTATCCATCGCCGACTCAATCCTGCTAAGATCGAATTTGCCTGTGACATTATATCCGTCAATCCCCAAAGATTTTAACGTCACGTTCTCCATCTGGATCTTCATGCCCGTGCCGTCGGCATTCGATGCAATATGCATATCCGCCATGCTGCCGTCCATCAGCTTCATTTCGTTATATTTGGTTCCTACTGCGGTACTTTCTATATCTTGTAAAAGCTGGTCAACCTCATCCTGAATCATCTGTTTTTCAGAATCTCCGTACATGCTGTTCGATGCCTTGATGCTAAGTTCATAAATCCGTTGCAAGGAATCCTGCATGGTACCCAATGCGCCGTCCTTAATATTGGCAACGCCGATACCGTCCATAATATTATCAGCCGCCACGTCCAATCCGTTGCTTTGGCGTTTCATAATATTCGCAATGGCAAGCCCTGCCGCATCGTCAGCCGCCGTCTGGATCCTTTTTCCGCTGGCTATCTTGCCATATATGGAATTGTAGCCATTGATCGCCGATATCCTCATAACCTCTCCTTTCTGACACAAGCCCTTCACGCTTATGCCACCTCAATACACTTCTCCTTATATGCTTAGTATAATACACCTGCCCTTTCCATGCAAGACTTTTTGTCATATTCTCCCTGATTTTTTATATACCGCTCACTCTTTCGCTATGCCTTCCTTACTTCATCCACCGCTTGCTTTATCCTAAGAAGAGCTTCTTCCAAAATTTTTCTCGGACAGGCAGCATTCACTCTTTGGAAACCTTCTCCGCTTTTTCCGAACATCCTTCCGTCGTCCAGCCAGAGCCTTGCCTTATGGACCATCATTTCCTCCAATTCCTTTGCTGACAATCCCAATTTTCTGAAATCCAGCCAGGCCAAATATGTCCCCTCATGCTCTGCCATAACGACTCCCGCTATATTTTTTTCCACATATTCTTTTATAAACTCCAGATTGGCTTTTACATACCTGCGCATGGCTTCATACCATTCATCGCCGTCCCTGTAGGCCGCCTCACAGGCTGCAAGACCCATCACGTTCACTTCGCCGTACCCCGACAGATCCATTTGTCTGCAAAACGCTTTCCTCATTTCAGGATTGCTGATAAAAATATTGGACAACTGCAGACCCGCCAGATTAAAAGTCTTGCTGGGTGCGGTACATGTCACCGTGATTTCTCCGTACTCTTTCTTCAGATCGGCAAACACATAATGTTTTCTTTCAAAAGCAAAGTCTTGGTGAATCTCATCGCTTACTACGAGCACATGATGTTTACAGCAAATATCGCCCAGCTTTATTAATTCCTCCGGCGTCCATACCCGTCCCACGGGATTGTGTGGATTACAGAGGATAAACATTTTTACGTTTTGTTTTACAATTTTTTCCTCAAAATCTTCAAAGTCGATATGATACCGTCCAGCCTCATATACGAGATCGCTGCTGACCATCTTTCTCCCGTTTACATCCACAATATTCTGAAAAGGATAATAAACCGGCTGCTGTATCAGCACGCTGTCTCCTGGTTCCGTAAAGGCTTTTACCGCCAGTGCCAGGGCGAAAACAACACTCGGCGTTTTTACGAGCCAGTCCTCGGAAACCTTCCAGCCGTGTTTTCTCTCCATCCATCCTTTTACGATCTCAAAATAGGTCTCCTGTACATCGCTGTATCCAAAGATCCCATGCTCCGTCTGCCGGGCCAATGCCTCCTGTATATAGGACGATACTTGAAAGTCCATGTCCGCCACCCATAAAGGCAGTGTGTCCTCCGGCATTCCCTTTTTTGCTATCCAGTCATATTTGATCGATTTCGTATTTCTTCTGTCTATTATTCTGTCAAAATCCAGATTCTTCTCTGCCATAGTATAATCCATATCCTTTCCGCAATTTTCCAACATCTGCATAATTTCTGCCCCTGTAAAAGCAGGTCTTCCATCTTTTTAAATTTTTCTCTTTTCAGGCCCATCGTATGCCCGCCTACCCAAGCACATAATCCGTAATCTGGTACACATAATAATTCAACCAGTTAGTATACAAATTATTGCTGTGGGAACGCCATTGCAGCTTCGGGCGTTCCGAAGGATCATTACCAGGATAATAGTTCTTCGGTATATCGATGGGAAGTCCCTTTTCTTTATCCCGCACATATTCATTATGTAACGTCATACGGTCATACTCAGGATGTCCCATAACAAAAATCTGCTTTCCCTCTCCTGCCATACATAAAAGCACACCGGCTTCCTCGGACTCCGCTAGCACAAGCAGCTCCCTGCATCCATGGATGGCGTCTGCCGGAATGGCCGTGTGCCGGCTGTGGGGAATCAGAAAATAATCGTCAAACCCTCTTACTAGAGGAATCTTCCGGTTCATTACCTTATGTTCATAAATGCCGAACAGCTTTTGGGGCAGGAGCACTTTATCCAGGCCAAAATGATAATAAAGCCCCGCCTGAGCCCCCCAGCAGATATGAAGGGTGGAGGTCACTTTTCTTTTGGACCATTCCATAATTTCGCACAATTCATCCCAATAATCCACCTCCTGAAAAGGAATCTGCTCCACAGGCGCACCGGTGATCATCAGGCCGTCATATCTGTTTTCCTTCAATTCGTCAAAGGTATGGTAAAACTGATTCAAATGGTTCATGGAAGTGTTCATGGAACGATGACTGTTCATCTTCATGAACGTAACGTTCACCTGGAGCGGCGTATTGGACAAAGCTCTTAAAATCTGCAGCTCCGTATCCTGCTTCACCGGCATCAGATTTAAAATGCATATTTGCAGCGGGCGGATGTCCTGATGGATCGCCCTGTTTTCATCCATAACGAAGATATTCTCATTTTCCAATATCCCCTTAGCCGGCAGACTGTTTTGTGTTTTAATCGGCATCGCTTTGCCCTCCTAAATATTGCTCTATGAATTCCTCTTCCGTAAGAACCGGTATTTGCAGTTCCCTTGCTTTTTTGTTCTTGGATGAAGAGGAAGTATTATCGTTATTGATCAGGCAGACCGTTTTGGAAGTTACGCTCCCCGTTACCTTCCCGCCCTTCTTCTCAATCTCTTCTTTTAACTCTTTCCTGCTTTCATAATGGTTCAGGCTCCCCGTCACCACAAAGGACATACCCGACAGTGTCTGCGTGCTTTCATCGATCTGCTCCTTCTCAATCTCTACTTCTTTCAACAGATTTTCCCACCGTCTCTGATTTTCCTCTTTCTGAAAATATTCGTAAAACCCGGTGGCGATCACTTCGCCCACTCCGTCTATCCCGTTCAGATCTTCCACATCCGCCGAAAGCATTTCTTTCCAGTCGTTATGATAATGCCGGCAGATCATTTTCGCGTTGGCCAGGCCAATATTTGCAATGCCCAAACTGAAAATAAGTCTGGCAAGCGTCGTCTTTCTCGCCGCTTCCACACTGTTCATCAGGTTTTGATAAGATTTCTCCCCAAAACCTTCCATCTCCACAATCTCCTCCTGAAAGCGGTTCAGATGAAAAATATCCGCAAATTCATGGATGTAACCCCTGGCGATAAACTTCTCCAGCGTCGCCTCCGACAGTCCTTCAATATTCATCGCGTCCCGGCTCACAAAAAGGGTGAAAGATTTGATTTTTTTCGCTTCGCATTCTTCGTTGGTGCAATATAATGACTGGACGTCGTTGATCTGGCTGATCTTTGTCTCTCCATGGCATACCGGACATCTTCCCGGTATTTCCACCGTGCCGCTGCCCGTCAGGTTTTCCGCTATCTGAGGAATGATCATATTCGCCTTATATACCGTGATCCGGTCTCCAATTCCCAGCTTCAGGCTTTTCAAAATACTGATATTATGCACGGAAGCGCGGCTGACCGTAGTCCCTTCCAATTCCACCGGTTCAAAAATAGCCACCGGATTGATCAGGCCGGTCCGGCTGGGACTCCATTCGATCTCCTTAAGCACCGTTTCTTTCACCTCATCCGCCCATTTAAAAGCAATGGAATCCCTTGGGAACTTGGCTGTCGTCCCCAGTGACTGCCCATAGGCAATATCATCATAAACCAAAACAAGGCCGTCCGACGGCACATCATAGCTTTCTATTTTCTTTTCAAACTCTCCCACAACCTCCCCGACATTGCTGCTGTCCACCATCCGGTATTCCACCGTTTCAAATCCTAATTTCTGCAAAAAAAGGAACTGTTCTTCCCTGGAATTGTGGAAATCTGCCTCCTCCGCTTTCACTAGGGAAAAAGCAAAAAATTTCACATTCCTCCCCGCCGTCACCTCATTATTCAGCTGTCTGACCGACCCGCTGCAAAGATTTCTGGGATTTTTATATTTGGCGTCGGTATCTTCTATCCGCTTGTTAATCTGTTCAAAATCCGAATAAGTAATAACCGCCTCGCCTCTGAGAACGAGTTCGCCGGCATAGGAAATGGAAACCGGAAGGTTATGGAACACTTTTGCATTGTTCGTTACCACTTCTCCGACTTCTCCGTTTCCTCTCGTGACCGCCTTCGCCAATTTTCCATCCTTATAAGTCAGCACTACGGTAAGTCCATCCAGCTTCCATGACAATAGAGCCTTCTGCTCCCCGAGCCATTCCGCCAGTTCTTCCCTGCTTTTCGTCTTCCCGAGGGAAAGCATCGGCCGCTCATGGCGTTCTTTCGGCAGTTCATCCACCGCTTCATAGCCTACGTGAAGAGTAGGGCTGTTAGACAAAATAATCCCTGTCTCCCTTTCCAACGCCTCCAGTTCATCATAGAGCCTGTCATATTCATAATTGCTCATGATCTCCCTGTCTTCCGCATAATATGCCAGAGAAGCCTTATTCAAAAGCTGCGTCAGTTCCCTGATCCGCTCTGCTGTTTTATCCTGTTGGCAATTTTCGTTCTCCATTTCCATAACCACGCCCTTTTCATAATCTGCAAACTTTCACTCCTGCCGTCTTATTCAGATACTTCTTTCGCGACGGCACACTGTTCATAAAGCTCCCTCAATTCGTCTCCCTCCAATACACGATACTGGCCAGGCTCCAAATCCCCCAGCGTAATGTTCAATACCCTGCTCCGTTTCAATGCCCTGACTCTGTAGCCAAAGCTCTCCGTCATCCGCCGCACCTGCCTGTTCAAGCCCTGCGTCAACACCATGCTGAATGAATATCTTCCTCTCCGCCTCACCTTGCACTTTCTCGTTGTCACATCCAGATCCTCCAGATATACTCCCGATGCCATCCCCTGTAAAAAGGAATCCGTCACCACCTTATCGACCCTTACCTGATACTCTTTTTCATGGCAGTTCGCCCCCCGCATCATCCGCTCGATCAGATCCCCGTCGTTCGTCATGATCAATAGCCCCTCCGAATCCTTATCCAGACGGCCAGCATAGGTCAGCCTGACCGGATAATTCAGTTCATCGCATATTTTTCGTTCCGCATGTCTGTCTTTTTCCGTACAGGTAACGCCGACCGGTTTATAATAAGCAAGCACTACTTTTTCATTCTTTCCAAAAACGGGTTTCTTATTAACCATAATCTTTTCCTGCCCGTTGACCTGCATTCCCATCGTAGCCGTTTCGCCGTCCACCGTCACTTTTCCAGCCTCAATCAGCCGGTCTGCTTCCCTTCTGGAACAGACGCCGCAAGCCGCCAGATATTTATTTAAGCGCTCTTTTTTTTCTTCCATTTCCATCCTCCACGTTCATTAAAAATATAAATTAAAAATCCTGTTGCTGCCGTTAAGGCAACAGTCAATAGAAACTTAGGCGTAGCAGTAATTTCCTTATGCACCACCCGAAATACTGCCAAAGACAAAGCTTCCATGTAAAGCGGATGCGAATAATAGGTAAAGTCGGCCAAAACCGCACATTTACCGGAAAAATCCTTATAAGCGGGCAAAGGATTTTTCAGCAGAATAAGCATCGTTACCACTACTAAGGGATACAGCCCAAAAGTAAGAATAATGTTGTTCTCCCATTGAAACGCACGCACTATGTAAATCTCCGCCAGCCATATCCCTGTAATAATAACTGCCGGAAAATATAACCTTTTGTCTGCTGCCAGACTTTCTATTTTATATACCAGATAGCCGCATAAGAAAAACGGAAGCCCCATGAGCAAGACACGTCTGACCAGATCAAACTGCGGCATCAGAAACAATCCGCCAAGCCCGGGTATCTTTACTGCCAGCTTGTAATAAGAACATCCAAGACAGCCAATCCCATACAAAAAAATGCCTATGGGAATCAGCAGCTTCCCGCCTCCGATTTTAAATAACAGCGTAGTGCAGCAAACGGCAAACAAAAGCGCAGGAAAAAACCAGAAATGCTCATAAGTCCCGGTAATTACAAACCGGTAGACACAACCCGCCAGAAAATGTTTCATATCCGGCTGTTCCCTTGCTATAAAATCCACAATATCATAAATTATGCTCCAGATAAAATAAGGGATCAACAACCTTTTGATATATGGAAAAAAGGGTTTTTGCCCCCTTTCCAGCTTTTGCACATAAAAATATCCTGCCGCTGTAAAAAAGAAAGGCACCGCAATCCTTGGAACAATATTGCTGAATATATAACCTGCCTCATAGCTAAACTCCGACAAGGGCTGCGTATGGATCCCGACAACCATGATTGCGCACACATACCGGAAAATATCTATGGAGCAGTTCCGCACCTTTTCTTTTGCCCTCACAATCTCTCCTCCCGTCCGGTTTCCTGCTTTTTCTCTACAAGGCAAATACCGGCTTATCGCAACAAACGCTGTCACGCTTTGCGAGCCAGCTTATTGTAACAAACGCTGTCACGCTTTGTGAGTCAGCTCATTGTAATATAACAAAAGCTTCCCGAAGCCATATACCTCGAAAAGCCTTTATTTTCTATAGTCAGAGCTGCTAACCAGAATCGAACTGGCGACCTCAACACTACCAATTATAGATATTATTCTGCGTAGTTTTGCTTCTCTCTGCGGAATTTCTTATTTTATGGTCTTTTTCAACGGTCAACTCAGCTTATTCCTGCATAATTAATTTATCATACCACAGTATAGCCTTAGCATGGTGATAGTATGACGTCTATACTAAGGTAGTATATCAAAAAGAAGTCTCAACTGCAATAGGTCAAGACTTCTTTTTCTTCAATCCGAAAGTCCCCTGACATTCTGTGAGACGAATATCCAAATACATCCCCAATTCTATTTACCATAAAACCTTGATATTATACATCGGTATTGTTCCGTCCTTTGTAATAATTACCAAGTTTTCTGAAATGGCCTACGAAATAATCAGTCGGTCAAATGGGTCTCCATGAATTGTGGGTAGTCGTCCGATTTCGTCCAGATGAAACGGTTTTATGGGAAGAATTTCAAATTGTTCATTTTCACAAGTTTCCACAATCTTAGAAATTGAACTTTTAATTTCCAATTTTCCAATGCTTGATTTAATGGCAATTTCCCACATGGAAACAATACTTACACTGATTTGTTCATCACTATGATAAATTATGTCTGATGCTCTTTTTGAAAGTTTTTCACTATCATATAAAAAGTATAACAGGGCATTAGTGTCCAATAGATACATTATATATACTCCTTAAAGCATTCTGGTGTTTCGTCAAAATCTTCTGCAATAGAAATAAATTCATCTGCTAACGGATTTACCGATCTGCGAAATACGACATCATTACTTATAGAAGGCTTTGTCTGTTCCTTTTTCGATGTGTATTTCAAAAATCTCATAAAATCAATTACCTGCTCTATCATATCTTCTGGAAGGTCTCTCGCTTCTCTAACCAGCGTATCATATGCCATAAAAACACATCCTTTCAACTATATCTGTATTTATATGCTTTAAGAGCGATATAGGAATCTAAAACGATACACAAAATATACTTGCTGCTATTTCATAATTCTATACATTATCAATTAAATTATATCAAACCAATGCAGGAAAAACAATAAACCTGTAGTAAGATGATCTAATAAAAATAAAGACTTTTCAAAGAATGATTTCCTCGAAAAGCCTTTATTTTCAACCATTAGAGAGCTGCTAACCAGAATCGAACTGGTGACCTCAACACTACCAATTATAGATATTATTCTGCGTAGTTTTGCTTCTCTCTGCGGAATTTCTTATTTTATGGTCTTTTTCAACGATCAACTCAGTTTATTCCTGCATAATTAATTTATCATACCACAGTATAGCCTTAGCATGGTGATTTTTATACCGTACTTGTACTGAAATGAAACGGATATCTAAAATACATCCCAAATGTACCCGGCAAACTATTCCTCCAATGCCTGAATTAACTAATAAAAATACAAAAGGAAATTAATCAAAGCTTTCAATCATTTTCCTCTTACGCAATTCACTTGCTAATTTAACTATAATAAGTTTATATCCTCATCATACCCTAAATAATTCAGCAATGCCTTAACTCTTCTCTTTCTTGAATATTTATATCTGCTGGCTGACTGCATAGATTTTGAATAAATTTCAATATATTCATTTTTATCATGTTTTCTTAATTGTACATAAAACAAGTTTATCCGATCAATAATTTTTGAATCTACTTTTATATTACTTTTTCCAAAATACCATGATATAAATATTAATGCATACAAATGGCTTGAACCTTCAATCCTATACTTTTCCAAATCGATATCAATACAATTAAAAATTGAAAGTATATGAATTACTTTTTTTTCTAAATCTAATGCAGCCTTTTCATCTATTTCATCTACATAACTTTCAAAAAAACGATCTATTTCCTTTTCCACACCATCAATAACACCATTCGACTTTATTAGCAAAAAAATCTCCGTCAAAAAACTAACATCTTGCATTCTAACAGAATCTAATTTTTTTAATACCCTTGAAGATACCTCATTTTTCCTAACTCTAACGATTGCCGAATACAATGCTGAATCATAATATTTAGCCTTCCTCAATTCCGCAGGGTTTAGCTTTTCTCCTCCTCTATTCAGCCTATCAAAAATATTATCGACAATTTTCTCATCCGGTTTTTCTATATATTCAATATTAATAACATAACTCCAAAATGTATCTACAAATTCTGCAATATCTTCATTTTCAGTAGCCAATTCTTGTATTTGACTAAACTTCAAACCACCAATCCTTTCTGAACCATATACGTCTTTTCCAAAGTCATTAGGTAACCCAAAACCATCATGAATAAATTCTACAATCGAATTCAATCTCTGTTTTCCATCAATAACATCATATATTGTCTTTCCCTTATTAATTTTTTGCTCCAAAAAAATAGGAGGAATAGGAAAATTCTTAAACATCGTATCAATCAAAAATGCCTTTTGGCTCTCATCCCACACATTATAATCTCTTTGATACGCTGGTTCATAATTATATTTATTCATACAATGTTGTTCATAAAAGATAGATACCGTAATATTCGTACTAAGTCTTTTATATTTTTTTATCGCCATATTTTACCTCCTTAATAAATCAGCACTTTTTAAATGGATATAATTTTTAAATATACTCCCTAATACCATCTCTAAAGTTTTAGAGGGATACGGATCAACATACTTTACTTCAATCTCCGAATTGATCGTAGTTAAAATTTCATCAATTTCCATTCTATCTACATAATCATATGATAACCCATAAATTATTAATTCATCTTCTGGAGAAGAAATAGCTATCTCTTCTTTCAATTTTGACCTCAAATACTTTGTCCATCCAATTGCTAATCTATTTGCGTCACCAGCTGGCGGAATAATTGCGTTGATTAATGATCTGTCATCTATTAGTAAATAGTCTAGTTTTAATGAAGTTATCGGCATTTCCATACTGTCAAAAGTATCTTTAATATCAAACTTCTTTCCTATTGGATTTAATCTTTTTGAAACAAAGCTTATAGAACCATGAGGTTTCAACACTCGAACTTTATCTTTCATAGAACGCGAAAAACCATAAACTCCAAACCTTATTCCGTTTAATTGCAATAATCTTTCCAAAAAAATGTCATAATTATAAGTAATAATGACTATATTACTTCCCTTCGCCTTCTCACTTCGTATCAAATCCATAACAGGTGTTTTCGATAATTCTTTTAAAACTTTATCCGATATCTTTGAATTATAATATATAAATAAATGTTTTAAATATGTAGATAACTCATTATGCGCCTCTTTATATATATTTGCTTTCTCCGCCCGAAATGATGGAGTTATAATCTGTGCCGTATTATATACATTATAACATGTTATTAAGTCTGCAATAAATTGATTTGCTTCTATATTACTCATTGTAGTTCTTGCACCCAGCGTCCATAAGTTATTACAATACTTTTTAGATAAAAATCCTCCACTTATATCTCCTGGCCATAATACTTCATCTCCTTTCGCAAACAAATTTTGTAAATCTATTTTTTTCTCCAACCCCAATTTTTCTACTAAATTAATAGAAAATCCATTTCCTATAATAAAATATATAGTTTTATTCATATTTTCCCTCTGTACTATACCAATACTTTCTCTCTCTTATACTTTAGATAAATACCACTTCGCATACCTATTTGTCCCTCTTACCGCAATAACTCCATCCTTTTTCATTATCTGCAAAAGATTAGACACTTTCTTTGACTTCTGGTTTTCACTTAACACTTCTGGCAATGCTTTTTCCAGTACCTTCATCAAATCTTGTTTACTAGCTTCTCCCATTGTTTCTAAGGATTTTGTAATTAACTGTTTGCATATATCATCATCCAACCCCTTATTCCGAATATAATCCGCTTTCTGCTCTACAGTATCTGCCACTTTAAAAGATACAAACAAATTCGGATATCTCCCTTCTACTAATCCCTGCTTCCTCAAAACTTTAAGATTTTCTTTGGAAACAGTTTCTTTCTTTTGAACCTTATCCAGTAAAAATACTGTTTGTATATCAAGTTCTTCATTAGAATACAGAAGCTGAGTATAATTTTTATCTAATATTTTTCCATAAACAGTTACTTTGACTCTATTAGTCGTATCCAAGTCATACGTTGGCAATGGAAAACATTTGTCTCTCTGAATCTGGTACATCATTGGTATCCCCATAGAATTTATATCAATCATATACAAGTTTACCATAGCATTGCATAAAAACACATTGCGATAGTAAGGAGGCTTATATCCGGGCTCCAGAGCCTGTTCTATTGTCTCCGGGATAAAATCCCCTTCATTGATAAAAACCAACTTGTCTTCAAATTCTTCTACATTTATTTTTCCTCTCATCCTATAGTCCTGATGCGCGATACAATTATTAAGAATCTCTTTAATCATTTCCGGCTCGTATTGGTTTACTTCATCTGGAAATAAAGTCTGCTGTCCCGCTATATAACGGTATTTCACATTTCTAATTCTGGAATATACTTTATCAACAGCTAATAACAACGGCATATCAAAATGCTCGTATGCTTTTACCGATTTATCCGCATTATAAAGAGTCCACGTTATTCTAGGAATAAAACCATCAAAAAAATAATTGGATTCATTTTTTCCCAAAAGAATCAAAGCAGTTATTGTAATTTTCCCCTTTATTGTAATCCCCGCCTTATTTAAAACCTCTATATCCGATAGTTTTTTCAAAATTTCCTGCGCTTTTTTTCGATCGCTCTGACGTTTTGAAAACAGCTCTCTTGCACGTTTAACGGCTTCTGCATCTAAATCATCCAGTGTTGCACCTTCCACAATTTCCTTCGACCAATCTATTCCTATTTGACTTCTAATCAAATCCAATTTGTTCATTGGTAACGGAGATATGGATTCATGCTCTCTGGCATAAGCGGCACCTTGCCATGTAGTAGGTATCCCTCTTATTGCTGGCGGAATTTGAAAAGCAATGACTCTATATCCATTCATTAGCAACTCATAAATTTCTACAAAAGTCAATCTCTCATTTGTGCCATTCACAATTTCCCGTTTCAGATTTTGAAGTCCTCCTTGTTTCCTAAATTCAGTTCCTATGAATTCTTTATTATCTGATATTCCAAAAATTAACCATGCCTCTGTCAAACCACGCAAATTTGCCTCATTACTCAAAGCAGAAAAATATTTTCCTATATCATTAAAGGAAAAATTACTTCTGGCTTCTTTAAATTCCGCTACTTCATTTTCAAAAAAATCTATCAGGTCTGCAATTTTTTCTTTTAGTTGCGCGTCTGTGTAAATCATACTGTTCCGCCCGCCTTTCATCATTCTATGACTAAATTCTAGGACTAAACTAGGACTTTCTAGAACTAACTTTAAAGCAATTTTACCTCTTATCTAATCATTGTGCAATTATTAAAAGGAAAAATTAAGCCATAATTATATTTTTTCCATTTCATAATTCTATATAATATTAATTAAATTATAACAAACCAATCTCGGAAAATCCTCAATTATCTAATAAAAATAAAGACTTTTCAAAGAGTGATTTCCTTGAAAAGCCTTTATTTCCAACCATTACAGAGCTGCTAACCAGAATCGAACTGGTGACCTCAACACTACCAATGTTGCGCACTACCGACTGTGCTATAGCAGCTTATATCCGGTTCTGTATAGACGCCTCGTCTGCACGTCACCGGACTACCGAAAGCTATTGTATCATATATGAATTTGCTTTGTCAACGTATAAATAAACGATTATAAGAAATCCCAAATTCTATTGAGCTTTCAGCTTAAACTGCCCAACCAAATCTTCCAGGCTCGTTGACTGTGCGGAAAGTTCCTCGCTTGTCGCTGAGGTTTCCTCGGCAGATGCCGAATTGTTCTGTATAACTTCTGCGATTTGTTCCACGCCAATCTCCAGCTGTTTCATTGCATCTGCCTGTGCAACGGACAGGTCGCTGATTTCTTTTGTCGATACGGCCAGCATTTTAATGCCTCCGATTACGGATTCGATCGCCGCAGTCGTTTTCATCGTAATCTCGTTGCCATGTTCAATCTCATGGATAGAATTCTCGATCAGCTTCTTCGTATTGATCGCCGAAGTCGCGCTGTCTGCAGCCAATTTTCCGATCTGGTCAGCCACGACGGCAAAGCCTTTGCCCGCTTCTCCCGCTCTCGCCGCTTCAATGGAAGCATTCAGCGATAACAGGTTTGTCTGGGAAGCGATATCCTCAATCGCCGCAATAATATTAGCGATCTCCTTGGATGTATTGTTAATGCGCTCCATCGCCTGGTTCAGCTCCATAATATCTTCGTTGCTGCGCTCCGCTTCTTGTTCAAACTCCTGCGCGCTGACATATGATTTGTTTGCCTTTTCCGAAGTATCCACTACATTTTCCGTAATATTCTGGATCGTCGCGGTCAGCTCTTCCACCGAACCGGCCTGATCCGTCGCGCCTTCTGCCAGCGCCTGTGCGCTCTCTGCCATCTGAGCAGCCCCCAGCGCCACCTGCTCGGACGCCTCGTTGATCTGCTTTAACGTATAGCTCAAAGATCCTGTAATCTTTACAATGGATTCCTCCAATGCTTTAAAATTGCCTTTAAAATCCACATCCGTATAAATATCAAAGTTGCCTTCGGCAATCTCTCCCAGCCCCCTTGACAATTCTTTGATATAAAGTTTCAACATATTAGCGGCTTCCTTGAAAGATTCCGTCATCTCTCCGATCTCATCCGGATACATTTTCTCAATTTCGATATCGAGATTGCCTTTTGCCAGTTCCGCGGAAGCATCCCTTACCTTGGCGATAGGCTCTGAAAAAAGCCTCGCCACAAAAGCCGCAAAGCGCATGGAAATAATCACTGTGACCAGAATAACGACAGCCATAGCGCCTATCAATATGTAACTTTGGATCGTCAGGTTATCGGAAACTTCATATCCCATCTCCACATTCAGGTCAATCAAGCCCTCCACAGCATCGGTCAGCTTTTTCAATGTAGGCTTCCCCTCCGCTATCAGCAGGTCAAAAGCTTCTTCATCCTGGTTATTCAACGCATATTCCTTTACCTGGTCAAAAATATCCCTGTATAAAGGCAATGTTTCTTTAATCACATTAATATATTCCGCTTCTTCCGGCTTATTACAGTTCGCTATCATCGTCATTGCCGCAGCATTTGTCAATTCCTGTATCTGTGCTAATTCCGCATCCGACTCTTTCATTTCCGCCTCGTCATGCTGCAATATCATTTCCCTGACGATCGAAGGCTCCTTATTCAAATAAGTACTGAAAATTCCTATCTCTCCCTGTGAAAAGCCATTAACAATCAAAGCATTGCTATACGCAATATCGCTGCGCAACAGCATCCCCATGCCTATCACTCCTGAAATACTGGATATGATAACAATTAAAGTAAAACAAAATTTTAGTTTTTCCTCAACCTTCATTCCTTTAATTTTGTCTAACATAAGCTTTCCTCTCTCCTCTTTGTATCTTCTCTAACTGCAATCTTATAATTTGTCATTATCGGCAGCACAAAATATTATAATATTTTATCGTATATGCTTATATATAAATATCGTATTTTTTTCTTTTGAACAGCTCATATGCAACACCTTATTTTTATGTCAAGGTTCTAATACCCCATTTTAAATATATTAATATTTTCATTTTTTATGGTTATGATTTTACTTTACGAGTATAACATTTTTTACCAAACTAAACAACTGTATTTCAAGTGTTTACAACAAATAAATGGAAAAAAATTTTTTCACCATCAAAAAGAGGACATTTTTCCACAAATGTCCTCCTTTTTGCTTCTTTCTTTGCAATTATTGTAATGTTTTTAATAATCCGCGGCAAATCAAATGATGCATCTGGAGTTTGCTGCAACTTTCTTTCCCCTCTTCATTTAAAATATAAATAATGTAGGTCAATACGCTGGAGGCGATTTCCATGCTGATATAGCTGAAAGGCAGCTCTTTGCTGATTTCGCCGCTTGCCGTTCCTATTTCTATCATCCGTGCGATGACGTCTCTCGGCATGCAGACCTCCTGGTCTTTTTCCCTGATCTTATTTTGAAGCGCTTTTCCAATCGGGCCGTTATCCGATACCAGATGGATAAACTGGACAAAGCAATCCCTTTTCCTGATTTCCGCATCTATGCTGCACAGGATAAATTGCATCGTTTTTTCGAAATCTTTCAGTTCTTCCGCCTTTTCCACCATCTGCCGGCATATCAGGTCGATATGATACAGCAGGGCGCTGCTTATAATCTCTTCCTTATTCCGAAAATATTCATAAGCAGTTCCCTTTCCGATACCGGCTCTTTCCGTGATATCCGAAACCTTAATTCCCTTTACGTCAATATTTTCAAAAATCAGCTCTTCCACCGCTTCATACAGTGCCTTTACTTTCGGAGACAACGTTTTTTCCTTCATTTTTCTTTCTCCTTTTCTCCCGCATAAAGATATCATAAATGCAGGGAACTACAACCAATGTCAGCAAAGTACCGTATACCAATCCCCCGATCGTAACGACGGCCATGGGCCTTCCCATTTCAGAACCCATGTCATTGCCGAATACCATAGTGGAAAGAGCCAGTATCGTCGTCAGCGCCGTCATGAGTACCGGGCGCAGTCTCGTGCGTCCCGCCTCCATAATCGCCTCTTTCTTTTCCATTCCAGCTTCTCTCAACTGGTTAATATAATCCACCAATACAATACCGTTATTTACAATAATACCGGACAGCATGACGAAACCGATCAATGCAATGACGCTCACCTCGCTTCCGCTCAGATAAAGTCCGAAAAACCCTCCGGTAAATGCCAGTGGTACGGTAAACATAATAATAAAAGGCGAGAGCAGCGACTGGAACTGGGCTACCATAATCAAATACATAAACAGCAATGCCAAAACCAGCATTAAAGATACCTGCTCCATCGCTTCGGTAATCATTTCATTTTCCCCGCTCATCACAAGGGTATATCCTTCCGGCATCTCATAAGCATCCAATTTCTTTTGCAGTTCCTGGGATACCAACCCGATATTATATCCGTCCGCTATAGCGGCGCTTACTCCTATGTAACGGTTCTGATCCGCACGGTTCACCGCATTCGGAGACTGCTTCGTTTCAAAATCAGCAATATCGGCAAGGGTTATTTTTTCCTTCGTTCCATCCTTTTTCGTCACATCTATTTTGATCTTTTTAACCGTATCTCTCGTCAGGGCAATATCGTTCGCATTTTTTACATAAACGTCGTACTCCCTGATTTCCGTTTCCAGCGTAGTCGCACTGGAAGCATCCGCCAGCTTGGCCGATATCTGCTGGAAGATCTGCGCTACGGTCAATCCATGTCCGATGGCCTTATCCCTGTCAATAATAATCCTCAGTTCTTCGGTGGAGTCCTCCATTCCGTCCGATACTTCCGTCGTCCCTTCCGTATCCCGGACAATTTGGGCGATGTCCGCCGCAATCGTCTGCAAAGTATCGATCTCACGGCCCCTCACCTGAATCGATATACCGCTTCCTCCCAAAGCGCTCATATCCATGGAAGAAGTATTGATCACCAGCTCCGCCTCTTCGATATCCGCCGTCAGCTCCTCGATCTTTTTCGCCAGCTCGTCCCCTGTCAGTTCCTTATCTTCCCTCAAAGTAACATAAATTTCCGTAGCATTTTTAACACTGTCTCCTCCCCCTGTCAGCAGGAAAAGGCTGGATGTACTCGCCATGGCCCCCACGTCTTCCACATCTTCCAACGTCCTGATCCTTTCGATAATATCATCCGTCGTCCTTGCAGTTTCTTCCAGGGGCGTTCCTTCCGGCATAGTCACGCTGACCGTCATCTGCGTACTTTCCATATCCGGCATAAACGCAGTTCCCCGGGAAACAGCTGCAGCCGCACTGACCGCCAGCAGCACGAGGACGCCGGTCAGAACGACCGGTTTCCACCGCAGGGAAATCTCCAGCACTTTCCCGTATCCGTCAATCACTTTCGTAAAGAACTTATCCTCTTTTTGCTCCTTTGTTTTGGTCAGCATCTTGGAAGCCATAGCCGGAACTACCGTCAGAGCTATAAACAGGCTGGCCAGCAGGGAATAAGCAATGGTCAGTCCCATATCCACAAAAAGCTGCCTTGTAATGCCTTCTGTAAAAACAATAGGCAAAAATACGCAGACGGTCGTCAGCGTGGAAGCCATAATCGCCCCTGCCACTTCCCTTGCCCCCTCTATAGAGGCATCCCGCATACTCTTTCCCTCGCTTCTCATACGGTATATATTCTCGATCACCACGATAGAATTATCCACCAGCATCCCGACGCCCAGCGCCAGCCCTGAAAGGGAAATAATATTCAATGTAATCCCGCTGAAATACATGCATACTACTGCCGTCACAAGGCTGACCGGAATGGAGAGCGCGATAACGAGCGTAGGGCGGATATCCTTTAAAAATATGATCAATATCAGTATGGCAAGCACTGCGCCGAAAAGCACGTTGCTGATTACGGAATCAACGACCATATCGATATAAATGCCCTGATCCATCAGTATGATCATAGACAGGCTTTCATCTTCCGACATCATCTCTTCAAATCTATCCTTTAATTTGTCGGACACATCGCCCGTGGAATATCCGGTCTGCTTCTGTATGGTAAGAAGGACGCCGGGGCTTCCGTTGATGTTTGTATAGATTTCCGCGGAATTATCGGTCATAAACACATCGGCCACATCCGCAAGAGTAATGATATCCACTCCATCCATATCGGGATTCATGATGGGCATCGCCGCCAATTCCTTAATATCCTGTGTTTTATCCCCCACACGAACCAGATAATCAATGCCGTCCTCCGTTACATAACCTCCCGGCATGGAAAAATTCTGTGCCGCAAGCAAGGATTTCACGGTATCTACCGTAAGGATATCGTTCATATCCGCGCTGGCATAAGCATCCTCTCTTGCCTCTTCCAGCTGCTTTGCCCCGTCTTCCAGCTGTTCTTCCCCTTCTTTTAACTGTTCCAGTGCATCTTTCAGCTGTTTAAATCCATCGTCGATTTGTTCCTGTCCGGCCTCGATCTGCTTTTCCCCTGCTTCCAGCTGGGTCTCTGCCAAGTCCATCTGAAACTCTCCCAGATCGATTTTGGACTGGGCATTGGCAAGCTCTGCCGCCGCCTTCAGATTTCCTTTATACAGCTCCTTTAAACCCGCATTGACTTTCTCCAGGTTTTCTTCGATCATACCGAGCGGTTCTCTTATTTTATTCTTTATTTCATCAAAATTAAAATTAAAGTTGGTAATATCGATACCCGCTTGCTGAAGCTGGGATTCGATTTCCTCTTTGATAGCCTCGACCTGCTTCTTTTGCAGTTCCAGTTCCATCTTTTCCTCCTCCAGCTGGATTTTGCTCTCCTCCAGTTCAAGGATTTTCATATCCAGAGCGCTTTTTTCTTCTTCCTTTGCCGCTTTGCGCCCTTCCAGGCTATCGATCAGTTCTCCCACGGACATGTCATTAGGGTATTCATTCAGTACGCCGTCGATCTCTTCCACCGACCCGGAAGAAGGCGGATCGATTTTTAGGTACTCCTGTACATAACCTACCGTCTGATCCGAATAGTTTCCTGCATATTCGATCACCGCATTATAAGTTCCGATCTCTCCATCAATCCGCGCGATCTCCTCCTTTGTCTGGGCAATCTCGCTTTCTGTCTGGGCAATCTGTCCATCTTTTTCGGCGATCTGTTCATCAAACCGGTTCAGCCCGTCCGTCCCTCCTGAATCCTCCAACGCCTCCTCTAATTTCTTCTGCAATTCATCCAACAAGGTAATCTGGGAAGTAATGTTAATTTTTGCCGCTTCCAGATCAGCCTTCGCCGTCAGCAGTTCAGCCTCCGCCTCTGCCAGCTTGCTTACCGCCTCTTCCTTTTTCTCCTCCAGCTCCCTCTTTCCGTCCTCCAGTTCCTGCTTTCCTTTTTCCAAATCCGCTTTATTCTCTTCGATTTCCTGCCTGGAGTCCTTCAATTCATTCTGGGCATCTACGAGATCGGCCCTTCCGTCTTCAATTTCCTTCTTGCCGTCTTCTATCTCCTTTCTGGCATCCTCAATCTCCTGTTCCTTCTCCCCCAGTTCGCTGTCTATGTATCCGAAAACCTGCCGGTTAATGGCATCTATCTTGTCCTGCCGGATAATCACATTCACGCTTTCTTCCAAAAGCCCTGTCGCACTCGCCGAAGCAACGCCTTCGATACTTTCCAGTTCGGGTACAATAGTATTTTTCGCCAGATCGCTGATCCCGGCATCATCGACCCCTTCCTGGCCGACCGCGGCAACCATAATCGGCATCATATCGGGATTCATTTTCATAATAATAGGACTTCCCACAGAATCATCCCAATAACTTTTGATCTGATCCAGATTCTCCCTGATTTCCAGCGAAACGGAATTCATATCCGCGTTCTGGGCAAACTCCAGAATAACCATGGAATAATTCTCACCGGATATGGAACTGATATTTTCAATGTTGCTCACCGTAGCCATGGAAGATTCCACCGGCTTTGTCACAACCATTTCCACCGTTTCCGGACTCGCGCCGATATATGTCGTCATTACGATCACATATGGCAGACTGAGATTGGGCAGAAGATCCGTCGTCATCTTTGTGAACGAAACAACTCCCAGCACGATAGCCATAACCACTCCTACCAATACCGTATAAGGTTTTTTTACACTGAATTTTGAAATCATAAGAACCTGGCCTTTCCATAAGCTGCAAATGCTTACTCTATGATCTTCTCATATATTTCTGTCCGACCAGTCGGTCGGCATCGCATAAATTATAATCATTCCTTTTATGTAAGTCAAGAAACCATTCCAAAAAAAGTATAAACTTAGCATAAAATTAACCCGGGCGTCTTCTGCCGCCCGGGCTGAATACGGATTGTTCCATTTCTCATCCGATCACTTTTTTTAGTTTCCCTTTAATTCTCTGCAACGCGTTATCTGCGGACTTCTCGTCCTTCCCCAGCACCTTCGCGATCTGCGCATAACCCATTCCCGTCAGATGCAGATCCAGGACCTCCTTTTCAAAGGTACTCAGTTCTTTTTCTATCGTCCGTTCCAGATTTTTTACGTTTTCCCGGTCTATCACCATCTCTTCCGGGCTAAGTTCTGCCCGGGCAGCAAGGATATTCACCAGTTCAGCCTCTTCCTCCTGTCCTTTTTCCAAAGCCACACGGCTGTATAAGGAAATATAGGAATTCAACGGCGCATGTTTCTGCCGCCTGGACGCCTGTACTGCCGTATACATCTGCCTGGAAATGCACAGATCCGCAAAGGTGAAAAAACTGGCGTCCCTTCCGCTGTCATAATCCCTGACCGCCTTAAACAGACCTATCATTCCTTCCTGAATCAGATCATCGCTGTCCGCGCCAAGAATATACATGGATCTTGCCTTGCTTTTTACCAGATTTTTATATTTATCCATAATATAATCGGTAATATTTTCTTCTCCGTCCCGTAGGCGCAATATCAATTCCTCATCGCCGCACTGACCGTAAAAATCCTGCATCCGCTTCTTTCCCCCGTTTTTCACTGGATAACAATCGCTTCCCCGTCATACTCATAATCGATCATCGGAGCTTCTTCCTCCTCCGGTTTTGTCGAAGAAGCTCCGGGGGCATTTGCCGAAGAGCCTTCCTGTCCTTCTGCCGCCGGACTGTTGTTTTCCGCCGCAGGTTCCACTACCATTGCCTCCTGGGCCGCTTTTTTATTGTTTTCTTCCGCCCTCTGCGCCTCCCGGGCCCGTTCTTCCTCGGACATCATTTCTTCGTCAATCCATTTGCCGTCCTCCATATGGGAAATATTGGTTCCATTGCCGCTGACAGCTTCCCCGCCTTCCGTCACAGGAACACCCGAACTGTTTCCGCTGACGCCTTCATCGATAATGATTCCCTCATTCTCCACATTGTTCCCGCTGACCGTAGGATTTTCCACGGCTTCTTCCTGCATAATCCGTATTACCTGGCTCGCCATATGTTCTGCCAATACCTGGTATCCCGCCGGGTTTCCGTGTACGCCGTCAGGCATATATGTGGAAATAACCTGTACGTCATGGGTATCCAGCAGATTTGAATTATACAGGTCGATCACATCGATGTCATACTGAGCTGCCAGTTCCTTGACCGCATTGGCAAATGTCGCCTGGGGCAGCAGATAATCCCTTTGCTTTCTCAGGTAATCATGAAGTATATTTGGCAAAGGAGTGGCAAAAATGATCTTAGCCTCAGGGTAATTCTCCTTCAGCCCTCTCATCAGCTCATCCACATCGCCATAAAAAGTCGCAGGTTTCTTTTCCGACAGACTCCCAAGTTCTTTTTCCGATGCCGCAAAGCCGTCGTTGGTTCCCCCCATAACCAGAATAATATCCGTATCTGCCGGTATTTCTTTATATCTCTCTACGAACGGCTTATCCCAGTATCTTCCATAAGAAGAACCTCCGATTCCCAAATTATAAACTTCTTCCGCTCCCAAAATATTCTTTAAAACGGAGGGATAGGAATACTGCTTATAATTTTCCATCTTATCCAAATTGCTTCCTTCCGTGATGCTGTCGCCCAGACAGGCAATTTTCTTATTTGAAAAATCATAAGAACTGCTACTTATAATATAACGGTCTTTCCCATTCATCTGTTCCGTTTCCGCATAGGAAGAACGAATGTTACGTCTGGCCTCCAGCGTCAGTTCCGCTTCATCATAGTGAAAAGGAATCACTTTTCCGTCCACGACAGCATTGCCCGATATTGTCTTATAAGGATCTTGTTCCTGGCCGCCGGCCGCATTGCCGGAGATCGTTTCTTCCTCCGGTTCCTGCGTGCTGTTATTGCCGGATACGGTTTCTTCTTCCGGCAATAGCATATTGCCGTTCCCGGATACTGTCTCTTCTTCCGGCAGTGGCGCATTGCCGTTCCCGGATACCGTCTCTTCCTCCGGTAATGGCACAACGCTGTTATCGGATACCGTCTCTTCCTCCGGTAATGGCACAACACTGTTATCGGATACCGTCTCTTCTTCCGGCAGTGGAACGACGCTGTTATCGGATACCGTCTCTTCCTCCGGCAGTGGAACGGCGCTGTTATCGGATACCGCTTCTTCTTCCGGCAATGCCGGCTGCTGAGGCAGCGCCATCTCCGGGATATCGATCAAAATCGCATCCCCGCTTTGCGTCATCCCGTCCCATTCCGCCCCGACAGAGGCATTTTCTTCCGTTGCCTGTCCTTCAGGCAATGCTTCCGCTTCCTGCGAGGGTTCCGCTTCTATTCCCGTAATAGCCTCCGGCTCCGAAACCTCTTCCGGCTCCGCGCCTTCCCCCTGTTCCTGTAGTTCCTCTGAATCCGGAGCCATCCCCGTTTCCCCTTCGTCCATTTTCAGGCTCTCTTCCAAAAAAGTCTGCAAGGCTTCGCTGTCCTCTGACAATTCCTGTATCTTCATACGGACATCATCCACCTCCGCCTGCACTTCCACATGCCTGACTTCCCATTCCTCTTTTTGCAGTTTTTCCTGATGAATCTCATGAACCTTCAGTACCAACACTGCCATAAGCATAATCGATAATATGCCGATCATGAGAAGCAATATCTTTTGCACCAAATGAATATCCTTTTTCATAAATTACCTACTCCAGCTCTATCGCTTACTTGCCGGTTCCGATCCTTTGTCTCACGATCTCATAAGCCAGCACGCCTGCTGCTACCGATGCGTTCAGCGAGTCAATATCTCCTTTCATGGGAATGGCCGCCGAAAAATCGCAAGCCTTTTTCACCATCCTTCCTACGCCCTCTCCTTCGCTGCCGATTACCATGCCGACCGGTCCCTTCAAATCCAGCTGATACATCGATGTGCCGTCCATATCCGCACATACGAACCAGAGGCCGCGCTTCTTCAAGTCTTCGATAGTTTTCGTCAGATTTGTCACCTTTGCCACAGGAGTATAATTTAACGCTCCTGCGGACGCCCTTGCCACGGAAGCTGTCAGGCCAACGGCTCTGTTCTTGGGAATAACCACTCCATGGGCTCCTGCCAGATTCGCTGTCCTGATAATTGCTCCAAGATTATAAGGATCTTCTATATTATCCAGCAAAAAGAGAAACGGAGGCTCCCCTTTTTCCTCCGCTATTCGGAGAATATCTTCCACTTCCGCATATTCATACGCAGCCGCATAGGCGATCACCCCTTGATGCTTTCCGGTTTCCGACATCTGGCCCAACCGCTCTTTTGTGACAAATCGAACGATACAGTCATGCTTCTTCGCTTCTCTTTTGATCGTTTCTATGGGGCCGTCTTTGCATCCATCCAAAATAAACAGCTTGTCTATCGTTTTTCCCGAACGAAACGCCTCAATTACTGCATGTCTGCCTTCGATTGTAAATTCTTCGTATCTCATTCCCTTATCCTGTTCCTTTCCTAATTGGACATTATTTCTATATCTCAATATCAGTTATCTCATTATATAACCGTATCCTGTAAAACATCCACATATTTTTCGAATATTAAAACATTCTTAAGCAAATATTCATATTTCCAGCCCCAAATACGCGAGTCCCTGTTTTACCAGTTCCACCGCTCTGTCCATCCGGTCCTGCAGGTAAAGATAGCCTATCAAGGCTTCCATCCCCGTCGCCTTTCGATAATCGGTCACGGAAGCATTTTTTGCCGTGGAATTAGATTTTGCATTTCTTCCCCGCCGGTACACCTCTTTCTCTTCTTCCGTCATAATCTCCTGAAGCGCCTCCGCCATCCTCGCCTGAGTACCCGCATTCACATACCGGACCGCCGTTCTGTGAAGCTTCTTTGCGCTTTGGTTTCCCCGTTCCACCACTACGGTACGAATGACCACATCATAAATGCTGTCTCCTATATAGGCAAGCGCAAGGGGGGAATATGTCCGAATATCCACCTCTCTGCAGTCAAATTCTTTTTTTAATTGTCTTAACAGACTTAAGCTCTCTTCCATTTCACACCTTCGCGGGTATCTTCCAGAATGATCCCTTTCTCTAACAGTTCTTTGCGGATTTCATCCGCCCTGGCAAAATTTTTCGCCTTGCGCGCCGCCTGGCGTTCTTCGATCAGCCCTTCGATCTCCTCATCCAGCATCCCCTCTTCTTTCTTTTCCACCAAAAGGCCGCAAATATCCGACAATTCCACAATTTTTTCTTTCAAAGCAGTCAGGAAGGCAGCGCTGCTCTTTTCATTCCCATAAGTATTCGCAAACTTCACCAGCTCAAAAATTGCCGCAATCGCATCCGCCGTATTAAAATCATCGTCCATAGCTTCGTCAAACTTTGCTTCAAAATTCCCGGCCTCTGCCAAAAGCTTCTTTTCTTCCCCGCTCATTTCACCCTCTGCCGCATTTCCTGCCAGATAATTCAGATTGCCCACGCTGGTGACGATCCTCTCATAACCGTTTTTCGCCGCCTCCATTAACTCGGCGCTGAAGTTAAGCGGACTCCTGTAGTGGGCGGAAAGCATAAAAAATCTTAAGACCTGCAAATCATACTTCTCGCTAATATCGCGCACCGTAAAAAAGTTTCCTGCCGATTTCGACATCTTTCTATTATCAATATTTAAAAAAGCATTGTGCATCCAATATCTGGCAAAAGTTTTGCCGTTCGCGGCCTCTGACTGCGCGATCTCATTTTCATGATGAGGGAATACCAGGTCTTCCCCTCCCGCATGAATATCGATCTCATCTCCCAGATACCGTTTGCTCATGACGGAACATTCGATATGCCATCCGGGACGCCCGTTGCACCAGGGCGACTCCCAATAAGGCTCGCCCTCTTTCTTCGGCTTCCATAACACGAAGTCGAGCCCATCCTCCTTTTGGCCTTCCCCCGACACAAGGAGGGAACGGTTCCCCCCCTGCAAGTCATCCAGGTTTTTGTGGGACAGCTTTCCATATCCCTTAAAATTACGAGTTCTGAAATAAACCGTTCCGTCTTCTGCCTTATAAGCATATCCCTGTTCTACCAATTTTCCGATCATATCCAGCATGCCGTCGATCTCTTCCGTCGCAAGCGGATGCATGGTCGCCGGCCTTACATTCATCGCCTCCATATCTTTCTTGCATTCTTCGATATAGCGCTTTGAAATTACCGCAGCATCCACGCCCTCTTCCACCGCTTTTTTAATGATCTTATCATCCACATCGGTGAAATTCGATACATAATTAACCTCAAGCCCCTTATGCTCCATATACCTTCTGACCGTATCGAATACGATCATCGGCCTGGCATTCCCGATGTGGATCAGATTATAAACCGTGGGCCCGCACACATACATCCTTACTTTTCCTTCCTCAATCGGTACAAATTCTTCTTTTTTCTTCGACAACGTATTATAAATTTTCATCTTGCTAAAACGCTCCTTTCTTTATCCCTCGTGAAAAATTTTAATTTTTTATTTTCCGTATTTCCCTCTCCAGATCCAGCAGCCGGTTCGTCAATTCGCTGTTCGCCTTCTGGAGATTGGCAATATCCTCTTTTACCGGATCCGGCAGATTAATATGATCCATTTCTTCCTGGGGCAAATTCTTCTTTTTCCTCTTTACTACCCTTCCCGGCACACCCACTACCGTAGAACCTGGAGGCACCTCCTCTAAAACTACGCTTCCTGCCCCTATTTTGGAATTATCTCCAATTTTAAAGGAACCTAACACTTTTGCCCCTGCGCTTATCATCACGTTATTTCCCACCGTAGGATGGCGCTTTCCATGTTCTTTTCCCGTTCCTCCCAAAGTCACCCCCTGATACAGCGTCACATTATCTCCAATGATTGTCGTCTCGCCGATAATAACTCCGTTCCCATGATCGATAAAAAACCCTTTTCCTATCACTGCTCCCGGATGGATCTCGATTCCTGTCTTTCTTACTCCCCTCTGCGATATCCACCTTGCCAGAAAATAATGTTTTTTCAAATATAACTTATGGGCCAGCCTGTAATGCAGCATTACTTTAAAGCTGGGATATAAAAATACTTCCATTGCCGTATGAATGGCGGGATCTCTCTGCCTGATCACGGCAATTTCCTCCTTCAGCCTTTTGATTACTCCCATCATTTATGCCTCCATTTTTTCATTTTTACGCCATAACGCATATAAAAAACTCCGCCTCCATTTCAACCTTTGTTAAAATCAAGAGACGAAGCTGATCCGCGGTTCCACTCTTATTAAAGATGATATTCTCACCCTTCCCTCATAAAACGTAACGTGTCTTCCCCGTATGCGGATACCAGGAAAAAATATGCTTCCTTTCCCCGCATCAGCTCACAGACGCACTTCCGCTGCCTTCCCATCGGAACTGCTCTCAGCCAACGGCAATTCCTCTCTGTTATCTTCCGGCTGCGTACTCTTTCTGCTCATAGCCTTTTCTATTCTGACTTCTTCTAATCACAGAATATGCAATATGGCTTGTTTTGTCAACCATAATTTTCCTACATCTGTTTGCGGCCAATTACCCATTTCCATCCTGACATTCAACTGGGTGGTCGATTGGGTAGCTGATTGGGTGGTCGATTGGGTGGCAAACGGAGTCCCATAACCTGAATAAACATCATTCACACAATTATCATTTCGATATTTATCATTTAAAAGAACAATAAATCAAAGAGAAATTACTTCCAGATCGTCAGGAATATACAGCTTCCCATGAAAATACCGGCTTCCTTCCTCTCCATACAGCTTTTTTCTTTCCTTTAAATTCCTGTCTTCCGTATGATAAAGAATCAAATGTTTCACTCCAAACTTTTCTGCGATTTTGCATGCCTCCTTAACCGTCGAATGATGCTTTTCATAAGGAGAAAATATGTCCGCCTGGGTATACAGGCAGTATGCCTCATGCATGAGCCATTCGCTGTTTTCCACATACGCGCCCGCACAGGGATGGAAGGATTCGTCGCCGCAGCAAGTCAGCTTCTTCCCATTATCCAGCTCCATGCAGAAGCCGAACTGCTTTTCTTTTATCGATCCTATATCAAAGAATGTCGTTTTCCTTCCAAGAATATTCTTCGTTTCCCCATCTTCAACGGCAATCAAATGAATATGACTGCCCGCCTTCTCCCACTGTTCTCTCCACAACAACTTTTTCAGCAGATCCCCGATCAGAACAATGACCTCCACATGGGCATAGATATTCACATCTATCATAGCCGTGCCCTGGGCTATACGCTGACAGATCGTCCGAACCACCCAGACAACTCCTAATAAATGGTCAATATGTTTATGAGTGACAAAAATATCTCTAATATCCGTACAATGATATCCCGCACATTTTAACTGACGCAATATCCCATTTCCGCCACCGCCGTCTACAAGGAAGTTCCGATCGCCCTCCGTCAATAAAAAGCACGTATTATAACATTCCGTCACCATAGCATGTCCCGTTCCCAGCATCGTGATCTGCATTTTCCACCCTCACATTCCTTGCAGCCCTGTCACTGCAAAAACTCCGCCATTACATAATTGCTGATATCCCGTCCATAAGGAGTCAGCCTTACGCTGTCTCCATCCGTCAGCAAGCCCTGCGCGCACAGTTTTTCTATGATTTCCCCATACACGTCCTCCAGGCTCTTTCCAAAAGCATTATAAAAATCTTTTTTTCCGACCCCTTCCGACATCCGCAGCCCAAGGAACATAAATTCCTCCATCTGGTCTCCGATACTCAAAACGCATCGCTCTTCCTTAATATCCCCGGATCCTTCCTCCATACAGCAAAGATAATTTCCCATATCCGCACTGTTCTTCCAACGCACATTTTCTACCATGGACGAGGCCCCCAGGCCAAATCCCGCATAATCACCGCGCCTCCAATATCTTATATTATGCCTGCACTCGTATCCGGGCCTTGCATAGTTGGATATCTCATATCTGTAATATCCGCCGGCCTCCAGAATCTCCCCTGTCCGCTCATACATCTCCCGTTCTTCCTCTTCCGTAGGAAGTACCGTAGGAAGAGCCGAAGGAAGGGCCGAAGGAAGGTGCGTAACAATCCCATCCTTTCTTTTTCCGTCCTCCCCATACCATTCATAAAAAGGGGTTCCCTCTTCCACCATCAGGCTATAGGCCGAAATATGCGCCGGCCCAAGATCAATGACTCTCTTCAAACCGTTCAGATAGCTTTCCGGGTTCTGTCCCGGCAGCGCCGCCATAATGTCCACATTTACATTACGAAATCCCGCTTTCCCCGCCAGGACGTATGCCTCCAGAAAATCTTTTGCAGAATGCACCCTTCCAAGCAAAGCCAATTCCCCGTCGTCCAAAGACTGCGCGCCGATACTGATCCTGTTTATTCCCGCCCTCCGGCAGCTTTCCAGTTTTTCGATATCCACTGTTCCGGGATTCGCTTCTATGGTGATCTCCGCTTCCTCTCCAAAAGAAAAACCGGCCCTCAGTCCATCCATGATCCTTCCAATCTGTCCTCCTGAAAGAACCGTAGGCGTTCCTCCCCCAAGAAAAACGCTTTCCACTTCATATTTTCCATACCGGGCGGATTCCTTACTAATCTCGCGGAGCAATCCGCTTACATACCTCTCCCGCTCTTTTTCTCCTGCCGGAAAGGAAAGAAAATCGCAATAAAAACATTTCCGCACACAAAACGGCACATGAACATAGATCCCTATCTTCTTCACGAAATGAGTATCCTCCGTCTATCTGTCGTCCAGTTTCAAAACGCTCATAAATGCTTTCTGCGGAATCTCCACATTTCCTATCTGGCGCATTCTCTTCTTTCCTTCTTTCTGCTTCTCCAGCAGCTTCTTCTTTCGGGTAATGTCGCCGCCATAACATTTTGCCAAAACATCCTTACGCATCGCTTTTACCGTTTCCCTGGCGATGATTTTTCCACCCACCGCCGCCTGGATAGGTATCTCGAACAAATGTCTCGGGATCTCGTCTTTCAACTTCTCGCACATCTTCCGCCCTCTCTCATAAGCGCTGTCCGCATGCACAATAAACGAAAGAGCATCCACTTCCTCCCGGTTGATCAAAATATCCAGTTTTACCAGCTTCGATTCCTCATATCCTTTCAAATCATAATCAAATGACGCATATCCCCTGGAACGGGATTTCAAGGCATCAAAGAAATCGTAAATAATTTCATTCAAGGGAAGTTCGTATTTGAGCAGCGCCCTTGTTTCCTCGATATATTCCATGCCAAGGTAACGCCCTCTTCTCTCCTGGCACAGCTCCATGATCGGCCCTATAAACTCCGTTGTTACCATAATCTCCGCGCTGACCACCGGTTCTTCCATATAAGCGATCTCCGAAGGATCCGGCAGATTTGTCGGATTCGTCAGTTCGATCATTTCTCCGTTATTTTTATATACCCGGTAAATAACCCCCGGAGCTGTCGTCACCAAATCCAGATTATATTCCCGCTCAAGCCTTTCCTGGATAATTTCCAGATGAAGAAGACCAAGAAAACCGCAGCGGAAACCGAACCCGAGAGCCACCGATGTCTCCGGTTCATATTGCAGAGCCGCATCGTTCAACTGAAGCTTTTCAAGGGCATCCCGCAGATCCGGGTATTTCGCCCCATCCGCCGGATACACGCCGCAAAACACCATGGAATTTACTTTTTTATAACCGGGCAGCGGTTCCGCACAGGGATTGGCCGCATCCGTCACCGTATCGCCCACCGCCGTATCCTTTACATTTTTAATGGAAGCCGTAATATATCCTACCATGCCGGCAGATAGTTCTTCACAGGGAATGAACTGCCCCGGCCCGAAATAGCCCACTTCCACCACTTCCGCCTTCGCTCCCGTGGCCATCATCAGGATCTGGGTTCCTTTTTTCACCCTTCCTTCCTTGATACGGCAGAATACAATAACTCCTTTATAGGAATCGTACAGGGAATCGAAAATCAAAGCCTGTAAAGGGTTGTCCGGGCTGCCCGAAGGAGCCGGTATCTTATTGACCACCGCTTCCAGCACCTCTTCGATGCCGATCCCGTTCTTCGCGGAAATCATAGGCGCATCCTGCGCTTCCAGGCCGATCACGTCTTCGATTTCATCTTTTACCCACTGGGGCTGGGCGCTTGGCAGGTCGATCTTGTTGATCACTGGAAATACATCCAGATCATGATCCAGCGCCAAATATACATTGGCAAGAGTCTGAGCCTCGATCCCCTGGGCCGCATCCACTACCAGGATCGCACCGTCACAGGCCGCAAGGCTTCTGCTCACTTCGTAGTTAAAATCCACGTGTCCCGGCGTATCGATCAGGTTCAGAATATACTCTTCCCCGTCGTTTGCCTTATAAATGATGCGGACAGTCTGGGCCTTGATCGTAATGCCCCTCTCCCTTTCCAGATCCATATTATCCAATACCTGTGACTGCATTTCCCTGCTCGTCAAAAGTCCTGTTTTTTCTATAATGCGATCCGCCAGCGTGGACTTTCCGTGGTCGATATGCGCTACAATACAAAAATTCCTTATTTTGCTCTGATCTATACCCGACATTTGTTTCCTCCGTATGTTCCGCCCTTCCGGTCTCCATGGGCGGTTCCTTTATAATCGGAGTAAGTATATCATATATCTGCGGTTATTGTCTATTGTCTGTTTTGTTCACTCCTCCAGCTCCACCCCCGCAGCCTCCCGGGCCTGTGTGCCTGTTTCCCCGTAAAGCACCTTGGCCAGCACATGGGCCAAAGGATCGCAGGCATTCATGATCTCCTCTACCGTATTGGTCTGCGCGCCCAGTTCGATCAGCATGCATCTTGCCCGCAAATGCATATTATAACGGTATGCCTTTAGATATATCCTTCTGGCAAGCCCCGGATAATATTCGTTACAGGCGATCTGGGCCTGGAACGAAAAGGCCAGGTTATCGTCCACATAAGGGTTCTCCAGATAAGAAATATCCCCGTTTTTCCTTGTTCTGCTCAGGCCGTTGAAAAACATGAACTGGGCTGTCGGCCTCCCTTGCAGGTTCACCGCCAGTTTCCTCCCCTCCGCCACCGCATCCCGGTGCAGGTCGATCACTACCTCGATCGAAGGATTTTCGGCAAGTATCCGTTCGATCGCCGGAAGAGAATTGGAATAAGCATAATCCCTCGCCTCCACATCATATTCCCCCTTATGATGCAGTACGTTGAAACCGTATTCTTCCGTCAGTATCTGCGCCAGCCTGTCACCGGCCCCCATGATCGTCGTCGATGCATCCCCCGCCACGGAATCTACAAATCCTTCCTGGGAATGGGTATGGTAAATCAATATCTGGGGAGCCTCCGCACCTCCCTTTAACGCCATATCCTTTCCAAGAAGATTCTCCAGGTTCAACTGTTCATCCGTGATCGAAGTAGTGCTGTCAATGGCATAAAAAGCGGAAACGATATCATCATATTCCCGCAATCCGCTCCAATCATATGTATAACTTTTATCCAAAGCCTTCCTGAATTCCTTTTCCTCCTCCGGTTCCTCTTCCTCTTCCGGAACCTCTTCCTCCTTTATGTTCTCGTTATAGGAATTATTTTCCTCTCTCATAGCCCTTTCCAGATCCCCGTCTATATGAAGCGCATCCTCACCATATTCCAGCGAACCATCCTCCACTCCCTTGCGATCCTCGTCGGTTCCCTCCTCGCGGATCAACAGATCATAAGTATCCTCGTCTTCTATGCTGATCTGTAATCCCGCCTGTTCTTCGCTGTATCTGTAAAGGGGTGCCTGCCCCAATATCAGTCCTTCCAACAAATCCGGCAGATTCCCATGTATGCCTGTCTCCTCCTCCATAAAAGCAAAAACAGGCAGATATGTCCTGTTCATCTGCCCCTGAATCCATACGGCCGCTTTTTCCCGTAACCCGTTCTCCTTCCCCTTTTTTTCAAAAGGAAATGCGGAAAACAGGGTGCAGAGAACCGCCATCCCCACCAGGCCCCCTATGCAGCCGCTCACTATTTTTTGCTTTATCTTCTTCCTTTTCTCTTTATCTCCCAAATACAACCACGCCACCTCTTTGCCTGTACATAAACTGTACCAGGTAATTATATGCCGGAAAAGAGGTTATAATTCCAATGCCTCGTTGATCGCGTCGCATATGATATGGCTGATCTGCTTCACCTGATAGTCCACATCCTTGCTCGTCACGTACATATTATTCAATTCCGCCAGATTGGAAGGCGCTTTATCCGCCAGGGCATCATTGACAATCGTAGCCGCATCCACCACGGTAGGAACGCCGATGGCGATCACGGGTGCTCCCAGACTATCCTCCGTCAAAGCATTTCTATGGTTTCCAACCCCGGAGCCGGGATGTATCCCCGTATTGGTAATCTGTATGGTGCGGTTCAGACGTTTCGTGGATCTGGCCGCCAGGGCGTCTATCACAATCACGATATCCGGTTTTGTCTGCTCTACCACGCCTTTTATGATCTCTGCGCTCTCCATCCCTGTCTTGGCCATGACGCCCGGCACAATGCTGCTCACCATATGCATGCGGGCCTTGCTGTACGCCGCCTTTCCATACTCCTTTACCACATGGCGCGTAATAAATAAGTTATCCGCCACATTCGGCCCCAAAGCGTCAGCTGTCACATCCCGGTTCCCAAGCCCAACGATCAATATGGACTGCTCCTTTTCCGCATCCGGTATGATATCTTTTAATTGCTTTGCCAGTTCCGAAGATATTTCCTGATGGTAATTTTCTTCCGGCTCCACCATCCCGGGCGCTTCCAGCGTCACATACACCCCCATAGGTTTTCCCATGGCTTTTGCGCCGTTTTTTGACTCTATTACTACTTTGGTCACTTTGATCTCACTTTTTTCGTTATAGGTCTCTTCCACCCTGACTCCCCGGATGCCGTCTTTCGATTCTTTAATGCCTTCCCGGGCCTCCAGAGCCAGATCCGTCCTTACCTGAAAACAACTCATCTGTCCGCTCCCAAACCTTTTCTTTGTTTAATCTATGCAGGCTAAAAATTGATTGCCCCAAAAAACTTTCAATAGCCATATTTTTTGCAAAAATGAGCAAAATATGTATTGACATACCGAAAGTCTTACTCTACAATATTATACGTATGTTTGCATTAAAACGTCCGTGTCCGCATTTAATGAAACATTCCCGTAAAACTGACGAATCAATCACAATAGGAGGTGTGGGTCTTGGCTAACATCAAATCTGCTAAAAAAAGAATTTTAGTAAACAGAACAAAAGCTGCTAGAAATAAGTCGATCAAAACCGGCGTAAAAACAGCTGTTAAAAAAGTAAGAGTTGCGATCGAAGCGAACGATAAGGCGGCAGCAAGCGCTGCTTTACTGGCCGCTACTTCAACGATCGACAAAGCGGTTACAAAAGGCGTATTCCATAAGAATACCGCTTCCAGAAAAATATCCCGTCTTGCTCAGGCTGTAAACAAGATGGCTTAACTTTAAGTCTCAAAACCGGATTCTAAAATATAAACAAACCCTCCATACCGTCATGTGGAGGGCTTTTTACTGTCTTTTTTATTCTCTTCTCTTACGGCTACCTGCTGTGACCGCCGCCGCCATGATGACCGCCGTGGCTTCTTCCCCCGCCGTGACTGCCTCCCCCGCCTCCGCTGCTTCTCTGGATATGCCTTTTCGTGACGATCTTATTGATAAAAACATCCTCTCTCCTGTACATTTGCGGACTCCCGTTCACATAAGCAGTAGGAACCACCGTCTTTTTACCCTTTTTATAGCTCCAGTGAACCATGACAAAAAGAACCATGGACAAAGCCGCTGCCGCTAGCGGAAGCCAATAAGGCAGATAAAAGGTAAATACTCCGCCGCCCGCCATATCATGATAGAATTCGTTAATATAAGCCTTATACGCCCGATAAGGATCCCTCTCCACATAGCGGTATACGTTATCCAGCAAATGGTTGATTCTGGCCGCCGTATATTTTTTCTCCGCCCTGCCAATGGCAGCCAGCCATGTATACACTCTTCCATCCTCTTCCCTATACCAATTATCCACCAGAACAACGCCATCGCCGATGGGGCCGTTATATCCAAAGGCATTGGAATCATAAAAATCCTCGGCATAAACGCGGACGAATTCCTCATACGGCACATAAGGTTCCTTTCCTCTCGCATATTCCTTTAACGATTCGTTCAACGTAATGAGAACAATATCACAGCCCGTCTGTTTTTCCCTCTTCGCGATCAGGCCGGCCAGCTTTTTTTCCTCCTCCGCGGAAAGCACATCGCCATAATCAAAAACTCTCTGTTGTGTCAGACATTCTTCATTTGTCCGTTCCGGAAATGTCCGTAAGCCATGCAGCAGATTCAATCCTGCATAAATTATGGCAAAGGCTCCCGTTATTATAAATATCCATCGAAAATAACGAACATATTGTTTCATTCCGCTCCTCCATACCGTCCCCGGTCCCTCTTCCTTTTCCGCCTTCTATAAGATCTCCATAATTCCGATCAGAAAGGACAATGCCATCCATACGGCCGCAAATACCGTCCCGCCATACGCCAGCACCTTCTTTTTCGATACCGGAGTGGAGCCGATGATCTTGCCGGTCTGCCCATTCACATAAAAAGGATAGTCCTTTCCCTGATATTTATAAATGTAGCGCCATACAGGGAGAAGCGTATAGCTGACCTCCTTCCTGTTTAAACGGATATCTTTATGCTCCGGCATAAGGGAAGTATAACCGGTCAGCGTTTCTCTCAGCAATGTATCCGCATCGCTTTCCGCTTTCCTTTTCGCCCTTTCCTCCAGGATATCCGCACCTTCGTTATAGATTTCGCCATAAAAGCCCGACATATATTCCGCCTGAAATTCTTTCAATACATTATAATCAAACGGCTCCATCAGATCCATCACATCATCCGGCATCGCTATGGAAGCATCTACGGGTACCTTTCTAAAATCGATCCCCATGTTCCGTCCCACCCGGTAATAAGATGTTTCCGTATACTCCGTGTCCCCTCCGGTCCACACTCTGACTCTCGTTCCTTTTCCTGCATAATCCACATCCGCCTTATAATCATACAGCCAAAAAGGAACATACATCCCTTTCATTTCTTCCAACGTGGACTCTGCCAAAAAAGTACCAGGCGTAAACACGCGGCTTTTAAACTCCTTCTTCAGAAGTTCTACTGCGTGTTTCATCCCAATTTGAAAAGGCAGCACCAGATGAGGTTCGTATTCCCCTTCCACCCTTTCGTCCAATATAATATAACTCCCGCAATACTCGCATTTGCAGGTAGAATTGTACTCTTTGATTTCTAAAGGCGCGCCGCAGTTGACGCACTCCGTCCTCTTTCCGGCACCTTCCGCCTCTCCGCTGTCAATCCCGTCGCAATGAGGGCAGTACATCTTCCCCCTCTCCGGGCTGTACACCGTATTCCCCCCGCAGTTCTTACATCGAAACAGCATACTCCTCCCCCTTATCTTAGTAAATCGTCCTGTCTCTCCCCGCTTCTTTTCCCCTGTAAAGCTTCTTATCCACGTCGTTCACGGAATAATCAATGCCCCTTTCAAAGTCAAATTCGCTCAACCCAAACGTCATCGTCACCTTTATCACGTGTTCCTTGTAATGTATCTCCATCTTTTTCATCTTCCTGTTCAAGTCATTCAGAACCATCATCGCTTCATCACCATTCATATGATGAAATGCGAAAAGGAATTCCTCTCCGCCCCAACGGCTTATTGTTCCTTTATTCTCCAGATTGCTCAGAAAAAAACTGGACAGGCGCTTTAACACCACGTCGCCGCACTCATGCCCATATGTATCATTAATCTTTTTAAAAAAATCAATATCTCCTATGGCGATCGACATGCCTTCTATATGCCCGTCTTTATATGCCCGTATCTTTTTTTCCAGAAATTCCCTCATACTCCGCCTGTTCAGCAGCCCTGTCAGCGGATCCACGGAGGCCAGCCTGTGAAGCTTTTCGTTATACTGGATCAGTTTCTGCTCCATTTCGATAGAGTCCTTGGTAAATACCGATAAAATCCCTGTAATGCCGATAAATACGAATATTGTATTCGTAATTTGGTAAATAACGCTTATTTCATTTCCCAATAGATACCTCGGTTCATACTGCCTGGTATATGCATACAGGGAAAGCCGGAATAAACAGGCGATGGCGCTCATCAAAAGTTTCCATGACAACTTGCGGTAGCTGATGGTAAACCCAAGCACAATGAGGACGAATATAAAATGCTGTATCCCGCAATCCCATCCGAACTGTCTGATAAAAATAAAAATCCATATAGTGGTAAATAACACCGAAAAATATACTGCCAGTTTCGTATCGTTCAAATATGTAGTATAAAACGCCAATCCATATACGCAAAAACACATCAACAGCATGATCAGGGGGGTGCTTTCCCCCACTGTCAGAAAAATTCCCAGCAGACACAGGAAATAAACACACATAATAAGCGCATTCAGCCGCAATATGACCGATACCTTTTTCGTCTCATTTTCATTTTCCACATCTTTAAATATCATTGCGATGAATCTCTGAATCATTTCCTGTCCTCCGAACTTTCCACTCCCCGATGCCTTATCGATATTCAACGACTATTATAACTCAACTGACAAAGTTTATCAATTTTCTTTTCATATTTATTCAAAATAAAACTTTTTATTGCCGCGCTCTGGTCCCCATCCGAAAAAGCAGCGGTCTCCCAACCGCTGCCCGGACAAATTTTGTTTCATCCTTTTTGAATGTTTCCTGATATTTTCCTTATAATTCCTCTCCGTTTGTCTCAATGACGCGCTGATACCAGTGAAAAGATTTTTTCTTTATCCGCTCCAGCGTCCCACTTCCGTCCTCCTGTTTATCCACATAAATGAATCCATACCGCTTTTTCATCTCTCCGGTTCCGGCGCTGATCAGGTCGATAGGCGCCCACGAAGTATATCCCATCAAATCTACGCCGTCTTCTTCCACCGCCGCTTTCATTGCGCGGATATGTTCTCTCAAATATGAGATACGGTAGTCATCCTCTATCCGTCCATCCCCGTCCGGCCTGTCTGTAGCACCCAGTCCGTTTTCCACAACAAATAATGGTTTCTGGTAGCGGTCATAAACTTCGTTTAAAGTAATTCGGAAGCCCAGCGGATCGATCGGCCATCCCCATTCGCTGAACTGTAAATAAGGATTTTTCGCGGATTGGAATAAATTTCCTTCCGCCGTTTCCTGATCGCCGGAGGCGGCAATGCACCGGCTGTTATAATAGGAAAAAGAAACAAAATCCACGGTATGCTTTTTCAAAATCTCCACATCTTCCGGCTCCATTTGGGGAAATACCCCTCTTTTTTCCAGGCGCTTTACCGCATAAGAGGGATAATACCCTCTTGACTGGACATCCACAAAAAAATAATTTTCCTGGTTCATAAGGAGCGCCTCCCACACATCTTCCGGCCGGCAGGAATAGGGATATGCGCTGCCCGCCGCAAACATACACCCTATCTGATTCGCCGGATTTATTTCATGGGCCAGTTTGGTCGCCAGAGCGCTCGCCACCAGTTCATGATGGGCTGCCTGGTATTTGACCGCCTCTTCGTCCTCCCCTTCTTCGAAACAAAGCCCGGCCCCCATAAACGGAGCGTGCAATATCATATTGATCTCATTAAAAGTCAGCCAATGGGTCACATAATCTTTGTAACGTTCAAACAGCGTCCGGCACAGGCGCAAATAAAACCCGATCATCTTCCGGTTTCTCCATCCCCCGTACTTTTCAATCAAGTATACGGGACAATCGAAATGGCAGATTGTTACCAGCGGCCGAATCCCGTTTTTCCGGCACTCCCTGAAGACCTCCTCATAAAAGCGAAGCCCTTCTTCGTTCGGTTCTTCTTCGTCTCCCTTGGGAAAGATCCTCGTCCATGCTATGCTCATCCGGTATACCTGCAATCCCATCCCGCCCAAAAGACGGATATCTTCCCGGAAACGGTGGTAAAAATCAACCGCTTCCGCCGCCGGATAATGATGCCCTTCATCCATTTGCAGCATCTTCCTGTACCCGGTAATTACCGCTCCTCTATCCGCTCCCGACGGGCAGACGTCCACATTGGCAAGCCCTCTTCCCCCTTCAAAAATACCTCCTTCACACTGGTTCGCCGCCGAAGCGCCTCCCCAGAGAAAGTTCTTTGGAAATCCAGCCATTTCATCCACCTCCGTCCTTCCTTATTTTAATACCTGCAGCAGACTGTCGCCCGGCTCCAGCTTTTCCTGCGCCATATCCACTACATCCAGGAAATCATCGGAATTTGTAATAATTACCGGAGTTTCCAGGCAATATCCCTTGCCTTCAATCCATTCTTTATCAAATTTTATCATAAGCTGTCCTTTTTTCACGCGGTCACCGCAGCTGACAGCCGCTTCAAAGCCCTCCCCGTTTAACTGTACCGTATCCAGGCCGATATGAATCAATATTTCCGCACCCTCGTCTGTTTTTATGCCGATCGCATGCATCGTCGGGAACAGCGCTGTCACTTCACCGTCCGCCGGCGCAAAAACCTTCCCTTCTTCCGGCAGTACTGCCGCGCCTTTTCCCAGTACGCCGGATGCAAAGGCGTCATCGCGGATAGACGACAGCTTCAAAGCCTTTCCCTTTACCGGACTCCCTATTTCCGCCCTTTTTAAGATGGCAGAAGCGTTTTCTTCCTTCTCGTTGCTTTCCGCCGTTTCCTCTTTTTCCTCTCCGGTTGTTTCTTTATAAAAAATTATCGTTGCCACAAAGGCGATCGCCATTGTGAGTAACACGCCCGCAATCGCTACTATCAGGTTTCCCATGCTTCCGTCCGGCTCAATCATTGCCGGGAATTCAAAGATGCCCATTCCTCCCATCATGAACTTGCGGAAATTAAACGCCCCATAAAAACCGCCGCCGATACCGCCCGCAATACAGCTTATAATGAAAGGTTTCTTCAAAGGCAGCAAAATTCCGTAAATCGCCGGTTCCGTCACGCCGAAAATACCGGATATAAAGTTAGGCAGAGCCATTTCCTTCAACTGCTTGTTTTTTGTTTTAAAGAAAATTGCCAGTACTACCGCCGAAGTTGCAAAAGTACATGCAAAGAAAGGCATCATAACATTATCGTAGCCATTCGTCATAATATTATTGATATAAACCGGAATAAACCCCCAGTGCAAACCGAAAATAACCAGAATCTGCCAGGTCAGCCCTACGATCGCCCCCGCCAGCAAAGGACTGAAATCCCTGATGGCAATTACGGTTTTTGCCACAACTGCCGAACCGAAGGACGCCAGCGGCCCGATCAGCAAAAATCCCGCCGGAATCGCCACAAGCAGCGTCAGCATCGGCACAAAGAAAAACTTAACCAGATCGGGAATATATCTGCTGAAAAGCTTATCGCACTTGGATGCAAAGTATACGACAAAAATAACCGGTATCACTGTTCCCGTATAATCCATGGCGATCATCGGAATCCCGAAAAATTCCGTATAAACCGCCGATTCGAACATCGTCCCTGTAAACAGCGTATAAAGCGCTTCCCCTCCCTGTGACAAGGCGCTGCTTTGTACGGTTGGATAGCACATAATCGCGCCGATTACCAGACCGATCATCGGTTTCAGGTTGAATTTTTTTGCTGCCGTATATCCTAAAAACAAAGGCATAAAAGTGAACAGTCCGTCGCCGATCGCATTCAATACCAGATAACCGCCGCCAGCATCCGTATAAAGCCCTATCGCCACGAATAAGGCGTTCAATCCCTTTACCATACCGCAAGCCGCCATAATTCCAAGAATCGGCTGAAAGATTCCTGAAATCACATCGATCGCCCGGTTAAACAAATTCCCCTTCGGCGCCTCCCCCTGATCCGCGGCTCCCTCTTCCATGCCGAGCAAAGGCATGACGTCCGCATAAACTTCCGGCACATGATTTCCGATCACTACCTGATACTGGCCGCCGCTTTTCATCACGGTTACAACCCCGTCCATAGCCTTCAGCACATCGTCTTTTGCCTTTCCTTCGTCTTTCAGTTTAAAGCGCAGCCTTGTGATACAATGCGTCAGACTGCTGACGTTTTCCTTTCCTCCTACGTTCCTGACAATCGCCTTTGCCAGTTCTTCATACTTGCCCATCTTCTTTTCCTCCAATTAAAATAAATATTTTTATGAAGGTTTGGCCAACTGAATGTCACCATCCTGGCATACATGAGAATTGTTACCGCCTGACCTTATTCACTACCCGTTCAATATGAATGGTCAGATAAAGCTGCTCCTCTTTGGAAAGCAAATAATTGTATTTCGATTCGATAAACTTTGTGATCTTTTCCACGCAGTTGTACGCTTTCGGATATTTTTCCCTGATAACTCCCCACAAATCCTCCATCTCATCCTCTTCATAAATCCTGCGTTCCACCAGCCGCTGCGCAAAAAATTTCAAATGCGTAATAAAACGGAAGTAATACACATCCTCTTCATCAAAATCTATTTTAAAGAAATATTTTACAATATTGACCACTTCCTGTATAATCCGGGTAATTTCATACATATTATGCATACTCTCCTGATCCATCTGCCCGTTTGCCAGATGAAGGGCGATAAAACCGGCCTCATCTTCCGGAAGCCGTACCTTGCACTTTTCCTGGATCAAATCGAGCGCCCAGAGCCCCACCCGGAATTCTTCCTTATAAAATCTGCGGATATCCCATAAAAGAACATTTTTTACCGTCACGCCCTCCAGAAAACGGACGATAGAAGTATGTACGTGGTCGATCAGGGAAATATAAAGCGTATCATTTAATTTCTTGTCAAGACGCCTCTTTGCCTCCGCAATAATCTCCTCTCCCACCGCTATATGTTCTATCGGAATATCCTGTATCATCGTCTGGAATTTATTATTAGCATCCGCCGTAGAAAGGCAGAAAGTCTTATCCACCGTATCTTCCCCGATCTCCTCCCCCGCCTTTTTATGGAAGCAGATCCCTCTTCCCATAACGATTTTTTCCTGCCCGTTTTCGTCCATGATCACGGCCACATTATTATTCAGAATCTTATATATCCTCATAACACTACCCTGCCACAGCCTTTCTTTTTTGCATTAAAAAACCTATATGCACAAATATATCCTGAATCATCCGAGTCAAGAAATATTTTCACATATAGGTTTGGCTTGCTTAACAATCACCATCCTGAAGATATAGAAATAATAACATCATTCAGAACATAAGTCAATGATATTTTCTACGTTATTTTATCTAAAAAGCCCCTGGCAATATTAGATATTTTGCATAAATCCTGTCGTTTAACACTCCTCCAACAGCATCCGAAGCAGCATGATATGATACTCTTCGTCCTTGACGATCCTTTCCAGCACCGCATTGACACAATCGTCTTTTATCATTTTCATATGCATTTCATACTGGCGGATCGCTTCCTTTTCCGATTCTATGCCCGCCAGAAGCATCTTCTTCATCTGTTCCGGTAAGACCAGATATTCCGGAGTCCACATGACCGGCCTCCCATTGCGGCCCTTTGCGGTAAAATCCACCGTGCCGCCGAGCAAAACAATCAGTTCGCCCAGTTTCTGCAAGTGCATCATCTCCGCCATGGCGATTCCAAGAATCGTCTTCGCGATCGAACAGTTTTCACCGGATATTCTGTTTTCATTATTAATATACTGCGCGATCGCCGAGAGTTCCGACACCGCCCCGCAATAATCCGCGCGGAGAAGATCGGCATATCCCTGGTTTTCTCCTCTGACCTGAACCGGCGGATATGGGAGGTCTGCCATCACCGGCCTTATTCCTGCAAAATTGCATGTATTGATAAACGGGTTCCTTTTTTCTTCCAAACGAATAATCTCCAATATACTATTTTATAAGATAATATATTGGAGATTGCAAAAAGTGTACCTTTTTTACCAGCTTTTCTGTAATTTTATATTCCAATCCAGATGATAGGGGCTGTCCGGTTCCTCCAGCAGCATCTCATAAACCATCCTTCGAAAATCGCTGCCTTCTCCCGCCCAATATTCATAGCCCATCATATAGCTGTCCGTAAAATCATCCCAGGAGTCAAATTTACTCTGTGCAAGCACCGCTACTTCCAATGATTTGTCCAGCGCTTCCTCCGCTTCATAATAGCCCACGTAATAAAAGCTGGACATCAGCATGATAGCCCGGCTGTAATCCCAGGCCGATATGGCGTCTTCGCCTTTTTCTTCATAAGCCTTATAGAACCGGGCATAGCGTTCCGCTTCCGTTTCATCCATTTCATAATGCTCGCGGAAAAACCTTTCTCTTTCCTCTTCCGCCACATCGCCAAGCCCGTCCGCTTTCAGGCTTTCCATTTCTTCCACAAAAGCTCCCCGGTGTCCTCTGCTTGCCAGCTTGTCCCATTTTTCTTCGGCCGAGGCCCGATCCGTAATTCCCCACTGCCTGGAAAGCATATTTTTATCCATTTCTATCAGTTCCGTATCGGCCGGCGCTCCTCCAAACATCGTATATTCCATCCCGTTCAGACTTGTCAGCACCGCATGGGTTCCATTCATCCAAAGAATCGTATCTGTCATTTCCACAACAGTCCGTTCGGCCTCCTCCGGCGCATTTTCCTCCAGAGAAGCGCATATTTCCTGAATATGGCCCATCTTATCCTCATCGATCTTCTTTGCCGTATAAATGATGGCATAATAAGCATAATCGGTTTCTCCATATACGATATAGCCTTCCCCGTCTACGCCCCCCATATCCAGCTTGCATCGATAGGCTTCCAGCCCTGTCAGCCCCGGTACTGTGCCGGCCCCATCCAGCTTTTCCAGTTCCGAAACCCGGCAGACGGTTTTTACCGCCTCCTGCATATCCTCCGGGCCGGAAAAATCCCTTCCTTTCACGGACTGCAGCACCATAATCCCATCCTGTCCGTTTCTGCCGGCCGCTCCGATCCAGTTATCCGTTCCGGCATCCCTTTCCTGCCAGTCCTCTGCCAGCATAATACTGATGCTTCCGTCCACAGAATAAAATCTCTTCCCGGGAATATCTCCCTTCCCGCATCCGCCCAATGCCAACGCTGTAAAAAGGACGATCATTGCCGCCCGGATCTTCCTGCTTCTCTTCATCCCCCGCTCCTTCACAAATACATGCTGTCCATTTTTCCATAAAAAGAAGATTTGCCGGGAAAATCATCAAATTTCCCCGGCAAATTTTAGATTTTCCAAGACATCGTCTTTCGGATTCTTCGGAAAATCTCTTTACTTTATTTACCAATTTTTTTCCAATGTCAGATTCCAATCCAACTGGTAAGGACTGTCGGGTGCTGCTTTCAGTTCTTCATAAACCGTTCTTCTTTCATCGCTGCTTTCTTCCGCCCAATACTCATATCCAACCATGTAACTGTCGATAAAAGCATCCCAGGAGCCATAAGCGGTCTGGATCACGCTTGCTACTTCCAAAGCCTTATCCAAAGCTTCCGTCTCCGTGTAATATCCGGCAATATAGCAGTTTGCGATCACAGATACCGCGCGGCTGTAATCCCATGCGGACATAACATCTATTCCTTTTTCATCATAACCAGCATAAAACGCTGCATACTGCTGCGCGATCTCATCCGTCATATTCGTATAATTGTTGAGCAGGTAATCCGCCCTTTCCGCTTCCGGCATATCGCCGAATCCATCTTCTGTCAGCATATCCATCATTTCCGCAAAATCCATACGGTGTCCTTCGCTGATCAGCCATTCGATCGTCTCATCCGCCGACGCCTTGTCCGTTACATCCCACCACTCGGACAGCATCGACTGCTGTATCGCCATAGACTCGTCATTAGCAGGCATACCGCCGAACATATTATAATCCCATCCGTTAAGCGCCGTCAGAACCGCATAAGTTCCGTTGATCCAGCGAATCGTATCCGATACTTCCACAGTGGAATTGTTCTCGATTTCCGGTGCATTTTCTTTAAAGCTGCCACATACATTGCGTACATAAGCAATCTTATCGTCGTTCATCTTCTCCGACACATATAATATGGCATAATAAGCGTAATCCGTCTCGCCGTACACGAAATATCCGTCCCCTTTGGTTCCATCTACGCTCATCTTGCATTTATAAGCTTCTATATTTTCGAGTCCCGGCACCAGACCGTTTCCGTCCTCCGCCGTCATTTCCGAAGCGCTGTATGTATCCTCAAAAGCAACCTTTATGTCCTCCAGGGTAGCCGCATCCACACCTTTTACAAACTGTGCGATAATCAGCCCGTCCCTTTCGTCCTTGCTGACCGCTCCGATCCATCCGTCCACTCCTGCGTCTTCCGTTTTCCAGTCTTCCGCCAGCATAACGCTCACGACTCCGTCCGAAGATGCAAATTCCTTCGTAGGCTTCTCCGCCTCTTTTGTTCCGCAGCCAGCCAAAGCCGTCACAAGAAGGACAGCGGCCAGCCACACCAATGCTTTTCTTGTTGTTTTCATTATTCTCTACCTCACTTCTCCTTATTTTCTGATTGTCCCATAAAATTTAAGCCGGTCAATATTATACTCCATTTCGTTATTATATGCAATCTTTATTATATATTATATACAATCCACGGAAATCAATTTTTCTAATTTTTCTAAACGTCATGCCAGACGAAGCGAAACGAAGACAAGCGGTGGCGAGGCAGCGGGGAAAGGGGCTGGCGGGGCTTCGGTTTTCTGCTGTTGCGTACAATCAGCAATTTCACTTATGAAATGGTCAATACCCAGAGCGAAACCGCCAGGACGGCGGTTTCAGGAAGCGCAGGACAGGATGTCCGTTGCTTCCGGCTCGTCCGGTTGGATACCATATATCCATTTCATTAGTGAAATCTGATTGGACGCTCCAGCAGAAAACCGAAGCCCCGCCAGCCCCTTTCCCCGCTGCCCCAACCCCATTTGTTTCCGTTTCGTTTCGTCCGGCATGGCGCTTAGAAAAATTAAAAAAATTGATTTCCGTAAACCCCCTCTTTTATAACGGCGGAATCTCACCCGCATACTGCGGATAGCTTTGCGCCAGTTCCTTCATCTCCCCTTTTGTTTTTTCCACGATCATCTCTCTGTTGTAGTCGATCCTCTTTCTAAGCGACTGTCTGCGGATAATCAGGCCGTGGCGGATTTCCACCATTTCCTTGTTGTCCAGAATGGCCGCCGTCTGATGCAGCCAGATAGCAGGATCTTTGACCTGATAACACTTTAATATGTTTAGAAGCTCCCTCTGGCATTCGTCCAGTTCCAGTTCCGCCTCTCTGTAACGCCTCCGCTCCTCCTTTTCCACCTTGTATTTCTCCCACAGGCTTTGGAATTCTTTTGCAGACTTTACCTGATATTTCATGTAAAGATAATCCAGGAGATTTGTATTGTTTACATAACGTATCTTCACCCGGTTATGCAGCATAATGATCCGGTTGATGCCTTTTTCCACCCGCTTCAGTTCTTTTACCGAATCCGTATATTTCAGAAAAACAAGGACGATCACGAGAGCGGCCAAACCCGTAACAAGCAAAAAGCCCAGCTGGATATCCATCCGAAGGGCATATTTCAGCGTAAACAGCACCACATAGCATACCACCAGCGCCACCGAGCAAATCACGGCCATCCCTTTTGCGTCCGCGATAATTCCCTTCAATTCGTCCTTGCGGTACAAATAGGCATGTTTCTCCCCGTCCAGCCTTGACATATCCTTCCGTATCAGGTTCTGGTAATCTTCCGTTTCCAGCAGTTTACGGCAGCCCGTTTCGGCATCCTCTTCCATCCGTTCCATCTGATGGTATTTTTCATCGCTCATCCGGTTTCTCTTTTCCAGATAGACGCCCCTCCGGTTTTCCAGCTCCTGGATCTTTTCCGCACTGGCGTTCAATTCCTTGCGTTCTTCTTCCGGCAAAGCCTCTATCTCCTCCATGTCCTTCAGATAAGACGTTACCTTTCCATATTCAAAAGTCAGGTTCTTCAACTCTTCCTGCGCTTCCCGTATACGGTCCATGCTGTCTTTTATATATTCTCTCCGCTGCTCCCTGTCATGAATATTCCATTCTTTTCTGTCGTTTTCAATTTTTTCCCAGTCGTCCTCTTCGAATCCTGTTTCATCGATATCCCATCCCTGCCTGGGGCGGAATATTTTTTTCCATAGCTTCATTTCTTTCAATAATTTCATACTTCTCCTCATCCCGTTACCATATTCCGATACTGTTCTTTCAATTCGTCGGTAATTTTCCGCACTTCCTCCTCATAAGAAACGGAATTATCCTCCTCTCCGCACACCTTAAGAGTAAAAAGCATCCTGCTTTCCTGCGTACCCTCAAACGTTTCCAATGCCTCTTCCATGAGTTTTTCCACTTTCAGCGCCAGTTTATGCCCCTGTCCTCCCACCGCCGTAAAGTTCAAATATTCTGCTTCTTCCATATACATGCGGCAGGCTGCAAGATAACCAATATAAGCATCCTCCCTTTCCACTTGCTCATAAGACTGGCGGAAACTCTCCGCCGCGTCCCGGAAACGGAACAATCCGGCATATATGACGCCTCTGTTGTACAGGATGTCGGCCCTCAGCTCCTTTTCCCCCTCCGGAAGTTCTTCCACCAATCCCTCATAGACTTTTAAAGCGGAAGCCAGCTTTTTGCTCTCCGCCAGATGATCCGCCCTCGCCTTCCTCTTTTCGTAAAGGCTCAAACCGGTTCCTTTGTTCATCTCTTCCCTGGCTTGCCCGATCTCCTCCCTGCTGCCATAACCGACATAATCCAGAATCGTACCGGCATAATCGCCGGGGCTTTCCCCGGCCTCTTTCACCTGCCGGAGTTTCTCCGCCAGATTCTTCAGCCCGCATTCCCTCTCCAGCCAGTCAGGCAGATTTTCATCCATGATCTCTTCATCTACAAGATAAGCATTCCTGATCAGACAGTAACACAATTCTTCCACCGAATAAACGTTGACATATGCGCGTTCTACAAAATAGGGATTCCTGGCATATCTGCCAAGACAAAGCAATACTCTGCCCAATGTTCTCCTCCTTCCCAGGGGATATTTCCCGCCTCCGTCCCTTGCTCCTCCCGGTATGCCTTCCGGCCGTTTATATTTCAAATACCTTATTCCACTCCCCGCCGGAAGCGGGGAAGAAACTGCCAAAGCCAAGATCCTTCACCCTGACGCTCAGTTCCCTTTCCGAAAGCATCTCCGTTTTTATCTCCAGCCTTGTCGTCCATCGGGGACGTTTCTCAATACCTTCCAATATCATATCTACCTGCTTCGGCTCCTGCCCGTCCAAAGGCGTCAGCAGCAGAGACAAGGCATCCCCATCCTCCAAAATCACATGGAACTCCTTTTTCGTTTCAAACCAGTTGACTCCGGCATCCATCAGGGCGAAGTAAGACTCCTCTCCCCGCCGGAGTACCCGCATACCGATATTGGCTTTCAGCTTATCCAGCCCGAGAAACACATATTCTTCACCGATCGGTTCAATCCCCAATTTTTCTCTGATTCCATAACAAGCGCCTTTGCTGTACAGGTTATTCCCCTGGAATACCCTTCTGCCCCTGCATAGATAGCGCAGGGATTCCGACGCCCAGCCGTCCTTGTATCCGTCGCCGATCAGATATACACAGGAAACCGAAGAAGCGCTGCATCTGTTTTGTACGATTTCCAGAAAGGTTCTGTCCAGCCGGCTCTTTTCCATCTCTTCCATCTCTGTCTTCTCTGCCGCAGGTTCCCCGCGCTCCATCCCTTCGTATTCATTGATATCGATCAGCGCCACCTTCGGGGTTGTCCTGTTATTAACGCCAAATCCATATATTTTCAGCCTTTTGTTATCATAGTCGCATAAAAGGACTTCCTGCATCCAAAGTTCTTTTGGCTGGTGCAGCATATAATAATAATAACTTTCCACATGGCTCTGGAAATAAACCTGATCCGTCTTTAATTGAAGATTGGCTCCTACCTGTGATAATATTTCCACCATTCGCCCGTCCAGCCGGTCTATGGTAAACATCACCCCTTCCAGGTAATCGGGGGATGCGATCAAAGTAAGAAGCGACAGGCTCCGTTTGATAAACAGAGTCAGAAGCGCCACAGGGTCAAATCTTTCTTCGCCCGCCTCCACCCATTCCCCGGCCCTTGCCAGGCTCACCAGGTTTTTGATTAGAAAGCATTCCCCTTCTTCGGCAAACTTGACCGCCTCTCGGCCAAACAGCCACTGTTTCACTTCCTTTTTCCGGCAAAGAACCGCCGGAATATTATACTGTTCCGTTCCCGCCACCACTGCAAGGGTTTCCACGTCTCCATCCGGGGCCCCCCTCCGTGAACTATCTTTTTTGGAAGCCTCCTTTTGCAGAGCATCTTTGCGGGAATCTTCTCCGCCGGACATATCATCCGCCCTTTGCGCATCTCTGTGGAGAAAATAGTAGCTGATCTGTGCATGGGTATCGCCCAGATCATACCCTATCACAATCCGGCCTTTCTTCTTTTTTCCGGCTCCGTCTTTTCTTTCCAAAAGCATTCTTTCTCCCTTACGCTTCCCTTCCGCTCCCGTTTATTTCCCCTGTCCTTAACCGGAACGTCCTGGAAACGATATACTCCTTCTTATAATAATCTTCCAACAAACGGCTCTGCGCCTCGTGATCCTGCAGCGCTCCCGCCGCTATGATCCCGTTCAGCAGACCGAAACGTCCTTCCCCCTCTTCTTGAAAGCTGTCTCCGCCATTCACGGAAAAACTTTCGCTGAACCTTTTTTCCCCTTCCGACTCCTCCATAATATAATACTGAAGCTGTTCTCCGAAAAAGAGAATAAACGCCTTCGCATAAATGCCCCCGTACATATCCTTCATATCTTCCTGCCGGTACTCGCCTTCCGTATAATTTCCCCGTTCTATTTTATAATGGATCGCCACCCGGCTTCCCGGTTCTGCCCGGTACTCGACCACCGTTTTATCCTCAAATCTTTCCATCCCCGGCAATTCCTTCACATATTCCTTAAAAAAGGCAAAGTAAATGCCGGCCTCCTCCAGATCCGATAAAAACAGCCTTGCCGCCATCCGTATTTTCGGAGTAATCTCCTCCTTATTCGCTGCAAAATATTTTAAGAAAGCCATTTTGCATACTTTATGGAGCCTCTCCCCTCTCTCGTATACCCGGACTGCATCTGCAAAAAGATAAGGATCTATCGTTTTATCCTTTACAAAATAATCATAGGAGCATTGTGCCAGAAAAGCCGTTTCCACTTCCGGCTTTGCCCCGCCGGATACATAGGTGCGGAAAACTTCCGCCCTTTCCCCGATAGAAGCGCCTGAAAACAGCATCTGTATGAGCATTCTCTCGCAGATCGCGTAAGTATCCACCTCAAAAGCGGATGCCGATTTCCAGATTTTTTTCAACTGCCAAAGCATCCCTTTATAAAAACAGACCAAGTAGGACAGCAGGTTTCCATCGTATTTCCCTTTATGAAAAGCATAATAAACCATATGCGTCATATCCCGGTCCTCGATAAATCCGTTGCGGGATATGAGGCGGCTGCACATCCGCATCAGCGTTTTCGCATCCGCGCTCTGCATTCCAAACTCCTTCACCCAGTCAAAAGCTTTTTCATACAGGCCGCAGATCACCATAAACCGTATGGCCTCGTTCCGTTCCTTCCGCTTCATTCCTTCCGGTTCCAGACCTTTCAGGTAATCCTCCAGATCCATCAGCGAATCCCTCTCAAAATAATAATGGATCAATTTCAGATATATTTCGCTCTTTCTTTCCGCCTCAATATAAGGTGATTCCGATATCCGGCGGAACTGCAGCACATTTTCCTCCTTCACCTCCGCCAGCGACCGGTTATTTTCACACATATAAATATCCAGCCCCCCGTGTGCCCTCACAAAAGGCGCGGCCATCTGCAGCAGTTTCTCCGAGTTCATCATCCTCTCCGTCTGAAAAGGCGCGCTGACCGTATAGCGGTTTCCCTCTCCGTCCTCTAATAATATCTTATAGTCATCCCCGTATAACGGCACAGCCGCGCTGCCGTCGCTAAACGGATAACGGTATTCCCTGCTGCTCAATGCATAAGTTACCACTGCCTGGCGGATCTTTTTATTCTCCGTTTTCACCACATGGGTGAAAAGCAGCGTCGTCAGCTGCCCCGCCCTCTCTTCGTTCATCAGGTTCGCTGTCAGCGTATTCTTATATAAATAAGCCAGATCCCGATTGATCCTTCCCTTTTGAAGCTGGTAAAGCACAAAATTCTCAATCTGGGTACAGAATTTGATATAATATTCCGGATGTTCTTTCCTCTGTCTGTAAATATATGCGTATAAAAAGGCGTTTTTCCTGTAATCGAGCTGACTCTGATAAGCAAAATACATCAGCACCATTTTGGGTATTTCCCCCGCAAAATCTGCGGGCAAAGACATCATATAATATTCATAGAGCCTGGTGATGCGAAGCTCCTGCTCCACGCCTAAGCTGTACCAGGAAAAGCTGGCGCTGTCCGTCCGGTTTCCCTTGATCAGCAGAGTACAGACTGCCTGAAGCGTTTCATTGTCCGGAAACTTCCCATAATATTCTTTCAAGATATAAAAAGCCCGCTCCGAATATGCTTTCATCTTCTGTATCTGGTAGCGTACCTGAACGATGATATCCCTTATCAAAAAACCCTTTTTCGCCGCAAAATTCAATACCTGTATTTCAAAGCTCTCCATTTTCATCAGCAATGCCGGGTTCATCTCCAGAAGATGCCATGCCTCAATATATAAAACCGGGCTGGTACATCCTCCCTGGAACTGTTCTTCCAAAAACATCCACCGCCTGGACGGACTTTTCGCATATTCCTCCAGTAGATGCAGCATCAGCCACCCGATCCGCCAGTTATCCCTGTTCTTTTTATAAATCCAGGATATTCTTTCCGTAATCTCATCCACGTAAGCATCTTCTTCCGCATATAAAGTCGTCAGATAAAGATAATAACACCAAATCTCCGGCCGGCATTCCTCCCTGTCAATCGCCGCCTTAATGCGCTCCATTTCCCATTTTGCCTCCTGCATCCGTTCCTGGGTAATCAAAAGCTGCGCCCGGAACAATCCCGTCTGAATATCCCTGCTGTCCAGCGCAGAAAGCCTGTCCACCAGTTTTTCCGTCTCTCCCATCCAAATCCTGCTGCTGATCCTTTTTCCCCGGAAAGCGCAGTAACAATCGATGATCTGCATCAGGAGCTTTTTCTTCTCCCGGTACGCACCGTAGCGCACGCCATAAAAACGCCGTTCTCCCGCGTGTCGGACAACTGTCACCGGAATCGTAATATCCCTGTGCGGGTCTGAAATACAAATACTGCCAAAATTGCGCCCGGCATGAAGCCTTTCGCTGTCTATATAAAAAACCAGGCGGAAGGTATTGCCAAGGAAATCATATTCCGACGCCCTCTCCTTTTCTATCCGAAGAAAATCCCCCTCCGCTTTCAGTTCAAGGGAAGTGTATCCCCAGCCGTTTCTCGCAATCACGATCTCGTGCCTGGAGATATCCACCGGATCTTCAATCAATATTTCCGTTTTTTCCGGCACAAACTCTACTCTTTGCTTTTTATTGATTTCCAGCAAGAATTCTTCCATATTCCGTTCGTTGCCATACACTGCGGACAGCCCCTTATACGCGCTGTAATACTGCCTGTCCAGGCCACCGGAAAAAATATTTTTAAACCGGGGAGAATAGAAGATTTTTACCGCTTCCTCCCAGTTTTCTTTTGCCAAATTGGTAAAATGGAACATATTCTTAATGGTTCCCACGCTGGATTCGATTTCATCGTTTTCGATCTCAACGCGATAAGGGAGTTCGTATTCCCCATAGTTGGTAACGATAAAAAACGCGCCCTCCACTATATCTCCCGGCTCCGTTCCCTTCGCGCTGAAACGATAGGGAATCGTTTCCTTTATTCCTATAAACTCTTCTGCCAGGCATTCCATCCGTATCTGCGATGAAACGATCCATCCTTCCACCGGCACATCTCCGGGAGCATAAACAATAAACGAGCCTTCCGCCGTCTCCCCCTGCTTTAAGGAAAGCTCTAAAGATATGTCAGAAAACTCCAAAACATCCGTTTTTTCCATATTTTGTTTTCCTTTCCATATATACCATTGAATTATATCATCAATGAGCTGTTTTCTGCAACTACTGCGACAATTTCACATGGAAATCAATTATGACAAGCGCCATGGGGAAGGAGGATCAAAGGGAAGGAAGGCAGCGGGGGCGGCAAGACCGGGCGGCACGGGGAATACCAGGCGGAGGCGGGACGGAACAGACGGGGCATGGATTTCCATTGCATTGTGAAGGAAAATGAGATTTTCTTAATGTTCCGTTCAACAAACAGCAATTTGGTGACATGGATGTCACCAAAAGCCCGCAATGAGCCTGGATG
>OFGE01000150.1_pt1 | contig 80489 bp, 74 predicted proteins | sample 1521681 | NCBI WGS metagenome assembly OFGE01 (sample SAMEA3504093, study PRJEB24116) | mouse gut metagenome | biome: mouse gut; feature: mouse-associated habitat; material: faeces | place: Denmark | collected 2011 | reverse complement strand
GAGAATTAGCTTGAACTAGGAACTGGATATGAATAATATAATTTTGTTAATAATTATGATATTAAGTAAAATTTGATAAGAGCAATATAACAATAAAATTTTTATATACATGTTAGTAATTTTTGAAAAATAAAATTTACTCTACAAATTACAATTTAATAATGTATTTTTTTATATAAACTTTACAATTTTCTAATTTTCGCAATAAAGAATCCTTCATATAATTCATTTGGGCACACACATAAAGTACCCTTTATTTTGGTTGGTAGCAATGGTAAGTCATCAATTCCTTCAAATTCAATTGGAACTATTTCAAGTTTATTTTCACTCATCACTTTAGACACAATTTCTTCATTTTCTTTTGAAAGTATAGAACATGTAGAATATACCATTTCCTGATTCTTTTTTAATACTTTAATTGCTTTTCTTAGTAATGCAAGTTGTATTTTAGCTGATTTATCAATTAGCTCTAGTGAAAAATGTTTATTCAAATTTTTATTATTAAAGTTTAGTATTCCACTACCACTACATGGAGCATCTAAAAGAATTTGATCAAAAGAAAAGAAATCATCTATTTGTCTTGAATCTTTTTTCATTACATATACACAAGAAGCACCCTGTTTTTCAACATTATATTTTAATTTTTCAATTCTTATATTGTTCATTTCACAAGCTGTTATATGTGCTTTATTATTAGAAAGAGCTGCGAGTTGAGTTGTTTTCCCCCCTGGTGCTGCCGCCATATCTAATATATCTATTCCTTCCTTTGGTTCTAATATAATAGGTGGTAACATTGATGATAAACTTTGTAAATAAATTTTTCCTTGCAAATAAATATCTAGTTCTTGAATTTCATTTTCTCTTACATTATTTATTATAAATGCTTCTTTACTCCAAGAAACCTTTTTATATTCAATATTTAATTCTTCCAATTTTTCTTCTATTTCTTTAATACTGCTTTTTAAGGTATTTACTCTAAAAGTTACTAATCTATTTGTTTTATATCCATCAATAATTTTTCCTTTTATTTCTTCGCCATATTGTTTTTGTAACATTTCATTTAAAAATTCTAGCATATTTATTTCCTTTTCTATCCCATATAATTATTTAATTTAATTGCATCTTAATGTTTAAAACATTATTATTTTATTAATTCTTTTAATTTTTCCTTATCTATTAGTCCAACACTTCTATTTACTTCTTTTCCATTTTCAAATATAACTAAAGTTGGTATAGACATTACTTGATATTCTATTGCTATATCTTGAGCATCATCAATATTTAATTTTACAAACTTAACTTGCTCTTCTTCTCCTGCTATTTCTTCAATTATTGGAGATAATCTCTTGCAAGGTCCACACCAATCTGCATAAAAATCTACTAATACTTTTTTATCACTTTCTAATACTTCTTTTTGAAAATTTTCACTTCCAATTTCTAAAACTTGTTCATTCATATTACTTTCCTCCAAAACATTAATTTCATTTTCTTTAGATAAATTATTTTGTTGTTCAACAGAACTACCACTTTTCTTTATATTATTAGTATTATTATCAATTTTATTAGTATTTAGGTCTTTTGGATTTATTAAAATATTATTAGATACAAACAGTAGACTTATAAAAATTATTATTAATACTATTATTTTTATTTTATCTTTCATAACATACTCCTTCATTTAAAAAAATATAATATAAATTCCCATGTACATTAAAATAAGTCCAGAAAGAACTTTAATTTTATTATAATGTTTCTTTATAAAATTAAACGTTTTCTTCAATTTTTCAATTAGTACTACAGAAACTATAAAAGGTATTCCAAGACCTATAGAATATAATAACATAAGAAAAATTCCCTTTATAATATTTTGCTGTTTGGCTACCAATAACAAAGCTGAACTTAAAAATGTTCCAATACACGGTGTCCAACTAATAGAAAATAAAATACCAAATAAAATTGATTTTACGAAATTCATATTTTTAGAATTTATATTCATACTTTTAGATTTATTTATAAATTTTAAACTTAGTATTTCCATATAATTCAGTCCTAATAAAATTATAATAATTCCAAATATTATTTTTATATATCGAATATATTTGCTAATTAACACTCCAAAACTACTTGCAAATATTGATAATATTAAAAACACAATTGAAAATCCTAAAACAAATCCAATTGAATTAATTACAGCTTTACTTGTTTTTTTATTATCTTCTCCTATAAAATATGAAATATATATTGGTAACATTGGTAATAGACATGGTGATATAAAACTTGCAATTCCTTCTATAAATGTAAGTAAATAATCCATTTTTTTCTCCTACTTTTCCACAATTTTTTAACTAATTGTTTATAAATTCTTTACTAAGTGCAATAAAAGCACTTCTTGATCTTTCAATCATATCATATGAAACACAATACGCTATTCTTACATATCCAGGATATGAAAAAGAACTTGCTGGCACAAACAACAAATTATATTTTTTAGCAATTTTACAAAATTCTTTGTCATCATCTATTGGCGTTTTTACAAATAAATAAAAAGCGCCTTGAGGTTTTACACATTTAAAACCACAATTTATAACAATTTCGTATAGTAAATCACGATTTTTCTTATAACTTTCCAAATCTATTTTTTCTTCTATACATTCTGCAATAACTTTTTGCATTAATGATGGTGCATTTACAGATCCTATTATTCTATTTGCTATTGTAACAGCTTCAATTACTTCTTGTGAATCTTCCATTTCTTTTGGAATAACTACATATCCAATTCTTTCCCCTGCTAATGATAATGACTTACTATAAGAATACACTATGAAAGTATTTTTGTAATACTTTGTAACATATGGAACTTCGATATTATTATATACTAACTCTCTATATGGTTCATCAGAAATTAAATATATTTCATGATTATATTCTTTTTGCTTTCTTTCCATAATATCTGAAATTTTCTCTAAAATTTCTTTCGAATAGATTACTCCTGTTGGATTATTAGGTGTATTAATTAAAACAGCTTTTGTTTTTGAAGTTATATTTTGTTCAAATTCTTTCAAATTTGGCATGAAATCTTGCTCGTTTGCTTTTACAGTAACAACTATTCCATCATAATTTTGTATATAATTATTATATTCACTAAAATATGGAGCAATTGTTATAACTTCATCTTCAGGATTTAAAATTGATTTCAAAACAATATTTAATCCGCTAGCAGCTCCTACTGTCATTATTATATTTGAGAAGTTAAAATTAGTAGAAAACTTTTTATTTATTGAATTTGCTATTTTTTCTCTAACATCTTTAAATCCTGAGTTGCTCATATATCCATGTAAAGATATAGGATCTTCTTTTTCCATAATTTTAACAATTGATTCTTTTACTTTTTGAGGAGGTGGAGCACTTGGATTTCCTAAACTAAAATCATAAACATTATTCTCTCCATATATATCTTTTAATTTTTTTCCTTCTTCAAACATTTCTCTTATTATAGAGTTATTTTGTACTAACTTTTTCATTTTATTAGAAATCATTTTACACCTCTTAGTTCTTAATAATATATAAATATATTAAATAAATTATATTTTATAAACTTTCATTCTTAATATTTTCCTAATACTCTCACATATATTCCTTTTTCTTTAATCTCTTTTATTGCTATTTCTTCATTTCCATTTTCAATTGAAATATCTATCAAAAAATAATATTCTCCTAAAACTGTTTTTGCAGGTCTTGACTCAATTTTTGTAAGATTTAAATTATATCTATTAAAAATTTCTAGTACTTCATATAAAGCACCAGGTTTATCTTTTACAGAAAAAATCATAGACATTTTAGAAAAATTTTTTCCTAAATTTTCTCTTTTACTTAGTACCCAAAATTTTGTCTTATTGCTAAAATTATCTTGTATATTTTGTTTAATAAGTTTTAAATTATATTCTTCTAGACAAGACAAATTACATATACAAGCACAACTTCCATTTTCTTCACTAACTTTTTGAGCTGCATATGCAGTGCTTTCTACTGCAATTGTTTTAGCATTTGGTAAGTATTTTTCAATAAAATTTTTGCATTGTGCTAACGCTTGTGGATGTGAATAAATAACATTTATCTCATCTAAATCGTACTCTTTACTTGACATTATATTTTGATTTATTTCTAATAAAATCTCTTTTTTTACTTTTATATTATCATTTTGAATTAATGTATCTATTGCATCTGTTACACATCCCTGAAGAGAATTTTCAATTGGTACAATACATTCATCAATTTCATCATTATTTAGTGCAATTATCGTTTCTGTAATTGTTTTATATTCTACTTTTTCTTGATTTTCTTTACAATATCCATTACATGCTTCATAAGAAAATGTCCCTTTTGGACCTAAATATCCAACTTTCATTTTTATTCCTTTCTTATATATTGGGATTAATCAATTATTTACAATAAATTTCTGTGCAAATATATTAATGTAAGTATTTATTTGATTGCAAACACATAACTAAAAGATACTTAAAAGATTACATAATTTTCATTAAATTATGTAACTTATTTTTACTCTTTACAAATCTAACTTCTTCTAGCTATATATAACTTATATGCGATTTTTATTATTTTATCATATTTATAAAAATATTACCATATATAGAACAAAAGAGCTACTTTTAAAGTACTCAAATATTTTAAGTAGCTCGTCTTTCTTCTATATAACTTATCTGTAGTTTACTTTGATTCACACAGCTAAGAAATATTCAATGCACCAATTTTACATAGTAAAATTGTGTGCAATATTTCCTGAAAGGCTTATATTATACGAAAAACCGAGGATTTCTCCTCGGTTTTCTTTACAAATTATATGCGTCAATTTTTACTTTCATCTGCTTATACATGTATGGATTCTCTTTTTTAATTTCCTGAATAATCTTATCAACCTCTTCAATAGAGATTCCTTCTTTTTCAGCAATTTCTTCTCTTGGCATACAGCATAATATTGCCATTGCTATTTTTGCGAATTCTTCTTTCCGTTCATGCATATTTTTTCCCTCCTATTGAATTATCATATTTTTTTGCCTATTCTTTGTTTTCATCTAATAATACAATTTTCTGGTCAACAAATTCTCCATCTTCTGTATAATATTTGTCAATATATACTTCGATTTTTTGTCCCAGTTCAACAGCATCATAGAATTTCTTATTATTAATGATTCGATATGTTCCTTCATATTCCAACTTAACCTTCCATTTTTCTGGATCAGTCATAGGAGTCATCATCATCATGTCTCCAATTTGCATAGGAATAAAGTAATCGTTTGGTGGTACATATCTTTTTTCTGTTACTTCTGCTAATTGTTTTCCTGTTCTTTCTCTTATTAAGGTTCTTCCGCACCCTGATAAGATTAATACTAACATCATTGCAAATACAATAAACCGTTTTTTCATATTGACCTCCTTGATTAGTACATTTTACAGTTCATATATTTTTAACTAAGTTAAAGGCAAAAAACCTCACATTAGTGAAATTAGGATGTTATAAAATACTACATGTTAAATTATAGCATAACTTTCCATAATTTTCAATATGTTAATGTTATTATTCTATTTTTTTACTATTTATTTTTTTATAATGTAAAATATTACTGTTGTATATATGATAACATTTTAATATATTTAAGTGGCTCGTATTTGTATATGTTTTTGTAAAATAATTGTAAAAGAAAGCATTATTTTCTATTTTTTTTCAAGAACAGTTAAATTATGTTATTACTAATTTCCTTAGTTTTTTTTTAAGAAAACTTATTTTCTTAAAATTAAATTATTATTTTGAGAATCTATTACTATTTTGCTCATTGGAAGTATTTCTTGAGTCAATATTTTTTCTGCAATTAAAGTCTCTACTTTTTTTCTAACAAATCTTTTTAATGGTCTTGCACCATAAATTTCATCATATCCATTATCTATTAAATATTCTTTTGCTGAGTTTGTTAATTCTAATGTTATATGTTTGTCTTCTAATCTGTTTTCCAAATCTTTTATTAATAATTCTAATATTTTAGCAATTTCATTTTTCTTTAATGGCTTATAAAATACTATTTCATCTAAACGATTTAAAAATTCAGGTCTAAATGATTTCTTTAATAAATTTTCAACTTTTTCTTTAGCTTCTTCAGAAATTTCACCTTCACTATTTATACCTTCTAATATGAAATCTGATCCTAAATTTGATGTTAAAATAATAATTGTATTTTTGAAATCTATTGTTCTACCTTGTGAATCTGTTATACGTCCATCATCTAGTACTTGTAATAAAATATTAAACACATCTGGATGAGCTTTTTCAATTTCATCAAATAATACTACAGAATATGGTTTTCTTCTAACAGCTTCTGTTAATTGCCCTCCTTTTTCATATCCTACATATCCTGGAGGAGCACCTATTAATCTTGATACTGAATATTTTTCCATATATTCAGACATATCTATTCTTATCATATTGTGTTCATCATCAAATAAACTTTCTGCTAAACTTTTTGCAAGTTCTGTTTTTCCAACTCCAGTTGGTCCTAAGAACATAAATGAGCCTATTGGTTTTTTAGGATCGCTTATACCCGCTCTTGAGCGCATAATTGCTTCTGATACATCTGTTACAGCTTCATCTTGACCTATTACTCTTTTATGAAGAATTTCTTTTAAATGTAATATTTTTTCTCTTTCACCTTCCATAAGTTTACTTACTGGTATTCCAGTCCATCTTGATATAATTCTTGCAATTTCATCTTCTGTTACTTTATTTCTTAGTAATCCATTTTCTTTACTTTTTTCTGATAATTCTTCCTCTTGTTCTAATTGTTTTTGGAGTTGTGGTAATTTCCCATATTTAAGTTCTGCCGCTTTATTTAATTCATAATTTCTTTCAGCTTTTTCAATTTCTGCATTTACTTTTTCTATTTCTTCACGTAATTTTTGAACTTTTCCTATCGCTTCTTTTTCGTTTTCCCACTTTGCCTTCATGCTTTCAAATTTTGTTTTTAATTCTGATTTTTCTTTTTGAATATCAGCTAAACGTTTTTTAGATATTTCATCAGTTTCTTTACTTAATGCAGTTTCTTCTATTTCTAGTTGCATTATCTTTCTTGATACTTCATCTAATTCTGTAGGCATAGATTTCATTTCTGTTTTAATCATTGAACATGCTTCATCTACTAAATCTATAGCTTTATCTGGTAAAAATCTGTCTGAAATGTATCTATGTGATAATGTAGATGCTGCAATTAAACTATTGTCAGCAATTTTTACTCCATGATACACCTCATATCTTTCTTTTAGTCCTCTTAAAATTGATATTGTATCTTCTACTGTCGGCTCATCCACTAAAACAGTTTGGAAACGTCTTTCTAAAGCTTTATCCTTTTCTATATATTCTCTATATTCATTTAATGTTGTTGCACCTATACAATGAAGCTCTCCACGGGCAAGCATTGGTTTTAACAAGTTTCCTGCATCCATTGCTCCATCTGTTTTACCTGCACCAACTATTGTATGAAGTTCGTCTATAAATAAAATAATTTTTCCGTCACTTTTTTTTACTTCTTGAAGTACTGCTTTTAATCTCTCTTCAAACTCTCCTCTATATTTTGCTCCTGCAACTAAAGAGCCCATATCTAGTGAGAAAATTGTGCAATCTTTTAGTCCTTCTGGAACATCTCCTCTAACAATTCTTAACGCTAACCCTTCTGCTATTGCAGTTTTACCAACGCCTGGCTCTCCTATCAAGCATGGATTATTTTTTGTTTTTCTTGAAAGAATTCGAATTACATTTCTTATTTCAGAGTCTCTTCCTATAACTGGATCTAATTTTTGTTCACGAGCTAATGCTACTAAGTCTTGACCATATTTTTTTAATACATTATAAGTGCTTTCTGGATTATCTGATGTAACTCTAGTATTTCCTCTAACACTTGATAATACTTTTAAAAAATCATTTTTGTTTAGTTTGTATTTATTAAATAATTCTTTTATCTCTCTATTTTGATTATCAAATAAAGCAAGCATAATATGTTCTACTGAAACATATTCATCCTGCATTTTTTTGGCTATACTTTCTGAATTAGTTAGAACTAAATCGACATCTTGAGCTACATAAATAGAGTCTGCTGATCTAGCACCACCTGTCATTCTAGGTTTATTGCTTACCTTTATTTTTAAATCGTTTTCCAATCTATCTGAAATTCCTAATTTTTTTAATAGTTCTTTTATTAAGCTATCTTCTTGTTCTATTAAAGCAAGCAAAAGATGTTCTTGTTCTATTTGTGAAGATTGATTTTGAACGGCTAAATTTTGGGCATTTTGTATTGCCTCTAAAGATTTTTGAGTAAATTTTTGAGCATTCATAATATTTCTCCTTACTTACTATATAATTTTTATGTTTTTATAATAATAAAGTTAATTAATTCTATTAATTTATTATTTCAAATTAATATTAATTTTATTTATTGTTATAATACTTATAAAATGCATAATATTTAATCTAAAAAAACGAAACTTTAATAAATTATTTGCATCTCTAATATGGATAACTTATTTTAAGATATGCATAACTTATATAACTTGCTTCGTTTTGTACATCATGTCTAAAATTATTATAATACTTATTTTTAGCAAAGTCAATATGAGAGTGCTAACTTTATATACTTGCTCATTACTCTTTTCTATGATATAATATAAAAGAATAATGCTAATTTTTTCCAATAAATTAGCATATTGAACAAAAGAGTAACTTTTAACATTCTCAAACATTTTAAGTAGCTCGTATTTGTTCGTGTGCCAAATTTATGAAATAAATTTGTGTGCAATATTAGCCTAAGGCTTTAAATAACAGGAATTGCGAAGCAGTTTCCTATTATTTTTAAAAATTTAATTAAAGGATTTTAATTATGGAAGATACAATAAAATTTACATTGATTGTTGACAAAATTGATAAAAAAATATCAGAACTAAATATAAAAATATCTAAAGATATTGGAAATCTGGATTTAAAAAAAGAACTTGAAGAACTTTTATTGGATAAAAATATTCTTTATAAAGGCAATACTAATGATGTCAAAAAAATAATGAAAAAATATGGAGATATTGTTAATGAATAATATGGAAGAATTAACTTTAAAAATAAAAAATATAATTGAATCAGAAAAAGCTATCCATTCAGAAGATATTCAGTACTTATTACCATCACATTCTGCTCTTATTGCACAAATTATAAGTAACTACAATTTACAACCAACTACTAGCCCTACTCCTGAAGCAGATATGATCTTTTTAGGTGCGCCTACTGGAGCTGGAAAAGATACTTTAGTTAGAAAACTTATGTTAGATAATAGTGATAAAAACTTTATTGTTCTTAATATGGATATGTTTAGACATTATCATAATGAACTTTCTCCTACTCATGAACCAATTTCAGATAAAGAATTTGCTAGAAAAACTAATCAAACTTCTTACGAATTATATTATATTATTCAAGAAACAATACTAAGAGAATTTCCTGGAACAAATACAATTGTTACTGGTACAATTAAAGATTTAACATGGGTAAAAGAAATTGTAGAACGCTACAAAAATGATCCTAATACAAAATATAATATATCACTTGCAACTTTAGCTGTTCCAACCACTGAGAGCGCTTTTTCAATATTTGAAAGATATTTAAATATGGTTAATAATAGAGAATCTGATACATCACCTTTACGATATACAGATTTAGATTATCATAATGAGACTATAAAAGATTTTATTTCAAATATACGTTATTTTGAAGATAATATGCATAATAATCCGAGAGCAAGATTTTTTAACTCAATACAAGTATATCGTAGACATAAAGATATGTTTGATCTTTCAGAAGACACTCTAGTTTATGATAGTAACAAACCTGATTCAGAGAAATGTGCTACTACACATCTTCATGATATAATGAAGTCTCCTTGTACTATAGACAGTTTTAGAATTTTAAATTTATTAGAAATTATTAAAAAAAATGCTGATTATTTAAAAGATCAGGGATTATATAAAGAAATATTAGCAGATCTTGAAAAAATATTACCTCAATTAGATAAATCGAAAACTGATATTTCCAAATAGTTATTAAAAAAATGCCAAAATCAAACGATTTTGGCATTTTCCTTTTTAGAACATCAAAAAATTTTTCTTTAATTATTCAAACATTTCTTCAATATTAACCCCTTTATTAGCTAAACCAGCAATTATTGGAATAGACAGTAAGTATACAGCTACTATGAGTAATTTTAGCAAAGTACTTATCTGTAATGTCATTACAGGAAGCCAAATCAGAAGAACTAAAACTACAATATATCCAATCATATACCATCTATCTTTTTGATTCCATAATCTTTTAAAGATTGATTTTGAGTTTTTCAAATCTTTTTCATACAAAAGGTTCCAATTTATCCATTTTGAAATGCTTCCTAAAATAAATGTACTTGAAAGAATAATGGCACTTATAGTCATTGTAATAAATGGAGTAGTTTCAAAACATCCAATTACAAGTAGTATACAACTTAAGTTGAAGTATATAGATATTGCCATTGAACTACTGTAATAAGCACGGAAGTTTATATATCCACAAATTCCAAGTATAGATATATATAATACTCCTAATATTGTCCACATAATAGCTACCTCAATTGTTGCACAGCCCCATAGAAGTATTAATATTGCCAAAATAGTAGTTACATGAGCAATATGAGTCCAAAACTCCCATACACTGTTTAATCCACCTGCATAAAACTCCCGAAATTTGTTATAGTTTTTGCTTATAAAGTTCATATTTTTCCTCCTTAAAAATAATTATTTTAAAAGTTTCTATATAAACTTGCTTTCGCAAGGTAAATTTTATGTAAATATTGTAACACGAATTTAGCTAAAAATCAAGTTTAAAGAAGATTATGTCAGATATTAAAATTTGTTTCTTAATATCTTAGAAACTCCATTTTCATTATTACTTAAAGTAACTTCTTTTGCAAATTCTTTAACTTTTTCTTTTGCGTTTCCCATTGCAACTCCGCATCCTACAGTCTTAATCATAGAAATATCATTTAAGTCATCTCCTATTGCAATAACTTCATCAATATTTATTTTTAAATACTTACATAAACCATTTATTGCATTTCCTTTTGAGGCATTTTTATTAATAATATTAATTGCCCAAATTTCAAACTGTTTTGTTTTTATATGATATCTATTCTCAATTTTTATATCTTTTCTATTTAGAGAATTTACATATTCAATTACTTCATCTATTTGATTTTCAGTTTTTGTTCCAATTGTAAATTGAAGGACTTTATTTTCATTAATAAATTTATTAATATTCTCTTCCATTTTAACTTCTTTAGAAATAAAATAATTCATATCACTTATATATCTAGCATATTTAGTATCTATTCTTGCTAAATAATTATTTCTAATACAATAGTCATACAAATTATCTACTAAATCTTCTGCAACATTTGCTTCAAATATGGATTGATTATTTTTATAATCATATATGATTGCACCATTACATCCAATCACATATTCTGATGCATTAATTTCATCTTTATAGTCTTTCATTAAATTTATCTGTCTACCTGAACATAAAATAATTTGTCCTTCTTTTGATTGAACATATTTTATTGCTTCTTTATTTTCTTCTGATATTTTTTTATTATCATCTAATAAAGTTCCATCTAAATCTAAACATACTGCTTTATACATTAGTTCTCCTTATTTTTAACATACATATATTATTGTTCTTTAAAAACCTATTCTTTTTCTAGATTCCTCTGCTTTTATTTCTGGTATATCTTCTTCAGTGAAAGTAAGTAATCTATCCATATCATCCACTTTTCTAGTTTTTATAGCATGTTCAATAATTATTTTTTGAACCATATTTTCAACAAATCTACCATTTCCAAAGTTTTCAACCTCTTTTGCATCTTCAAGTATTTTTTGTACTTTTAAATTGGCTAATTCGTCAGCTTTAAAACCTTTTAATTTAACTTTATTATTAAATATTTCCATTAATTCTTCAACAGAGTAATCTTCAAAATCTATTTCATATCCTATTCTAGATTTTAATCCTGGATTTAAATCTCTAAATTTTCTCATTTCTTCTGTATAGCCTGCAAATATTATTATTAATCTTCCGTGAATAATCTTCCATTGCTTTTAAAAGTGTTGCAACACATTCAGCTGAATAACTTGCATTTGAACCACTATGCTCCATTATTGCATAAGCTTCATCTATAAATAAAACACCATCTAATGCAGATTCAATTACAGATTGAGTTTTAGGACCAGTTTGACCTAAATATTCACCAATTAAATCTTGTGATTGTACTTCAACTAATTTATTTCTTTTAATATATCCTAAGTTATAATATACTTCTGCAACTAATCTTGCCACTGTTGTTTTACCTGTACCAGCATTTCCTTTAAATATCATATGCATATTAAAGTCTGGAGCCTTATTTAATTTTTTATTTAATTCTATTACAGAAATAAATCCATTTATTGTTTCTTTTACTTTATTAAGTCCTGTTAACGAGTTTAAATCCTCTAATATATTATCTACTGTTCGTTCTTCATTTTTTACAGTTGATTCAAATACTTCTACATCTTTATTTGTAATAATTTTTAAATTTGCTTCATCTGTATAATTTGCTGAATGTGTTATAACTAATTTATCAAATAAATTAGTTACAAATCTTGCATTTCCGAAATTTCTACCTATTTTATTTTTTATTATTAGTTTTTCAATTTTACTTTCTACACCATCTTCTAAAGTAAATCCATTGCCATTAACTTCGTCTTTAAATATCTGAATTAATTCGTCTTTAGAAAAATCTGAAAATTCAAGCTCATATCCTATTCTAGACATTAATCCTTGATTTTCATTAATAAAATCATTCATTTCCTTTGTATAACCTGCAAATATTATTACTAATCTATCTTTGTATAATTCCATAGCTTTACATATTGTTGCCATACATTCAGCAGGATAATTTGATGAACTTCCTCCTTTACTTGCCATTATTGTATAAGCTTCATCTATAAATAAAACTCCATCTAATGCAGAATCTATTACAGATTGTGTTTTGGGAGCAGTTTCTCCTAAATGACTACCTATTAAGTCTTTACTTGTAACTTCAATAATTTTATTTTGTCTTATAAATCCTAACTTATAGAATAACTCTGCAAATAATCTTGCAACAGTAGTTTTTCCAGTACCAGAGTTTCCTTTAAATATCATATTTAGATTATTAAATCCTTCTATATCTATTTTTTTAGTATAATCTAAATATTTAATTAATTCATTGACTCTTTCTTTTACTTCTGGTAATCCTACAAGTCCATTTATATCTGATAATATTTCTTCTACTGTTCTAGTTTCAGATTGTTTTGGAGTATCTTCTTTACTAAATTTATTTTTTACCTCTAATAATTTAAATTTATTAAAAATAATATTATCTGTAACTTCATTTATATATTCATACTCATCTTCTAATTCTGGATTATATGTATCATTTATATATTTTTCTAACTCAATTTTAAAATCTTCATCTATAGGATAAATATTTCCTAAATTATCTAAAATTTTATTTTTTATTACAGTTGCATCAAATCCCTTTATATGTATTTTTTTATTTATAATTTTACTTTCTATTAATGGATGCTTTTGAGTTATACTTTTAAATATATCTTCAGTTTCCATAAAAATAGTAATAGATTTTTTATTTTTCATATTAAATTTTTCTATTGCACTCCAAAAAGCATCAACTCTATATTCATTTAATCCTTTTATTTTTCCTAGATTTTCAAAAATTATAACATCATTTTCTGAATACATTCTGTCTACTTGAGAAATCATATCAATTGAATCTTTTGTCCTTTTCACAAGCATTTCAGTATCAACCCATAAAGTACCTTTATTTGCAATATAGCAAAAAGTTCTAATATATCTATTTAATATATTTACTACTTTTTCTGCTATAATACTATTTTTTGTATATAAAGCAATATTGAAATGTATATATGGAAGATTTTCGTTATAATAATAATTTCTAATGTAAGTTAAAATTGAGATAATTTCATTTTTTTCTTCCTTAGTAATCTCCAATTGTTTAATTAAATGTATATATTGGTTATAATAAACATTTCTAAGTTCAATTTCTTTAAATTTTCTTTTTTCCAAAACTCTTTTTATAATAGTCTCTTCATCAAGATTACTTTTTTCACATAAATATTTTATAAATACAGCAATCTCAATTGGAGAATTATTAAATATATAAGATGAACTATTGGAAATATTTACTGAAGATAAATTAAGAACTCCTTCTATTCCATTATTTTCTTTATAGAATTCTTTCAAATTGTTAAAGAAAGAATTATTTTTTACATTAAAATCTATATATCTATAAAATATTTTTTTATCTTCTATTTTATCTATTTTTACACAATCTGAAGCAAGCAACATTTCTGCTCCAACAATATCTATTGAATTAACATTTAATCTGTCTACATTATTTATTGTAGACAAAATAGTTTCTTCATCTGTTGAATACTCTTTTTCTTCATTAGAAACTAGTAACTTAAAAACCTTTCTTGTATCAAATTTATTATCTGAAATACATTTTAAAATATATCCAATTAATTTAAATGGACAAGAAGATAATTCTGCTGTTGAACAATAGGAACATTTCGCATTTAAGTCTGTTTCTAAGTTATTTAAATTTAATCTCCAAGCACTTTTAGCATCTCTTAATGCATATCCTATATAAAATAAGAATATCTTTTCCATCATATCTTGAGAATCATTAAATTTTTTTGCACATAATTTTAAAAATGATAAATCTAATATATTAGTTGGTTTTTCAACCATTTTATCATTTTCTTTTACCTTTTCTGTTTGTAATGAATATGTAAGTAAATCATTCTCATAAATAAATTTTACTATTTTAAGTTCAGTTGTTGAAAATCTTTCTTTAATAAAATTTACAAAATTTAGTGTTTCGTCCATGTAATTTCCCCTTTATCTTTTGAAATAATTATATTTAGTATTTTTCATTAATTGCTTTTGATATTGCTTGTACTATCTTGTCTTTTTCATTTGTTATAATTTCTATATCATTTTTTATATATCCTAATTCTAATTGATATGTCTCTATCCCTTGATTTGATTTATAATATTCATTTTTTGAATATTGGGTATTTCTACCATCAACATATGCACCTGTTGCAACTCCACCAACTTCTCTTATTGTGTATAAATATGGCGTATCTGTTGTAATATTATAAGGCTCATATCCTTTTTTATTAGCTGTATTCGCATATTCTTTTATAATAGCTTTGGTAAAATTTCTAACATAAACTCCCTCTGTTTGTTTGAAAGAGTTGTTATTAGAAAATGTAATAGTTGACAATTGATTTATTTGGTTTGCCATTTCTGTTGCAAAATTCAAATCAGATTTTGGCGGACTATATATTTCAAATCCTGTTAATTCTTTATTTGCATCATTATTTATATGAAATGAAATCATAAGTTTTGCTTTAGTTTTACATGCTATACTAATTCTTCCATCAGAATTGTACATATTAGTTGTTGTAAAACTTGATGAATTAGACTCATCTCTAGTTAATTTTACTTTATATCCTAAAGTTTCTAATTCATTTTTTAAACTATACGCATATTCAAGCATAACATTAGCTTCTGTTACTGAACCTAAAATCTCCCCAGAGTCTCTTCCACCATGTCCTGCATCAATTACTATATCATATATATTTTCTGGTAATGTTGCATCTTCTATTTTCATTGTTAATAAATTATATTTTTTTCCATTATAATCTTTTTCACAAAAGGCAATATTTGCTTTTCTATTTTTACTTTCTTTAGTTACTGTATAATACTCTATGTTTTCAGCATCTGAAGAATTCACAAAAGAATAATACTTTGGTTCTACACTATTATTTACTTTTAATCTAGCAAAAATATAATATTCTCCATTTTCTAAGTCATCTATAACTAGACCTGAGTTTATTATTTTAGAAGAAAATAATAAATCGTTATTTTCAAAACTGTAATCTAAATTATAGTTTTCTTCATAATTTAATCCATCTGTTATATACAATTTTAAACTTTCAAAATTATCTTTATTTACATTTGAAATTTTTCCATCTACATTTAACGATTTTCCGTATGTATACACATTTATTGCTTCTGCAGACTTAGTTTGCATCGTATTAAGTATTTTTAGTTCAGCTTCTTTTCGATCATATTTAGGAACTTCTCTTTTTATAGTAATTGAAATTCCATACCAAATACCTACTATCATAAAAATTAATATAACTAATTTTAATAATCTATTCACCATAGGAAACACCTACTATTCTTCTATTATTTCACCTAACATGTCATAATTTTTTACTGCTGTTATTTTACATTTTATAAAATCACCTGATTTTACTCTTCTATTATTTTTTATAAATATTGTACCATCTTCATTTGGTATATCCATATAACTTCTAGCACAAATGAATTTATTATCATCTGAAAAGCCATCTACTATAGCTTCATAAACATTTCCAATTTTCTCTTCCAATTTTATTTTTGAAATTTGTTGTTCAAGAGCCATAATTTTGTTTAATCGTGATTGTTTAGTTTTATAATGTACTTGTTCTTTCATTTTAGCTGCTGGTGTTCCATCTTCTTTAGAATATTTGAAAACACCTAATTTTTCAAATTTAGCTCTATTTACAAATTCATATAATTCGAAAAAGTCTTCTTCTGTTTCACCTGGAAATCCTACTATTAAAGTTGTTCTCAAAATAACATCTGGAATTTCTAAACGAATTTTTTCTATTGTTTTTTCTATAGATTTACTATCACTTTTCCTATTCATTCTCTTTAATACTTTATCTGAAAAATGTTGTAATGGAATATCAAAATAGTTACAAATTTTATCATTTTGTTTTACAACTTCAATTAATTCATCTGTAATACTTTCTGGATAAGCATATAAAAATCTAATCCATTTAAATCCTTCTATTTTACAAAGTTTATCTAGTAATTCTGCTAAACATGGTTTTCCATAAATATCTATACCATATTTAGTTGTATCTTGTGCAATAACTATTAATTCTTTAATTCCTTTATTAGCTAGCTGTTCTGCTTCACTCAAAACATCTTCCATTTTTCTACTTACAAATGGACCTCTTATATATGGAATTGCACAATATGTACATCTATTACTACATCCTTCAGCAATTTTTAAATATGCTGTAGTATTTCCTGTTGAGATAATTCTATTTAAATAATCTAATGTATTTTTGGATTCTGATTTCACATTAACTAAATTAGAAATCTTTTCCCACAAGTTATCATATTCATCAATACTTACAAACAAATCTACTTCTGGAATTGACTTTTCTAATTCATTTTTATATCTTTGAACCAAACATCCCATTGCAATTAAATATTTACAATTTCCGGCAGACTTATACTCTGCCATTTCTAACATACAATTAATTGCCTCTTCTTTTGCTGATTCTATGAAACCACATGTATTTATAATTATTATTTCTGCCTCTTTAGGATTGTTTACTATTTCAAAGTTTTCTTTTTTAAAAATACCTATACACATTTCTGTATCTACTAAATTTTTACTACATCCGAAGTGATATAAATCCTACTTTCATTTTTTCTCCTTCTGACCAATTTGGAACATTAGTTTTTGGTCATTTTATAATATTATTGTAATTAGTGATGCAAATACAAATCCTGGAATACCAAATAGACCTGTAAGTAATACTGTCCACCAATATACTTTTACTATAATTCCTAAACTAGCACAAATTGCTAAAATAATTCCACCTAAAATTGAATTAAATACAAATTTAAAAATTATTTTTAATGGGAATGTTAATATTTTTAAAACTATAATTAATAAAAATATTCCAATAATATATGATCCTATTCCACCTAATGATATCATTTTATTTTTCCTTTCTTATTACATATTTTCTTTATATAATTATTATATACTTTTTTAATATCTAAGATTATCTTAAAACTTTTTGCTATTGATATGTTTTCTAGTAATCTCCATTAAATTTAATTTTGTAAATTCTTCTACTTGCACTTTTGATCTATCTTTTTTGCTATTTTTTACAATTTCATTTATAACTGCTTGCTTGTTTTTATCTTCTTGCATATCTATAAAATCTATTATAATAATTCCACTAATATCACGCAACCTTAATTGTTTAGATATTTCTTTAGCAGCTTCAAGATTAACTTTTGTTATTGTTTCTTCTACATCTTTCTTTCCAATAAATTTTCCTGAATTCACATCAATAGCAACTAAAGCTTCTGTTTTATCAATTGTTATAAATCCACCATTTCTCAACCAAACTTTATTACTTTCTGTAGCTTTTATTTGCTTTGATAAAGAATATTTATTTAATATATCTTTATCAATTTCTATTTCTATTTTAGCATCTATTTCTTCCAAGCATTGTTTTATATTGTTAAAATCATTTTCATCTTCTAACACAATTTTATCTAATTTATTATCTACTAAATCAACAATTGTTTTTTTTAAAACTCCACCTTTATCATATATTTTTTGTGGAATTTTATCTACTGGTGTATTTTGAATACTTTTCCATTTATTAATGGTTCTCAAAATGTCATTTTTTAATTCTTCTTCTGATTTACCTTCTGCTACAGTTCGAATGATTGCACCATTATCTTTTGATAGATATTTTCTCACTATTTCTTTTAATCTTTCTTTTTCTTCTTCATTCTCTATTTTTTGAGAAACTGTAATAAAATCCGCATTTGGCATAAATACAATAAATCTACTAGTTAAACTAATGTGAGTTGATAATCTAGGGCCTTTTTTATCAACTGCTTCCTTTTTTACTTCTACAATTAATGGATCTCCAGATTTTATTAAATCACTTATTGACTTTTTTTCTAATATTTCATTTTTAGTAATATCTACTTTAGGTAAAATATCTTTTACATGTATAAAAGCATTTCTTTTTTCCCCAATATTTACAAAAGCAGATTGCAATCCGCTTATTACATTTTGAACCTTTCCTATATAAATATTTCCTTCAATAGATTTATCACTTTCGTCTTCTTCATATTTCTCAACAAGTTCTTCATCTTCTATTAAACATATTACTTTTTTATTTTCTGAATTACATATTACTAATTCTTTCATTTACACATCTTTCTTTTTATTAAATTTATTCATGGCTACATCTATACCGTTTTTTATAATTTCAACAATTGCCGACTTTGCCATATCTGTTCCATTTTCTAAAACTTTCATTTCTTCATCAGGTACATGTCCAATAACATAACTAATCATATCTGTTTTATCTTTTGGTTTTCCGATACCAACTCTAATTCTACAAAATTTTTCTTCATTTATAGAATTTATTACAGATTTCATTCCATTATGGCTTCCAGCTGAACCTGATTTTCTTATTCTAATACTTCCAGAGTCTGTATCAAAATCATCATAAATAACTATTAAATTTTCTTTTGAAATTTTATAAAAATTTATTGCTTCAATTACTGATTCCCCACTTAAATTCATAAATGTTTGAGGTTTTAAAAGAACTATCTTTTCTCCTTCTATTATCCCTGTTCCAAATAGTCCTTTAAATTTTGATTTATTAACTTCAATTGAATATTCTTTTGAAAGTTTATTTATAACATTAAATCCCATATTATGTCTTGTTTTTGAATAATCAGTTTCAGGATTTCCTAGTCCTACGATTAAATACATATAAAGTACTCCTTTTCTACATTGTATATTATAATGTAAATTTTCAATAATTACAATATTTATTGGGTACTTCTATATTATTTTAATAAATATAAAATGTTAAAATATAAATGTTATTTAAAAAAATCACAAAGCATTTTCTTATAATATAACAAAACAGATAGCATCTATGAAGTGAACCTAAAATGTTAGACAAAAAGTTTAACAACGAGGGTTCATTTCAGATGCTATCTGTTTTTATTAGTTTATTTTTATAAATTAAATTGAATAATAGTTATAAAAAACTTTATACTGATATTATTAAATCAATTACTTTTCTTGAAGAATTTTATGTTTTAGCTCATCCCAAATTTCATTAGTTCTTATATATTCTGCATAGTGCTTTTTAACATTTTTATCATAATCTTTAAGTTCTGTAATTAAGCTAGAGAAATCACATGTTTCAAACTGTTTAGAAAGTTTATATACACTCTTTTCTAAATTTTGAATAGAAGTATTTATAATATTTTTATAATTTTCTCTGTCATTAATATATGTATATAATGGTTTATATTTTATCCATCCTAAAGTTGCTTTATAAAATCTTTGTTCTATTCCATTATCTTCTAGCATTATTTTTAATGGATGTTTTGGAAATTTTTCTTTCATTAATCCAGTAAACCTTAAAAATCCATCATGAAAATGATATGCTGGAACAGAAATAATTTGTGTATTTTTAGAAACTGTTCCACAAGCAAATAAAGAATCTTCACCTCTTGCTCCTGGTGGATTATAGAAAGCAGGTATCTTTTCTATGTGGTTTAAATTTAAACATAAATTTGACCCATATATAATTGGTGTTTCTCCCTTTTTACTTATTTTTTTTGATTTTATATTTCCTAATGCAATGTCTTCATCTGCATATTTTAGGAATCCTTCTTTTGCTCTTGTTGAGTTCACACGTTCCCATGTAATAACTTCATTCGAAATTCCATCTATAAAATTTTTATAATCATCTTCTTTTAGTATTTCATTATACTCTATATATGGTATTGGGCTCATAACACCACATCTATCACCAACTGTAATGTCCGTTTTCGAAATATTTTCTAAATGTCTTTTAATTGTTGGTTGTTTTACCCAAGTAATTTCACTATCTTTTATTATATCTGCTAATGGATATTCATCATCATCCCAAAATAATAAATAATCAATTTTCTTTTTTAATGCATGATATAAAATTGCATTTCTAGCTTTAGCGTATCCTTTTCCTATAAATAAATTAGCATCTTCTGGATCTAAATCATATTTTGATATTAATATTTTCTTATCTTCATCTATTTCTTCTGGAGTTATATATTTTATATTAACATATTTATATACTTCTGGAATAATTCCATAAAAATCTGTTCTAGTCGTATATTGATATCCCATATCAAATAATATATATATTGTAAAATTAACTTTAATTTCTAAATCTTGCACTTGCTCGACTAAATATTTAGCATATGAATTTATAATTTTACATACATTTGGTCTCCCAGTTATGAAACCAATTCCAAAATTTATTTCTTTCTTCATAATTCACTCTTTCATCTATAATATTTTAGCTTAAAATATTGCACATACTAATTATTAAATATAATTTTTATGGTAATTTTTATGATTTATTATTTAATATTATATAGAATTTAAGTTAATATTAATATTATAAGATGATTTCAAAAATTATCTTATAATATAAACATATCATGCTCACAGGTTCTTATTAATCTATTCATTATTGCATATCCTAAGCCTTCTTTTTTTACACCTTCTATAAGTATTTTATAAGGTTTCATTTTATCTGCCTCTCTTAAATTTGAGAAAATATTTCTAGCAAATCCATCTAAATCATCTTTTTTTCCTATAGATATAAATCTTTTATCTTCCAAAAAAAGTTTATCTTTATGTTCATCAAACCCAATAACTACTACATCTCCTTTATATTCTTTAATATATTTTTTTAAATAGAAAATTTGGTCTAATTCATCTTCACAATATACTAATTTACAACTTGTTTCTGGTGCGTAATGTCTATATTTCATTCCTGGACTCTCTATAGTTTCATTCATATTTATTTTTCTAAAAATATTTTTATCTATTTTAACATTTCCAATTACTTTATCTATATCTTCTGGTGTAACCTTACCAGGTCGTAAAATAACAGGAATTTCATCTACTACTTTTACAACTGTAGATTCCAATCCTATTGAAGTTTGTCCACCATCTACAATTGCAGAAACTTTACCTTCTAATTCTTTTCTTATATCTTCAATATTAGTTCCACTTGGTTTTCCAGAAATATTTGCACTAGGTGCTGCAATTGGTACACCTGAATATGTTATAATTCCTCTTGCTATAATGTTTTCAGGAATTCTTATACCAACTGTATTTAATCCTCCTGTAACAATATCTGGAATTATTGGTTTTCTTTTTAATATAAGAGTAAAAGGTCCTGGCATAAAATTATCTATTAATTTTTGCTCCACTTCAGTAACATCTTCTGCTATATCTTTTATTTTTCTTTTATCTGCTAAATGTACGATTAATGGGTTATCTGATGGTCTACCTTTCGCAACAAATATTTTTCCGACAGCACTTGCATCTAATGCATTTGCACCTATTCCATATACAGTTTCCGTTGGAAATATTACAATTTCACCATTTCTTATTAAATTACATACTACTCTTAATTCTTCTGTATTAGTTTTTTCTTTCCAATCATAATACATATTTATCAAACCTCAACCTGCATTATACTATAAATTTATGTAAATTGTCAAACTTCACTTCATTCATTTTAAGATATCTAGATAACTATGTTCAACTATCTGAATATATACAAATTCTAGCATATTTATTGTGCAAAATATTAAGTACTGTTACTATTCACAGTAATATTTAAATTAATAAAGAGTAAATAACTTTAATGTATTATTTTTTCTCCATTCCCAACCACTAACACTTTGTAGATAAATTTCTAAAAAATAGTATATTAAAGCTATTTAACAAATATAAATTAACCGTGAATAGTGACTGAGTAATATTCTAGTATATATAAATCTGTTTATAATTATTGTTTTTTCCTGATGATTTTGATAAAATTAATTATAGCATTATAATTTTGAAAGGAGTTTTACTAATGTCTAATATTTGCGATAAAACAAAATGTACTGGATGTATGGCATGCTACAATGCTTGTCCTAGACATTGTATAAGTATGGTATATGATGAAAATGGTATACTAAATCCACAAATACAAGATAACTTATGTTCTGGTTGTAATATATGTTCTACTGTTTGTCCAGTTAATAAAGACATACCTGTAACTATGCCATTAGAAACATATGCTTGCTGGGATTTAAATAACGAAAATAGAAAAACTTCTAGTTCTGGTGGAATTGCTTTTATTTTTTATGAACATTTTATACAAAATGATGGAATAGTATATGGTTGCTATTATGATGAAAATTTACAACTAAAGTTTTCGAAAGCAACAACTTTAGAAGAACTAGGAAAATTTAAAACTTCAAAATATTCACAGGCATATATTGGAAATATATTTAGAGAAATTTTTTCAATGCTAAATAATAATAAAAATATTTTGTTTATTGGAACACCTTGTCAAATAGCTGGTTTAAAATCCTATTTACGCAAAGACTATGATAATTTAATAACTATAGATCTTATTTGCCATGGAGTACCATCTCAAAAGTTTATTGATGAATATATTAATTCTCTAAATTTAAATACTTTTCCAGACAATTTAACTTTTAGAGGTCTTAATGATTTCTATTTTGTATTATATAAAAATACAGATATCATTTATTCAAAAAAAGCTCGTGATGATGCATATTATTCATCATTTTTAAATGGATTATTTTATAGAGAATCTTGCTATACTTGTAAATATGCATGTAAGGAAAGAATTTCTGACATTACAATAGGCGACTTTTGGGGACTTGGTGAAAAAATCCCATTTAATCATGATATAACAAATGGAGTTTCTGTAGCATTAATAAATACCGAAAAAGGAAATAACTTTTTTAACAATATAAAAGATAAAATATTTTTTGAAAAAAGAACTCTTCAAGAAGCTGTTGAAGGAAATGAGCAATTACGCCACCCTTCAATAAAAAATAAGAATTACGAAAAATTCAAAAAATTATACATAGATTATGGATTTGAATATGCATTAAAAGAATGTTTATAAATTTTATTTAGGAGGAAATATGAAAATAGGAATAATGTCAATGCAAAGAATTACAAATTATGGTTCATATCTAATTGCTGTTGCATTAAAAAATACATTTGAAAAAATGGGACATGAAGTTCAATTCGTTGATTTTAAAATTGAGCCATGTATTAATAACGAATCACTTGATACATACTTGGAAGAGTTAACAGAAAAAGATAAATTTTTTATTAATCAAACACATGAATTCAAACAAAAATTTAAAACTGAATTTTTAAAAGAATTAGGAATAGATAAAAGAAATGAAAGGCCACAACTAGATACATTAGTTATTGGTAGTGATGAAGTATTTAATTGTACACAAGATAATCCAGATGTTGGATGTTCTTTAGAATTATTTGGAAAAGATGCAAATGCAAAATCTATAATTAGTTATGCTGCTTCATGTGGAAGTACAACATATGATAAATTAAAAAAATATAGTTTAGATAAAGATGTTTCAAATTTATTAAGAAAATTTAAATCAATTTCAGTTCGTGATAATAATTCAAAAGAATTTGTAGAACAATTAATCGGAGTAACTCCTGAAATGAGTTTAGATCCAGTTTTATTATATAATTTTGAAAATGATATAATTGATAATGTTAAAGAAAAAAATTATATAATAGTTTACTCATATAATCTTAGATTTTCGAAAGAAGAAAATGAAGCAATTAAAAAATTTGCAGAAAAATATAATAAGCAAATTATTGGAGTAGGTAATTATCAATCTTGTTGTGATAAATATATACCAGCACATCCTTTAGAAGTTTTGCCATATTTTCAAAAAGCAGATTACATTTTTACAGACACTTTTCATGGTTCAATATTTGCTATGAAAACTAAAAGACCTTTTGCTACAATAATTAGACCAAGTAATAAACAAAAATTAGGTGATTTACTAGAAAGATTCCATTTATCAGACAGATGTCTTTCTTCACTTGATAATTTAGAAAGTCTTTTATTAGAGCCTATTGATTTTTCAAAAGCTTATGAAACCATAGAAAAAGAAAGAAAAAAAGCATTACAATATTTAGAAAAAAATTTATAATATATTTTTATATAATATTAAAAGCCGAAACATTAAACATATTTAAATGGTTCGGCTCTCATTTTAATTACATATAAAATTTTGAAACATTTTATACTAGTATTTATTTACCTGTTTCTTTAGTCTCTTTTTCATACTGAAGTAATACTCTACAAGAATATTCTACTACTCTATATATTGCAAATATAAAATCTGCTTTTTTATCTTCATCCACTTCTTCTATCATATCTAAGCACTTGTCAACATTAAAATATAGATCTTTTAATTTACCTGGATGAACTTTGGATGAAGTTATACTTGTATTACTTTGTACTGTATATATGTGTGTTACAAAGCTTGCTACTTTATATGATTTTGCTTTTAATATTCCTTTATAATAAAATGGAAAATCTGGATGAAGCTTATTTTCTTCAAATACAATATTATTTTCTTTTAAAAAGTCTGCTTTCCAGCAAACATCCCAGACTACTTCATATTTCCAATTTCTTGCTCTTTCTTTAAAAGTTGAATTTTCTTCTGTTGGTAACCACAACTCTTCTTTTCCTTCTCCATTACCTAATGTCTGGAAACCTAAATATACTAAATCTGGAGAATCATTTCCTATTATTTTATCTATTCTTTCTAAAACATTTTCATCTGCCAGAAAATCATCTGCATCAATAAAAATTATATATTCTCCATTAGCAATTTGCATGCCTAAATTTCTTGCTCCACCTTCCTTTGAATTTCTAGGAGTTTTCTTTACATTTACATTTTCTAAGTTTGTACTTAGTTCATAAGTGTTATCTTTTGAGCAATCATCCACTACTATAATTTCAAAATTTCTAAAAGTTTGCTTATTTACACTTTCAACAACTCTTTTAATTACTTTTTCAGCATTATATGCTGGGATTATTATACTAAACCTTTTATTCATAATTCCTCCAATATGTATTTTATATTCATTTTCATTATTTTTACATTCTTTCTTTACTAATTGTACATTTTTTTAGCAATAAATTCAATATTTTCATACAAAACAATTGAATTTTATGTAAATTTGTGTTAGAATGTTGCTAGTTTTTTATATAATTTAATAAAATATTTTGATTTTAATAATAATATCAAAATTATTTTGCATAATTATAAATTTTAAATATAAGGAGGTTTTGCTTTTAGTTTTTAATTCTTAGTTACTAATTGAATATAAAAAAGGTAATCAAAGTCTAAAACTCGTAATACGCAAGGAGGATTGTAATGAAAAAAGCATGTACTTTAATTGCCACCATACCATCACTTAATAATATAGAAAAAGTAGAAAGAGTTTTTGCAAATACTAATATTTCTGAAGTACGATTTAATACTGGTGCACAAACACCATATTCAATTTCAGAAACACTCGATATTTTAAAAAAGCTATCTATAAAATATAAAAAAAAGCTTTGGATTGATTTAAAAGGACGGCAGTTAAGAGTTATTAAATGGGCTGATCCATTATTCTCTTGTATTGAATTAAATCACAACATACAACTTTTATATCCAGCACAAATTTACTTCAGAAATAGTGATAGAGTGAATATTACACATGTAAAAGACGGAAATAAAATTTTCGTAGATCCATTGCCCAAATATCCTTTAGGAGCAGGCCAATCTGTCAATATTATTGCTAAAGAAATCAAAATTGATGGATATTTAACAAAAACTGATAAACAGTATTTACTTGTATGTCGTAAAAAAAAGCTGAATAATATAATGGCATCTTTTGTAGAGAACTTTAACGATTTATCACAAATACTTCGTTTTTTACCAACTGCTAAAATAATATGTAAAGTTGAGTCTTCTAAAGGGTTAGAGTTTATTTCTCAATACAACATATCTGGATTAATGGCTGCAAGAGATGATTTATTTATTCAAACTGGACAAAATTATAGCCTGTTAGATCACTTAAAATTCATTATTTCTCGGGATCCAGAAGCCATTTGTGCTTCACGGATATTTTTATCATTGGAAAAAAAGGATACTGTTGATTTTGCAGATTTTGCAGATTTGGAACTGATGTACAATATGGGTTATAGAAAATTTATGTTGTGTGACAATGTTTGCAATTACTGCTTTGAAAATGCTATATTGGCTTGGGAGAATTTCATCAATGGATAATTTTATTTTATGTGGTATGCAATTTGGTGATGAAGGAAAAGGAACTTTTGTTGATTATTTAATATATAATCAAAATATTGATTGTATTGTGAAATATAATGGTGGTTCTCAGGCCTCTCATACAGTTATTACTCCATCTAGAATTGTTCACAAATTTAGTCAATTAGGCTCTGGAATGTTTTCAGAAAAATGCCATACTTACTTAACAGATAATATGGTAATAAATATCGAAAACCTTTTAGTTGAACTTGATGTATTTTCAAGCAAAACTAAAATTCCAATTCCAGAACTTATAAATAGAATTCATATACATGAAAACTGTTTTATTGTAACTCCATATCACAAACTGATAAATAAACTTCGTGAGCTTTCTAAAGGTGATAATCGCCGTGGTACTGTAGGAACTGGAGTAAGTGAAGTTCAATATTTACTAAATGAACAAAAAAAGTTTCCATGTGAACAACCTTTAGGATTAATGATAAAAGATATTTATAATCATTATAACAATAATTCTATTATAGAAAGATTACAAGCTCTTCAAGAATATGTACTTTCTTTTTATTTACAAAATCAGGAAATTATTTCTAAAAATATTCCTGATGAATTAAAAGAAAATTTATCTAAAGAGATTTCTTTTTTACTGCATCCAAAAGCGTTTTTTACTATTGCTTCACATTATATAACAGAGTTCAAATATGCACGAAAGGAGTTTAATTTACAAAAATGCCTATATAGCAACTATGATTCAGCTATACGCACTTATCATAATGCTATATACGAAGGATCTCAAGGTCTTCTTATTGATAATGTTTATGGAATAAAGCCTAATACAACATTTCTTGACACTACAAATAGCTTTGCTCTTAGCCTTTCTCATGCGAATGATGTTACGCATAAAATAGGAATTACAAAAGCATTTATGTCTAGACATGGATTAGGTATCTTTCCTACTGAATCATCAACCGTAAGCAATCAGATTTCAGACGAAAATCAAAATTTTTCTTTTTGGAACGGAAAAATTCGTTTTGGATGGTTTGACAGTATATTAGTAAGATATGCTCAAAGCATTAATAAAGTAAATGAATTATATTTATCTGCACTTGATAAATTGGATGATTTCGACACAATCAAAGTTTGTAATGAATACATCTATTCTGGCACTATTGATAGTGAATTTAAAAAAATATTTAGTTACTATCTATCAGAAAATGGACAAGTAATTATTACAGATATAAAGGAAAATCATAAGGATTTAAATAAATATTTAAGTAATTGTATTCCAAAATACATTTGTGTAAATGGCTGGAAATCAAATATTACCCAAATATCTAATAAATCTTATCTTCCAACTAAATGTTTAGAATATATTAAACTTTTAGAAAAGCTTGTATGTATTCCTATAACAATTGTATCTGTAGGTCCTACTAGAGAGAATAAAATTAAGTTAACAGTTTAAATTGTTTCATCAAGGAGGTAAAATATGGATATTTACAGAGAAATTAGCAGATATGTTCACTTTAACGGTACAGCAAACATCTTAATCTCAGGTACTACCTGCTCAGGAAAAACAACATTAGCTAATAGAGTTCGGGATTGCTTAGCTGATCATATTTCAGTAACAGTTGTTTCACAGGATGACTATTTCAGGAATCTTAGAGATATTCCTTATACATCTAACGGTCTTCTAATGGATTCACCCGAAGCATTTTGCCAAGAAGAATTTAAAGAAGATGTAAAAAAACTTCTTGCAAATTCAGTTGTAAAAATGCCAAACTATAACATTCCTACAAATACAAGAATCGATAAGAAAAAAGTTGTCCAAAAAAGTAAAGTAAATATTTTTGAAGGGTTACATGTAATTGATTTTTTATCTGGTTTTATGCCTGATTATATTTCCATATATCTTGATACAGATATGGAAACTTGCTTGAGCAGAAGAATTCAGAGAGACACATCGAATCTTCATGTTACAGAAGATGTAGTATATAAATATTGGAATAACTGTATAAAACCTGTATCTGAGAACTGCATTTTGCCACAAAAAGATTATGCAGATTATGTTCTGTGGAGGTGGTAAATTTTTATGGACATTAAAGTAGTTTATGAAAAATTATTACAAGCCAAACGACCTATTGATTTTTTTGGTGAAGTTTCAAGTGATACAGATTTAAAAAGAATTTATCGAACATATGCAAAAAAAATTCATCCTGATACTGCACCACATAATGATAAATATATTGCAAGTCAAGCAATAATTCTCCTAAATGATTTATATAATTTAGGAGCCAAAGAACTTAAAGATGGCATTTATTCTTTCATTGATCCTATTAAACTTTATAAACACATGTCACCCCTATTTGAAGTTAAAATAAAAGGTGAATTATATGAGTTTTATGAAAATGTTTTTGAAGGAGAAGTTGCAAATATTTTTAAAGGAATCTCAAATAACAATATTTTTTATTTGAAAGTTCCGATTGATTCTGATGATAATGAATTAATAGATACTGAATATCGTGTTCTTTCAACTTATAGACATCAATCTATTCCTTATGTTGAGCAAAAAATCAAAATCAATGGTTCTAATTCTATTCTTATGAGAGAAGTACCAGGCATAACAATGCCTGAACTTCTTAAACAATATAAAAATAGGATTCCTGCTGAACATGTTATGTGGATGTTGGAAAGACTCTTAAGTGTAGTTGGATACATGCATTCCAATTGTGTAGTACATGGAAACATTAAACCTGAAAATATTATCATTAATAAAGAGATTCATAATGTTTCTTTAATTGGATTTTCATTCTGTATCGAAAAGGCAAATACACCAGATGCACACTACAAAATTGTAAATGATTGTTATACAGCCCCAGAGGTGAATAAAGATTCCACAGTTTTACCCTCTTCAGATATTTATTCAATCGGGAAAATTGCTATTGAACTTTTAGGAGGTAATATTTACAACAATGGTATGCCTGTATCTGTAGATGCTAAAGTTAGAGATTTTATCAGAAAAATGGTAACTACTGACCTATCTGTTAGACCAAATGATGCATGGAATCTTTGGAGTGAGCTCGTTGAGCTCAGAAATGAAGTTTTTGGGACTAAGAGATTCAAAAAGTTAGATTAAGGAGGAATATACCATGGGTGGTTATAGTTATGACAGAGATGTTTATAGTTCCAGTTCCAGCTCCAGTTGGAGCAGTTCAAGTAATTTTGGAGCAAGTTCCTACTCAACCAGCAAACTTAGTAGTACAACTTTAGATTATAGTATGGAACCAAATGGGAAAATAATCAAAAGTACCACTAAGTCCCCTATTATTATTGTACTTGATGTGACAGGTTCTAACATTAATTTTGCTCGGGTAGTTTATGATAAATTACCTATGTTCTATGGACAAATAGAGCAAAAAGGTTATTTGAAAGATTTTGATATTGCTATTTGTGCAGTCGGTGATGCTTATACTGATAGTTACCCTTTACAAATTGGAAATTTTGCAAAAGGAATCGAATTGGATTCCTGGCTGGAAAAGATCGTTCTTGAAGGAGGTGGCGGTGGACAAGGTAAAGAATCTTACGAACTTGCTGCTTACTATTTATTAAAAAATACACAATTTGTCCCAGGTAGTGAACCTATTATTTTCTTTATTGGTGACGAAAATCCTTATCCAACTGTAAATACATCTCAGACAGAGAACTTCGGTATTGGCAGTTGTAAAGATGATATTGAACCATTTTCTTTACTTCGTAAGAAAGTAAATGATAATGTTTTTATGCTTTTAAATAAGTATTGTGGCCATAAATTTGAACCCGATATAACATCTTGTTGGACAAGCCTTTTAGCTCCTGAACATGTAATTAAAATACAGGAGGAAAAATCAATTGTTGATTTAATGCTTGGTATTATCTCAATGATATCTTCGACAAGATCATTAGAAACATATCAAATTGATATGAAAAATAGAGGGCAAACTCAAAAACGTATTGAGAATGTTTCAGCTTCTTTACAAGGATTATCCACGGCTTTAGTGCCTGTTAAAATTAGTGGAGATATTACCACTACAACAAGTAAGGCAAAAGCCTCTCAAAGAGGAAAAAGACTTTAAGCAAACTGTTTAAGTTTATAATTTATAAAGGACACGCTAAAATAGCGTGTCCTTGTATTTTATTAAATTTTATTCTTCTATATTAGTATTATCAGCATTTTCTTCTTCATCAGAATTATCTACTAATAGTCGTTGTTTGAAAAATTCTTTATATCCCATAGCAATTATTATACAAATAATTATTGCAAATGATAATGCTTTCCAAATTCCACTATCCATTAATATTATTGCGAACATTCCAAATATTGCTGTAATTCCATATAATATTAAAACTGCTTGTTTTTGAGAAAAACCTTTTTTTAATAACTTATGATGTAAATGTCCAGCATCTGGTTGTATAATTGCTTTCAATGATTTACCATTAATAATTCTTCTCACAATAGAAGCTAATGTATCCAAAATTGGTAATGCTAGAACCATAAGTGGTGCAACAATTACTATTGCAGTATATGTTTTAGCTATACCTAAAATAGATATTATTGATAAACAATATCCCAAGAAATTTGAACCTGTATCACCTATAAAAGTTTTAGCAGGATTAAAATTATATGGTAAAAATCCACATAGTGCTCCTCCTAATGCAGTTATTAATACAATAGAAATTATTGGCGAAGCATTTAATGAAAATATTATTAATAATGATAAGCAAGATATTATTGAAATACCTGTTGAAAGTCCATCTAAACCATCTATTAAATTCATTGCATTAGTTATTCCTACAATCCATCCAATAGTAAGAATTATATAAAACCAGTTTCCAACACCTTCTAAATTTATTAATGGAATATCTAGATTTTCGATTTTTATTCCAAATTTGATTACCACACAAGCTGATATTATTTGAGCTGCAAGCTTAATTACTGCTGGAACACCTTTTATATCATCAATAAAGCATACAATTCCAATAATTAATGCTCCCAGTGTAAAACCAATTATTTTCATAAAATAATTATCTTGATATAAATCAATTTTATCTTCTATTGACATTACTATTAATAAATATATTATAGATACAAAAAAACCTAAAATTACAGCAAGTCCACCAAGTCTTGGCATTGTAATTTTGTTAATACGTCTTGCATCTTGTGGTGTATCTACTGCACCTACTTTTTTGGCTAATTTTATTGTATGTGGCGCTGCCATAAATGCTGTCATGAAAGCAATTGTAAAAGCTATAACTATATCTCCCCACATGATAAAAACCTCTCTATTTCATTTCATTTTTTTCTATATTCTCTATCATTCGTATTCTATCTACATATCTACCAGTTTTAAATTCAGTTCCAATCCAAGCTCGTACACTAGCAATTGCATCTGATTTTGTTACATATTGTGCTGGTAAAACTAAAACATTTATATTATCATCAGCTTTTGAATCTCTAGATACATCTTCATTAATTCCAAGAGCTGCTCTAATTCCTTTAAATTTATTTGCAACAATTATCATTCCTGCTCCTGATTTGCAAATTAAAATTCCAGTATCACATTTTTTAGATTGAATTGCTTTTGCAACTTTTTCAGCATAAATAGGATAATCTGTTCTTTCTGTACTATTAGTTCCAAAATCTTCATATTCAATTCCAATTTCTTCAAAATACTTTTTTATTTCTTCTTTTAACTCATAACCACCATGGTCACATCCTAAAGCTATCATAATTTCCTCCTTGGTATCTATTTTGCCACAATATATCATAGAATTATTAATAATACAATAATATTATAAATTAGAAATGTGAATTTTTTGTGAAATAATTATGCAAACAATTTTTTTTAAGAAAACTATTGATTTTTATAGTTATACATGTTAAAATGGTTGAAGTAAAATTTACTTTAAGAACTAAGAGGAGGTGCAAAATAAATGCCAAACATTAAATCAGCTATTAAAAAAGTTCGTGTAATCGAAACAAAAACAGAACAAAATAATATGGTAAAATCTGCTTATAAAACAGCTGTTAAAGCTTTTGAAGCTGCTGTAGCAGAAGGAGATAAATCAAAAGCAGAAAAAACATTTACTGAAGCAGTAAAAAAAGTAGATCAAGCTTGCACAAAAGGTGTTTTAAAAGCTAATACAGCTTCTAGAAAAAAATCAGCTTTAGCAAAAAAATTAAATACATTAAAATAATCGTATATACTACGATTATTTTTTTTATCAAAACCTATTTGTTTATCCTATACTATCTCTAACTTATTTCTAACTTATTTCTAACTTATTACCAAAAATTTCATTTGTTTTCTCAAATTTAAGATGCTATTATTAATTTAGAATTATTTAGACGTATATGATTTTCATATACAAAAGGAGATTACATATGAAAAAACTTATTGAATCAATAAAAGATAAAAAAATAAAAAGATTAGTAAAAAGATTATTACTAATCTCTTCTATTATTGGATTTCTCGGAATAATTGCAATATTAATATATTATAAATTTTTTATTTCTTTTAATATATTAATATTAGGAGTGTTTATAATCCAAGCTGGCATAGTATCTGCATTATTTTCTATTATGTGTGGAGTTTTTTTTGACAATTATTTACAATACAATTAATTTAGCATATATAGCTTAAATTTAAAACAATTTCCTGTAATAAAAAAACATATGCAAAATTGGACTAAGAGTTCCATAATAGTAAGTCAAAAGAAATTTTCTTTTTGCAATATTTCTTGAAAGGTTTCTATTATAGGAAGTTCAAACAATTTTCTTTTTGCAATATTTCTTGAAAGGTTTCTATTATAGGAAGTTCATAGAACTTTCCTATTATGGAACAAAATAATGGTGCATATTTAGTATATATGCACCATTTGTTTATTTATATTAATAATTTTCTGCTTTTATTTCAAAAAACGCTTTTGGATGTTCACATACAGGGCATACTTCAGGAGCTTTTTGTCCTACACAAATATGTCCACAATTTCTACATTTCCAGATTCTATCTCCATCTTTACTAAATACTAAATCACCTTCAACATTATCTAATAATTTTTTATATCTTTCTTCATGTTCTTTTTCAATTTTTCCAACAGCTTCAAATAAGTATGCAATTTTATCAAAGCCTTCTTCTTTAGCTTCTTTAGCCATTCTATCATACATATCTGTCCATTCGAAATTTTCTCCTTCAGCTGCTGCTTTTAAATTTTCTGTAGTTGTAGGGATTTCTCCACCATTTAATAATTTAAACCACATTTTTGCATGTTCTTTTTCATTATCAGCTGTTTCTTGGAATATAGCTGCAATTTGTTCATATCCTTCTTTTTTAGCTTTGCTTGCAAAATAAGTATATTTATTTCTTGCTTGAGATTCTCCTGCAAAAGCTTCCATTAAATTTTTTTCTGTTTTTGTACCTTTTAATTCTGGCATATTTCTTTCCTCCTAATTATTTTTTCTACAGAAATCACATATTCCATCTAATGCAATTCCTTTATCAGAGATTTCTACTCCTGTTTGTTCAATAACTATTTGCTTAATTTTTTCATATTCAAATTTATAATCAAAATCAAATACCTTACCACATTTAGTACATATAGCATGATTATGTGGTTTAGTAATATAGTCATACCTATCTGGACCAACTAACATAGAAATTTTATTTATTATATTGTTTTCTACTAACAATCCCAAATTTCGATATACTGTACTTCTACTAACAGCTGGATCCTTAGCTTTAACAATCATATAAATTTCTTCTGCTGTTTTATGATCGCATGATTCTTTTACTACTTTAATTATTTCTTCTCTTTGTCTTGAATAATTCTTCATAAAAATCTCCCGCAAATTAGGATTAATTCCTAATTTTATATTAGTATTATATCACAAAATACTATTTTGGCAATAGATTATTTTATAAAATTTATTTATTTTATAAAATAAGTGGATCATATTTAAGCTGTAAAAAGTTAAGCTTTAGCGCATTGTCCACATCTTTACCATGTATACCTTAATTCTTATAATATAAAATACGCAAAAACACAGCAATGTTACTTGCTGTGTTTTCGCTGATTGGATGCTTGATTAAACCGCAACCGGCAGATCAATATACACCAACCATTTACGCTTCTTTCCGTTCGGAACAATCGTAAATATTGTCTCGTTTCGTATTGTCGGACCATTTGCCGCTTTAGCACGTTTGGCAGAATAAACATCTCCGTCTCTCCATAAGCCCAGTTCCAAATCATACTTCCTGGCATCGTGCAGTACACCGCACAAAATGATGAGCTGCTGCTCAATCATATCTCTGTCGGCTTTTTCTATCTGCCGATCTTTCCGTACCTTCTTCATAACTTCAACAATGTCCGGAAAGTTTTTAGAAATTAAATCATCCATCTGATCCTGAGTTAAGTTGTTAAGAATATTCTTGTGCATAAATGCTCCTCCTATTATTATGTTATTATTTGCATCGCCAATTGGCAATTTTCGAGACTTTAATATAGAACATCTCTACAAATATATTATAACATATTTCAAAAAATACTTCAACCTACTAGTTTTATTACATGGTTGGCAATACTGTTGTAGAACTTGCTCCTCTTCCAACTACTTGATTCATTAGAGAATTCCATGTATTTCTTCCAATTATTCCATCTGCAGTAAGTCCATTTTTATTTTGGAAAGATATAACTGAACTATTACTTCTTACTCCAAATACACCATCTAATCCACCTGTATCATATCCAAGTGTAGTAAGTGCATCTTGGGCTATACAAACATATACTCCTCTACTTCCTGTTCTTATTTGCGGATATCCAGATACAACTTGACGTTCATCAAAATGTACCCATCTAGGTGTTAAGTTTACTGGTTCGACATAATTCCATATGCCAGAATTAACTGCTAAATTTCTCATAGCATTTCTTCCCGTCGCATCTAAATTCTGCCCTACATCAAATGCTAAACCTGCATAATGTTGCGAAAGAACTCCATGCCCACCTTCCCAAGATCTTTTAAAAGCATACCCAACATAAATTGGCCTTCCATAAATATATCTAAAACTATTCCATGCTTCCATAGCTCTTCTATCAGTCCATAGAAGTCCAGAATTACTTGCTCCTCTAAATTCACTAACTGTTAAAGTTCTATTTGAATTATATGGCATACTTTGTGATTCACCACGATAATATGTTTCCATACGATTTGTATTATTATTATATACTAGAATTTTTGCCATAAAAACACTCCTTTCTTGTACTACTTATATACTATGAAATAGAGTATTTTTTGTGAAATTCTCGTATATTGAATTAAGCTATCATTAGAAACACTATAAAAGGCTTAAGAACACTTTCTTAAGCCTTTTTACATATATTCCAATAGTTTAATATTATTACGTTTTATTTAATCTTATAATTTAATCCTCTTTTTCACTACTTATTACTATTTCTTCATGAGTTTCTTCTTTAGCATTTATTTTAACACTATCAATAATATTTATAAATTTAATTTCATCCCTTGAAATTTCACTTCCAAATTTATTGTAACTATTAGATAATGCGTCTAACTTTTCAAGTCGTTTAAATGTATTTTTTACATCTCCATTTACCATATTGTAAATCTTAATAATGCCTTCATTATTAAATGTTTTTATACCATCTACTAATTCATTACTTCCCGTTGACAATTTATCTGTTCCTAATACTAAAGTATTTGTTCCATCTTTTAATGCATTTGAACCATCTGATAGTTTAGATACTCCATCATTTAATGTAACTATACCATTTGCCAAATCTCCAGCTCCTTTTGATATTGTAGTTGCTGCATCTAATAATTGTCCATTGGCTGTTAATAATTTATTTGTTGAAGGTGCCAATTCTTCTAATCCATTTTTTACTTGAGAAGATCCATCATTTAATTGTTTTGTTCCTTTTTTTAATTGCATACTTCCGCCATATACTTTATCTGCACCTTTTACTAAATTATCTATTCCTGTTACCAAATTATTTGCTCCTGTAGTTAATCCATCTGTTCCTGCTACTAATTCATCAGCACCTTTAATTAACTCATTTGTTCCATTTACTAATAATGTTGCTCCATTAGATAATTTTCCCATTCCACTTGAAACTGTTCCTTCTAAATTATTTAGAGCATTTATAATTGGGCTTACATCTACTGAAGACCTTTCTGTATTACCTAAGTTTTCTTCTAAAATTTCTATATTGCTGTTATTAGTTTGTACTAATCCAATTAATGTATTTTTTAACTCTCCATCTTCCATTGTAGATATTTGTACTTCTAAAGCTGCATTAGTATTTTTTAAACTATTTATAGTTGATTGATTATTTTGTAATGGTGAATTTACTGAACTACTATTTCCAATTGAATTTGTAAGTACTTTTATATTTCCTATGTCTTGACTTACTCCTGCTTGTAAATCATTTATTCCTTTTTCTAAATCATTAGCACCTTTTTGGCCATTTTCAAGTCCTGATTTAAGTTTTTTTGCTCCTGCAGATAAATTTGTTGTTCCTTGAGCAAGTTGTTCTGCTCCCATTTTTACACTATTTGCTCCATCACTTACATCTTTAGCTCCATTTGATAATGCTGTACTACCTTGATCTAATTCTTGAATTCCACTATTCATAGTATCATACTTAGAATTTAATAACTTTATACCATTAGATACTTGATTCATAGCTGAATTAAACTCTTTTGATTTAGCTACATATTGTGAAGTTCCATTTTTTAAAGTATTTGCACCATTATTTAATTCTGTACTTCCACTTTTTAAAGTGTTTATGCCGTTATTTAATTCATTTGTCCCATTATTTAAACTATTCGCTCCATCACTTAAAGTAATTATTCCATCATTTAATTTAATAGCTCCTTCTTCAATTTGAAAACTTGCAGACTTTAAATCTTCTACTTGATTATAAATTTCATCTAATTTATCTGAAATTTTATCAAAGCTACCTTCTTCTAATACTTTAGGTGTATAAAAACTCATAATATTTCCAATTTCAAAATTTGTACTTTCCATAGAAATTTCAATTTTACTTGGAATTTCTATATTTTCTTTCGAAATATTTAAACTTTCTTGCATTCCTGGAAGTGCAACACCTATAACTATAGTTTTACTTCCATCATTAATTACTTTTCCATTAGAAATTTCAACATTTCTATTATTATCATTATTAATAATAGCACCTGCTACTACAAAAAATGGTGTATATAAAGTTTCGTTATTCCCATTTATTATTACTTCATTTGCAGATTTATTCTCATATTCTAAAATAATTTTTACTTTTCCACTTTTACCTGCTAAACTCCCTGCTGAGATTTCTTCTCCATCCAACTCATATGTTACTTTACAATCAACAGGTAATTCTTTATTTTCTTCATTTTGAATAGTATCTGTTCCCTCTTCATTCTCTGTTATTTCACTAATTATTGTTTTATAAGCATTCCCTGAATTATCTAATTTGGAATAAACACTTTCTTCATTAGTAAAAGCAAAAATTGGCATTGTATAAGTTAATAAAGAACATAACATTATACCTGAAACACATTTTTTTATAACTTTACTCATAATTTCCTCCTCTTTTTTGTTGTTTAAAACTTTAATTTTTATCTATAACATCTAAAATTTTTTTAGAAAATTTATAATTATTCTTTTATACTATTTATTTTTCTCATTCCAATAGTAGTTTTACAAATTAACTTATCAAACAATAATAAAAATGCTGGTAATACTAAAACAACTACAACCATACTTATTATTGCTCCTCTAGACATTAACGTACATAATGACCCAATCATTTGTATTTTTGAAACTGCTCCAACTCCAAAAGTTGCTCCAAAGAAACATAATCCACTAGTTGCAATAGATGATATTGATGTTTCCAAACTTAAATCTATTGCTTTAATTTTATTCATTCCTTCTTTTCTGTTAGATATATATTTTGTTGTTATTAGAATAGCATAATCTATTGTAGCTCCAAGTTGAATAGTTCCAATTACAATTGATGCTATAAATGGTATAACTGTACCATTGAAATATGGAATCCCCATATTTATAAATATTGCAAATTCAATTACACACATTAAAATAACTGGTAGTGAAATTGATTTTAAAACAAAAATCATTATTATAAATATAACAAGTAATGAAACTGCATTAACACTAGTAAAATCATGATCACTTATTTCAACTAAGTCTTTCATTAAAGGACCTTCTCCAGCAAGAATTGCATTCTCATCATATTCTTTTATAATACTATTTACTTTATCTACTTGTGAATTTAACTCATCAGTAGCCATTTCATAATTTGAGTTTATAATAATTAATTGATATTTATCATTTTGCACTTTTTCTAGTATATCACTTGGTATCATCTCTTTTGGTATTCCTAAATCTGTGATTTTAGATAATCCTAAAGTCCATTCTATTCCATCTAATTCTTCAATTCTATCTAACATTTCATTAACATCTTTATCTGGGACATTTTTATCTAATAATAATATTTCTGTTGATACCATATTAAATTTTTCTTTTAATTCTTCATTTGCTGTTCTACTCTCAAGTGTTTCTGGCAAACTTTTATCTAAATTATAATAAGACTCTGTACGACAATATCCATAATATGCTATTGGCAATATTATAATAAAAGCTAAAATTGTAAGTTTGTAATGTTTTATTGAAAAATTTTTAATTCTTGAAAATTTAGGCATAATCTCTTTATGTTTTGTTTTTTCAATTAGTGAATTACATTCTAATATCATTGTTGGAAGAATAGTTATTACACAAATTACTCCAAAGAAAACACCTTTTGCCATAACTATTCCTATATCTTTTCCTAGTGTAAGATTCATACTACATAATGCTAAAAATCCAGCTATTGTAGTAAGCGAGCTTCCAACAACAGAAACTAAAGTTTTAGAAATTGCTTCTGTCATTGCTTCTTCTATATTGCTAGTTTTCTTTTTTTCCTGCATATAGCTATGATATAAGAAAATTGCAAAATCCATTGTTACTCCCAGTTGTAAAACTGCACTTATTGCTTTTGTTATATATGAAATTTCTCCTAAAAATATATTTGTTCCCATATTATACAAAATAGCAATTCCTATATTAATTAGTAATAAAAACGGTGCTACATAAGAATCTAATGCTATTTGTAATACGATTAAACATAATACCACTGCTATAATAATATATATAATAATTTCTGAATTAGCTAAATTTTTAGTATCTAGAACTATTGAAGACATTCCTCCAATTTTGCATCTTGCATCTGTTATTTCTCTTAAATGTTCTATTGTTTCAAGTGTTACATCATCTGAAATTCCTTCTTTAAAAGTTGCAAGCATTATTGTTGAACCATCTTTGTAAAATTTATCTTGAATTTCATCTGGTAACATTTCAATTGGTATGCTATCTCCCACAACATCTGCTGTACTCATTACCATTGCAACATTATCTATTTTATTTATTTCTTTTTCTAATTTTAAAATTTCTTTTGTAGACATATTATCTAAAATAATAGTTGAAAACGCTCCCATATTAAATTCGTCTGATAATATATTTTCACCTTGAATAGTTTCTATATTTTCTGGTAAATATACTAAAATATCATAATTTATTCTTGTAGCGTTCATTCCAATAAATGATGGAATAAGTAATATTAAAGATAATATTAGAATAATTTTTCTGTATTTACATATAAATTTTCCAAATTTATTCATTTGAAACCTCCTTGCATATTTATGACCATTGGTCACTTTATTATTATAGTACGATACTGACCAACAGTCAATAGTTTTTAAAAAAATATTGACTACCAGTCATCTTTATGTAATAATTGTTTTATACTATGAATTTAAAGTCAAAAAAGTCACTTTTTAAATTATAAAACATTTCAAATAAATTTAAGTGGCTAATCTTTGTTCTAACCTTTATATGAAATAAATATTTAAGGAGATTTAAATTGTGAGAAAAAAAAATGATAAATTAAATGAAGAAAATAAAGAAACACGATTATTAAATACAGCATTTAAATTATTTACTGAAAAAGGAATTAAAGATACTTCTATCCAAGAAATAGTTGATAATGCTGATGTTGGTAAAGGAACTTTTTATTTATATTTCAAAGATAAATATGAAATAAGAGATGTTTTAATTGCTAAAAAATCTCACAAACTATTCAATGATGCTCTATCAGCTTTAAGGGAAGACAATATTTCTGCTTTATCAGAACAAGTAATTTTTATAGTTAATTATGTTATTGATGAATTAAAAAATAATCAATTACTATTAAAATTTATATCAAAAAATCTTTCTTGGGGAATTTATAATAAAACAGTAAATAAAATATATGAAAATTCTGAAAATGAAGAAAATGGAATTTACCAATTGTTTTTAAAAGGAATTGAAGAAAATAATATAAAATTAAAAAATCCTGATGTTACTCTATTTATGATTATAGAACTTGTAAGTTCAACATGCTTCAATTCTATATTATATAATGAACCTCTTCCAATTGATGAATATAAACCTTATTTATTTGAAATTATAGAAAAATTAATTAATAGTTAAAAAACGGGCGTAGCATTTGCTACGCTCCGTTTTTGTCTTATTCAGTTACCAGCTTAGCATCCGGCAAATCAATGTCAATTGGCAAATCGACAAATACTGTCCAGTTCTTCTTCCGTCCACCCGCAACAATAGTGAAAATGGTTTCATCACGTATAGTTCTTTGTTCATGAAATACCTGTTCACGCTCAGAAGATAAAGGATTCCCTCCACGCCAGCGATTCAGAACAAGTGTATAGGAACTCGACTCATTGAGAGTACCTGCCATACTAAGAAGCTGCTGCTCAATCATTTTCTTATCCAACTGATCGATTTCATGTGATTCTTTTACCTGATCAATCATTGCTTTGATCTGTGGATGATTTGTACTAAGAGTTTTTAATGTGCCATACAAATCTACATGTTTCCGTTTATCTGGTCTACATGTTATTATTGTCATAAAGTTTACCTCCTGATATTGTGACATCGTTTACAGTTTCAAATAAATCTTTTATCATGGATTATTCCAATATCGCTATTATATCATGCTTTACATAATAAGTCAAATGAAATAATAATTTCCAAAATCCACAGATTATTCATAATCTGTGGATTTTTCTCTATTTATTTAATTCTTCTAAAAACATTTTATTAAGCATTTGTGGATTTCCTTTTCCCCTTGTTTCTTTCATTGCTTGACCTACTAAGAAACCTAATGCTCTATCTTTTCCTGCTTTATAATCTGCTATTGATTGAGGATTATTTTCTAATACTTTCATTACAACTTTTTTAATTGCACCTTCATCTGAAATTTGTACCCAACCTTTTTCTTCAATTATTTTACTTGGCATTTTTACTTCTTTAAATAATTCTTCTAATACTTTTTTTGCTATTGCAGAACTAATTGTTCCTTTATCTATTAAAGTTACAAGTTCTCCTAGTTCATCTCCTCCAAATTTTAAATCTTCTGGTTCTTCTTCTCTTTCATTTAAGATTCTTACAACATCTGACATAATCAAATTTCCAACTGTTTTTGGATTATTACAAACTTTTATTGCATCTTCAAAAAGATTAGAATAATATTTTGATGATGTTACGAAATTAGCAGCTTTTTCTGTTAATTCATATTTTTCAATATATCTTTTTCTTCTACTTTCTGGTAGTTCTGGTAATTCTCTTCTAATATTTTCAATATATTCATCTGATAGTTTAATAGAAACCAAATCTGGTTCTGGAAAATACCTGTAGTCTTGAGCATCTGCTTTATCTCTCATTGGAAATGTTCTTCCAGATACATCATCCCATCTTAATGTTTCTTGTGTAATTGTATTTCCAGCTTCAATTTCTTCTATTTGTCTTCCTGCTTCATATTCAATAGCCCTTACTATACTTCTAAAAGAGTTCATGTTTTTCATTTCTGTTCTAGTACCAAATTTCTCACTACCTTTTTTTCTAACAGATACATTAACATCTGCTCTTAAAGACCCTTCTTGCATTTTGCAGTCTGAAACTTCTATATATTCAAAAATTGATTTTAATTTTCTCATATAGGCTTCTACTTCCTTACTACTCCTCATATCTGGTCTAGATACAACTTCTATTAATGGAACTCCTGCTCTGTTTAAATCTACAAAACTTCCTCTTCCATATTCATCATGATTTAATTTTCCAGCATCTTCTTCTATATGAATTCTTTCAATTCTAATTTGCTTTTCTCCATCTTCTGTTTCGATATTTACATATCCATCATAACATAGAGGTTTATCAAATTGAGAAATTTGATATGCTTTTGGTAAATCTGGATAGAAATAATTTTTTCTATCATTTTTACTATTTCTCTCTATACTACAATTTGTAGCTAGTCCTGCTTTAACTGCATATTCAACAACTTTTTCATTTAATACTGGTAATGTACCTGGCATTGCCATACAAATTGGACAACAATGTGTATTTGGTTCTCCACCAAATTCTGTTGAACATGAACAGAATATTTTTGTTTTAGTAGAAAGTTCACAATGAACTTCTAATCCTATTACTATTTCATAATCTTCTCTTGACATTATTTAATACCTCCTTTAAAGCTTGGTTTATTTTCTCTAAAGTTTGTATTTTGTTCATAAGTATATGCTGCTCTAAAAATTGTTTCTTCATTAAAAGGTTTTGCAATTAATTGGAATCCAATTGGCATTCCTTGACTATCTAATGAACATGGAATACTCATCCCTGGTAATCCTCCAATATTTACTGGAACAGTATAGATATCAGCTAAATACATTTCTAATGGATTATTTGATTTTTCTCCAATTTTAAATGCTGTTGTTGGTGATGTTGGTGTTAATAGTAAATCATATTTTCCAAATAATTCATCATATGCAGATCTAATAGCTGTTCTAACCTTTTGTGCTTTTTTATAATAAGCATCATAGTATCCAGATGAAAGAACATAAGTACCTAAAATAATTCTTCTTTTTACTTCAGAACCAAATCCTTCACTTCTTGAATTTTTATAAATGTCTTTCAAATTTTCAAATTTTTCTGTTCTATATCCATATCTTATTCCATCAAATCTACCTAAGTTTGAACTAGCTTCAGCGCAAGCAATTATATAATAAACTGCTGTTGCATATTTTCCAATATCTAATGAACAGTCTTCAATAATTGCTCCCATTTCTTCATATTTTTTAGCTACATCTAAAATAGCTTGTTTTACTTCATTATTAATACCTTCTCCAAGATATTCTTTTGGAAAACCAATTTTCATTCCTTTAACATCATTTACTAAAGATTTTGTATAATCTTTTTTCTCTATATCCATTGAGGTTGAATCCTTTTCATCATGACCAGCAATTAGATTTAAAAGCATAGCAGAATCTGTAACATCTTTTGTTATAGGTCCAATTTGATCAAGTGATGACGCAAATGCAACTAAACCAAATCTAGATACTAGTCCATAAGTAGGTTTTAATCCTACAACACCACAAAGTGAAGCTGGCTGACGAATACTTCCACCTGTATCACTTCCTAATGTCCAAGGAGCAATTTCAGCTGCTACTGCTGCTGCACTACCTCCAGAAGAACCTCCTGGTACTCTATCTAAATCCCATGGATTATGTGTTTTAAAAAATGCAGAGTATTCTGTTGAACCACCCATTGCAAATTCATCCATATTTAATTTTCCAAGATATACTAGATCTTGTTCATTTAATTTTTCTATAACTGTTGCATTATATGGCGCAATAAAATTTTCTAAAATTTTTGAAGCACATGTTGTTTTTGCTCCTGTTATACACATATTATCTTTTATTCCTATTGGAATACCTGCAAATTTCGAAACTGCCTTTCCTGCTTTTCTATCTTCATCAACCTTTTTGGCTTTTGCAATTGCCTCTTCTTCTAAAGTAGAAATATACGCTTTTACTTTAGGGTCTATCTCTTTTATTCTATCAAAGTAACTTTTTGTTATTTCTTCAGATGTTACTTCACCTTTTTCAAGCTTTTCTATAAGTTCATGTACTGTATATTCGTAAAGCTCCATTAAAATTCCTCCTATTCGTCGTACATAAATGTACTCCTCATTTGCAATTCTCCAAACTATGCCAACGGGAAGGACAATTATATGTACTTTTTTTATATCCTATATATATTTTTTTCAGAATTGATAAAATTAATTTATAACTTTTGGTATTCTAAACATACCTTCATCTTGACTTGGAGCATTTGAAAGTAAAAGCTCTCTATTTTCAAAATTTTTAACTTCGTCCTTTCTTAAAACATTGCATTTCTCATTTGCAACAACTGTTTCATTCATTCCTTCTGTATTAACATTATTAATTATATTTGCAAATTCTAGAATTTCTTGCATATCGCCAGTATATTTTTCAATCTCTTCATCTGACAAATTTAAAGATGCAAGTTTTGCAATATGAATTATTTCTTCTTTACTAATTGCCATAACATTCTCTCCCTTCACATAATGTATTATTATATAATGAATTTTATAAAAACACAAGAAAATTGCCACAAAAAAATCGCCATATTGGCGATTTCTTTATATTTTAATAAATTCCAATTCTTCCTAAAATTATTAATACAAATGCTGATAATAATTTTATAATTGCATACTTTTTAATAAAATTCTTATTTTCTTTTTCTCCAAATAAATCTTTCATACCAAAATATGTAAGAACTAATGATATTGCACTAAACATTGTAGATATTGGACTAGATATAATTGTAATACCACTTATTAAAGATTCAATAACATCAATAATTTCGATAATAATTACAGGAACTGCTGATATTGTTAGAGTTGAAATAATTGTTATTAAAGATTTTTTATTATTTTTATTCATTATTAGAATTATAATTGCTGGTACTAGAATATATAGTATTGGACTTAATATGTAAGAGATAAAATCCATTATATTATTTCCTATACTTGAATATTTTCCATATTTGATTAAACTTATAACACCTATAATTACTGATGCCAAAATCCAAACTATCATTAAAATTATTACTTTAGAAAAAACATTTTCTTCGTTTTCTGCAATTCTTCTAACTGACTCAAATGGATTTGAAAGTATTTCTTTTAAAAAACTTTTAGTTTCTTTTGCATCTTTTTTCAAGTTAACATTTTTTATTGAATCTTTAACTTGATTTACAGTTTCTTTTGTTTCATTTTTTAGTTGTTCTGTATCAACTGAAAATTTCTCCTGATTTTCTGACATAATAAACCTCCTAAAAACTTAATTAATATTAAAGTTCTTATTTATATAATATAATATTAATGTTTTTTATGTGAATATTTTAGTATATATCATCTCTGGTAAGTTGTTTTCCATAACAATCTATAAATTGTCCAAAAGTAATAACTATAAAATCATTTGCTACAAATGCTAACATTGTTATTAAACACATTAATCCTATTGGAACGTTTACAGCCAATAATAAAAGTGAAACAATTGTACCATACATCATCAAAAATCCAGAACCTAATTTTCCAGCATATAAACGATGTACTCCAAAAAAACCTAAAAACCAGCATAACATCATTGCTGTAAGTCTATTTTTACTACTTGTTTCTCTAACATCTTCTAATCTTTTCTTATTTTTTTTCTCCATTTGTAACTCCTTATTTTATTTATTGATATTTTCTAAAATATAATATTTTAAATTTATTAAATAATTAATATAATAAATCCATTTTACTATTTTATTTTTATATTAAATATATCTATTTGTCAATTAATGTTATAAAAATGATAAAAAGAAGTTATGTTTATGTTACAGTTCACAACTTAAATATTGATATAAAAAATTTAACAATGATTCCTATTGTGTGAAAAAAGGGACTTTTTACAGTCCCTTTTATATTTATAATATTTCATTTCCATAATAGCTATCAATTAGTATTTGTTTAATTTCTGATACTAATGGTACTCTAGGATTTACACCTGTACATTGATCTGAAAAAGCTTTATCAGCTAATTCATCAATTTTAGCTAAGAATTCTTGTTCATTAATTCCACAATCTCTAAGTGATCTTTCTTCACCTAATTTTTGATTTAATTCAAGAACTGCTTTAACTAATGAGTTTACTCCTTCTTCTGTAGTTGATGCAGGCAATCCTAATCTTTTTGATAAATTAGCATATCTTTCATCAGCAACGAAATGCTCATATTTAGGCCAAGATACCATTTTTGTTGGTGCACTTGCATTATATTTTATTACATAAGGTAATATTATGCTATTAGCTTTACCATGAGGAATATGGAATTCTCCTCCTAATTTATGTGCTATAGAATGATTTACACCTAAGAAAGCATTTGTAAATGCCATACCTGCAATAGTACTTGCATTATGCATTTTTTCTCTTGCTACTCTATCTGTGCCATCTTCATAAGCTCTTGGTAAATATTCAAAAACTAATTCTATTGCTTTTTCTGCTAAGCCATCTGTATAATCAGATGCCATAACAGAAACATACGCTTCTATAGCATGTGTTAAAACATCCATACCTGTATCTGCAGTTAATTTTTTTGGTAATGTCATAACCAAATCTGGATCAATAATTGCAACATCTGGTGTTAATTCATAATCAGCTAGCGGATATTTCATATTTTTTTCTTTATCTGATATAACTGCAAATGATGTTACTTCTGAGCCTGTTCCTGATGTAGTTGGTATAGCAACCATTTTACATTTTGTTCCAAGTTTAGGGAATTTATAAGTTCTTTTTCTTATATCCATGAATTTTAGTTTTAATCCTTCTACATCTGCATCTGGATATTCATAAAATAGCCACATTCCTTTTGCAGCATCCATTGCACTACCACCACCAAGAGCAATAATAACATCTGGTTTGAAATTTTCCATTGCAGCAACACCTTTTTTTATTGTTGTAAAAGATGGATCTGATTCAACTTCTGAAAATATTTCAGCATGAACATATGATTCTCTTTTTCTTAAATGATATAGTATTCTATCAACATATCCAAATTGAACCATTGAAGGATCTGTTACTATAAAAGCTCTTGTTATATCAGGCATTTTTTCTAAATATCCTATAGAACCAGCCTCAAAAAATATTTTTTCTGGAACTTTAAACCATTGCATATTAACCCTCCTTTTTGCAACTCTTTTTGCATTTATCAAATTAACTGAAGATACATTTGAAGTTGTTGAATTTCCTCCAAAAGTACCACAACCTAAAGTTAATGATGGGATATTTGTATTATAAATATCACCAATAGCACCATGAGTTGATGGAGAATTTACAATAATTCTTCCTGTTTTTACTGTATTTGCAAATTTATTTATTGAATCTCTATCTTCTGAATGAATAACAGCTGAATGCCCCATTCCACCAAATCTTATTAATCTGTCTGCAAGTTCTATTCCTTCATCAGCTGATTTTACTGTATAATAAGCTAAAACTGGACTTAACTTTTCTTCTGAAAATGGATGGTCAAATCCAACACCATTTTCTCTTACTATTAAAACTTTTGTATTTTCTGGCACTTCAAATCCAGCCCATTGAGCAATAATTTTAGGACTTTGTCCAGCTATTGCACCATTTAATTTATTTGAATTATTTGAATCAAACATTGTAGCTTGTAGTTTTGCCTTTTCTTCATCATTTACAAAATAGCAGTTAAGTTTTCTCATTTCTTCTTCAAAGTTTCCTGCAATTTCTTCATCTACAATAACTGCTTGTTCTGAAGCACAAATCATACCATTGTCAAAAGATTTTGACATAATTAAGTCTGTAACAGCCCTTTTCAACTTTGCTGATTTATTTATATAACAAGGTACATTACCAGGCCCAACTCCTAGTGCTGGTTTCCCACTAGAATATGCTGCTTTAACCATTCCTGATCCACCAGTTGCTAATATTAAATCTACACCTGGGTGATTCATTAATAAACTTGTAGCCAAAACTGATGGCTTGTCTATCCATAATATACAATCTTCTGGAGCTCCTTCTGAAACAGCTGCCTTTCTAACTACTTCTGCAGCTTCTCTACTACAATTTTGAGCAGATGGATGAAAACCAAATATTATAACATTTCTTGTTTTTGCTGATATCATGGACTTAAACATAACAGTTGATGTTGGATTTGTAACAGGAGTAACCCCTGCAATAACTCCAATTGGTTCTGCAATCAATTGATATCCTTCTTCTGAATTTTCATCAATAACTCCAACTGTCTTATCTTTTTTAATATTATGATAAACATATTCTGTAGCAAACATATTTTTAGTTATTTTGTCTTCATATATTCCTCTTCCTGTTTCTTCAATAGCCAATTTTGCAAGTCTCATATGATTATCAAGTCCAGCCATAGACATTTTCTTTACAATTCTATCAACTTGTTCTTGATCTAATTTTTTGTATTCCTCTGAAGCAACTCTTGCTCTTTCAACTAAAGAATTTACCATTTGCTCAACTTCTTGTCTTTCCTCTTCAGTCATTTCTGCCATAACATACCCTCCTTTAAATTTTACTATATTTTTATTTTATAAAAATTTATATTTCAATTTTTAAAATTACTCTAAATAAGTATATATATAATTTAAATCAAATTCAAGATATTTATACCAAAAGATTTTCCTTTTATCTGACAAAATATTACAATTCACCTTCTAGAACAAAAGTGGACGATATATAATTTTACAGAATAATAATCTGCTGAATTGTCCACGTATTTGTTCGAAGCGCCAATTTTGTACAACAAAATTGTGTGCAAAAATTGCGAAGCTTTTATTTTGTAGGAAGTGCAGAGCGCTTTCCTCTAAATAAAAAACAGATTTATATAATAAAATTACTTTTATTATATAAATCTGCTTAAAAATTATCTTCCATCTGCTTCTTCAATTTTTGCTTTAATGTCTTTTAATTCACTATTCAATTTTGTACTCTTCGTATTTAATATTGATTCTTTATCCCTTGATAAACTTTTTCTCTTAAATATTTCTTTGCATTTTTTTATTTCAGAACTGTCAACTCCATCTAAATATAGTTTTTCTTCAATACCAACAATTCCACAATATTCAATTGGGGAAAGATCTAAAGTTCTTTCTGGATATTCATCTAATGTATAAATTCTATTATCTCTTCCTTTAATAAAAATAGGTTCATTTTTATTATATTTTTTTATTTTGCAATTCCATTTTTCTAATTTATCTATAGTTGATTTTGAAATACCTGTTTTTATTCCACCCAAATTAGAATTTCCATTTTCTAATAATTCTAAAAATTCTTCTAATTCTTCTTGAGAGTCAAATGATACATTCATTATAGCATTTTGATCTGTTGCATCTCCAATATATTTTTTATAACTTTCTTTATCTTTTACAAATTGTTTTACTCTTAAGTAAAACTTTTTATCTTCTTCATCTTCAAATTCTTCTTCTATGTCGATTTCTCTTCCGTTTTCATCAATTTTTGGAGTTATATCAGGAAATAGTCGTTCTTGAACAATACTAACTAAACAATCAAGATTTGGTAAACACTCTGTTGCCAACCTTTTCAAATGTTCATTGCTAGTATTATCTATAATATGAAAAAGAGAATTATAAAATCTTATATCATTCCACTCTAAAAATTCTTCTACTATACTTTCTATATTATTTTCTGAGATATAATTTAAAAATACTTTTAAATCACTATTAGTATCATCTTTTGCCAAAATTGTTTTACATGCTTCCTCTAAAAATATATCTCTTGGTCTATTCATTCTTGCTACATAAATATTTTCATAGTTTTCTGTTCTAGTTTGCAATATTTGCTCTATTGCTGGTTCTACTTCATAACTAAAAACAGGAACTTCTATATCTTTTCCATCATATTGAATTGTATAAATTTCGCATCCATTAGTTACTTTATCTAATAATTCAGGCATTGATTTTCTATTTATTTTACCAGAATAGAATCCATTTTCAACACCTAAATATAAAGAATCTCTTACTAAAAAGTCTGCTCTATCAAAATCTATATTTCCTTCTTTTAAAGTATGTAAGCCATAATTTGCTTGTTTTACAATATCTAAAGCCTCCAATAACTTGGGATTAATATTATTAAATGCCTGAACAACTTCTTCATTCTCATGCAAAATTATGTTTCCTAAAACTTCATGTGCTCCTTTATGTTCTCCAATTAATCCTTCTAATGCATGTGAGCAAAAATTATGTCCTATATCATGAGATGCCATATCCATCATATTAGCTAAAACTTCTAGTTTTGAAGCTTTAGTAGAATTTCGTTCTCTCCATTCTGGCTTTTTATATTGTAGCATATAAAAGTCTAACATCTTTTGATATGCACCTTTACAATGGTGTAATCTTGTATGAGATGCATTTGGATTATACAAGAAAATATTAACTAATTGTCCAATTTTTCCTAGCCTCTTCATTGCTTTAGTTTCAAAAAAATTCTTAATTTCTGGTGTATAATATACATATGGTTCTTTATAATCTAAAATTTTACTAATATCTATTTCTTTTTCTAATTTGATATTTTCTTTATCTAATAGCCAAGAAAAAAATTCGTTATATTCATTTTTTTTAAATTGAATTACTTTTTCTTTATTATTCATTTATTTCTCCTAATATAATTATATATATTTTTTGTATACAATTTTTCCTGTAGGGTTTCTATAATAGGAATTGCAAAGCAATTTCATATTATAAAACTAAAAATCACTTTTACAATACTAAAACCTTAAATAAATTTTAGTATCTCTTAGATATTATAGCATAATTCATATAATATTGCAAAATCTTTCGAATCTATATTAAACATATAACTAAAGAACAAAAGTGGACGATATGATAATTACAAAATACCAAAATTTACTAAATCGTCCACGTATTTGTTCGAAGTGCCGATTTTGTTTTACAAAATCGTGTGCAAAAATTGACAAAACTGTTATTTAGTAGGAGTGCAAAGCACATTCTACTAAATAAAAAAATGAAAGTAAACTATTTTAAAGTTCACTTTCATTTTATATTTGATACTAGTTTAATTATTAATATAAATAATTTTGTGGATTTACTGGACTACCATTAATTCTAATTTCTAAATGTAAATGTGGTCCAGTTGAGTTTCCTGTTGATCCTACAGCAGCTATTGTAGAACCTGCGTCAACAGATTGACCTACTGACACATATAAAGCACTACAATGTGCATAATAAGATTGAACTCCATTTCCATGATCAATAATAACTAAATTACCATATGATCCTTTATATGCTGAATATATTACTGTTCCAGCAGATATTGGTCTAATTCCTGTACCTGCAGATGCTGATATATCAAGTCCAGTATGAATTGTTGACCTTGAAGCACTTCTAGAACCAAATCTAGATGAAATTGAACCATTTACAGGTATTGATAATTGCATACCATTTAAATTCCCCGAAGGAGCTGATGTAGCTGTTGTTGCATAACTTCTAGTTCTTGAAGAACTATATGCTCTCTTGGCAGCTTCTTTTGCTGCTCTCTCTTCTTCTGCCTTTTTTGTTTCATATTCAGTAACTTTTGCTACTTTTAATTCATTTAATGCAGTTGTTGCAGTTTCTTTTGAGTATGCATTAGTCTCAGTTGTATATATTTCAACTATTCCTAATTTTAAATCAATTTCTGTGTTTAAATCTGCTTTTATTTCATTTATTATACTATCAGCCTCTTCTTGAGTACTAACAACAGCTTTTTGTTCTCCATCAGATGTAACTGCATATGCTCTGTAAGTTGTTGTTGTCATATTTTGTACTGCTAGCATAACATTCTTTTCTTCTGTTTCTTTTTCCCTATTTATAAGTTTAAATTCATACTCTGGCAATTCACTTATTTCTCTAAATGCTATATTTCCAGTAGTATCATTTATATATTTTTCTATTTTAGCTTCTATTAAATTTCTATTTTCTATAAATCCAATTGTATCTCCTGCCAATGTGACTTTATAAGCAGGTTTATATTTTACACATGCTATAGTTAATACTAAAGCTGAACCAATTGCGATTATTTTTAGGGTTTTGATAGATTCTTTCGTATAATATTTAACCCAATTTTTTAAAATAAAATTCACTCTCCTTTATGCTTTTTTAAAATTCGTCACTAAGCAATATTTTATCATAAATCAATCCCTGTTTCAAGGAAAACTTTTTGGAATAAAACAATTTTATCTACCTTTAAATAAGATTTTCTTTTTTATGTTAGCACAATTTTATTGTTTACTTTCAAAATCTCTTTTTTACTCTTATTTACTCCTTTTTTCTAACATGTTGATTATATCATTTTTTCTTGTAAGTGGTTTTTATGAACACATATTTAATTAGTTTTTTACTTTTTCTGAGTACATTATCCCAAAAATTTTATTAATAACGAATTTTCTAATAACAAATTAAACTATTTTTTATTAGGTATACTAATATAATATGAATTATATTAGCATATTATTAATATATCCATTTTTTCATTATTTTATCAAAAAATACAAATTTCAACATTAGCTATATTACTCACTTACCACAGCAAAAAGAGCATAAACATAAGTTAAAAGAACCAATCTTGTTAAACTAACACGATTGGTTCTTAAAATCATTATAAAGTTTATTTTAATTTCATTGATAACAATTTACTTATTCCTTTTTCTTCCATTGTAATTCCATAAACTGTATCTGCTGCCTCCATTGTACCTTTTCTATGTGTTATAACTAAAAATTGTGATGCCTTAGAAAATTTCCTTAAATATTCTGCAAATCTATATACATTAACATCATCTAAAGCTGCTTCAATTTCATCTAAAACACAGAATGGAGCTGGATTTATTTTTAAAATAGCAAATAATAATGCAATAGCTGTAAATGCTCTTTCTCCTCCAGATAGCAACATCATATTCTGTAATTTTTTTCCAGGTGGTTGAACTGTTATATCAATTCCACATTCTAAAATATTATCTGTATCTGTAAGAATTAATTCAGCTTTTCCTCCACCAAATAATTCTTTAAATACATCACTAAAGTTTTTATTTATTATTTTAAATTGCTCTGCAAATTGAACTTTCATAGTTTCTGTCATTTCAGATATAACTTTTTTTAGTTTATTACTTGAAGCTTCTAAATCAAGTCTCTGTTCACACATAAAATCATATCTTTCTTTTGTTTCTTTATATTCATTTATTGAATCAACATTTATACTTCCTAAATCTCTAATTTCACTTCTAATACTATTAACTTGTTTTTGAACTGCTGTAGGATTTTCTACTTTATTAGTTTCACCTACTGTATTTGGTGTTAATTCATATTCTTCCCACATTTTATCAATAACTTGATTTAGTTCAAGTTCAATTTTTGATTTCTTTAAATCTAATTTTGATATATGATTCTTAATATCTTCTAATTTAGTATTTTGTTCTTCAATATTCTTTTCTATATCATTTAATTTTTCAGATTTCGAAATTCTCTCTTGTTTTAATTTTTCAACTTTATCTGTACTACCTAAGATTTCTTGTTCTAAATCAGTTATTTTTACTTTCAATTCTTCAATTTTGTTTTCTATATCTATATTATCTGCTAATATCTGTTCTCTTAAATTTTTCTTATTACTTATACTTGTATTGTTATTTTCAATGTCTAAATTTATTCTATCCATCATCTCATTGATTGATATTTCACTTTCATCAAAAGATGATACAGAAATTTTTAAATTTGTAATATCAAAATTTAAATCATCAATATATTTTTGATTATCTTTATTTAAATTTATAAATTCATCAATTATTTCATTTAATTTACTATTTTGTTCTTCTATTTCTATAATGTTCTTATCTAATTCATCTTGTTTATTTAAGTTCTCTTCTTTTTCTTGTTTAACATTTTCTAAATCTTCTCTTGCTTTAGCAAGTTTTGCTTCTAACTTTATAATTTCTAAATCTATAGTATCTATTTTTTGTTTTTTGGTAGCATAAACAATTTCTAATTCTTGATAGTCTTTTTGAGTTTGTTCAAATTTTTCTAAAATTTCTGATATACTATCTTCATATTGTTCTTTTTCGTTTTGGACTTTACTAATTTTATTTTTTATTTCAACAAGTTCTTTCTTAAGTTCTTTAATTTCTTTTCCTCTTCCTAAAATACTAACTGTTTTACTTGCTACTGAACCACCACTTATTGCACCTGAAGGATTTATTACATCACCTTTTAATGTTACAATTTTGAATTTATAAGAATTCTGCTTTGCAAGTTTTACAGCATTATCAATATCGTCTACAATTACAGTTCTACCTAATAAGTTTAAAATTATTCCTTCATATTTTTTATCTGCTTTAACTAGGTCTGAAGCAATTCCTATTACACCATTTATTCCTTTAGTATTTACATTATTTATTTTTTGTCCTTTAACAGAACTTATTGGTAAAAATGATGCTCTTCCGAATTTTATTATCTCTTAAATAATTTACTAATTTCTTAGCTTCTTCTTCTGAATTTGTAACTATATTTTGAATAGCTCCTCCTAAAGTCATTTCAATTGCAGTCTCATATTGTTTATCAACAGAAATAAGATTTGCTAAAACACCATGTACTCCGTTAGATAAATTACTATTTTTTTCAACAGCTTCCATTAAGTGTTTTACACTTTTTATATATCCTTCTTTTTCTTTTTCTGTTTCTACTAAAAATTTATATCTAGATTCTTTAATTCTATATTCTGATTGATATGCATTTATTTTTGTTTCATAATCTCTTAATTTTTCTGAGCTCTGATTTTTTTCGCTTTTCATATTTTCTAATAATTTTGAAAATTCGTTTCTCTTTTTTTCTACTTCATAAAAGTTTTTATCTAATTCTTCTTTGCTAGTTCTAGATGCATCAAGTTCGGATATATTTTCTTGTATTTCACTTTTTAATAGATTTTCTCTTTTATTTAGATTATCAAAATTAGCTTTTTCTGTATTTATATTTGAGATTATTTGATATTTATTATCAGTATTTTCTTGTACAATCTTCTTTTTTTCTTCGATTTCTAGTTCTTTATTAGATAGAGTTTCAGAATATTTTGCTAATTCTTCTTCTTTTTCTTTTAGTTCTGTTTCAAATTTTTCTTTATTATTGAAAAGATTATCTCTTTTTTGTATCTTTTGATTTTTTTCCTCTTCTAGTTCTTTATTACGATTTTCTAAATCTTCAATTTCACCAGCATATCTTTCATAATTTTCCTTATTATTAGAAATCTTTTCACTAAAAATTGCAATTTCACTATTATATTGCTCTTTACGTCTGTTTCCTTCAAAACCTAAATTTTGAGTTTTTTCTATTTCTTCAATTAATGATTCAACCAAAGTTCTCAAATTTTCTTTTTCAAGTTGAATAGCATTTAAATCTTCTTCCTCTTTAACTTTTTGTGTTTCAAAAATATCAATATTTTCAAGAATTTCTTGTGTCTGTTTTTTATAATTTTCTATATTATACAAAAACAATCCTACTTCTATTGTTTTCAAGTTTTCTCTTAAATCTAAAAACTTCTTGGCCTTTTCTGACTGGATTTTTAAAGGTCCTATATTGTTTTCAATTTCTGAAATAATATCATTTATTCTTAATAAATTAAGTTTTACTTGTTCTAATTTTCTTTCAGACTCAACTTTTCTAGTTCTATATTTTACTATTCCAGCAGCTTCTTCAAATATACGTCTTCTATCTTCAGATTTATTACTTAGTATTTCATCAATCTTTCCTTGTCCAATTATAGAATAACCATCTTTTCCTATACCAGTATCCATAAATAGTTCTAAAACATCTTTCAATCTACAAGGAGTTTTATTAATAAAGTATCCGCTTTCTCCACTTCTATAGATTCTTCTTGTAACTATTACTTCATTATATTCAATAGGTAATTTTGAATCAGAATTATCTATTACAATAGATGCTTCTGCATATCCTAAAGATTTTCTATTCTGAGTTCCAGCAAAAATTATATCTTCAGATTTTGCACCTCTTAAAGATTTCATACTTTGCTCTCCTAGTACCCATCTAATACAATCTGATATATTACTTTTTCCTGATCCATTTGGTCCAATTACTGTTGTAATTCCTGGCATAAATTCTAAAACTGTTTTATCAGCAAAAGATTTAAAGCCATGCATTTCTAGTCTTTTTAAAAACATATTTTATTTCCTCTTTTACAAAAAATCATTTATATAATATTATACATTCACATTTTTTTCAAGCACTTTTTAGTATTAGTATATACTATAATTGCTAATAATAAATTTCTGTTTTATTATTACTATTTATAAATTGTAACAATAATTATAAATTACTTGACCAAAAAAATATTAAGATATAAAATAAATTAGTATATAATACTTTATAATATATTTAAAAATTTAAACTAAAATATTTTTTCAAAAATAATAAATAAGGAGTTTTAATGAAAGAACAATTTGATTTTTATAATAGTACTTCTCTAAAATCTTATAACTTAGACGAAACTATACGTTATCAATTAAAAATGTTGGATGGATTAGATAACATTACTCGAAAACATTCTGATAATGTTGCTAATATTTCATGTAGACTGTGCGAAATACTTCGTTTATCAGAAGGATTTACTATCTATACAACAACCTGTGCATATCTTCACGATATTGGTAAAATTTTCATTCCACCTTCAGTACTTCAGAAACCTTCAAAATTGACTGATGAAGAATATGAAATAATGAAAACACATACTACTATTGGATATGAAATTTGTATGAAAGATTTAAAATTACGACCATATGCCGCAGGTGCTTTATATCATCATGAAGCATTAGATGGAACTGGTTATCCTAATGGAATATTAGGAAATAAAATACCATACGAAGCTCAAATTATAAGAGTTGCTGATGAATTTGAAGCCATTACTGCCAAACGTCAATATAAAACTCACATTGGTATTATTGATGCTCTAAATATATTAATTGACCATGCTCATCCTACTAATCCAAAATCTATATCAGATACTGCTAGAATATTTAAAACTGGTGGAGTTGGAAAAATAGATAAAAAAATTCTAAAAGCATTATTTAAAGTAGTAATTTATGATACTGAATATGAAATATATGCTAGAGAAGACTATGTAAAATTCTTAAAGAAAGAAATTTCAAGACTTAGTGGTACAAAAAAATATTATGATAGAATGATGGCTGCTAGTACCCCTGAGAAAAAACAATATTATATAGAAGAAGCCAAATATTATTTAAAACCACAAGAACAACTTGATAAAGTTCCTCAAATGATTCAAGAATTAGAAACAGCATACACAGAAAGGAAAAAACATATTCAAAAATTACATGATGAAATTCGTCAAATAAAAAAATTAACTGTATAATATTATTTAAAAACTTTATATTGTGTAACAGCTAAATTATTTACTATAGAACAAACAATAATTTACTTTTCTGTTAACACAAAAAAACGTGTAACTTTTAGTTACACGTTTTTATATTATATAAAGTCTTTGGCAGATTTAATCACAGTTTTAATATCAAAATCATATTATGAAAATCTCTTTGTTGTAAAATTTTAATATTGTCTTCCCCATATAACCATTTTTGTAGCTTTCTTTCCACAAACTGGGCATATATCTGCTAATTGTTCTTGCTCAAATGGCATACATCTTGAGTGAGCTCCTGTAACTTCTTTTACTTTATCTTCACAAGCTACATCACCACACCACATTGTTTTTATGAATCCTTGATTTTTTTCTAAACTTTCTAACATTTCATCTAAAGTATATGCAATTGTTGTTTTTTCTTCCATTCTTTTTAAACATTCATTAAACATGCTATTTTGAATTTCTTCTAATAGAGTACCTAATCTTTCATTTAAATTTGAAAGTTCTACAATCTCTTTTTCTCCATTATCACGTCTTACTAAAACTGCTTGATTATTTTCTAAATCTCTTGGACCAATTTCAATTCTAACTGGTACTCCTCTCATTTCCCAGTCATTATATTTAAATCCTGTAGAATAATTATCTCTATCATCTAATTTCATTCTATAGTTTTTATTTAAATTATTATAAATACTTGTTACTTTTTCTAAAACACCTTCTTTATGTTGTGCAATTGGAACTATAACTGCTTGAATTGGAGCTACTTTTGGTGGTAATTTTAATCCTCTGTTATCTCCATGTGCCATAATTAATGCTCCAATTAATCTTGTACTAATTCCCCAAGAAGTTTGATAAGCATATTCTTCTTTTCCTTCTCTATTTTGAAATTTTATTTCAAAAGGTTTGGTAAAGTTTTGACCAAAATAATGAGAAGTTCCAGCTTGTAATGCTCTTCCATCATAAGTCATTGTTTCTACTGTATATGTACTATCTGCTCCTGCAAATTGTTCTTTTGGAGTTTTTCTTCCCTTTAATACTGGAATTGCTAATAATTTTTCTATAACATCTGAATATATATTAAGCATCATTTTTGTTCTTTCTTCTGCCTCTTTAGCAGTTTCATGAACAGTATGGCCTTCTTGCCATAAAAACTCTCTTGAACGTAAAAATGGTCTTGTTTCTTTTTCCCATCTTAATACATTACACCATTGATTTCCTAATATTGGTAAATCTCTCCAAGATTTTACCCATTTTGAATACATTGTTGATATTATAGTTTCTGAAGTTGGTCTTATACAAAGGCGTTCTTGAAGTTTATCTTCTCCTCCCATAGTAACCCAAGCTACTTCTGGTGCAAAACCCTCAACATGATCCTTTTCTTTTTGCAACATGCTTTCAGGTATAAGAATTGGCATATAAAAATTAGTTACACCTACTTCTTTGAATTTTTGATCTGTATATTTTTGTATATTTTCCCAAATTGCATAACCATAAGGTCTTATAGCTATACACCCTTTTGTATCTGTATAATCTGCAAGTTCAGCTTTTCTTACAACATCTGTATACCATTGTACACAATCATCATCTATATTTGTTATTTCTTTTACAAATTCTTCTTTTCCCATAATTTAACCTCCAATTTATATATAATATTTTTGTATTATATATATGATATTTTATTCTTAATTATTTTCCTTATTTTCAATATCTTCGTCTTCCCTTTCGGGCATTGGAGCCTCCATTACTTCATCTATAACAATTTGTTCATTTTCATCTAATTTATATCTAGGTAATTCTGGTAATTCTTCTAAACTAGATATTCCAAACATTTTCATAAAATTATTTGTAACTTTATATATATTTGGCCTACCTGGAGCATCAAGTTTTCCAGCTTCTTCTATTAAGTCATACTCTAGTAATTTATATACTGTACCATCAGAATTAACACCACGAATTGCTTCTATTTCTGCTCTGGTAATATTAGGATTATATGCAATAATAGCTAAAGTTTCTAAAGCAGCATTAGAAATATTAGGTTTTGATCTATTATCAAATAATGGATAAATATATTCATAATATTCTTTTCGTGTACACAATTGATATGAATCGTTTACTTTAATAATCTCAATACCACTATTTCTAGAATCATATTCAGATTTAAGATTTAGAATTATTCTATCTATATCATCTGCACCTAGTTCTAAAACATTCATAAGTTCTTTTATATTTACTTCTCTTCCAGCTGCAAAAAGCATAGATTCAATTATTGCTTGTTCTTTGCTAAGTTTCATATTTTACTCCTATAAATTTAATTGCATATAAAGTTTTGTACAATTTCTTTAAAACACTATTTTTATATTCTTATATTATTACATGAAATTACATTATTGTCAACAACAAATTCCTTGTAAACGCTGATATTTCATATATTTAAGGCTACTCTTTAAAGCTTAAATATTAACATCCAACATTTTATAATCATTGTGAATTATTATTTAATTTGTTATTTTCATTTTTTAAATAATATGATATAAATTTATAGAACAATTATCTTAATTTTAGGAGTAAAAAAATGGACAAACCAAAAAACTTTTTTAAAGACCACTGTTTTGCACTTATATATATGTTAATTATTATCTCGTTCACAATTTTTGTAATTCTTGATGCATTAGTTCTGGAAAAAAATATTATTGAAGTTAATGGAAATATATTTAATCAAGAAGAATATGATAATACTGAAAAAATAATTCAAGATAATAAATATGAAGACAAAAATATATCTATTAATATAAAACATGATAGAAAGTACGATTCAGAATTATATGTAGTAGATATTAAATTGAGTAATATAAAATATTTAAAATCAGCTTTTGCTTCAAATAAATTTGGTAGAAATGTAGAAGAACCTACATCTCAAATAGCAAAAAATTCTAATGCCATTTTTGCTGTAAATGGTGACTTTTATGGATTTAGAGACTATGGTTTTGTTTTAAGAAATAGCATTACATATAGAAATACAGCAAGACCTACTGGTAGAGATGATGGATTAATAATATATGATGATGGTAGTTTCAAAATGATCGAAGAAAGAAAAACCACTTTGGAACAAGAAATCATTGAAGCACAAAAAGAAAATAAAAATATTTATCAAGTATATACATTTGGTCCAAAACTAATTGAAAATAGTAAAATAACTAAAAATGAAGATGATCAAAATGAAGATGGAACAAAAGATGAAACAAGAAATCCTAGAACAGCAATTGGATTAATAGAACCATTACATTATATTATTCTTTGTGCAGATGGAAGAAGTGATGAAAGTGCAGGTATAACAATGTCTGAGCTAGCAGAGTATATGTTAAGCTTAGGTTGTAAAAATGCCTATAATCTAGATGGTGGAAGTTCTTCAACTATGTACTTTAATGGACAAGTAATAAATAAACCATCACCTGGATATGAGAGAGGAGTGAGTGATATTGTCTACATCGGATATTAAAGAGAAATCAATAAAAAAAACAATATTAATATATATATTAATATCAATTATATGCTTCATATTTAGTTTTATCTATTTAAAATTAAGTTTTGGAGTAAATTCTAATTACATGAAATACTTAGCTTTTATTCCTCTTATTTTAGGAACAATTCCTTATTTTATTATAAGTAAATTACATTTAAATTATAATAAAGTATTCTATAATTTATACAATGCTGGAGTCTGTACTTTTACTATCGGAAGTGCAGTTCAAGGAATATTGGAAATTTGTGGTGCTCATTCTTTTTATACAAAATTATATTTAATTGCAGGAATATTATTAATTATTATATCAATTTTTAGTTTAGTTATAAAAAGTAATAGGAAATAATAAAATAGCCATTATTTCGGCTCCACTTATTATAAACTATGCATAATTTATCTGTACAAAGTAAAATTGTCTGCAAAAGCTGGCGTAAGCCTTTATTTAGTAGGAAAGTCCAGATGAATTTCTACTAAATAAAACCAACCCCAAAATGCTAATCTACTAACATTTTGGGGCATTCTTTTATATATGTTTTCTATTTTTAAATATAAATAATTTTTGTATTATATAATTATTTATAAAAATAATTAACTCAACTAATAATTTTGAAAGTTTTAAATTAAAAGAAAATTTTACTGCTAATATATCTAGTAATATATAATTTACAATTAATACAAATATTACTAACAAATAATATTTTATAAACGAAATAAGAATATTAGATTTATCTCTAAATACTATGTTTCTATTGAATAAAAAATTAAATAAGGAACTTACAGTTCTTGCAAATACTACACTTATTAGCAATGATATATCTTCGCTAAATGAGCTTTTAACACATTTATATATTGTAATTAATAACAAAAAATCTATAAAAAAAGATATTATAGCAGAAAGTGTATACAATATACCTGTAAAACAATTTGAATTTTTCAATATACATTTATATATTTTAAAAGAATCTTTTATAACATTAAAACTTGATGATTTATTATTATTTAAATATATTGTTTCAATTGGTATTTCTTTAATTTTAAAACTATTTTGAGTACAATATAGTAACATATTTATTTCATATTCATATCTCTGCCCTTCAATAGTTAATAAATCTTTTAAATATTTAAATGGAATCCCTCTTAATCCTGTTTGTGTATCAAATACATCTGTTTTCGTAGCAAATTTAAATACAATTCTTGTTAAACAATTCCCTAATTTACTTCTAAATAGCATTTTATCTGTATCTAATCTACTTCCCAATATAATAGAATTTTCATTACCGCTTAAATTTTCAACAACTTTTATTATATCTTTTAAAATATGTTGACCATCCGCATCTACTGTAATAACTCCAATGCAAGATATATTATTTATAATATATTCAAAACCAGTTTTTAATGCTTGCCCTTTTCCCATATTTTGTTCATGTTTCAAAAGAATAATATTTTTATTAAGTTTATTAAATATATCTATGCTTTCATTATTGCTTCCATCATTTACAACTATAACTTTAAAATCCCTTTTTACAAGATTATCTACAATTTCAATCAAGTCTATTGTAGGATTATATGCAGGAATTAAAATAGCAATATCATTATTATTCATAAAACGTTCTCCTTATACATTTTTTCCGCAGGGGTTCTATTATAAGAATTGTAGGTCAACTTCCTATAATAGAACAAAAGAGCTATTTTTAGCATTCTCAAGCACTTTAATATTTTTAAGTGACTTGTATTTGTTCTCTGGGCTGGTTTTTTTATAAAAAATCAACTCTACTCATTAATATATTTTCATAGTGTGATATAAATAATGTTTCACTTTCATTATTTAATTTCATTTGTTTGTTTTTTATTATCTATTACAACTTTTTTTATTGTATTTGTATATATAATCAAATATGATATTGCTACAAGAAATCCAGCAATAACGTCACTCGTATAATGAACGCCTAAATAAATTCTACTAATTCCTATACTTACTATCAGTATACTCAAAAAAACAATTAAACTTATTTTTATATATTTATTTTTAATCTTTTTATAAATTAAATATATTAAATATCCATAAAAAGCCATACTTACCATTGAATGTCCTGATGGCAAACTATAGCCACTTTCATCTATAATTCTAAATTCTGTTGGTCTTGGTCTGTGCAATATTTGTTTTAAAGTATAATTTGTAAATGTTGATATACTTAAATTTAATAAAATACTTATTCCTATTTTTCTATTTCTAATTATAAATAATAAAAATATAGTAAATCCTACAAACCAATATGGTCCTCCAAAATTCGTAATAAATTTCGCAATAGGTGTCATAACATCTGATATTAGATGTAGTGAAATAAATTTATAGCATTTAGTATCAAAGATCATAATATCTGAATCCATAACATCTTCTACTAGAAATATAAAACTAATTACACAAATAAATAAAATTATCCATTTCCAATTTTCTAATAAAAATTTTTTTAATCTTTCCATATATTATTTCCTTTTAATTATCTTTATTTTTCATTTTTTCTATTTTTGATTTGTTTGAAATTTATATATTTTTTGAATAATATATACCAATATTTTGAACAATTAATAAGTTATCGCTAAAATTATAACATTATTTCTACAAAAAGTATATTAAAATAATTATATAAAAATTCATAAATATAGCTTAAGCGTTTTATCATTAATACTATTAAATCAATAATTTTAAAACATATTATTAATTTTTAACACAAAATATAATTCACTATTAATATAATTTAAATTTTGTAGTCTCCTTATTAAGTGAATATAAATACTTTATTAAGAAGAAAAATTAAGAATGAAAATGGAGACAATTAATTGTTTACTAAGTGCATTTGTCATATCAATATTATTTATAATGTTAAGTCTAAATACACTTTAATAGATGTTCTTAAAGCAAACCTCACAAAGTTTGCAAAGACTAGTAATACCTAACCTTTTACTATATAATCTAGGAGAAAGTTTAGAAAGAATTATAACTATAAATAATTATATATAATTTGTTATAATTATTTATAGTTATATAATTTATTATTTTATAAAGATAAAATGTAATTAGTATCTATCTAATTACATCTTTTAAAACCTTATTAAATTGTTCTGGTGTGTCCATATTAACTATATGTCCTGCCCCAGAAAATTCTATATATTTACTATCTGGCTCTGATTCATGCCAAATAGCGGATGCTTTTTTTGCCATATCATTATCATATTTGCCAACTCCAATTAAAAGTGGATAATCCCTTTTTGGTGTTTTATATTTATTAACTAATTTATAAAGTGTTGCAAAATATCTAAATGAACTCTTTTTAAATTTCAAATTCATCTGGAAAAACTTCTCTTGTGCTTCATTTGTATATGCTGATATTTTTTTATTATCTTCAGCAAATGCCCTTATAGAAAACATTGCCTTTAACATCATTTTCATTTGTTGTTTTGTATTACCTTTTTGTAAAGCTTTATCGAAATTATTATTATCATATCCACCTATACAAGTTAGAGAAGATACTTTGCTTGGATATTTATTTGCAAAATCTTGAACCAATACTGCTCCAATAGATACTCCTACTAAATTGATTTTATCAATTTTTTCTATTTCCATAATTTGATTTATATATAAAGCAGTATCTTCGATTGTTCCTTTTCCTATTGACTTACCATGTCCTATTAAATCTATTGTGATAATTCTATAATTTCTAAAGTAATCTAATTGAGAATCAAAACAAGTATGATTTCCAAAAGCAGGGTGAATAAATATTATTGCACTTCCAGCTTTGGTATCATTAATCCAATAGTGAATTGAAGTATTTTTTAGTTTCTTTTCAGTCATAACAATTAACTCCTTTTTATTAATTTCATTATATTGTTTATATAAAAAACTCAGCTAATAGTTAGTTTTGTTTTAGCTTCTTTAATAAATTGTAATTTATTATTATCCTAACCAACCATTATAAAATGCTATAACTCCTAAAATTACTCCTATAACCATTGCTACTAATGTTGTAACTATTCGTATTGGATTCTCCTTAAATAATTTCACTAATTCTTTTAAATCTTTCATTTCTATTTTCTCCTATTCAATAAATTTTCTATTTTCTTTAAATCCATAATATATTATCTCACTTTCAAATTAACATTTGACCAATAATATTATATCATAAACTTCCATTGAAAAATATGATTTTGAATAAAAGTATATATCGCACAGCTTAGCTATAGGTATGCCTAAACGTTTTTTTACAACTCATATCTCAATGTATATGATAATCTATAAACAGATTTGAAAATAAAACTTTATATTTTCATTGACTTAAAATATAATTACACATATAATACTACAGCGGAAAATTTCTAAATATTTTTCGGTTATTGATGTAGGTTGAAGTAATTATAATTACTTCAATTTTTTTGTGCTATTATGAATATCTATATAATTATAATAAACTAAGTTGGGAAATAAAAAATACTGTAGAATTTCATTTTCTGAAATTCTACAGTATAAATGCTTTTGGTAGCGACGGTGGGACTTGAACCTACGACCTGCCGGGTATGAACCGGATGCTCTAGCCAACTGAGCTACGTCGCCATAACTAAAGCAAGTACTATTATAATAGTATTATTACAATTTGTCAAGAATTATATTACAAAAAATCAATTTTTTAAAAATTTATATTTAGTTATAAAAAGAATAATATTTAAAAACAATAATAATATTTTTGTTTTTATTATTGTTATTTATGTTTAAGAAAGTTCCTTAATTTTTCTATAAATATCATACCAACTAAATACTCTAACCATATTTTTAACATTTAAATCTCTATTATATCTATTATCAAAACAAAATGCTGTTGCAAATTTGGCAATTTCAGAAATCACACCTGGAGCATCATCAATCATTATATCTATATTATTTTCAATCACTTCTTTATTTTTTGGAAAATGAGCATAACATATTTTATCATAAATAATATTATTACTATTTAACCAATTAACAGTATCTTGTCTCATTTGATTACCCAATTCTGAATCTTCTTGTGTTTTATATCTCCCTGTTATAATAATTATTTTATGTCCTTCATCATGTAATTTTTTTATTATTTCTGATGCATACGCTCTTACAGGTGCTGTTTTTATATAATAAAAAAAATATTTTTTTCTGTAATCTTCGTATATATCTGAAGTCCAATTACATTTTTTTTCATAACTATATGGGTTATCTATATTAGGCAATTCATTTTCATAACAATATTTTGCCATATTATCTAATCTATAAGTATCATCATCTATTAGTACACCATCTATATCTATTCCAATTATCATATTTTTTCTCCTAATTGTATTTTTTATTAATATAATGTATTAAAATTTGCAGTTAAAATATATCATATAAACATATACTAGTAAATCATTTTTGGTAAAATTTAAATAAATAATATTAGTAGTTTGAAACAGTATATTTACGATATAAAATATTTTTTGTATATAGAATTTTTTCTCAGTTTCTATTATAAAAACAAAAATAGAGCTAATAAAATTTTTTATTTTATAGCTCTATTAATAATTTTTTATTTCCATTATTAAAATTCACAATTTTTTGGTGTTCTAGGGAATGGTATTACATCACGAATGTTTTGCATACCAGTAATATACATTATTAATCTTTCAAATCCAAGCCCAAATCCGCTATGAGGAACACTTCCATATTTTCTTAAATCTAAATACCACCAATAATCTTTTTCATCCATATTTAAATCTTTTATTTTACTTTGCAGAATTTCTAAACTATCTTCTCTTTGGCTTCCACCAATTATTTCTCCAATTCCAGGAGCTAAAAGATCTGTTGCTGCAACAGTTTTTCCATCTGGATTTAATTTCATATAAAATGCTTTTATTTCTGCTGGATAATCAGTTACAAATACAGGTTTTTTGAAAATTTGTTCACTTAAGTATCTTTCATGTTCAGTTTGTAAATCTGTTCCCCAAGATACTTTATATTCAAATTTATCGTTATGTTTTTCTAGTTCTTTAATTGCATCAGTATAAGTAATTCTTCCAAATTCAGAGTTTACTAAATTATGAAGTCTTTCAAGTAATGTTTTATCAATAAAATTATTAAAAAATTCCATTTCTTCTGGGCAGTTTTCTAAAACATAATTAATTACATACTTAAGCATGTTTTCTGCTAAATCCATGTCATCTTTTAAGTCTGCAAAACAAATTTCAGGTTCAATCATCCAAAATTCTGCTGCATGTTTTACAGTATTTGAGTTTTCGGCTCTAAAAGTAGGTCCAAAAGTGTATACATTTCTAAAAGCAAAAGCATATGTTTCAACATTAAGCTGTCCACTAACAGTTAAATGTGCTGGTTTTCCAAAAAAATCTTTTGAAAAATCAACTTCTCCATCTTCAGTCTTATCTACATTTTGTAAATCAAATGTATTTAAGTTAAACATTTCTCCTGCACCTTCAGCATCACTTCCTGTAATAATTGGTGTATGAACATATACAAAATTGTTTTCTTGAAAAAATTTGTGTATTGCATATGATGCTGCTGAACGAACTCTAAATACAGCATTAAATGTGTTAGTTCTAGGTCTTAAATGTGCAATAGTTCTTAAATATTCCATTGAATGTCTCTTTTTCTGTAAAGGATATTCTGGATCAGAAAGTGCCATGATTTTAACACTTTTAGCTTTTAATTCAAATGGTTGCTTTGCATTTTCTGTTTTTACTAAATCTCCAGTAACTGTAATTGATGAACTTAATGTTAATTTGCAAATTTCATCAAAATTATTTAATGTATTATCAAAAACAATTTGTAAATTTTTAAAGAAAGATCCATCATTAATTTCAATAAATCCAAATGTTTTAGAATCTCTAACTGTTCTAACCCAACCAGAAACTTGTATTTCTTTTGAATAATAATTTTCTGATTTTCTATATAAATCTTTTATTATAACATTATCCATAAGTATTCCTCCATTATTAATTCTTGAAACATTATATAAGAATATTATTTTTTTTTCAATATATATTTGTTAAATACAATATTTAGTAAATATATAATTTGTTTATTTACTTTATAATTATAATTTCTAACTTAGTATAATTTATACGAATTTAGAATATTTTTTATTAAAAAGTATTGACATTTCATAGTTGCGGAGTTATAATAATCAATGTCTGTAAAAGATATCGAGGTGTAGCGCAGTTGGTAGCGCGCGTGGTTTGGGACCATGAGGTCGCAGGTTCGATCCCTGTCACCTCGACCATAAAAATACTGAAAACAGCGGTTTTCAGTATTTTTTGTTTTTATTCAAAATTATTCAGTAGTATCTCAAAATGCCTAAAAAGAGGCATTTTATCATTTGAGATTATTTTAAATTATTTAGACTAATACAGCGTTACAGAGTTTTTGTTAGATTTATTGTTAGACTTGTCAAAAAAACTGTCTAACAATAACTAAATCTATGTAATCACTGAGTATAAAGGAATACATGGATTTTTATTAGAATTATTGTTAGACAATAGTATTTAAAATTATATGTAATTATTTAAGAATATAAAAAGAGAAGTATTTATTATTTCCCTTTTATGTTAAATTTATTCTCTCATAGATTCAATTATCAAGTTGTTTGACAGATTATAACCATAAACAAAAGCCTTTTTCTTTCTAAATTGATTAGTTTTGCCTCTTTAGATGAGTAATCATCAAATATCTTGTACTATTTTATTTTGCATATTATCATATAAATTTTTTTTTACTTTTATTTCAAATCCTTCATAATATTGTAAAAGTTTAAAAAATATGTTAATATTTTACAATAAAATATAGACAAGAGGTAATCAAAAAATGTTTTTAAAACTTCCAGAAGAATACAATGGAACAGAAAAGGAATATAAAGCGAAATTAAGTATAGATACACCTTCATATTGGAAAGATATAGAAAAGGAAAAAACATATACAGATAATATGTTTCAGCAAATGCTAGAAGAATTAAATGATATGGAAACTGAAATGTTAATTAATAACAAGGAAACGAAAGTTAAACTAAAAATAGAAAAAAAGGCAGAGTTTAATATTTTTCTATTTATTAGGATGAATATTAACAGGATAGAATATAAATATGAAGTTGAAAAAGAATTTGAAGAAGAAGATAAAGATATTATTGAACTTATTCATATAGAAAAAATAATGGACGATTTTTATCAACAAATACAGAATTTTAAAATAGCAGTTAATATTAGTTATCCAGGATTATTAGAAATAAGAGAAACAGAAACTTATATAAATAATAAACATTACAAATATTCTAACAAACCATTAAGTTCTTTACTAATTTCTGTTACCGAAGCCAATAGAGATGAATGGCCTAAAATAAATATTATTAATATAAGTAAAAGTTGGAATTGGTTAAAACATAGAAAAGGTTTTATAAAAGGTATGGCTACTAACTCTATTGAAAGAGCATTAAGTGCACTAACTTATATATATGATTGCTATTCTTATGAGGACTTATTTTACTCTATAATAGTAATTGAAGCTATATATGTTAGAAGTAAGCAAGGAATATTAGAACAAATCAAAGAAAAAAGTAAGGCTATATTTGGAGAACCAAAAGATTATATGAAAAGATTAAAATATATGTACAATGTAAGGTCACGTTTTATGCATGGCGAACTAAATTTTCCACCACGATATTGTCCATATAATGATACTCAAGAATTTATTCAATTTGAGGATAAAGAATATCTTAATGCATTAAATATGGCACAAGCTTTATTAATTGCAAGCATTCAACAATTTGTTTTAATAAACACAGAGGAAATAGAATTTGAACTTAAAGTAAAAAAGTAATATAATGAAATCATATAAAAGTAAAATGTATATTAAAAGAGTACTTATATAACTCGTAACAAATTTTATAACAAAAACAGTACTTTTGTTTATATTCATTAGTAAAATCGACATAAATATTTATACATAATTAACTAGCCGTTCAATTTATGTAATACCTCCTTTCTGTAAGATTTCCTTACCCACACTTTGTTTTTATAAAAAAAGCGAGATTTACTCGCTTCATTCTTTTATACTTTTATAATAAAGTTATGTAATTGGATTTTATTTCTCAACTAATAGATATGAACCATTTTCTTGTATTTCAAGTTTATATCCTGCACTTTCAACAGCTGAATTTATCTTAAAGATTTCTTCATTCTTACTTAATGTGTTGTTAAGACTATCTTTAGAAGCCTTTACCATATTCATATACATTCCTATTATTATAATAATTAAAATTATTATAACTACTAAAAAAATTTTACTTAATCTATTCATAATATACTCCTCCATTTCTTTTATACAACCTATTTATCATAAATATTATTTATCTTTAGATTTATAGTTTTGCATTATAAACTTTCATTTACTTTTTTATATATTTATATTATACCATAATATATCTATTATCTCAAAGTTTTTTATAGAACATATCTTACAAATCTTACTTTATAAAATTAAAATATTTCATCTTGATAAATTATTTTTCAGTAATCTTGATAATTTTTCTACATCTGCTACATATTGTATTATCGCTAATTATTCTTTAGTAAGTCACTTACTTATATTTACATTTTTTATAAGAAAATAAAAATTAAAACTATTGAAATAAAAATTTAATATTGATACAATTAATATTATTAATTATATACTGGAGGAAAAGTATGAAAGACAATAATAAACATTTGCTTAACGAAATTGACGAATTAGACGATAATGAAGAGCCTTTTAAGGTAAAAAATGAAAAAATTAGTTCTCATGAGAAAATTTTCACAATAATAATTATATTAATTATTATTATTGCACTAATTGTCCTTTACTTATTTTATAAAGGAACTTATATAGTTTCTAATAAAACAAATACGCAAGACGATTTTTCATCAATTTTAGATAATCTTTATAATGACTCTATTGATGAATATGACGATGAATTTTATGATGACCATAATAATGAAGAATATTTTGATCATTATAAAGAAGCAACTGAAAAATTCGAAACACAAAAAAACAATTTGACTATTACTTCCCAAACTCTAGATATAGATGGAAAATTAATTATTACACTTCATAATGGAAATCAAGAAATTATTTATGATTTTTTAGTTGAAGTAATTTTTTATGATGGAGACAATAAACCTATAAAAATAGACGGAATACCTATAAATGCAATTGAGGCAAATTCAGATTATTATATACTTTTTGAGAATACACCAAAAGAATATACAAGATGTGATTTTCTAATTACAAAAGATTATTATAATAATATATATATTTCACACAAAAATGATATTACATTTTCAGTCCAAGAAAATGTAAATTCTAAATATGGAAAAAATGTAATTGAAATTACTGGTAAAAATAATTCTGACGATACAATTGAAGAAATTAATTTTGCTATATTATTTTATGATGAAAATAATAAAATTATTGCACTAAAAAATATATACGAATCTGAAATAAAAAAACAAAAAAACTTTAAAATTGATACTGAAAATGCATTCTATAGTTCTGAAACCTATGAAAATATTCCCTATAATAGATATGAAGTAATATTATTAGATGCAATTTCATATAACGAAAATTAATAAAAAAATAAAGCTCTATACAGAGCTTTATTTTTTTATTACATATTTTTTATTCTTCGTTTTCATTTTCTTCTTTATTGTCTTTGTCTTTTTCTTCATCATTAGTATTTGAAACTTTTTTCTTTTTAACAGTAGGTATAATGACTTTTTTTCTATTATTTACAGAATCTTTTGGTCTTAATGGATTCATACAATCATTAACTTCTGATATATTTAAAACAGATTCATCACCTATTATTACTTCGATTTCATCTTCGTTGTCTTCTTCTTTATTATGTTTATTTGATTTTTTTAACATCTTATCACCTCAAAATAAAACTAGAATTATATTATTTACAAAATCATTATAACATAGTCAATATATTGCGTCAATTACGATTTTTATTCGCTATTTCTATCCTATTTTAATCATAATACATTTGAACTCTATATATAATAATTACTTTATTCAGTTTTAATTTATCTTAACACTTTATTTCGTTTTTAATATTTGTTGATTCTGAATATTCTTTAAGTATAACTCTTTGATACTTATGATATACTAAATTAATAAATTCCTCTGGTCTTCCCCATAAAATTTTATGATCCTTTTCTATTGGTTCTGTAACTTTTTTGTCAAACTTCGCAGTATATATAGTTGCAACAATTTTTAAATTACCTCTGGCCTCACTATATTCGTAAGATATTATATTGTCAAGTAATTTAATATCTTTTAACTCATACCCTGTCTCTTCTATTAACTCTCTTTTTAGTGTTTCCAATGAAGTTTCATTATCTTCTGTTCCTCCACCAAAAAAGAAATATTTATCATCATATGCAATTGCTATATTTCTGTCATCATCATAAATAATTGCATATGCACATTTTCTTTCTGTATATTTTATTTTAGAATCTTTTTTGCATATTATTCTAATATTATGTTTTCTCATATAAATTAATATATATGCCAATGTAATTTGGATAGTTAAAAGAATAGCAGATAAGCCTAACATATATTTAATCCCAATTTCAAACATTATTCCACATAAAAAGATACCAATAGCTTCACCAAAGTATCTCACTATATATCTAAAATTAGTATATACAAATTGATACTCATTGCTAACTGCATTTATATAATATCCATCGCAAATATTTTCATATGCTGTTGAAATTAATAAAGACCATGTTATAGCTATTAAATATACAACTATGTTATTTGCAAAAAACGCTATAGTATATGAAATAAGTCTTATTCCAAATTTTATAGTTATTGTTATGTAATCATTCTTTGGAGTAAAATATTTTAACGCAAGTATTCCTATTAAATCTGCTATTAATCCAACTATTAAAAAATAATTTGTTGCGGAACTATCCGTAAAGTTTAAGTAATTAGTAAATGTTAACATTTTTAATCCTAAAGCAGTTGAATATGCTATTGCTCCAATAAAAGTATATATTATATATGTAGATTGTAATTTACTTTTAGATATATATTTTAATACTGATATCTTCTGTTCTTTACATGCTTCAATATTCTGTGTACCAGATATTGTAAGTATTAATATTTCGGAAATTCCTAAAAACACCATAGAAATAAGTAAGCAAAAATTATAATTTACTAAAATTCCCAAAATACTTTTTCCTATTATTAAACCACCAATAAAAATTCCTAAATCTCTAAAAAGATATTCAGTTAATTTCCTTTTACTATAAATAGTATTATTCTTTACACTTACTGTTATTAAAGGATATATGCTAGTTGTAACTAAATAGCTAGTTACAACATCTATTATTATTGAAATGCTGATTAAAATACTATTACCTGTACTATTTAAGTTTAATAAAACAAATATGTTTAATAACTTTAGAATTAGAATAACAGTTACAAATATTTTCAGTTTTTTTAATGATATATATTTTCCTGCTAAAAGTATTCCAATTACACTTATTAATGTTCCAATACTAATTATATTTCCAATATCTACTGTACAAAAACCATTATCTTGCAACCATAATTCTCTGAAATTTTCCCATAGTCCAATAGAAATACTAAAAAAGGCTAACATCATTAGTATTTGATTTTCTGTTTTTAATTTCTTCATTTATTACCTCAAATTTATTATGTACTTATTACTTATTTTTCTATATAAAAATTTACTTCTCTGCAATGTTCTTCTTCAAGTTCAAGACATGCTTCTCCATTTATAAGATCCTTCTTTAAAGCAAATCTTAAGCATGTGTCCTTTCTAGAGCATTTTGAATTAGAACAACGACAATATATTTCTTCTCTCATTTTAAATTCCACCTTTCTTTTGTTCTACTATTTAGTAGTAAATTTGATTTTAATATTATATCATAATGCAATAAATTTCGACAACATTTAATATATAAAATATTTCTCTAAATAATATGTAAAATAATTTAATTAAAAAAGTGAATGTAAAAAATGCGTGAATTGTTCACGCATTTTTATATGGAACTTTTTACAGTTCCTTTTTTACTTTTATAAAATTTCATTTTACATTGATAATTCAATTTCTTTAAATAACTTATCAATTTCGTTATTTGATAACATTCCTTTTTCAATAAGAGCTTTAGCCAATCCATTTAAATATTGGCTCTTTTCCATAAGTAATTCTTCTGCATACTTCTGGCCTTCATCCAAAATAGCTTTTATACGCTCATTAATATCAGTAATCATTTGTTCATTGTACATATGATTTGTGTCATCACTCAAAACAACAAAATTTTGAGAAAATCCCTCATCCAAACCATATCTGGTTACTACATCTCTTGCTATTTTTGTTGCTCTTTCCAAATCTGAAGAAGCTCCTGCAGTAAGTGTTTTTGAATACATTTTTTCTGCAATCCTTCCAGCCAACAAAGTTCCAATATACTGAATGTAATAATTTTTGTTATTGGATGGTGTAATATCAGAATCAATATCATATACATTTACACCTAAATACTTTTCAGCTGGTATAATCGATACAGCAAGCATTGACATCTCTGTGAGTTCATCCGTGAATCTGTAAAGTATATAATGTCCAGCCTCATGATAAGCAGTTGCTGTTTTTATATCTCCCCTCATATTGTCAAATTTCTTTTGATTGACATTAAAGTTATCAAGAATGTCGGCTTCAGTTACAGCGCTTCTTCCTTCCAGTTCTGCACATACCATGGTTTTATCCAGTAAATCCAAAGTTCTATCTGGATTCTTAGTTTGGAAATTAAAACAAGCAGCTTTAAGGATAACTGCATCAACTAGTTCTCTTGAAATAGTTGTATTATGCGCTTTCTCCAAAAGTTTAATCTGATTTTTTATCATATCATAAACTTCATACGATTTGGGCTCTCTTACTTCAATTCTTTCAAATCTACGCCTTAATGCAGAATCTTTAGAAAAGTATTTCTCATATTCATCGGCTGTAGTTGCTCCTATTACTCTGGTCTCTCCACGTGCTAACATTGGTTTTAGTGCATTTGCCAAGTCCAAATCTCCATCTCTACATGCTCCTGCGCCAAGTAAAAGATGAATTTCATCAACAAATAAAATACATTTGGGATTTTCTTCCAGAAACTGTATTAATTTCTTAAACCGATCTTCAGCACTCCCCCTATACTGAGTTCCTGCAACAATAGCATTAACGTCAAGACTCAACACAATGCTATCTTTAAGCTGTTGTGGGCAATTACCAGTAACAATCATCCATGTAAACATCTCTACTAAAGCTGTTTTCCCTACTCCCGCATCTCCTACTAATACAGCATTTCTTTTTTTTGTTTTCATTAATATTTTGATAAGACTTTTGGTTTCTTTGTCTCTACCACATATATGGCATTCCTTACTGTCTTTATCATAATCTGTATTAAGCACTTTTAAAAAGCTACTCAGGCTTCTTGGTAATTCGAAATCTAACATTTGCATTCCTCCCATGTTGCTACCAGAATTTCTACTTTCTATTGTAGGAATAAAGGTCCTCATAATTAAAGAAAACTCTTCTGGATACAATTTGGAAAATGCAGCTGTTAAGTGAGATACTCCTATTAGTTCTGTACCATACTCTTTAACTGCAATTTTTCCAGCTTCTTCTATGATATCTACTATTTCCTTATCCATAAAAAAAGTAACTTCCTCCATTGAAAATGGCACTATATCAAATTCTTCTTGACCTATTAGCAATTCGTTTAATAATTCCAATTGTTTTTCTTTCATGTCTTCTTCTTTTATTCCTTTTGAAATAAAATAACTATACATTGGAGTATTTGGCATAGCATAAAGTACTAAAAAAAGAATTTGTTTTGGTATAAATTTAGTACCAAAATTCATTGATACTAGCCGTGCTGAACCAATTACATATTGAGCTGTCTCATCAATCTTATACACGTAACTTCCTCCCATCTTAAATGCTTTGTTATTAAGTTAATTTGGTTATTAAAAAAGTAAATGTCACCTCCATTTTTAAAAGTATACATAAAAAGTTGATGTAACTATTTTATAAAGATTTTTAACTTTTGTCAATACATATAGCTTTTATTTTAATACTTTTTTACAATTTTATAAATTCCTATTTTGATTTGCATTTTTTTACAACAAATACTTTATATTATGTATTAACTTTTATAATATTTTTCTATCCTTTTCCAATAATTTCTCATAAAATCTGGCATATTTGTTGGTTCATTATCTAGTGAGAACCATTTAAAATCTAAAGATTCATCATCATTTATTTTTAAATTTCCATGATATGCAGTAATTTCATATATTGCTGTTATGTCATACAATTTATCTCCATTTGGATATTCTCGATATGTTTCCTCTCCTGAAACTAAATCAATTAATTTAAGTGAATCTAAAATTAAGCCTGTTTCTTCTTCCAGTTCTCTTTTAGCAGTATTTTCTAAAGTTTCCCCTAATTCTAATCCACCACCTGGAAATCCCCACTGTTTATAATCAGATCTGAGTTGCATTAAAATTTCATTTTTTTCATTAAAAACAACTAAAATAGTACCAGCTGTTAATATCGGATTGTGTCCTACATATTTTCTTAAATTTTCACAATAATTCATATAGATTACTCTCCTTTCATTTATATTAATATTTAATCATATTACAATATTATATTTACTATTTAATAATTTTCTCCTAATTTTCCAATTAGGAATATATCTTTCAACTAAAATATAAAATTTCTTACTATGATCTTGATATTGAAAATGTGCAAGCTCGTGTACAACAACATATTCAATAAGTTCTATTGGCGTTTTTATTAAACTAAGATTAAAAGTTACTTTATTCATCATAGGATTGCAACTTCCCCACCTAGTTTTTAATTTTTTTATTTCAATTTGAGGAATGTTCTTTACATATTTAATCATTTGATTTTGATATTTAATTACCAATTTATTATATAATTTATATGATATTTCTTTTAAACATTTCTCATAGTATTTTTCAACATAGTTTTGATTTTGAATATATTTTTCTTTAATATATAGATTAATATTTTCATCATTAATTTTAATATTATTATTTTTACTAGGAATTATTTTTAATTTATACAATTTTCCTAAAAAATATTTTTTACTACCTTCTTTAAAATCTTTATCCTCGCTATCTTTAAAGTATTCTTTTATCATTTTTTGATGTTTTATTATCCAGCTATATTTTTGAATGAGAAATTTTTCTGCTTGTTCTATTTTAATTTTTAATGGACAAGATAAAAATATTTTACCATCAGTTTTTATTCTAATATTTATATTTTTTATTTTCTTTTTCTCTAAATAATAATATAGTTCATTTTCATTAATTGTAATACAACATTCTTTCATTTTGTACCTCATTTTTTTTAAATTCTATCACATTTATATAATTTTTTCACTCTAAAATTATATTTTTCTTACATTTCCAATACATTTTGTTTACTTTTCTTGACTTTGTCAATTTTTTTTGATAAATTGTTTTCAATACAAAAGAGATAATAATAATTAATAGTTAAATTTTAAGGAGGATTTTTTTATGAACAAAGCTGAATTAGTTGCAGCTATCGCTGAAAAAACAAACGTAACAAAAAAATCTGCTGAAGAATCTTTAGACGCTTTAGTAGAAATCATGTCAGAAGAACTAAAGAAAGGTGGAAAAATTCAATTAGTTGGATTTGGTTCACTTGAAGTTAGAAAAAGAGCAGCTAGAAAAGGTAGAAATCCACAAACTGGTGAAGAAATTAAAATACCTGCTTCTAAAGCTCCTGCTTTCAAACCAGGTAAAGCTTTAAAAGATGCTGTTAATAACTAATAAATGTATAAAAAATATAGCAGATAGAAATATCTATCTGCTATATTTTTTATTTAAATAGATTTTTAATTTATTCTATTACTAATGATAAACAATGATTCCTTTATACTCACCATCTTCATAGAATTCTGAAATTCTATCTTTACCCATTAATCTTTTTATATATGAATAACATTTTATACTAATTGGATTTTCAAAATTATACTTATAATTACAAAAAAGCGTATACCCTTTACATATTTTAATTTCTTCAGCAGGTATAGACAATAAGTCTAAAATAAATGTTGAATATAGCTCATTTGCTAATTTTTTTTGATTATGACAATATGCTGAATAATTGTCATTAATCTTTCTCATCCATTTCTGTGCAAAAGTTAATTTTTTCCCTTTCTGTATGGGGGGAATGGAAATACAAAAATACAAATTCTCTGTAAGCACAAATCCTAAGTCCTCCAATTCTTCTCTAAGTTGATCTTTAGAAAAATTTGGCCAAGCCAAGCATCCTTCATGATATATTGATTTTCTTTCAAAATCAATAATAGATTTATGAATTGGTATTGGTTTACATTTTTTATTCCCTATTACTGCCTTGCAAGGCTTAGCACTAAAGTACTCTTGTGCGTACCTATTTAACACAGATTTTAGTTCTTCCCTACGTTCTTCACTTAATTGGTGACACCTTTCCCGAAGTTCTTTTGCGTTACTCATAAGATTTTCCTCCTAATTATTTTATTAAAAGTTGTTAATATTTACTTTAAAAATATATCATATTTATGTTGACTTGTAAAGTATATTTTGAATACACTAATGTCTATGTACTTTTCAAATTGCATTAAAATAATAAAATGCCTACTTTTAAAGTACTCAAATATTTTAAATAATTTTAAGGGGCTGGTCTTTCTTCTGTATAACGTATTTGTTTGAAGCGCCGATTTTGTTGTACAAAATTGTGTGCAAAAATTAGCGAAGCTTTTATTTAGTAGGAGATGCAAAGCAATTTCCTGCTAAATAAAAAAAGTGATAGCTATAAAAACTATCACTTTTGGTGAACCAGAAGGGATTCGAACCCCTGACCCCACGCTTAGAAGGCGTGTGCTCTATCCAACTGAGCTACTGATCCAAACGACAATAAATATATTAACACATTTTATATAGTTTGTCAACTAAAGTTTTAAAAAAATATATAGAAAATTGTAGGTTAGTCAATCATATGTCACACTTTTTTGAAATTTATATACTTTGAGCGC
>OFGE01000148.1_pt1 | contig 81300 bp, 75 predicted proteins | sample 1521681 | NCBI WGS metagenome assembly OFGE01 (sample SAMEA3504093, study PRJEB24116) | mouse gut metagenome | biome: mouse gut; feature: mouse-associated habitat; material: faeces | place: Denmark | collected 2011 | reverse complement strand
AGCGGAAACCCCTGGTTCGTATGGCCCGGTTTCCTTGCCGCATTCTGAAAATATGGAAGCCTTGTCTGCGTCTCTTACTCTTCCGAAACCCTCTGGATATGCATTGCCAAATACCCAATCTCCACTTCATCCAAAGGCTTCTTCAAGTATTTTTCCAAATGCCCGCATACTGTCGATGCCAACCGGTAAGCATCCGGAAATTTTTCCAGCATATAGTCGTTCATATTTAATTTCAGCTTTTCCCCCTTTACCGCCCGCGCCGCCATATAACGGACATGGTTCATCAGCCGGTTATAGGAAAGAGATACCGTATCGATCTTCATGCCCGTTTCCTCTTCCACCAGTTGAATGCATTCCCTGACTGTTCTGGCGATCTGCATGGACAGCGCTACATTTTCATCCTCAATGGCCGAATGAATGTGCAAGGCGATATAGCCGATCTCATGTTCATCAATCTCTACGTCCAGCCTTTCCTTTAAAACAGACCCGATGCGCTCTGCCGTCTTGTATTCCATATGGAACAGCGCCCGGATGTCTTCGGTCAGAGGATTGCTGATCTGTTCCTGGTTTCTGATTCGTTTTACCGCATATGCAATATGATCCGCCATAGGGAAAAGGATTGCCCAGTCGATTTTTCCAAAAATCCGCTCGCTCTCTTTTAATATCTGCTCCGAAATCTCCAGGAAAACCGGATCGACGCTTTTTACCAGTTCCGCCGCCGACCCGCGCTGGGTCTGTTCACAAAGGGAATATACCGTACATTCCTCCGGAGCCTCGATCCTCTCGCTAACCTTCTTTCCGAAACCAATTCCCTTTCCGATTAAAAGATACTCCCGGTTATCCTCCATTCCAATCCCAATCAACGTATTATGGTTCAATACCTTCTTTACTCTGAACATATTCCTTTATCCCCCGCAGATCATTTTTCCCTCAGGATCTATTCTTCATACGTGTCGATCGCCAGCAAAGCCTCCCCTGCCTTTATACTGCCGCTCTTCAGCAAACGGATCTTCTGGTTTTCGGCAAGTTCCGTACATAATACGGGTGACGCCAATGAAGGAGCGTTTTTCTTCAGATATTCCAGATCCAGCTTCATCAACACATCGCCTTTCTTTACCTCATCTCCGTCCTTCACAAGTACTTCAAACCCTTTTCCTCCCAGGTTCACCGTATCTATTCCCATATGGAGCAGCAGTGCGGTTCCCTCCGCCGTTTCAAAGCCGATCGCATGTTTTGTATCGAAAACAAAGCTGACTTTTCCGTCCTCCGGTGCATATACCGTTGCCTCCTCCGGGATCACCATCGCTCCGTCCCCCATCATACGCCCGGCAAACGCTTCGTCCGGAGTCTCGGAAATATCCGCCGCCGTTCCTTTTACGGGGCTGTAAACCGTTTCTGTCTTCACTACCTTGCCCGCCGGTTTTTCCTCCGCTGCCGAAGCCGCTTCTTTGCCGCTCCCGCCATTGCCGGGAAGATATTCTTCCTCCGGTGCGATTTCCAGATAATCCTCCAGATTGGACTTAATTACCGTAACCCTCGGGCCATAGATTACCTGCACGCCGTTCCCTTTATGGACCACGCCGGAAGCTCCTGTGGATTTTAAAAGATTATCGTCCACCAATTCAGATTTATGAACGGTACAGCGCAGTCTTGTAGCGCAGCAGTCCACATCCGAAATATTTTTCTTTCCGCCAAGCCCTCTGCAAATGGAAGCGGACAATATGTCTTCTTCAGCCTCCCCGCTCCCTGCTGCTCCGCCCTTTTTACGGGCATCCACATCGCTTCTGCGGTATAACTTCACTTCTTCGCTGTCATCCCGCCCGGGCGTTTTCAAATCCATTTTCCTGATCAAAAAGGCGAACAGGAAATAATAAACCGCAAAATATGCCAATCCCACTACGACGATCCAAATCCAGCTTGTCTTTCCGTTTCCCTGGAGGATTCCGAACAAAAACATGTCGATCAGTCCTCCCGAAAAAGTCATTCCGACACCTACGCCGCATATATGCATCAGCATGTAAGCCGCTCCCGCAAAAATGCAATGGACGATATACAAAATAGGCGCTACGAATAAAAAGGTGAATTCCAGCGGCTCGGTAATACCGGTCAGCATCGAAGTCAGGGCTGCCGACATCAAAAGTCCTGCCACCACTTTTTTCTTTTCCGGTTTCGCCACTTTATACATTGCCAGCGCAGCTCCCGGAAGGCCGAAGATCATCAGCGGGAATTTGCCCGACATAAATCTGGTTGCCGATACCGCAAAATGTTCTACCGAAGGATCTGCCAGCTGGGCAAAGAAGATATTCTGCGCGCCTTCCACCACGCGCCCTCCGACTTCCATCGTTCCTCCCAGAGCGGTCTGCCAGAACGGAAGATAAAATACGTGATGCAGCCCAAACGGAATCAGGGCGCGTTCCATCAAGCCATAAATCCATGTTCCCACATAACCGGATTGCAATACCACGCCGCCGACCGCATAGATCCCCTGCTGGATCACCGGCCATATAAAAAACATCAGAATGCCGACCACCGTATAAGCGAGTCCGCAGACGATCGGCACGAACCTCGTTCCCCCAAAAAAGGAAAGCACCTGGGGCAGCTCGATCTTGTAAAACCGGTTATGCAATGCCGCAACGCCCAGTCCCACGATAATGCCGCCGAATACCCCCATCTGCAGGGAAGTAATGCCTACTACCGACGTGGTCGCCCCTTCCAGCATGGCTTCCGTTCCCCCATGGTTCGTAATCATCGCTCCTATCGACGCATGCATAATGAAAAATGCGATTGCCGCCGACAAAGCGGCTACTTCTTTTTCCTTCTTGGCCATGCCGATCGCAACGCCCATGGCAAAAATAATCGGCAGATTCCCAAATACAATATCCCCGGCTGCGCTCATTACCTGTAAAATAGCGTTTAAAAATGTTCCCGGCCCCATGATCCCCATCAGCCCATAGGTTTCCAGCATCGTTTCATTTGTAAACGAACCTCCCACGCCGAGCAGCAAACCCGCTACTGGCAGAATAGCGATCGGCAGCATAAAAGATCGTCCCACACGCTGCAATACGCCAAAAATCTTGTCTTTCATAACGATATCCCTCCTGCTTGATTTATATTTTGATAAAAAAAGGCATTAACATGCATAAACATTCTTAAAATTTATGCATAGTTAATGCCTGCTTACCAGTTACATACTATGTAATACGCTGTCTTCTCTGCTTCCAAAGACGGTATTATATTCTTATGTAATTCATTTCATGCGCCGACTTTTTACCGCAAAAGTCAGGCTATATAAAAACTAACATTATACCAATCATTTGTCAAGATATCCCAGCAAAAAAACAGAAAAACAAACCGCGCGTTTCGACGGGCCGCTCCATCAGCCTAAGAACTGCCGCAGCACCGAAATAAATATATCCATATCCAGCGGTTTTGCAATGTGCGCATTCATACCGTTCTTTAACGCCGCTTCTTTATCCTCTTCCAGAGCGTTCGCCGTCATGGCAATGATCGGCATATCCTTTACGTCTTTTCTCGGCAAAGCACGAATCGTTCTGGTCGCTTCATAACCATCCATAATCGGCATCTGCACATCCATTAAAACGGCGTCATAATAATATTCTTCCGATGCTTTAACCATCGCCACCGCATCGGTTCCATCCGGCGCAGTCTCTACGACAAACCCCGATTCCGTTAAAATCACTTCCGCGATCTCCCGGTTCAGCTCGATATCCTCTACCAGCAAGACTCTCTTTCCGCTAAAATCAGCCAGCGTCCATGCCGCCACCTCTTCTTCTTTATCGATCATATTATTGGCAGCCAGCAGCGCGGATTTCAAGTCGGACATAAAGAGCGGTTTTGCACAAAATGCGGTGACTCCCGCCTCTCTCGCCTCTTCCTCAATATCCGACCAGTCGTAAGCCGTCAGAATAATGATCGGCGCCTCTTCCCCAACCACGTTTCTGATCTTTCTAGCGGTTTCCACCCCGCTTGTTTCCGGCATCTGCCAATCGATAATATAAGTATGGTAAGAATCGCCTTCTTCATAAGCCAGTTTGGCCCGATACGCCGCCTCTCTGCCGGACGTCGTCCATTCGGAGCGCATACCGATCTGCTTCAGCATCTTGCTGACGCTGTCGCAGACATTGAAATCATCGTCCACCACCAAAGCGCGGAGGCCGTCCAGCTCTTTTATCTGTTCCGCATTTTTTTCGATATCCTGCAATTTGAGGCCAAGCTCCACCTTAAATGTGCTTCCTTTGCCAATCTCGCTCTCCACGGAGATCACGCCGTTCATCATCTCCACGATATTTTTCGTAATCGCCATGCCTAGCCCCGTTCCCTGAATCCCGGACTGGGTTGCAGTCGCCTCTCTTTCAAACGGCTCGAAAATATGATCCACAAAATCCCGGGACATGCCCACGCCATTATCTTTAATGATAAAAATATAATCTCCATATCCATGACGGAATGTGGTTTTCTGCATAATACGGAATGTAATGGTTCCTCCTGCCGGCGTATACTTGACCGCATTGCTCAACAGATTGATAAACACCTGGTTCAGCTTCAGGGCATCCGCTATTACATCTTCGTTTGTCACTTCAAAGGTATCGATAAACAGCTCCAGCTGCTTCGCCTTCACCTGCGGCTGGATAATATTGACCAGATTATGCATCAGCTCGGAAATGTTGCATTCCTGCTCCTTAATCTGCACCTTTCCGCTTTCGATCCTGCTCATATCGAGAATATCATTGATCAGGCTAAGCAAGTGGTTGCTGGAAGAAAGCACTTTCTGCAGACAATCCCTGACCTGTTCCTTGTTGTCGATATGGCTGGCCGCAATCGTAGCAAACCCGATAATCGCATTCATCGGCGTACGAATATCGTGGGACATATTGGAAAGGAACGTCGTCTTTGCCCGGTTGGCATGCTGCGCCTGCATCAGCGCATCCTGCAGCGCCTGTGTCTGTTCCCTCTGCTTCCTGACGCTTTCCGTAATCTCCTTTACCACTACCATGACCATAATATCATCGGTATCATCGTCCCATGTCATAACGAAGGACTGGCGGACGCATATCTGCCCGGAATGGGAATCATCTCCCCAATATTCCACCGTCACTTCCGCATCGCCCCGCTCAAAATGCTCCCGTAAATGTTCTATATTTACTTCTTTGTCATACTCCTCTATGGACTCTTCCAATACACGCCCCTTGCTCCGCTCCATCCATTCGGAAGCCTTGCAGGGTACCTGCAGCCCTACCTTTTCCAACAGGGATATCCTCTCCCCGTCGATCACCCTCACGATGTCCTCTTCCACCAAATCTTTTGTTAAATTAAATTCATAAGTGCAGATAGCGTTGGAAGAAATTGCGATCCGGTACTGCCTTTCCTTGCGGTTTGCCAGAGCCATCTCCGACTGGATGCGGAGTTCCTTCTCTTTGAGTTCCGTAATATTCTGACGGATGAACAATGCCTTGCTTGCCCGGCCATCTTTTCTTTCCAGGCAGATCGCATTCACATGCTCCCATTCCGTCTGTCCGTCCCGCTCCACATAACACTCAAAACGCACATCATTCTGATCATCCAGCCCTCCGACAATGGACTCCCTGGTCATCTGCCCGGCCAGTTCCCTGCGTTCTTCTTCCTCTACCAGCGCCGAACAGAGATTTTCCACAAAATCTTCGTATCTGCCCCTGTCTTCCAAGTCGGCGTCCTCCGGCTTGGTTCCGGCCAGATACTGATAAGTGTCCGCTTCAAAGTCAGCCATGACAAAGCGGTTGAACAACGTATTGATACCGCTGATAATATAACCCATTTCCCTGTTTTCCTGTTCCAGCCGATTCTTTTCCCGTCCCGCCCGGATCAACAAGATAATAATATAAACCGCAAATAAAACAATCAACATGGTTTCCATCTGCATTCCTACCATGTTTCCCGCTTTTATCATCTTCTGGGTCACGCTTTTAGGAAAAACCTGTACAAGAACATATTTGCTTTCGGGAAGATACGTGACGCAGATATTATCCGTTTTGCTGTCAGGACTGCATATAAAAGCGCCTTCTCCCCCATTCTCGAAGATCTTCCTTGCCCCGGCCGCCGTCTCCGCATCGATCATGCCCGACGCCAGCAGCATATCCAGCAAGTCTTCTTCATACTCCTTGCCATTCGAGCTGGCGATCATTCTTCCGTCCGGCATGCACAAATACACATCTGCCGTTTCCCCGAAATAAGTAGTGGCAAGCATATTCTTTAAATATTCCTCCGCCAGATAGGTTCCCCGGATCACACCGATCAGTTCTTCCTGATAATATACCGGCGCGTAGAAGCTTATCATCGTTTCGTCAAAAAATTTGGAATCGAAGACAACGGTGACTCCCTTTTCTCCCTTTATGCCATTCAAATAATAATCGCGTGTGGACGCATCCGCCGAGCGACCGTCGGAAGAATGATTCATCCCGTCCATATCCGTAAACAGACAAGCGTCAAACCAGGTATTCCTCTCGATCTCTTCCAGCAGCTGGGCGCTGACTTCCGGCTCCGTTAAACTTTCCCCTAAAAAATATGTATAAGTATCGATCAGATTCAACGCATTTTTCAGCTCGTCATTAATCCTGACTGCCATCTGCCTTGCGGAATCTGCCGCGTAATTTTTATTTTGCTCGCTGATCCGCTTCCTGTTTTGTACGGAATACCACTGGAACAAAGCAATAACTGCCGCCAAAAGTATTACAACGTAAACAATCTGCCGCAGCGATCCCTTCTTTCCTTTCACCAAAATCTTCACCAACCGCTTCCTCCTCCACTGTTTTATCCAATCATACTACGAGCGCCTTTGCAAGTCAACATGCCGCAGTATCTAATCCGTCTTATCTTCGTCATACCGGATAGTCTCTTCCGTATATTTTCTTTCCATATTATGCCGTATTTTCCGGTTTTCCACCGTGTCGAAAAGGCTTTTCTCCTTTTCCTACCGCCAAAAATTGGACGCAAAAAAACCATGGCTCTCCTGAAAGCATATACCATGGTTTCCATCTATATCTCTTCATGAAGCGTCCGTAAGGCGAAAATGCCAACGGCTCATGCCGCCGGCAAAGGGAAGACTTCCAGCCTTCTGCCGGAAATCACCCCTGCAATATTTACTTTGCCATTTTCTCCGTTACCACGACACTTAACATACATCATTCTCCTGAAACATATTTTTGACGATTATACCCGTAAGAAAAGGTTTTGTCAAGATTCTGCCGGATTTTTATTCATCCTTATATTTTTCCACGATCGCCTCAAACTCTTCCCTTACCTCGGTAAAAGCCTTTAATAGCTTGGAAGAAAACGCGCCGCTTTGTCCGTTTACGATCATCTGATAAGCCTTATCCGTCTTGTAGGCCGCCTTATAAACCCGCTTCGAAGTAAGCGCGTCGTACACATCCACCAGAGAAACGATCTGAGCCGCGATGCTGATCGCCTCTCCTTTTAAGCCGTCCGGATAACCGTTTCCATCGTATTTTTCATGATGGTGCCTGGCTATGTCATAGGCATACTCACAAAATATTTCGCTGTCCAGATGGAGCTGCTTTTCGATGATCTCCGCGCCTTTCGTCGTATGGGATTTTATGATTTCATACTCATCTTCCGTCAGTTTCCCGGCCTTTAAAATAATGTGATCCGGAATCACTATTTTTCCGATATCATGCAGCGAAGACGCCCACTCGATAATATCCAGCTTTTCTTCCGTCAGCTCATACTCCGGATAAAGCTTCATGATGCTTGTTCCAAGGCAGCGGGTAAAGGCACGCGTTCTTTTAATATGCTGCTCCGACTCCAGATTTCTGAACTCCACAATGTTGCTCAGGGAATCAACCAGCACTTCGTTCATATGTTTTTGTTTTTCCGCCATTACCTTTAACATGGCGTTTTGCTTCTTGAGCCGTTCCGTCTGGTTTTTAATCGTTATCTCAAGCTGCATTTTGTATTGGAACACTTCCACCACATTGTCCACAAGCTGCCTGATAATACCCGGGTGAAAAGGTTTTTTAATATAACTTACAATACCGCATTCATATCCTTTTTTTTCATACTGGGCCGATTTTTCACTCGTGATCATAATAAATGGGATCCGGTTTACAAACTTCTTTTCACACAGCCATTCCAGCACCTGGAAATTATCCTTGGCCGGTATGAGGAGGTTCACAAGAACAACGGCAAGCGATGCCGCCTGTTTCCTCAATATGCTGACTCCTTCTTTTTCATTCGACACTGCCTGTATTTTGTATTTATCCTGGAATATCTCTGTCAGCTGCTGACGGCATGTCTCATCATATTCAAGGATTAAAATTGTATCACGTACCATTTTCTGCCTGACTCCCTTTTTTATTTTATACTTTTACCATTACCACATTATTGTTCCGAAGTTTAAAGACAACCCTGCTGACATTCGACGGCAGCATGTACCTTACCGTATTGATCTCAATAAAACTGCCCTCATACGCAAACCCCCTGACAATGACCGCCTTCATTTCCTGGTCGGTCACATTGGAAAGTTTGGACACCTCCGCATCCAGATCGGCCAACTCGTGATCTTTGGCCACGATCGTCGCATTCAATTTTTTAATCAGTTCTATCGCCGCTTCCTTATTGGGCGGAAGAGCTTTCAGAATCTTGTGCCACCGGTCCTCCAGCATCGACAGCTCTTCCAGGATGCGTTCCCTTTTCTCCGCAAGCCTCGCCTGCATTTTTTCATAAAGCGCATTTTTACCGATTTCCAAAAACGTTTTTATGTGCGACTTATTTCCAAGATTGTAAGTATCCACGCCCATTACCGCACAGACCCTGCCTCCCAGAAGCATTCCCTTGCTGCCGGATACAATGACTTTTCCCATCGTATTGATGTTGCTGTTCATAATATAATTTGCCTTCACATTTCCTTCGGCATTGATATTGGCTGCCTCGAAAAAACTGCCGGAAACCTCTCCTTTCGCCTCGATAAAGCAGTCGTTTTTAGAGCAGCTCCCCTTCTTGATCATCACATTGCCCCCCGCAATGAGCTTTCCGGCCTCCACATTATATTCCACAATAATGTCCCCGGTCGCCGAAATATATCCTCCCGAATATACGCTGCCGATCACATATACGGAACCGTCCACTTCCAGTTTCCCCGTAACGGCCGTTACATCTTCCTTTACAATAATCATATTGCTGATAATAATCTTGCCGTTTACGTATTCGAACTTTCCGTTCATTTTGGAAAAATATGTTATCCCGTCCGGAGCAATCAGGAAGCCCTCTCCTTTTAAGGGTTTCTTTTCCGACCCTGGGTTGGCGTGAAGCACCTCCCCAAAAACATTTTCCCCGTCCACGCCCTTTTCTGCCGGATGATAAACGGCAATTTTTTCTCCCTCATCCACCATTTCAAAGGCTTCTATGTTCACATAATCAACGCCCCCATCCGGAAGTGGAGCCGGAATACGGGGCAGGTCAAGCCTGACAAAAAATTCAAACCAGCCATTCTTGCCATCCTCGGCGGGTGTCCCCTCGGCAATCAATACTTTTTCGTTCATCCGCCTTTTCGTTATCATATCGGCTATAGCTTCATGTTTGATCCCGACTACGATGCCTCTTTTTTTCAGCGCGCTGTAAACATCGTCCACAGTCATCATCGTTCCTGTTGTCCACGGGATATATCCGAAAGCTTTGTTTCCATTATCTTCTACAAAAATACTGAATTCCTTTTTCGACAAGGATTTCAAATCGATTCCCAGTTTCTCGGCGACTGCCGGGTTCGGCGTCTTTTCCTTTAACAAATTCTCTCTCTTTTCCTTCATATCCGTACCGGAAAAAATGAGTTTGGCATAAGACGATACATCCAATCCGGCCTCCAGCCCCAAACGGATCTCTTTCATCTGCCAATGGCTGAACAAATAATTGGTATAGGCAGATACTTTTAACTTTTTCTCCAGCCCCAGACGGATCTCTCTCATCTGCATCCAGTTATATTGGGAATTCGCATATACGGAAACATTTAACCCCTCGTAAAGCCCTATCCTGATTTCATAGATCTGCTGCACGTACATATCATCGGTCAGCCACGTATTGATAGGAAGCCCGTCCTCCAGCGCCAGACGGATCTGTTCCAGTTCATCATCGACAAACCCCCGGTCCAGATAGGCGGTAAGGTCGTTGGAAGAATAAATGGAAAGCCGGATCTGTTTCATCGTTTCATAACTGTAAGAAGGATCCGCATAGGAGGAAACATCGATTTTGTCCTTGATCCCCATCCTGATCTGCTCCATCTGGAGCCAGTTATACTCAGGATTGGAATAAATCGAAACATCCAGCCCCTCTTCCTTCCCAAGAAAGATCTCCTGGCTCTGTTCTTCCATATACTCCGCATTTTCCGCCATCATAAATTCCGGATTTTTTTGTAAACTCCAATTCTCATGCATATCAAACACTAGCCTTTCATATTTATACTATAGCCCATAATATTATACTATGAATAAACGAAAAAATCCATGGAAAAAGCGCAAAGTTTCTTAATTTTTCAAATCAAATTGGCCGCTCCCGTCAAACCTGCATTTTCGCTGTCATTTACCGCCTTTATATCCGGCACTCCCGTACCATATCTCCCAAAACATTCTTTTTCTATAAAAGAATGTATTTCTTCCAGCAAATATTCATTTTTGCTGAATAAACTTCCGCTCAGCAACACAAGATCCGGGCGAAAAATATTTGTAATATTGGTAATTCCCGCGCAAAGGCTCCTGATATAGCGATATATGACCTCTTCCGCCGTTTTATCTTTTTTCCTGGCCGCGCAGACAATCATATCCTCCGTAAGCTTTTCCTGATTCCCGGAACAAAGTTCCCACAGGAAAGAGGCTTTGTCCCGGGACATGGCTCCCTTCGCATCTTTTAGCAATGCCGGTATAGATGCATAAGTTTCCAGGCATCCCCGCCGCCCGCATGTACACACCGGCCCGTCCATCTGGATCGACATGTGTCCCAGTTCGCTCCCTCCGGGCATCCTTCCTTCAAAGATGTCGCCGTTCAGGATAATACTTCCCCCGATGCCGTTGCCGATCGTAAGAAGCACCGTATTGACATACTCTTTCGCTGCTCCCCTGACCATTTCGCCCAAAGCGATGCAATTCGCATTATTATTGATGTACACGGGAAGCGGAATGTACTTTTGAAGTTCCTTCACAAAAGGAACGTTTTCCCATCCGATGTTGTTGGAATATATCACCCTGCCTTTTTTCCGATCCACTGTTCCCGGAAGTCCGGCGCCGATCCCGATACAATTATCCACTTTCAGGTCGTTCTTTTCCAGCATTTCCGCAATGGCCGCCCCGATCTTCCTGACCGTAAGCCGGTAATCTTCCTTAGACCCGATCTCCATTTTCCTTTTTTCAAAGCAAATATGATTCATATCTACCAGCCCGGCCTGAATCTGTCTGCTCGTCATATCCACCGCGATTCGTATGGGGTTTGCCTTTTCCCCGATCGTGGTTATCAGCGCTTCGCATTTCCCTTCCACCTGAAATTCCCCGGAACCCGCCGGCAGAAAAAGGCTGTCTCCCTTTTCAAAGTTTACCGTTTCGCCGCCGCAGACAATCGTTCCATTCCCCTCCACGATCAAAAAATGAGCGAAAGAATCCTCCGACACCATGCCTCCCGCCTTTCTCAGCATCCTTCCGTCCAGATTCAGCTTATCGACGGTAAAATAATCGCATTTTACCAGATGCGGGGATACCGGTTTATTTCTTACCAGCGGAATACGGTTCGTCACGGCAAGCGCCTTTTCAATATGCAGATCCCTCTGTCTGCCCTCTCCGTCCACGCGCCCGTAATCGTATACCCTGTAGGTTACATTGGAGTTTTGCTGGATTTCCGCAATGACAATGTCCTTTCCGATCGCATGGATCGTTCCCGCTTCGATCAAAAGCACATCGCCCTTTTGCACCGAAACTTTATTTAAAACCTCCAGCAGCGTATTGTCCTCAATGCGCTGTTGGAATTCCTCCTTGGTAATCTCTCTTGCAAATCCATAATATAAAAACGCGCCTTCCTTGCAATCCACGATATACCACATTTCCGTTTTTCCGTACTGCCCTTCGTTTTTCAGCGCATAGCTGTTATCAGGATGAACCTGGATGGACAAATCATCCTTTGCGTCGATAAACTTGATCAAAATCGGAAACTCTTCGAATCTCCTGCAATTTTTCCCAAGCGCTTCTATTCCGCCGGATTCTATATATTCCGCAAGGGTGCCCCCGACCCGGGAACCGTTTGCAATCACCGACGGCCCGTCAGGATGACAGGACAGCTCCCACGTCTCCGCCAGCTTTTTGCCTTCGTATTGTTTGTGAAAATCATGGATTAATTTATTCCCGCCCCACAAATATTCTTTGCATGCGGGCTTCAATTTTAAAACGGACATAGCGCTTCCCATCCCTTTCTTATTTGATTGCTTTCTATACATTATAGGGCATGGGATAGGAAAATCAAGGACTAGGGGGCCGAGGGCCGGGAGGATGGAGCCGGAGAAGGGAATGGGGGAGGAAAGAGCCGGTAGGTGGAAGGGGGCTGCGGGAGAAAGGACCGGACGGAAAGGGAAGGGGCTGGCAGGGCGGCGGTGTTTTTGCTGAGGCTTCCAATCAGATTTCACTAATGAAATGGGTAAGATATACGCAACCGAACGGGCCGGAAGCAACGGACATCCTGTCCTATGCTTCCTAAAACCGCCTCCATGCGGTTTTTCCCTAAGTTATCGTTCATTTCATAAGTGAAATGGCTGATTGTACGCAACAGCAAAAACACCACCGCCCTGCCAGCCCCTTCCCTTTCCGTTCGGTCCTTTCCCCCGCAGCCCTCCTTCCACCTACCGGCTCTTTCCTCCCCCATTCCCTTCTCCGGCTCCGTCTGCTCCGTTGCTATAGTAGTTTTAAATATTGATTTTTGTATAGAGGATCACGTTCCGGGGCGGACGGTATTCTTGGATAGGCAATGTTTCTGGGCGGAGTGCCTTCTGGGATGCCGGGGCGGCGGGGGCGGGAGGGGTGCGGCACAGGGCGGGCGTTTCCGGCTGTTACATACCATCATAATTTTACTTATGAAATGGTCAACAACTTAGGGAAAAACCGCACGGAGGCTAATGTCATTAAGTTAGGCTTTGTAATACCGAAGTGATCACAGCGATTGCTTCGGTATTATTTTGCTTTTTTTGAAAAAGGTATTGACAAATCATCAAAAATGTGTGGCGGAGCCCTTGATGAAAACATACCAAGGAGGACTCCATGAAACATATCACACATATTAAGGCCAGCCTTAGGAAGGCCATCAGGCACATATCCGACCAGAAAGAACAATTCGTCTGGAACAGCAAAACCGATTTTACCCGCAGAAAAAAACTCGACTTCCCTACCATGCTGCGCTTCCTTCTCCAGATGGAAGGCAGCACCATCCGCAACGAACTCACCGATTATTTTCATGACAGCCCGGACTGCCCTTCCCCTTCTGCCTTCTACCAGCAGCGCTTAAAGATAAAGCCCGATGCGCTCTATATGCTTTTCCGTACTTTTACCGCCCAGTATAAAGGGACCCGCTGGAAGGGATACCGCCTGCTGGCTGTGGATGGGTCCACGATTTATACCCCCAGGAACGAAAAGGATGCTTCCTCTTATCTCTTTAACGGCGCCGGAAAGAAGGGATGGAACTGCGTACATATGAATGCCCTTTATGACCTTATGGACGGCCTGTATGTGGACGCGGCCGTCCATCCCGGGAAGAAGCCGGGGGAGCAGGCGGCGCTGAAGCCTATGCTGGACCGGCTCAGCGACCCGGGGCATTCCATCATCATCGGGGACCGCGGCTATGAATCCTTCCAGATGGTTGCCGACCTCGAGGCCCGCGGCATCCCGTTTGTCATCCGGGTCAAAAAGCCTTCCAGCAACTGGGGGTTCCTTGCAAAGGCAGACTTCCCGGAGCAAAAGGAGTTTGACCTTCCATTCACCTGCAAAATAGCCCATGCCAATTCCTTCAAGGGAAACAAGAGCCGCGCCAGAATGCTGGGGGAGGGATACCGGCCTGGCAACCGCTGCTTTTCCTATGTTTCCAAGGACTCCCCCACTTACCACTTCCAGCCCATGAGGGTGGTCAGATGCGGCAACGACCTGCAGGAGGGGGAACCGGTATACCTCCTTACGAACCTGCCGGAAGGACGCTTTGGCTTATCGGAAATCAAAGAGCTGTACAAGCTGCGCTGGGGGATAGAGACTTCTTTCCGGGAATTAAAATATGCCCTTTCGCTGCTCCATTTCCATTCAAAAAAGATGGACCTTATGATGCAGGAGATCTTTGCAAGGCTTACCATGTACAACTTCAGCCACATGATTACCAGTCAGTTGAAGCCTGAAGTGAAACCGGGGAAAAAACACGCCCGGCAGATCAATCATACATATGCGGCAAAAATATGCAAGGAATACTTCCGCAATAAAATCGGCCCATCCCATTTGAAAGCACTTATACTGCGCCATACATTGCCCATCCGCCCTGACAGGCATTACGAACGTAAGGCCAACAAAAAGCAGCCAAGGACTTTCCACTACAGGATATCATAATTCAGATAAAATTTATAGATAAAATTCAGGCAGTGGAAACTGTCTTTTTGGCATGCAAAAAAGGGAGAAGAAAAATGCGAATTGTATGGTCTCAGTTATTCTCAAAGCCTAACTTAATGACATTAGCACGGAGGCGGTTTTAGGAAGCGCAGGACAGGATGTCCGTCGCTTCCGGCCCGTTCGGTTCTAATATATTATCCATTTCATTAGTAAAATATGATGGTATGTTCCAGCCGGAAACGCCCGCCCTGTGCCGCACCCCTCCCGCCCCCGCCGCCCCGGCATCCCAGAAGGCGCTCCGCCCAGAAACCCCATCTGCTTCCAAATACCGTCCGCCCCGGAACGTGATCTCCCCTGCAACATTCAATCGGCAACATTCAATCTCCCTAATAACTGTATGCGCCGGATCAAAAGTATGGTATAATTCAGAAAATAAATCAGGGTATTGAATACACACATACTCTCTGGAGGTAATTGTATGATGGATTTGCTGGATCACAGCTATCAACCTACATTGGATGAAATAAGCGAATATATCGGGAATCCCGTTTTTGGAAAATTTTGTTCGGAAATCGGGGATAAATATAAAGGGAAGGAAAAAATAGAATTCAGTTCCTGCAACTGGGAACGGGGATGGAATGTCAAATTTAAAAAGTCGGGCAAGAGCCTTTGCACGGTATATCCCAGAGAATCTTATTTTACCGTGTTGGTCGTTATCGGGCAAAAGGAAAAAGAAGCGGTGGAAGCCATGCTCCCCGGCCTTTCCCCTGAATTGCAGAATATTTACCATCAAACCAAGGAAGGAAACGGCCAGAAATGGCTGATGATCGATCTGGAAGACCAGGACTCCATATATCGGGATACGCTTCGCCTGATCGAAGTGCGGGGAGGCCGGAAAAAAGAAAACGAACATACGGAATTTACGGATTATTTTCCTGTATGGGGACAGCTGACGCCCGCACAGCAAGATAAGATTTCAGGGAGCATCGTCAGCCGCACCATGAAAAAGGGAACTGTCATCCACAACGGAAGCATGGACTGCGCCGGGCTGTTGTTGGTGCAGTCCGGGCAGCTCCGGGCTTATATTCTCTCGGACGAAGGGCGCGAAATCACCATTTACCGTCTGTTTGACAGAGATCTTTGTCTCTTTTCCGCTTCCTGCATGATGCGTTCCATCCAGTTTGAAATAACGATTCAGGCGGAAAAAGACAGCAGCCTCTGGATCATTCCTACGGAAATTTACCAGAAGATCATGAAAGAATCGGCTCCTCTGTCGAATTATACGAACGAAATCATGGCATCCCGGTTTTCCGAAGTGATGTGGCTGGTCGAACAGATCATGTGGAAAAGCCTGGATAAGCGGATCTCCTCCTTTTTATTGGAAGAGTCCGCTATAGAAAACTCTGACCGGTTAAAAATCACCCACGAAACGATCGCCGGCCACCTCGGCACCCACCGGGAAGTGGTGACCCGTATGCTTCATTATTTTCAGAACGAAGGTATGATAGCATTGAGCCGCGGCACGGTGGAAATCATAAACAGAAAGAAGCTGGAGGCGTTCTGCAAAGAATAGCCTCCTTTGCATCCACAGGAGCCAACTGCTGCCTCATTTCAGCTCCATGCCGCACATCGACGCAGCGCCTGTCATGCATCTGTCATTCATTACCGCATCGTAAAACCGGAAACCGCCGGAAAAATTATAGGCATTATAGCCGTGGCCGGCTAAGATCCTGGTCGCTATGTAACTGCGCAGACCGCTCTGGCAGACCACATAGACAGGTTTTTCTTTTTCCAGTTCATCCAGCCTTTCCCTCAGTTCGTCCACGGGAATATTCCTGAAGCCGTCGATATGTCCGCAACGGTATTCCCCTGTTGTCCGCACATCCAGCAGTGTTACGCTGCCATCGCGGGGCAATGTCTCCACATCCTCCAGATGGAACTGTTTCAGGATACCGTTGGATATATTTTCAATCATGAATCCTGCCATATTCACCGGGTCTTTTGCGGAAGAATAGGGCGGCGCATAAGCCAAATCCAGCTCTTTCAGCTCTGTGGCCGTCATTCCCGCATGGATGGCAGCCGCCAGTACATCGATACGCTTATCCACGCCTTCACTGCCTACGATTTGAGCGCCCAGCAAACGATAGGTTTCTTTTTCAAAAATCACCTTCATAGTCATAACTTTGCCGCCGGGATAATAGCCCGCATGGCTCATAGGAGAAAGAATGATCTTACCGACGGAGAGTCCCTCTTTCCGCGCATTGGTTTCGTTGATACCGGTGACCGCGGCAGTCATGTTAAAGACCTTAATTACCGAACTGCCTTGGGAACCGGCATACCGGCTGTCGCCGCCGCATATATTATCGGCTGCGATCCTCCCCTGTTTGTTGGCTGGCCCCGCCAGTGAAATCAAGGCGTCCTTCCCGGTCACATAATGTCTGACCTGCACGGCATCGCCTACTGCATAAATATCGGGAACCGAGGTCTCCATCCGGTCATTGACAACGATGCTTTCCTTAATGCCCAGCTTTAACCCGGCCTTTTTTGCAAGTTCCGTATCGGGAGTAACTCCGATCGCCAGTACTACCATATCCGCATGAATCGGCTGTTCGTCTTTTAATAAAACATCCACGCCCCCCTCATTTTCCTCAAACCCTTCCACCGTATGGCCCAACGCCAGTTTTATCCCATGCCGGATCATCTCCGCATGAATAAAAGCCGCCATATCGGCATCAAAAGGATTCATCAGCTGTCGGGGCCGCTGGACAATGGTTACCTCCATGCCCAGTTCCCGAAGATTTTCGGCCAGCTCCAGGCCGATAAAACCGCCTCCGGCCAGCACTGCGGATTTCGGATGATTTTTATCGATATACTCCTTGATACGCAACGTATCCTCTACGGTGCGAAGTGTAAAAAGCCTATCCAGCCCCACGCCTGGGAGCCTTGGCTGGGTAGGTCTGGCACCCGGCGAAAGAATGAGCTTATCATAGCTTTCCTCAAACTCGTCGCCGGTCACGAGGTTTTTCACGGAAACCGTCTTCTTATCCGGGTCGATACCGGTCACTTCATAGCGCACCCTCATATCCACCCGGAACCGCGCGAAAAAGCTTTCCGGCGTCTGAAGCGTCAGTTCTTCCTGATCCACGATCACATCGCCAATATAATAGGGAAGCCCGCAGTTGGCATAAGAAATAAATCCCGAGCGCTCAAATACTACGATCTCCGCCTTTTCATCCAGTCTGCGGATTCTTGCCGCCGCCGTCGCGCCGCCCGCCACGCCTCCTACAATCACCACTTTCATATCAAAGTTCCACCTTTCCCTTGTATGCGGCAATACCGCCTATATTTTTTACATTTGTATATCCCATTTTATTGAGCATTCCCGCCGCCTGGCGGCTTCTGCTCCCCGAATAGCAATATACAAAAACAGGAGCGTCCTTTTGGGAAACCACGCCGCTTACTCCTTCCAAAGACTGCAATGGAATATTTTTGCTCCCGGGAATATGCCCTTCCCTGTACTCCTGCGGAGTACGGACATCCAGAAGAACCGCCCCGGCAACGCCCTCGTATTCCTTCACTCCCTCGTTGATATCATTACTTTTTAAAAAATCAAATAAAGCCATGCCCATACCTCCTTATGGTATTCCTGTCCTTTGTATCTTTCTATTGATTCAGCCTTCGCCATCGGATCCGTCATTTTCCGTTTCTCACTCTGCAAATCAGCTGGGTCATCGTTCCCATGGGACAGTATACACACCAGCTACGGGGCTTAAACAGGATCATTGTAATAAATCCGAGAACGGTAGAAGTCAGCATCACGCTGTAAAAGCCAAAAGCAAACTGAGCAACGCCCGGATGGAACAAGGTTCCATGGTATGCCCAATGCCACGGCAGTTTCCATGTCCACAACAGAGTCACCGCCTGCTTCAGTCCTCTGGCATCGGCAAACACCAGATACGTATTCCAAAGCATCTGAAAAAACATAATAAAAAAGAAGATCAGAAAACCATAACGGAACCATTTGCTCTTCATCCATTTCGGGATATCCTTTTTCCTCGACAGCCCGAAACGCCCGCCTACCAAGCCGAATAACTGCCCTCTGCCGCAATAACGGTTACAATACCCTTTCGTCCCTCCGACAATAGAAATCAAAAGCGGAATAAAGAAACATAACAGCCCCAGCCATGCAAACAGGATATTAAAAAATCCCAGTATCAGATAGGTGAGGGATACGATCCACATATAATCATACCAATGCTTTTTCATACCTGTACCTCCTGAACTTCAATAACTGATGCCGGACATTCCCTGGCACACATCCCGCAGCCCACGCATTTTTCCAAATCGACGTCTGCTGCAATTCCTTTCCTGATTTGGATCGCTCCTTTCGGACAGACCTTCACACAACAGCCACAGGCAACGCACTCATTCACATTTACGCAAGCCTTTCTTTTCTTTTTCGTTCTAGTTTCCATATGGATAAACCTGCCTTTTCTCTCATTGGATACCAGCATAACAGACTCTCTTTGGAACTTCCGTGACATTATCACCAACCGGCCAGACCGAAAGAACGTCCTTTTGATTGAACATAAGGATGGCTGGCCAATTCTGGCATCCGTTGTTCTACCCCCGCTCTTTCGCCGGCGTACCCACTTCGATCAGGTTTCCGTCAGGATCGTAAAACCGGACCATTTTCCTCCCCCAAGGATCTTCCGTCAGCCGGTTCGCGAAAAGAACCGGTTCGCGATATGCTTCCAGCTTCTTTACAAACCCTTCTATGTCCGCCTCCTCGAAATAAAGCTCCGATGCATTATTCTCCGAAATCACTTTTTTTCCGGTAAACCGTTCCCATACTTTCTTGTCCTGAAGAACGAGCCCCTCCGTCATCATAACATTCTCATTCCTGTCAAGAATTACATTCAACCCGAATAATTCTTTATAAAAGGCGACCGCCCTCTCCATATTTCCCACTACGACCAGTACATTTTTTAATCTCATTTTCTTCCCCCCCTGCTTTCGCCGGATTTTCTTCCCATATCAAATGTTCCCATGCGCTCCAAGTCAACGTCCGATGCATCCACCATGCAGGAAGAATCCGCCCTTTGTCCTTCCTCCGTGGACGGTATCGTTCCGTCCAGCTGCCCCCTTATGCTCTCCGCCCGCAGCATAACGGCCAAATAAAGCATATCGGCGGCCATATCATATTCTTCATAGGAATAAAATGCGGTGGGATCTGCTTCCACCAGAGCATCGATCTGGTTCCGAATGCGGCGGAAGGTTTCCTCAAACTTTCCTCCCAGCACATATTCCTCCGCCAGACGCCGCAAATATTCATGGTAAATCGCAAGATACTCTTCGTTTTCTAACAGCATATCAAAAAATTCCGTTCCCTGGAAGGGGGTATCGACCGCTTTATTGACCATCTCGGAAGCGTTTTGCACTCCCATGCCGCCAAAAGCCAGATTGTAGTCCCACGGAAGGATATTCAGCTTCCCATCATATTCGTATAAATAATAATTATGGGCCATATTTCCCGAAAGGCTGTCCATATTTACGGAAAATGTATGTACCGCCATATATTTTAGTACATTACCCACATCGAGATATTCTTCTAACTCCGTTCCCCCGCTTATATTTTTCAAAGCCGTGACGACTTTTCGGTAATCCTGTTTGCCGGTATTCGTTTTACTGCCTTCCCATATGGCAGAATAACTATCCAGTTCGTCATCCGTATAATTCAAATCCGCCCCGCCATTTTCCATCGACGGCCCTCTTTTACCGCCCCCCATGGGAGACCTCACTTTTTCGCCGCCGTCCGCAAAGTATTGCGACGGACGCATGGAACCCTCTTCTTCACGGGCAAACTCTTCCTTCCCATCCATGGCCGGTTCCTGCTTTTCCGGCTTCTCCGACATATTTTCCGGCGGTTCCGGCATATCCCCCGGCAGTTCCGGCATATCCCCTGGCGGTTCCGGCATATCCCGCTTTCCGGAAGCCCCTCCTCCCATATCCATAGTTTCCGGTTTATAAAGCCCGCCGTCTTCCGTGCCATAATTTCTTAATAAAAAACTGTCCTCTATAGCTTCCAGAGCCAAATATACTCCCCAATATTCGCCGTTCACTGAAACCTCGGCATAATGGTACAAGGACGCGTCTGTATCAAGATAACGGTACATATCATAAACAATGGCCTCTTTCATGTTTGTGGCATCCGCATAATTATTATTTAGAATAAGTTTATCCAAACCGAAGCATGTCTGCCCCTCCACATAATGGCCAAATTCCAGTTTTAGGCTGAATCTGTCGGTTTCAGGATCCATGGCTATCGCGGAGAGGCTGGTATTTCCTTTGGGCCGGATGCCCACATGGTATATTTTTTCGCCGTTGATTTCTATATTACAGGAATAATATTCCTCCGAAACGGCATTGGCAAGCATATCCTCCCAATCCTTCTCCTCCATCTGAATATCGATCCTCATAACCTCATCGCCGGCAAACAATTCCGATTCATACCGCATCGACACCACATTTCCTCCAAACGTTTCCAGCCAGTCCTTCGAAAACGCCATGGCCAGAAAACAAGCCGCCACGGCCGCTGCCATAACTGCGCCAATGATCTTTGTTATATGTTTATATGTAATCACCGCAAGCCTCCTTTTCCAAAAATCAGGACATATATTCCCCGTTATAGCTTACGAGCGTCACTTCTCCTATGTTCTCCATCTCTTCAAGCCTGTTGACAAAACCGGTCGCCGCATCTTTCAGCCGAATTTCTGCCGTCAACTCGATACCACCGCTGTTTACCGTCTTTGATTTGACTGCGAACCGCTTCACTTCTTTCCCGATCAGCCCGAGCGCCGCTTCCTCTGCCTCTTCATCGCTGCAATTTAAAATCAGGATATAAGGGTTCTCATGTACTTTACGGTTGGCAAACAGAAGCAATATCACTCCTATGATCGCCGATCCAATCACCGCAAGCGGAATCATCCCGGCTCCGATTACAATGCCCGTCGCTATCGCCCAGAATAGATAGACGATCTCCATCGGCTCCTTGATTGCCGCCCGGAAACGCACGATGGAAAGGGCGCCGACCATACCCAGGGAAAGAACTACGTTGGATGTCACTGCCATAATAACCAGCGTTGTCACGAGGCAAAGCCCCACAAGAGCAAGTGCAAAGCCCGAAGAATACATCACTCCATAAAATGTCTTTTGATAAACGGAAAAAATAAATAGTCCGATGACAGCGGCAAAAACCATCCCTATCAGCGTATCGATGGCAGAAAACTCCGTTACGTTCTCCAGAAAACTTGATCGAAAAATATCGTTAAATGTCATTGATGCTCTCCTCCATTTCTTTATCCGAACCGCCGGCAAACCGCATATTTGGAAAAAGCCTGTTGCCGCAGCCCTCTCATTTGCACGATGCCGCGGATCACATCCGGCAGAAAGGCATCGTATTTTACTTCCAATATCATATCCTCCGGCCGATCAGCGGTATCGATGTCCACCACCCTGTCTTCCTGAAAATCTCTTTGGTACAATGTGGTGCGGATGTGGGAATCGAAAGTAATCCTTACATTCCCGGCAGGGTAAATATAAGGTTCCCGCACATAGGATACGAGTACTCTTGGACGCAATATCTGATAGCGCATTTTGGCATATAATTCCCGTACCAGCGGCGAAGGATGTATTTTCATCCACCCCAAACTGCCCTTCCATAATTGCCGGCATTCCTCTTCCGTGATCTCCGCGTCCAATTTCTTGCACAGACCATGATCCTTGATCTTTTTTTCCAGCATAATATAGGAAAGATCATCGTTATAATATCGGATCCTGAATTTTTCCCTTTCGGATATACCGTTTATTTTTTCCCGCAGCGCCTTGTCTTCATAGTTGTCAAAATAGACGCTCCGCACTAAATACCGGCCATCGACATTCGTATTTGCATCCGTCCTCATGACGGCCCGTAAACGGTTTCGCAATTCCAGATACTGCAAATACCCGATCCCATATTTCAGCTCATGGCGAAATTTCTTTTGTTCCATTCCTGCTGCCTCCCTTTCGCTTTGTTTGTAACCGGCCGGACAAAGCAGCGCGGATTTGCTTGCCCGACCATAGGGCAAGTATAATCGTGCTTCCTGAAATGTACTTAAAATGATCTGTGTATTTTTTCTGAACATTTCAAAACAAAAGCCGGAAATCTGTCTTTCGATTCCCGGCTTGCTGTCCTTCTTTTTCTGTTTGTTTTGTCACTTGTCTTACTGCTTGCTCTGTCACCTGTTCCGCTGTTTCCTCTGTTACTTGCCCTTCTGTTTCCTCTGCCGCCCGCTCTCTTTTCCGTTTACTGTTCCCGCCAAAACAACCTGAAAGCAAATGCTTTTTCCGCCTTCGCTCTCCACACCGATCCTTCCCCCATGGGCTTCCGCAATCGCCCGTGCCATGGAAAGCCCGATTCCGCTGCCTCCGCTATGGGAAGATCTGGATGCATCCAAACGGTAAAAACGATCGAACAGTCTGTCTAAACCGGATATATCCGGCAGATCGCATGTATTGGATACTTCTATATATATCTTCCGCCGCCTGTGATAAATATACAGATGAACCTCTCCGCATTCCCCGGAATATTTTATCCCATTGTCAAGAAGAATGGATATCATCTGTTGAATGGAATCCCGATCCCCATACAGCGCCATCCCCTCTTCTATCTCCTGAAAATATTTTTTTCCTTTTGCTTTTGCAAGAACGCCGAACGGCTCCGCCGCCTCCCACGCCGCATCGCTTAAGGAAAACCAGTTTTTTTTAGGAAACGGCATCTCTTCATCCAGTCTCGACAATGCCACAAGCTCGTTTACCAGTCTGGCCAGACGCACCGTCTGCTTCCTGATATTGGAGATCCATTCATCCCCTTCGTATTCCATAGCCGCAATATCCGCACTGGTGGCGATCGACGTAATCGGCGTCTTCAGTTCATGACTGGCGTCCGTAATAAACCGTTTCTGCCGTTCTATATTTTTCACATAAGGCTTGATGGCATACTGCGAGAAAAATACAACTAATATAAAAACCAGCAAAATACTGCCGCTTCCTATTGCCAGAGATACCAGCAGCAAGGATTTCATGAATTGCAGTGCATGGGATGAGTTCAAAAACAGTACGGTCATTCCTGCTTCTTCTCTGTCCACACGATACCGGTAATCCCCGTAGTATCCTCTTTCTTTTCCTTTTTTCAATACTTCTTCCGTATACTCCCTCGCCGTTTCTTCATCAATGGATGCAATATGTTCTCTCGAAACCACCTGTATATCCCCGCCCGGCCCGCAGTACATCACAAAGAAACGGGTGGTAAATTCGGCTTCCGGCCCTCCGCCGCGTATATCCGCAAAGGGCGGCGGCGGTTTCTGCGGCTCTGCGTAGGCGCTTCGCTCATGGCTCAGAAGATTTTCCGCCAGCTCATCCTGTCTGCGCGTGGTCTGGCAGTAATTCACTATATTAATCACCGTTACCAGAACCAGCATGACCGTTCCGAATGCTGTCATCGCTGCCACGATGAACCGCCGCCTCATTTTCTTCAACATGCCGTTTCCTCCAACGAATATCCGGCGCCCCGGACTGTCCGTATCTCAACGCTGCTCCCTATCTGCCGGAGTTTCCTACGTACAAATCCGATATAAGTCCATACCACGCTCATATCCGTCTGTGCATCCTGCCCCCAAATCCTGTCCATCAGATGGTTCGTGGAAAAAATGAAATGAGGATGCCGCATAAATAATTCCGCTAATTGGAATTCCTTATTATTTAAACGCACGGTTTCCGACCCGCACTCCAGTTCATGCCTGTTGCAGTCCAGGCGCACATCCCCGAAAGATAAAACAATGTCCTCATATCCGGCATTTCTGCGCGAAAGCGCTTTCACCCTCGCGATGAATTCCCTGCTCGCAAAGGGTTTCGGCAGATAATCGTCAGCACCCGCCTCCAGCCCGGCCACCCGGTCTTCGATTTCCGCCATGGCCGACAGCATCAGTACCGGCACTTTCGATTTATTCTTCCTGATATATCCCAGCACATCCAAACCGTTTATTCCCGGCATCATAATATCCAGCACAACCACATCATACTCGGAACAGCGCATGCTGTCCAAGGCCTCCGTCCCGTCATGAACCACATCGACGGAAAACTTATTTTTTTCCAGCAGGAATTTCAGCCCTTTTGCAAGTTCCTCCTCATCCTCGGCAATTAAAATCCGCATGGCCGCGACCTCCTTATATTTTCCGGGATATATTTTATTTCCGATCCCGATACCGCTTTCCTGAATCATACAGGAGGCGCTCCGCCATGTCAACCTTATTCCGCAACGTTTAGTTCCTGCAGCAAATCGCTAGCGTACTTCCTTTTTTCATCTCTTCTCCTTAAAAGCTGTGTCCGCCTCCGCCTCCGCTGCTGCCGCCTCCACTGCTTCCTCCGCCTCCGCTTCCCCCGCTGCTCCCCCCATCGCTTCCGCTGGAAACCGGATCATAGATCTCCGACTGATGGGTATGAACCGCACGAATCTCCGAATAGGTAAATCTTCTGTGAATATTGGCAAGCACAGCGTTTCCTCCCGGCTTACGCAGCCGGGTAAAACAGATAACCAGGCCAAAGTTGGCAAGCAGCGCAAGAATCATCGCCAGAAGGGCATTGCTGATATATTTCATAGGCTGCGCTATCCTCTGCCCATCCAACAGCGCCTGGATTTCCCCGAAAGCCTCTTTTGCGCATTCATAGTAATCCCCGCGCGACGCATAGCGATACACGTTATCCGCCACCGTATTGGCATAAGCCGTCGTAACCACCCTGTAAACCGCCCCATCGCTATGTATCCATATGTTCCGGTTGTCCATATCGATCACAAACACCGTGCCGCTGTCCGTGCCAAACCGATCCATATAATAATCCCTGGCAAAACCTTCCGTGGAAAAATCATTGTTTTCGACCGTTACAAACGCCGCACTTCCATATGCTGTAATTCCCTGCATCTCCCGGGCCAGTTCCAGGCGTTCTTCTTCTGTCAGCAATTCCGCCCCATCCTCGACCAGCACCCGGTATCCCGTATCCTGGTTCGTATAAAATACGTTTTCCGGGAGGCTTTCCTGTCCGTAGCATTGACCCGGCCCGGCAAATAATATTCCTCCGAGAAACAGCGCAAGGGCATATAAAACCCGGAAAAACCATCCCGCATAAAATTTTTTCCCTAAGTCAGACTGCCGTCCCCCGCACTTTTCCTTATCCGCCGCTCTATGCAATTTCGTCACCTCCCCGCTTATTTAACTGCGGCAGCTTTCGCGTGGCAAGCATATTATGCTGTTTGATAATATCCATAATCGCCCATAGCACCGTACCCATACAGGCGAACGCTCCTATATAGTAAAACCAGTCGGAAACCGGATCTATGATAAGAATAACCGCTGCAAGTACAATACCCCCAAAAGGTTTTATCAAAACAGGCCGCTTTTCCCTGAAATGCCCGCCTCCAAAAGCTTTTTTCCCCAAGTTCCTCCCCCTGCGTCCGCCGCTGAAAGCAGAAGCCACCCGGTTCATGCTCAATACAACTGCCATAACCGCCATGATACCGAAGATGCCCCAAACGCCTCCTCCGACTATCACAGGCGCCAAAAGGGCCGGTATCAGCGTAGTTACAAGAAACAAAATCATAATCAGGAGCATCTTCCCTATTCCGTCGTCCCATAGATTGCTGACAGGCTTTCTTCTTTGCCAGCCGGAATTACCCGTTCCGAAATCTGATCTTATGGAAGCAAGCCCCTTGTCGTCCGCCCCCGACTCCCTGTCCAAAATATGGGAAATCTGCCTGTTGGAGATCAGAATGCATAAAAATGCCAGCAGCGCTGCAATCATCAATATCTTTCCCGGCGTAATCGTTAAGAGCAGGTTCAACAGGAAAAACAGCGGTATTGCCAGAAGAAAAGAACCTGCCAGATATTTTTTCCCGTCCACCGGCAGATCGGCCGCCGCCCTTCCTGTCTGACCGTTTACCACGGCATAGCTGATCCTTTCTCCGTTCCGGTAAGATAAGAACCAGACCGGCAGCAGGGACAGCTCGGCCGATTGATCGGAAGGGCGCAGGGCATTGCGCAGGATATATGCTCCCTCTCCCTGCCCCGCGTGATATTTCCTGCATACCGGATCTTTTGCGAGAACCCGGCCGACATCCTGCAAAACGATATCCTCCGCCTCCGACAGATAGGCATATTTTTCCACATCATTTGTATCCGCATAAAACCCGCTTAAAAAAGAGGGCGTAAAATCTTTTCTGCGCTTCAAATCGAAAGGGGCTATGGCACCGCTCAAACTGTCCGAAAAAGCAGACGATGCGTCGTAGGCCAATCCCTGATACGCTTCCTCTACCTGACAGTCCAGCATATAATGGTCAATGATCAGGTAATCCCCTTTCCTGTGCGTTTTCTTGCCCGGAAATGCAATCTTTTCCTTTTTTTCAAAAGAATACACCCAATAAGGCATATAAATCCCCCGGAATTTTTCGATCAGATTTTCATCCTTCAATTCTTTCGGCGCAAAAATAGCCCGTCTCAGCATTTTTCCATAAGCGGCTTTGCAATCCTCCTTCGTTTTGGTAAAAGGGATGATATATTCCGGACACCGTTTTTTGCTGATGCGGCTGTCTAAAATGGCAGCCGCCCCGCAAAAACTGCAAAAAGTAGCCGCCGTGGTATCCTCGCTGACGATCTCTCCCCCGCACTGCGGACAAGTGAAGACCGTTGCCTCGTACTCTCCCGGCGGCTCCTCTCCTGCATCCTTTTCTTTATGAAAACTGTAGGGATCCACCTGGGTATCGCAATATTCACAGTGCAACTGCTGCCGGGCGATATTAAATTTCAAATTCCCGGCGCAATTCGGACATTCGTACATACTTTTTCCTCGCTTTTGTTATAACTGCAATGATTCTGTAACAGTTCCATCTACAATTTCTCTGTTACATTATCTTACCATACCCCTATGAATTTTTCTATTGCTTTATAGTCCAAAGCCCTGCCAGAATATCTTTCAATACAAGAAAAGAGTCCAGTTCATGATAACCATAGTCCTGCTTCAGCTTCCGAAGCAGCTCATTTAATTTTTCTACATATTCCTCCGTTTTCACTTCCTGCTTATACGAAGCCAAAACAGGGTATTTCTCCGCCCACCGCTTCCTGGGACAGCCCGCTTTTTTTCCGGGCGTTAAATAAACTGTTTCCTAAACTCATATCCGTTACCTCCTGTTTCTTAATTTACATAAATTATAAACGGCATGAGATTAAACATCTACCAACGGCGCTTTCCATTTCCGCCCGTTTCTTTTACAATTTCATAGTTTCTTTTTCAGTTCCGCAAATATTCATTTTCCGCCGCCATTCCATGCGCGCGTTACAGGCTGTGATACACCGGTTCTCCTTTTTCATAAGTGCAGAAAAACCGGAATCCCAAGCCTTCCAAAATCCGCTTTGCTTCTTCGATTCCGGCTCCCAGGTGGGCCGGTGCATGGCTGTCGCTTCCAATCGTGATGATTTCTCCGCCCAGCTGCCGGTATCTTTTCAATATATCCATGGAAGGCGTCGTATCTTTCAAGCCATATCTGCGGTACGACGTGTTCAGCTCTATCCCCTTTCCGTCCGCAATGACAGTTTTTAATATCTCTGAAACCATCCCTTCGACCTTTTCAAACGGATATACGCCCTTTTCATCGTAGCGTACAATCAGATCCATATGCCCCAGTACGCTGTAATCCTTACAGGACTTGACAAGATCGAACATTTCCCCATAATATCGTTCATTATATTCCTGTTGGCTCCTGTTTCTCTGGAAGTCCTGAGTCCAGAACTCCTGGTCTTCCACCTGATGTACCGACAAGATAATAAAATCAAGAGGATACTTTTCCACCAAAGCCCTATACTGCGGAATCGTATGCATCTGCATGCCGAATTCCAGCCCTGCTTTTATCGCGATCCGTTCGCCATAAATATGCCGAAGTTCTTCTATTTTTGCAAAATACCTCGGGTAATCCACATTCGCAAGCGGTTCTTCCCCACGGTATGCAATGGGATGTCCACAGTCCCAGTCCTCCTTGATTCCATAATCCACGTGATCCGTAAAACAAATCTCATTCATTTTCATCGCTATGGCGTCCTTGATGACCTGCTCCATCGGGTATACGGAATCATCGCTAAACTCCGTATGCACATGATAATCTGCAAACATACTATTTCCTCCGTTTCCAAAAATAATTTACCGGAGCCTTCCGTCGTTTCTGTCAATCCAAGGCTGGTAAGTCTATTTATCATACCATGCTTTCGGAATCCCAACAAGCGCCGCCGTGCATTCGGCACGGAAATCAATTTTTATCAGCGCCATGGGAGGGGACGCCAAGGGGGACAGAGCATTGATTAAAGACGGCATTGATTAAAGACGGCGTTGATCTGCGCGGCTATTACGCATGGAACCCTCTCGATATTATCCTCTGCTCTTCTTCGGAAATGAGCAAGCGTTACGGCTTTATTTATGTGGATTGGGACAACTATGGAAAGGGAAGAAGAAAACATCAGGAAGTCCCTTGGCTTTGCCAATATGGTATGCGACGGCGGCAACGGGATTGTCCTGAACCACGAGCTGGTATCTTTGGAACCTCTCCTTTTTATACAAGATATCTTTTCCCATGCTCCTTGCCCGCTGTTTTGATAATATCTAAAAGGTTATTTTTAAAGACCCCGTCCGTTTCTTCCAATAACGGTATCAATTTTCCCCGAATAAATGTTTCATCGGCGGCACGCGCCAGGAAGTGATGCCTGAAGCCGTCCCAATGCAAATTTTTCTTTAAATCTTCCAAAATATACTCTATCCCGTCTTCATTAAAATCATCCGATCGTGTTTCCAATTTAGGAATAATATATTTCAGCAATATTTGTCTATGCGGGCAGTTCCTGTTGTTAAATCTCTCCAAAAATTCTGCTTTGGTCTTTGAACCTGTATATTGGGTCAAAAATCCTGCTATCTGCATTGACTGCCATTCTCTCCATCTGCCGGTTTTATCCTGTTCCAATTCCTCTATCCAATCCAGCCACCAATCGATATTTCTTATTTCACATCTTCGAAATCCTTTTATTTTAGGCGGCAGAGAACTACCCATCAGCCCTGACAACAGCTTCGGCTTTTTCAGCATCAGAAGCTGCGCAAACAAATTTTCCCTTCCTCTCCAGACCAGCTCCATCTCACCCAGCAATTCATAAAACGGTATCTCCCATCCCTCTTCCTCTTCTTTTGCAAAAGGCAGCCATTTCAATATCTGAAAAACTTCCGCCTGGTTTTCCGTCCCTATGCTGGCCAGAACCGCTGCCCTGGTCAGCATATCATAGAATTCCGCTTTTTGTTTTACATAATCCCGCAGATCAGTCCTGTTTTTCAGAATCTCCCGTAAAGCGTGGAATGCATACACATGACCATACAGGCAATCGGCCAATCGGTCGATATGCTCCTTTGTTATAATGTCCCACGGCAGTTCTTCTTCACAAACAATCATTAAAAGGTACATCGTTGCCGGTGCCTCTCTATATCCCATCGTTAATAAATGCACCACCATCACAAAGCTTAACGCCGTTTTCTTTTTCCCTAGGTATGCACAGAAAATTTTGCTGCGTATGGCCGGTAATTCTGCAGATTCCGAACGTTTCGCCACGATATCCAGAACATAGTTTTCCTCAAATTTTTGCATGATAAGACCCAATGCAGAAATAAATCCACTGAATTCCCTGCTGTCCAGCCCTCTTGTTGTACTTATTTTCTGAATATGATCAGCCATTTCCAGCAGTGCCTTCAAATCCGGCTCCTCTACGATTTGACTTAAAATTTTGCCTAACCCTTCACAAAAAAAATTATCCGCCGCACGCCGGAAAAGCAGTTCCATCAATTCATCCTTGACAGCATCCCCTTTTAATTTCCATAAACAGCATGCCGCCGAGCCGCCAATACGGCCGCCTAAGCCTATAATCCTTTGTATTCTTTTTTCATTCTCCTCCGAAATCCGCAGATCGTATTCCAGCCAATCCTGGATTCCATCTTCATGCCGGAGCCTTATTTCTCTGTTTTCTGCAATCTCTTCTAAAATCCGCCGAATCACTTCCTCTCTTTGAAACTCCATATATTGAACAGACCGGAGAACCAGTTCGAAATCAATGGAAAATAAATGGTTTATGAATTCTTCCACCCGATCATTCGGAAGCAGGTTCATCATAAAAAATACAGCCTGATCCCAGCGGTAACACTTTACTTTCTCACGAATTATTGTTTGATCACTCCAATAAATCCCCATCAATTCCTTTGCTGCCAGATATTCCGTGATCGTCTGATGTACGAACGTTATTGTTCCATTGCTGTGCGGAACTATAATTCCCTTATAAATCAGCCAGTTTACGATCTCCTCTTTCTCTCTCATTTCCTGGGCCATATGCTGTGCATCCATTCCTTCATATATAAATCCGGCCGGAAAGGCCTCAATGCCGGCATCCAGCGCCCGGTAAGCCGCTACCGACAAAGCTTTTCCGATTTCTGCCCTTTTCCCAAATCGATCCGCAAAATCCTTTTGCAGGTTCCAAAAAAACTCCCTGTAAAAATGCTTCGGCTGCAAAATATTCTTTATATCTATTTTTCCGCTGATCATATACTGGAAGTAAAAAGGCTTGCTGAGAATTCCCTGCATCACCTTATTTAACTCTATCGTCATTCCCCTTTTCGCCAATTCCGTATAGATCGTATCCCTGTCAATCTCGTCCAGGACATAGACCGGAAATCCAAAAGCTTCCAGACCGTCTACAGTTCTTGAGCCTACTACCACCGCATGTGTCGGAACTACTATGTAAACACAATTTTTCAGCATCGTTGCTCGTATAGGAACACAATTTTTCGTAATTCTATACCCATTCCTAAATCCAAGCTTACCTTCCCTTATTATTCATCAAGCATCAGTTTTCCTTTTTTGGCTTTTGCTTTCAAACGAGCCATCTGCTCTTTTTCTATCTGTTGGATACTCTTTTCTGGAGTAGGCAAATTCTCAGGCATCGTCCCGCCAATTTTTTCTATTGCAGTCCGTACCTCTCTCCCCACAGAATAATGAACCGACGTTGCCGTTTTTGCATTATCAACCTCATCTTTTCGCAATTTTTCTTCTGTCTGGGATATACGAAACAGATTGGCAATCAATTCCGTACTACCCATGTAATCAAGAATTTTCTGTCCAACTTCCAATCCCTTTTTTGTATGAATATCATCTACATCTAAACCACCATACAATCCCATATAACCCGCATTTTGAAAAATTGCAAATTCCTCGTTTGTAATAACACCTGCTTTATGTGCTGTTTCTGCAAGCATTTGATTCCATTGCTTAATATCTCCACGCACAACAAGTCTTCGATTGTCCTCGCTCAACTCATTAAAATGGTCCGCTACCTCTTGACGATACGTCTGGATTGCAAAATATGTCTGTCCCAAAGCAATCACTTCTTTCCGTGGGTCTCCATTCTGCACAATCAAATAACAGGCATATCTGGTCAACTCATAATCCTTTACAGGCTTATTCGTTGCTCCTGCTTCCACGATTTTGCTGACCTCAGCAAAATCGTGGAAAATATCATGTCCACTATTCTCACAGGCAATCATTGCTCTTTTTATCACTCCAGTAAAATTTCTCCACTGGGTGTAATCTAAAGCAACCGCAAGTTCTCTCGCACTCCAAAATTCCGAACCGTCCTCACGAATCTGTTTGATGTCTTCAAACCGTTTATATTCTTCTGCTATCAGTTTCTTCATATACAATCCCCTTTTGTCGCAAAACATCTATTATGGTTACATTTTTGATATAAATTCATAATCTAATCCTCTATTTTTTCATAACAATGATTACAAATTTTTTGTTTTATATATGCCGGATGATTTATATCTACCATCTTGCCACATTTTGGGCATTTAAAACTATCGCCAATTTCTATATTGAAATCCTCAAAAAATTTATCTTCTAATGAAATTCTCCTAATATCCCTAAAATTATCTGTAGTTTCTATTTCAGATAAAAGATTCGTATTTATTTTATTGTGATATAAATTTGTACTGGTATAACAAGCATAATCCAAATAGTATACGTTGTAAGTAACACCTTTCTTTCCTTTATGAGAAATACCTTTCTTTCGTAAATGAACCACCCTTAAATCTATTAAATCATTCAATTCTTTTACTTTTTCAAATTTTTCTGGAATCAGAAAATGACATCTTTTCTTATCAATTAAAATATCTTTAATTATTTTATCCAAAAGTATTTTCGCATTATTATTTGCATCCACCGCTTTCTTTTTATCAACCTCATACCATTCAATTGTAGCATTACGCACATCTGCTAAAGCAATATGCTTATATTTACCTATGGTATAAAAACTATTATATGCACCAATAAAAATGTTTAAAAAATCTCTTGGAATACCAGAAGATGCAATTAATATTTCACGCAAAGCCTGATTTGCAAAAAAACTATTTATAAATTTATGTACCGGTCTTCTTCCATCCTCACTACAAAATATATCATATAACTCAGGATTGACAATATATAATTGCTTAAAAAGTAATTCATTAAAAAAAGCCCTAGTATTATCAGAATACAGTTCGTATATATATCTATTATCTAAAGAATACCCAAATATATCTCCTCCATCTTCCAAGCCAATCCTATCTTCGGATAATAGTTTTGTCCTATTAGGAATAGCAGCAATTTTAACAGTTACCTTTAATGTAACAAATGTACGCTTAATAAGCTCAGCCAATATATATTGACTATCTTCTGGAATCTCAGACCACTCATCCAGCAAACAAAACATTCTATCTATATCTATTATTTCAAGTAATTCTGCTAAGGCATTGGATATTTCGGCAAACGAAATATATTTAACTTTTTCATCTGTAGCTTCAGTCTCTTTGTTAGTTCCTTTCTCACCCAAAAACTCTGGCATTTTCATTAACTTTAAACTTGTTGCTACTTTTTTTACCTCATTGATTTTAAATGCCACTTCTCCCATTTTAGTGAAACTGTTCCCATCAAAATGCCGATTAAACCTCTCTAAAATAACAGCAATTTTTTTCTTTTTACTATTTATTATAAACTCCTGCTCTTGTATGGAATATTCGCTATATATATAATTTAAGTTTTCATATACACATTTCAAGATTTCAATAATAATTTCTTGTAACAAAATCAACGCATAATATATATCATCAGTATTTCCAAGCATTGGTTTATATGCCCGCAAATCAATATAAATCGGAAAATATTTCCCATTTGTTTCAAGCAATTTTTCCTGTAAAGCCCTTAATAAATGCGTTTTTCCTGTACCTCTCCTACCATAAATGACCTGATACTTTATACTGTTTACTTTATCTAATGTTTCTTGACCTGCATAGTAATCTAAATAATTTTTTTCGGTATTATATTCCGCCCTTAAAAATCCATCTAATTTATTTATACTCTTAATTACTTCTGAGTTTTTAATGTCAAAATTCTTTTCATTCGTCTTGCCCATACCTTTTCTCCTTTTTTATATCGCATAATTCTTATCATCAAATCATACCCATTTCTTGAACCTGTCGGAATTTCCGACAGGTTAACATTTCATCTATTCTGACAAACTTTAAATGATTTTCTGCACTTCATCTGACCATTTTTTCATTAATTGGATTCTTTTGTATCCCCACACCCCACATCAACCACCGCCGAAACCTCTAAATACTTCTCCAGCCTCTTTTTCCGGTTACCCTCTTCATCTTCCACGAACACAAAATGCTTATAAAACTGCTTTTAATAAAGGATTTCTAAATATGTTTCCTTTGCATTCTCACCACACATTCTGTATGTGTCGGAGCTACTATGTAAACACAATTTTTTATCCTCGTCACTCGTATAGGAATACAATTCTGTGTTATTACTTCTTCGCTTTTTTCTTTGCCGTACTATGTATGTTTTTAATGCTTTCTAGATATTCTTCTTCAACTGGTGATAAGTTCTGAACCTGATATTTTCTGTATTCTTCTGTTGCTTTTTCCATTGCCTGTGCATGACTGATTTTCCCTGCTCCCTGCAATAATTTTTCTCCTGTCGTTTTCAATATATTATCAAGATGCTCTACATAATCAGACATATGCATGGGATGATGGCGCATTGCCTGAATTTCTGCAAAATCAAAATATCCAGACACAACATTATTTAAAATCTTCAATTCTTCCTCATTTAAATAATTCTTTGCGATTCCAATATCTTTCAACGTCGGGAAATCGCCCGAAAAATTCTTAAGTCCCATAAACGGCTGTTCTGCATCTGCACGTTCATATATTACCTCTGCCGCCGTATGCCCATGCGCTGCATAATGCAGCTTATTTTGAACCATTTTAAAAAATGCGATGGATTCACTGCTTTTGGGATTATAATCCACACTGGTAGCGTAAAGGTCAAGCACCTGCCGGTACATCACTTTTTCCGATGAGCGAATATCCCGTATACGGTCTAATAACTCTTTCCAGTAATTTCCCCCTCCCAGATTCTTTAATCGCTCATCATCCATCGTAAAGCCTTTTATCATATATTCTTTCAGACGTTCCGTCGCCCAACGCCGAAAATTTGTCGCTATTCTGGATTTCACTCTATAACCAAGAGAAATAATCATGTCAAGATTATAGTAGGACATCTCCCGTGAAACTTCGCGATTTCCTTCCTTGCGAACCTGTCGGAATTTCCGACAGGTTGAGTTTTCATCTAATTCAAATTCTTCATATATATGTGCGATATGTTCTACAACATTTGTTCGCGATGTTTGAAACAAATCTGCCATTTGCTGTTGTGTCAACCACACTGTTTCGTCCTGTATCTTAACTTCAATATTTGTTAAACCGTCTTCGGATTGATATATAAGGATTTCACCATAATTATCCATCTTGAATTTCTCCTCCATCCTACTTCTCCAAACATATATTTTCATCATATCGTATCCCAATACTTTCCTGTTGGACGCTAATGAAAACAACATAAATCAGATATTCCGCTCCGCTGACACAGATGGAGCTTTCATCTTTCTTTTTGCCGAACTGAGCATCTCCTCATGTCTGCACACCAATTCATGACTCATTCATACATCATAATATAAAACATCAATAGCCATCAAAAATATTTTTACGATGCAAACTTCTATTCATATTGGCAATATTTTCGGCTTGCCTCTTATGATATTGCTTATTTTTTTCTGTATCATATAACCCTTTTGCATGACAATGCGGACACTCAAAACATCCATTATCTGCACAATTGAGTTGTATAACTATCTGTTCGCCATCCCAGCAATGAGAACAATAATACAAATCATTCAAATCATCTTTCAGCGTCACATATGGCAATTTATGCCGTACTATTTTTTCAGAAATGTCTTTTTTCTTTTTTAATTCCCCGTTATCTTCTCTCAACCTTGAAATTTCTTCCTGCAAATCAAGTGCCTTCGAACTTAAATCTAACAGTTTTTTATATAAGTCAAGGTTATCATCTTTACGCACTATTTCTGCCGCTTCCATAATCTCTTTATATAGTCCCATGTATTATGCCTCCTTAGTTATTTTTTGAAATGTTTTTGTTTTTCCTCCTGTACGCCTGATCAATTCATCTTGCCCAATAACCTTTACCAAATTAGTTATTTTCTTACCATAATCCGTCCTATCTACATAAAAAATTGTTGTCTGAACTCTATCCGCTAAGATAAATTCCCTAATAATATCTCGATCTGTAACATCCAAAGAATGTCCGAAAAAGAATACTTTATGGCATGTAGCGTATTCTTCAACATAACTTATAGTTCCATCATTATCCTTCCGTACTGAAGTAATTTCTTTAATCTGTTCCTGTTCTTCCATTTTATTTAACCACAATTTATATAAGCTGCCTGTCTCTTTATGAATTCTTTGAAAATACTTTTTAAACTCAATAAATTCTGTATTCTGATTTTTCTCGTCCCCTTTCAAATACTCATCAATTCCAAGAACTATGTTATTGGTATCCATTGTATTCTCTATTGCTGCTTTACCGTGAGTATAATCTATTTCATAAGGGAATTCACCATAGTAGTTTTCATATGTACTTGTGTAATTGAATGACAGCACCTTATTTATAAAAGGTAATTCTTTTATATCGGGAAGCAGCTTATCAACTCTTAAATTAGATACATAATCACTAAGATAAATTTCCAAACATCTTATCAGTTTAGATGAAAATTTAGTGAATGATAAATATAATTTTACGCATTCTGTTATTGAAAAGAAGACCGATTTTGCATCATCCATCTTATTTTTGGCATACACAAAAGAAATAAATTGGAGTGCGCCTTCATACATACAGGAGGGTATTAAATGGTTACAAAAACAATAAATGCTATGAATAGGTGTAAAAAATGCATTGATTCACGAAAAAGTTTTGTTTTGCAAGGTGGTGCAGGCAGCGGAAAAACAGAGTCTCTTAAAGAACTTCTCCTCTATATAAAAACAAAACATCCTAAAGCAAGGGTTATATGTATTACATATCCAAATGCGGCTGTAGATGAGATGGCAGGAAGGGTAGGAGAACAATATCTGATAAGTACAATCCATTCTTTCTTATACGGATTGATTGGGCATTACAAAAAGAATATAAAATCTGTTATCTCTGAGTTGTTTTTTGTGCCGGAAATGGTTCGTGCGGAACAATTGAAAGAGCAGAAAGAAGCTGATTATAAAAAAATGGAGCATGAGAAATATAAAAGAGCATATGAAAAATATGTGTCTAATCTTTATAGAATTTGCAAAGAGAATACCGAAAAGGTAACAGGGAAAAGAGAGTATGATAAGGATCCGGAGGGATATAATTAATTTCTTAATAAAAAAATTCGATTGTTGAATGGGAAAATTATGGATATTATTGATGATAAGGAATATTCAGCTATTTATTATAATGAAACAAAATTTCATGGGCTAAGTGATTTGAGTTATGGACATGATGCCTTGCTTGTGCTTTTCCATCTACTATTTGAAAAGTATCCATTATTGGGGAAAATAATTTCAGACAAATATGATTACATTTTTATAGATGAATATCAGGACACTCAGAAAGAGGTACTTTGTGATATACTAACTTTAAGTCAGACATATGGAGTGGCTATAGGTTTATTTGGTGACAATATGCAATCCATATATGATGAGGGTATTGATGATCTTGACATTTTCATAAATGATGGAACGCTTGAATCGATCTTAAAACAGGATAATTTTAGGTGCTCATACGAGGTTCTTGGTGTAATCAACTCGCTTAGATTAGATAGTCTTAAACAGAATGTGGCATTAAAAAAGCTTGATAGTGGTATTTATGAAAAAGAAAAAGATAGACATGCTTTTGTAAAAGTGATGTATTCGCTCGTAGATAGTAAACCATCTGCATTTAGTTGTTCTGAAGAGAAAAGAAAGTATCAGTCAGTAATAAATGAGGCTCTCTTTGAAGCAAAAAAAGTTTGCTGACAATCCAAAAGTCCTTATTTTAACAAATAAAGCAATCGCAGAGAAAAATGGATTTCAACAGTTGTATAAAGTCTTTGATGATCGGTATGCAGATGTTAAGGATAGGATAGAAAAGTATTTGTGTTCAATTCAAGCACTGGATGTGGCTGATTTATGTAATCTTTTTTTGATAAAAGATTATAATTTATTAATTCAGCTTGTACGAAAAGATGGATTTATAATTCACAATGCGAATGATAAGAAACAGCTTCATGACATTATGCATGAAATTGTAAGTAGCAAAGAACTTTCAATAAAATCTGTTATTGAAATAGCTTGTTCTAAAAAGCTTATAAAGCAAACAGAAACTTATAAGAATATCATTGAAAGGAATCTTAATGTTTTAAATCAGCTTATGTCAGATTGTTTTTTATATAGAAAGTTAAATATGCATATTGGATTGCCGGAGGTTCAGCAGGACTTGCAATTCTTGAGTTGACTTTGCTTCTTATGAAGGTGATTTGATGGACAAGTACGGACAAGCGCTAATCAATAATGCGTCTAAGTTAGATGCAGTCACTGATGCATGTGGGGAAATAACCAAGCTGGCTACTGTGATTGTAGAAAATAATAGTAAAGCTGCTACAATTGCACTTCTTAGAAGACTTTCGGAGGCAGTTGATAATCCTAAGCATAAGATTGAGGCTAAAAAGGCGGCACAGGTTGTTAATTCCAGTTTGATTGAGTTTTACGGCTATTTGACCTTACAAGAGATTTGCATGCCAACCGAAGAACCGGACGAGGATACAAGAACACTCCAGGATTTATTGGATGAATTGAATGCACTTGTAGGCTTACAAAAAGTAAAGAATAAAGTTCAAGACTTAATTATGTACCAGAAAGTTCAGAAAATGCGTCGGGAGAAAAAGCTCCATTCCGTAAAAAATACATTGCATCTTGCCTTTACCGGAAATCCGGGAACAGGTAAAGCAACAGTGGCGCGCATCGTAGGTAGGATTTATAAACGTATCGGATTGCTTTCGAAAGGGCATTTTGTCGAGGTTTCAAGGACTGATTTGATTGTCGGATATCAGGGGCAGACAGCGCTTAAGGTGGAGAGAGTAATTGAGCAAGCTAAAGGCGGCGTCTTGTTTATTGATGAGGCTTATAGCATCACAGAAAATGACCACGCTGACTCTTATGGCAGGGAATGTTTAACAGAACTGACCAAGGCTTTAGAGAATTACCGAGAAGATCTGGTTGTGATTGTCGCAGGATATACAGAGCCTATGAATAAGTTTTTTGACTTCAACCCTGGTTTGAAGTCCAGATTCAATACATTTATAGAATTTGATGACTACAGTCCTAATGAGTTGGACATGATACTAATTTCTATATGTAAGAATAATGACTATATTCTGGATGAAGAAGCAAAAGAAAAGATTCATTTGTATTTTGAACATCAGACATCAGCGAAAGACGAAAATTTCGCAAATGGCAGGTTGGTAAGAAATCTTTATGATGATTTAGTTATGAATCATGCAAGACGCGTGATAAATACGGCTAATCCAGGGAGCGTGGAATTGTCAATGATTAAAGCGGAAGATTTCATATTTTGAATCTTCTAAATGAAATATACTATATGCTTTATCAAAGAAAGGGGCTAATTTTGTCATTGATTTTGGTTCGCTACAGATGCTTATTGAAACGAAATCGTTTTTGTTCAAATTGGATGTCAAGCAACAAGTTCCGAATTTGAATTCAGTAAACACTTTCTTTAATCACTTGATAAGTGAAGCATATGCACAACTAAACAGTAGTTATGCACAGCTCAGCTGCAGAGTAAATGTTCCTGTGATAAAGATTATTTTGTTGTATGATGAGTTTTCTAATACGGCTATTATTGAGCAGTCAAAGAGGGAACTTGATAGCATAACAAACCGTCTGCAGCAGCCGTTTGCGCTTTTTCTTCTGTCTCTACTGTTTTTTTACCTCCGGGTCGGAGCTCATCAGATATCCGCCAGTGCGGATTTTTGGTGGTTTCACAATTCTCTATCAGTTCTTTCCTCAGATATTTTCGAAGCATCTCAAGTAACGCTTCCTCTTTGATTGGCTTAGAGAGATAATCATGGAATCCGGCTTCCAGATACATTTCTTTTGATCCCGAAATCGCATTGGCAGTCAGCGAGATCACCGGCACAGCACGATCAGAATCTCCTCTTGCTTGCTGCATTCGCTGCAAGGTTTCGATCCCGTCTATCTCTGGCATCATATGGTCAAGAAAAATCATGTCGTAAGATTGTCTCTGAATCCGTTGCAGACATTCTTTGCCACTTATGGCCGTATCAATCTGTATTTTCGTTTCCCTCAAAAGTCCTTTGACCAATTTCAGATTCATCGCCACATCATCAACGACCAGAATCCTTGCCTTTGGCGCAGTCAGAGGGTCTTTGGTCTCGCCAGTTGAAACCATTCTTCTCTGATATCGTTCTATAAAATTGTCCATCTTTTCACAGCTTCTGACTTTCTGTGGTATCTTTGCCGTAAATATGGAACCCTTGCCGTAGATACTTTCTACGGTCAGCGTTCCGCTCATCATTTTAACTAAGCGCTGTGTCAGATTCAAGCCTAGTCCTGTCCCTTCAATTGTGAGGTTACGCTTCTCCTCAAGCCGCTGAAACGAATCGAAAAGCTTATCAAAATCCTCTTGCTTTATGCCGATTCCCGTATCTTTTACCTGAATAATCAGATTGATCCACGCTTCTTCCCGATCCTCATAATCCATGGCGAACGTTACCGTTCCATTCTCCGTATACTTGACTGCATTCGAGAGCAGGTTATTGATAATCTGCCGGATACGCACTTCATCACCAGACAATTCGCAAGGTATGCATGGATCAATCTTTAATTCCAATTCCAGTCCTCTTATCCTGCGTCTTAAAAAAAGTCATGTTATAGCAGTCATTAATGACGGAAAACAGATCATATTGAACTGGCAGGATATCCATGTTTCCTGACTCAATTTCTGAAATGTCAAGAATGCCATTCACAATTGAAAGAAGCGTCTGGCCAGCGCTTTGGATATCCCGTGCATATTCCAGCAAATGCTGATCCTGACACTCCTTAATCATAATTGCGTTCATTCCCAAAATCCCGTTAATGGGCGTTCGAATTTCATGGGACATATTTGCCAGAAACCTGCTCTTTGCATTATTCGCATAATCCGCCTCCTGCCTCAATTCGATCAGTCGCTGGCTGTGCCTGTAATTGTGCAATTTGGACTCATGTAGTTTGTAATAGCCAAACCATGAAATACCGTATGCGATCATATACAATAAAGGAAACCGCACACAAAAAATTTCACCGTATTCATACTGGAGCAAAACAGAAAGCGGTGAGTAAAAAAGTAAGAAAAGAAAAAACAGAAAATAGGATGAAACAAGTATTCCGCTGTGAAAATTTAGAAGTGGCATCGCCGCCGGAATCAGCAGTATCCATAAAATGGCAAAGCCGTCATTGCCGCCGATCACGGCATAAAAGCTGAACATAATAATTACGCAGACACAGATTCCTGCCTCGACAATGCTCTTTTTCTTTTTGCATCCTCCTATGATAGCGAAAACACAGGCGACCACAGCTCCCAGTAATGTAGTTTCAAACATGGACCATGATTTTTGATAGATATTCACCACGCTCATAATCAGAAAAAATCCGGTCAGCATAATGCTAAACTGAATACAACGGCGAAGCGTCAACAAATGCTTCGCTTCTTTCCTCTCCTGTTCGTCATCTGGATCAAACCTAAGATTTTTCACAACTCTTTTTATTCTTTCATATATCCTGCCTACCACTGTGTTTTCTCCCAGGAACATCTTTGCTCTTCCTCCAATTTATGTTCTTTAGTCATCGCTTGGAGCAGTTTGAGCTTCCTCTATTATGATCCAACGCTCTTCTGACCCTTTTTAAAAGTTCTTCTGTATGGAAAGCTTTTTTATATCATCTACTACATCTAAAATGACTGCCATGGCAACTTCGAAACCGCTAGTGTCTTGTCTCGTTGATAATTAGCTAAACTCACTTGTCTATTTGCCCATCTGCCGTGTTAGATTTTCTAGCCGTAGCCACCGCTACGCCGTCGAAAATCCGCCTTGCAGATGAACAAATATCCTGCGCAATTTCACTAAATGTCAACGAGACAAGACACTAGTCTAAATACCCTTCTTTTACGATGGGTTTGAGAATTTCCGTTGGAATTTCAAAAGTGACAATTCCCATAAAGCCGGGGGCGACCTGGTATTCGTCAAATACAATGTTTAATTTCCCAGATTGATTGACATAGAAATTGACATCACTGGGAATTGCGGTGAAATCCCATTCTGGCGTATCGCTGTTAAGCCAGTAAATTTTATTTTCATCCTCTGTCATCTGCTGCTTCATCTGCGTTTTGATATTGTCGGAAATGACTGTCTGATAATCTGCATTTTCTTTAAATAGGTCTTTTAAGGAAATCATTTTGCCAGTGTTTTTGTCAATATGGTAGATTTTCTGACTCTGGCTTGCGCCAGCCATGGTAATACATTGTTCAAAACGTAGTGAAAACAATGACGGATTATCTGTAACGACATCATAATCCAATGATATATTTTCGAGGCCTTCGCTTCCGGCAGCTTTGACGTCCGCCTCATAGGCTGCAATGATCTCATCGGTATAGGATTGAATGGCGTCGTTAAGCTCTTTGGAGGAATCCTCTAAAATGATGCCGTCCTTATCTTTGACCTGAATTTCAGGAATTTTTAAATCCGCCTCCATGTTGTTTTCCTTGTGTTGATATTCCCGGAAAGTAACCACCTGCGCTATCACGCCTATGATCGGGATGTCTTTCATGGCGTGTGAGATCGAAGCGCTGGAATTTGCCAGTAAGGCAATGGCAAAGACAGCGGCTGCGGCTGTGCCGGTCCCGCGCAGCGCATAACGACGGAAACGAGGATTAGTGGACGCCTTTTTTTGATGCGTTCCCGGTGTATGATTTTCCTGTTCCATATCAGCTTTGGCCTGTGCAATAGATTGCTTTAACATTGATTCTAATTCTGGTGGCACAGGAATCTTTTGGTAATTTTTTTTGGCTTCTGTAAAGTTATGTTTCATGGCAAACTTCCCCTTTCATTAATTCGGTTTTGAGTTTCTTGAGACTGCGGTATAAGATGCTTTTTACGGTATTTAGATTCTCATCCAGGGCATTGGCAATATCTTGAAGCTTCCATTCCTCAAAAAAGCGAAGAATGATTACGGTTCGTTCTCTTTTGTTCAAAATATCTAAAGCTTCCATGGTATCAAAGTCGGCATACGTGTCTTCTGCTCCCTGTTCTGATGCATGTTCTTCAAATATCTCATGTCTCTGTTTGCGTAGGAGGGAGATCGAGGTATTGATTACAATGCGGAACAGCCATGATTTGACATAGCGCTTGTCCTGAATGGCGGAAGCGTTTTTTATGGCAAGGTAAGCGCTCTCTTGCACGATATCCATGGCGTCTGCTTCATTTTTTACATAGCTGTAGGCAAAACGGTACATGGAAGCGTAGTTGGCAAGCAGCTCCTGTTCTACGAATGACTGCATCGTTGGTATATTCATTACATTACTTGCTCCTTTCATTTTTCTTTTGCCTAGGAAATTGTGAAACTAAAAAATTATCAAAATTTCATATACAATTACTATAATTTCATTAAAATTTTTTCATAGTTTTTGAATTGTATATGAAGTTCATAAAATTAATGAGTTTCGCAAATCCCTATTCTTTTGCCTTTAGGGCTTGTGGCACTAACATAAATTACAAGGCATAGATTTGTTCCATGTGTTAGTGCCACAGCCTGATTATTTTACCATTCAAACGTTAGACGTGGCAAAATTAGAAAAAGTTGCAGTATCTGAAATTTTATATTATCATGATAAGGAATGACAAAGTAAAAAAGAATTGTTATACTAGAATCATAAACTTGGGGGGAGATCCTGCGATAGTATATAGATTTGGAGGGTCAAATGAAAAATCTTACATTAGAAGAAATCGGAAAAAAGGCGAGAAGAGCAAAGGAGGTTCTTCGTACGCTGTCAACCAACGAGAAGAATGAAGTATTACGGGCGTCGGCAGATGCGTTGATAAGCCAAATAGAAATGTTGCTGGCAGAAAATAAACTGGATGTGGAACAAGCACGGAAAAATCAGATGGCTGCTGCTCTGGTGGATCGTCTGCAGCTGACGGAGGCAAGGATTGCCCAGATGGCAGAAGGACTGAGGCAGATTGCGGATTTGGAAGATCCGGTAGGAGAGGTATTGTCTATGAAGCAGCGCCCAAACGGATTGATGATCGGTCAGAAAAGAGTTCCCCTGGGCGTGATTGGAATTATCTATGAGTCCCGTCCCAACGTGACCGCAGATGCTTTCGGTCTTTGTTTTAAAGCTGGGAATGTAGTAATTCTAAGAGGCGGAAAAGATGCCATTCATTCTAATAGTGCGATAACGACGGTATTGCGGGATGCATTGGCAAAATGTTCTCTTCCAGCAGATGCGATCCAGCTTATCACAGATACCAGTCATGAGACGGCAGAAACGTTTATGCGCCTCAATCAGTATGTGGATGTTCTGATTCCCAGGGGCGGAGCAGGGCTGATCCGTACCGTGGTGGAACATGCCACGGTTCCGGTGATTGAGACAGGAACTGGGAATTGTCATATCTATGTGGACCAGAGTGCAGATCTTTCGATGGCGATGGATATTATCGTTAATGCAAAAACCCAACGGATTGGCGTGTGCAATGCCTGTGAATCCTTGGTGGTGCATCAGAACATAAAGGATGCGCTTCTTCCAGCATTGGCGCAGAGATTAAAAGAAAAAAATGTCGAACTCAGAGGGGACGAAGCCAGCAGAAGTGCGTGCGCAGATATTTTGCCTGCGACAGAAGAGGACTGGGGGACGGAATACCTGGATTATATATTATCTGTGAAGACGGTGCCTGGTATCGAGGAGGCAATCTCGCATATCAACCGTTACAATACTGGTCATTCTGAGGCGATCATCACCAATGATTACCATAACTCCCAGAAGTTCTTAGACGAGGTTGATGCTGCCGCCGTATATGTAAATGCATCTACACGCTTTACGGATGGCTTTGAATTTGGGTTTGGAGCAGAAATCGGGATCAGTACCCAAAAACTCCATGCCAGAGGTCCTATGGGCTTAAAAGAATTGACAAGCACAAAGTATATCGTTTATGGAAATGGACAGGTGAGGCCGTAATATGTACGTTTCATATCAAATACTATCAAGAACCCAGATTACGAAAGCGTTATTCCGAAGCTTTGACCGTCATCAGGTGGTTACAAAGTGCTGGATCAAAGAAGAAAGGAGCTGGGTCTTGGAAGATAAATTCTATGTGGAAGAGTGGAGCGACGCACAGTATGAATTTTTGGTGAAATGCCTCAAAAACACAGTAGATACTGGGGGATTCGTGTTCGGCGCATTTGTAAAAGAACGGCTCGTCGGATTTGCCTCTGTGGAGAATCATCATTTCGGAAGCAAGAGTCAGTATGTTCAATTGTCCTGTATTCATGTCTCCTGTGAGAGCAGGGGCTGGGGGCTAGGGCGGGGGCTGTTTAGCTGTGCTGTCAAGGGAGCAAGAAGCCTCGGGGCGCAGAAGCTTTATATCTCGGCGCATCCTGCACAGGAAACCCAGGCATTTTACCATGCTCTGGGTTGTGTGGAGGCAGAAGAATATCATAAGGAGCTTGCTGAGTCGGAGCCAGATGAATGTCAGTTAGAGTATGCCTTATGATACGGCCACATGACCATAATGGGATGCCCCAGAGGGTATAGGATTGGTGATAGGACATGAGCAAAGAAAAGTTGAAAAATTTGATAGAGTTGGTTCTGGAAAAAGATATGGAAGAAAGACTCAAAGAACCATGGTTTTGTTCATTTGGTAGTTTTGCAATTACCTACATGTGATAAGACAGAAAGGAAAAGTTATCAGAGATGTATCATGAAATTGATTTAAAACAGATAGACATCAATCAAGAACCGCCTGTCGAGGAGCCAGAAAGACAATATTATTTTATGGCGAAATGCCGTGAGCATGTGGAGGCTCTTGAAAGAAAGCTGGGACGGCGCCCATGCTTTTTTACTCAGACGTTTGGCTGTCAGATGAATGCCAGAGATTCCGAAAAGCTTACGGGGATTCTCGAACAAATCGGATATCAGGCGGCAGACAGCGAGGAAGCGGATTTTGTGATTTATAATACCTGCACTGTGAGGGAAAATGCCAACAATAAAGTTTGGGGCAGGCTGGGATATTTAAATACGTATAAGAAACAGCATCCGCATATGAAAATTGCACTCTGTGGCTGCATGATGCAGGAACCAGAGGTAATTGAAAAACTCAAAAAGAGTTATCGTTTTGTGGACTTGATATTTGGGACGCATAATATTTATAAATTTGCCGAGCTTATCGCCTTGTCCTTTGCACAAGATCGAATGGTGACGGATATCTGGGAAAGTACCGACCAGATTGTAGAAGATTTGCCGATTGAGCGCAAATATCGATTTAAATCCGGGGTCAATATTATGTTCGGGTGCAATAATTTCTGCAGTTACTGTATCGTGCCTTATGTAAGAGGGCGGGAGCGCAGCAGAAAGCCGGAGGACATTGTAAGAGAAGTGGAAGCGTTGGCGGCTGACGGCGTAGTTGAAGTAATGTTGCTGGGACAGAATGTAAATTCCTATGGCAAGAATTTAGAAACGCCAGTGTCTTTTGCCGAATTGCTCGAGCGGATCACGCAGATCGAAGGGATTCAAAGGATTCGCTTTATGACTTCACATCCCAAAGACCTCTCAGATGAATTGATTGACGTCATGGCGCGTTGCGATAAAATATGCAGGCATCTTCATTTGCCGCTGCAGTCTGGAAGCAGCCGCATCTTAAAGGAGATGAACCGCCGTTATGATAAAGAACAATATCTTGCCCTTGTGAAGAACATTCGCCAGGCAGTTCCAAATATCGCATTAACTACCGATATTATTGTCGGATTTCCGGGAGAGACAGAGGAAGATTTTGACGAAACCATGGATGTGGTAAAACAGGTGGGGTATGACAGCGCATTTACCTTTATCTATTCTAAGCGTACTGGAACTCCGGCGGCAGAGCTTAAACAGCAGGTCCCCGAGGAAGTTGTAAAAGACCGCTTTGACCGTTTGCTAAAGGAAGTGCAGCAAGGAGCCGCAAAGCGGGCGCAAGCTCTGACTGGAAGAGTGGAAGAGGTTCTAGTGGAAGAGGTGAATCAACAAGAGGAAGCGCTTGTTACAGGAAGGTTAAGCAATAATTTTATAGTGCATTTTCCTGGAACGAATGAATTGATCGGCAAGATTGTTGCAGTTAGGTTAAAGGAATGCAAAGGGTTCTATTTTTATGGTGAAATGGCATAACCAGCAAGAAATAACCTTATTGCAGGCAGAGTGTCAGGAAGGAAAAATATGTTTTCATATATGAAAGGTGAGCTGGTTGAGATTTTAGATGATGCCATTGTACTTGAAGTAAACCACATTGGCTATCATATTTACATTCCCGCCAGCATGATCGACAAATTCAGCGGTACAGGACAGACCTTAAAGATTTATACTTACTTTCATGTGAAGGAGGATTCCATGAAGCTGTATGGGTTTCTCAACAGGGACGACTTAAAGATCTTTAAGATGTTGCTTGGCGTTAATGGCATTGGACCGAAAGGAGCGCTTGCCGTATTGACTGTTATGACGCCAGATGATTTAAGGTTTGCCATACTTTCAGATGATGCAAAAACCATAGCGAAAGCCCCTGGAATTGGAACGAAGACGGCACAACGTCTGATTTTGGAACTGAAGGACAAGCTAGACCTTGAGGAGGCATTTGAAGTTAAGCTGGCACACGCTGCAGAAGAGAATGGGCAAGAGTCGTCTGCCTCTGAAATACAAGGCGAAGCAGTGCAGGCATTGACAGCGCTTGGATATTCCGCAACAGAAGCTTTGAAAGCAGTGAGCGCCGTTGCGTTTACGGAAGGGATTACTGTGGAAGAGGTTTTAAAGTCAGCGCTAAAACAGATGGCGTTTTTATAACGGGCTTAGGGAAGAGAGAAAAGGGGCTGTCGCACGAACATAAATTACAAGATGCACAAAATGGAGGAAGATATGATTACGATAAAGAAGATGGAAGAGAAAGATACGCAAGACGTATATGAAATGATGAGGGACTTTTATGATTCGCCTGCCATTTTACATGAAGTGCCAGGAGAGGTGCTAAGACGTGATATCGAAGCTTGCGTTGGTGATAATTCCTATATGGAGGGGTTTGTCTTCCGTGCCCATGGAAGCGTCGCAGGATATGCCATGCTTGCCAAGAGCTTTTCTACAGAATTTGGAGGCCTTTGCGTTTGGATTGAAGATCTTTACATAAAGCCCGAATACCGCAACGGCGGAATTGGCACGCAGTTTTTGCAGTATCTTGAAGAACAATATAAAGGAAAAGCCGTATTGATGAAGCTGGAAGTGGAGCCAGGAAATGGCCGCGCAGTCGAAGTCTATCAAAAGTGCGGTTTTAAAGAGCTTCCTTACTTGGAAATGATTAAGAAATTGTAAAGAGAAGGGTATTTCATCGGTCAGGGGGGACTACAATACTCAGAAAGGACATAGGTTTCCATGGAAAAACGCGTGATTTCGACCCAGATTCAGGAGGAAGACCAGAAAATAGAGACAAGCCTTCGTCCCCAGCATCTGGAAGAATATATTGGACAGGAGAAAGCAAAAAAGACCTTGAAGGTTTATATTGAAGCGGCAAAGCAAAGGGGAGAATCTTTGGATCATGTGCTTTTTTACGGACCTCCAGGGTTGGGTAAAACTACTCTTGCCGGGATTATTGCCAACGAAATGGGCGTACATATGAAAGTGACTTCTGGACCAGCCATCGGCAAGCCTGGAGAGATGGCAGCGATTTTGAGTGGACTTCAGGAGGGCGATCTTCTGTTCGTCGATGAAATTCATCGCCTAAACCGACAGGTAGAGGAGGTGCTTTACCCTGCCATGGAGGATTACGTCATAGACATTATGATTGGGAAAGGTGCGACGGCGCGTTCAATCCGGCTGGATTTGCCGCATTTTACGCTGGTAGGCGCAACCACTCGTGCCGGACTGCTGTCTGCGCCGCTGCGGGACCGCTTTGGCGTGGTGCATCATCTGGAATTTTATAATCCAGAGGAACTTAAGACGATTATTCTTCACTCAGCAACAAAGCTGGAGGTTGAGATTGATGTCAAGGGAGCTTTTGAACTTGCCAGACGTTCCAGAGGGACGCCGCGGCTTGCCAACCGCCTGCTCAAACGAGTCCGAGATTTTGCCCAAGTGAAATACGATGGCAAGATTACCCAGGAAGTTGCCGTGTTTGCATTGGATTTGCTGGAGGTGGACAAATTTGGCCTGGATCAAAATGACCGCAATATTTTGTTGACGATGATTGAAAAGTTTCAGGGAGGTCCTGTGGGGCTTGATACCCTGGCGGCGTCTTTGGGAGAGGATTCTGGCACAATTGAGGATGTTTACGAGCCCTACCTTGTAAAAAACGGCTTTATAAACCGGACGCCAAAGGGCAGGATTGTTACAGATTTCGCATATCAGCATTTTGGAATTGCAAAAGCCATGTCTCAGTGTTAAAATAAGAAAGATATTATAAAAAGCGTTTGATTTCAGGGAGGATTCCTATCTATGTCGATAAAAACCAGCGCCGACGTATTGATTGGCGGTAAAATTTATACGCTAAGCGGTTATGAAGGTGAGGAGTATTTGCAGAAAGTTGCAAATTACATCAATAATAAAATCAATGAATTTGAGGAAATGGAACAGTTCCGGCGTTTTTCAGCAGATATGAAGTTTACCCTGTTGGAGCTGAATATCGCAGACGATTACTTTAAGGCGAAAGAACAGGCGGAAAAACTGGAAAAAACCCTTAGAGAGAAAGAAAAAGAGATCTACGAGCTTCAGCATGACCTGATTTCCGCTAAGATACGGATAGAAAGCGGCGAAAAAGCAGCAGCTGAGCTTGAAAAGGAGAATAAAGCTCTTTTAATGAACAAATCTAAGCTAGAAGCATCTTTGGAGGATGCATTGCTAGGCAAAGTAAAGGGACAGGCTCCTATTATACAGGAACCTGAGAAAAACGATGAAAACGAAAAGGTGACTCAGAATAAATAATTTTGGGTCACTTTTCTAATCAGAAAACAGGAGGAACAGCGGTTTGAACAGAAAAACCGAGCTTTTGGCGCCGGCAGGCTGCTATGAAACTCTAAAAGCAGTAGTAAATGCCGGGGCAGATGCAGTCTATGCAGCGGGGACGAGATTTGGCGCCAGGGCCTATGCGGATAATTTTACAACAGAAGAGTTGCTTGATGCGATTGATGAACTGCACTTGAAGGAGAAAAAGCTTTACCTTACGGTGAATACTGTTCTAAAGGAATTGGAAATTGCATCATTATATGAATATCTTCTTCCCCTGTATCAAGCGGGGCTGGATGCAGTGATCGTGCAGGATATCGGCGTGATGCGGCTTATTCGGGAGCAATTCCCAGGACTTGCGATTCATGCCAGCACCCAGACGACAGTGACCGGGGCTTATGGGGCTAAATTGCTGCTCAATGCAGGATGTAGCCGTATTGTGACTGCAAGAGAGTTGTCATTAGAAGAAATTTCTCACATTTTTCAGACCACAGGAGCTGAAATCGAAAGCTTTGTCCACGGCGCGCTGTGTTATTGCTATTCTGGTCAATGCTTGTTAAGCAGCATCATCGGAGGCAGAAGCGGTAACCGTGGCAGGTGTGCTCAGCCTTGCCGGCTTTCTTATGAAATGTTTGCGAGCAGAAAGGAAGCAGAGACTAGAAAAAAGCACAAGGAACAGTATCCTTTAAGCCCCAAAGATCTGTGCGCCATAGACCTGATACCAGAATTGATTGAGAGCGGCGTCCATTCTTTTAAGATTGAAGGCAGGATGAAACAGGCGGAATATGCGGCTGGCGTTACCAGTGTTTATCGCAAGTATTTAGATCTATACGAATCTGGAGGCTTTTGCAAAGTTACAGAACAGGATCGTCAATTATTACTGGATCTTGGAAACCGCTGTGGTTTTACGAATGGTTACTACCAAAAACAAAATGGAAGGGACATGGTTACTTTTGTGAAGCCTTCTCATCAGAAACAAAACGATTCGCTGCACGAACATGTGAGGAGCAAGTATCTAGATACAGAAAATAAAGAAAAAATAAAAGGAAATTTAAGGCTTTCTGCAGGAAATCCGGCAAGCCTTGTGTTACAATATAAAGAATTCCAAGTACAAGCATCAGGAGATGTTGCGCAGCCTGCGAAGAAACAGCCGCTGTCATTGGAAACAGTTTTAGATAAGATGCATAAAACTGGAAGCACGCCTTTTACATTTCAGGAACTGGAGGTTCAAATGGAGCAAGGGATTTTCCTTCCTGTGCAGGCGTTAAATCAGCTTCGGAGAGTGGCGATTGAGAAGCTTCAAAACGCCATATTAGAGAAATACCGTAGAAGCAAAGCGGCTATTTCAGAATCAGCTAAGAAAAAGGCGTTGTCGCAAAAAGAGAAGACAACTGATAAGACATTTTTGTCGGTGCTGACAGAAACGACAGAGCAGTTTGAGATATCATTAGAACAGCCAGAGCCAGAGCGGATTTATCTGGAAGCTTTTGCCATGGAACGAAAAAACATGCCCAAAGAGCTGCAAAAATACACTGCCATGGCGCAAAAGGCAAGGAAAGAATGTTACCTTGCGCTTCCCTATGTCTTTCGCTGGAAGACGGCAAAATGGTTTGAGCAGAATTGGCAGAAGCTGCAAGAAGCAAAGGCGGACGGTTATCTTGTGCGAAATTTGGAAGAACTTTCTTTTCTACTGGAAATGGGCGTGCAAAGCTCTTGCATTCAGGGAGATTATGGCTTATATGCCGATTCTAATCAGGCTGTGCTTGGATGGAAAGACTTGTCATTGGAGCATTATACTATGCCAATAGAACTGAATCACAAAGAATGGCAGGAGCTTGACGCTAGGAACGCAGAGATTCTTCTATATGGTTATCAGCCGCTGATGATCAGCGCCCAGTGCCTGCGAAAGAATTTGACAGGCTGTGACAAGAAAAAGGAGATCTCTTATCTTAAGGACCGTTATGGAAAGCTGTTTCCCGTAAAAAACCGCTGCGAGGACTGTTACAATGTCATCTACAATATCAGCCCTCTGGCGCTGTTTTCTCATTTGCAACAGATCAAGGCGCTGCATCCGGCGAGCATCCGCCTGTCTTTCACGTTAGAAGAGCGCCGGGAAGTTCTTAAGGTTTTCGAATATTTACGGCAGGCCCAACAAGGAAGCTTGGACAGAGGACATTATTTCAAAGAGTTTACCAATGGGCATTATAAACGAGGAGTCGAATAGCATATGATTCATCTGATTACAGAACTATCGAAATATACTATGATTATCCTGTTCGCACTGTATACATATCAGTGCTTTTCGTCATTGAAGCGCAGCGTGGATAAAGCGGAGCAGGCAGAGAAATTCCGAAGCCAGGTCGTTTATATGTACTTGTTTCATCTAAACGCTTATGCAGTGCTGTATTTGTCCATGGAAAGAAATCTCGATATTTTAAAGTTTTATCTGATGCAGGCGGTATTTTTCTCAGCAGTACAGCTTTGTTACGGCATTTTTTATAAACGGGTGTCCAGGTTAATTGTCAATAATATGTGTATGCTGATGTGTATCGGCTTTGTGATGCTGACGCGCCTATCTTATGATCATGCCATGAAGCAATTTCAGATTGCAGTGATTTCTATGGCTCTTACGATGCTGATTCCTTTCTTTATCAGCCGTTTTCAGTATCTTAGAAGCCTTACCTGGCTCTATGCCCTGGCTGGGATCACCATGCTTGGGGTCGTCGCCGTCTTGGGCGCAGTCTCCCATGGGGCGAAGCTTTCTTTTTCCATTGCCGGGATCACGATCCAGCCTTCGGAATTTATAAAAATAATTTTTGTGTTTTTTGTCGCCTCCATGCTTTATGAATCTACTGAGTTTGTTCAGGTGGTAAAAGCGACGGTAGTTGCCGGGCTTCATGTAATAATTTTAGTATTGTCCAAGGATTTGGGGGCAGGATTGATCTTTTTCATTGCTTATATGGTGATGCTCTATGTGGCGACTAGGAAATTGTACTATTTTGCAGGAGGGCTTTTGTGTGGCGCCTTGGCTTCGGTGGCGGCGTATCATCTGTTTCATCATGTCCGGGTCCGGGTCGTGGCATGGCAGGACCCTTTGGCGGTGTTTGCCAATGAGGGAAACCAGGTGGCAAACTCCTTGTTTGCCATTGGCACAGGCGGATGGTTCGGCATGGGTCTTAATCAGGGGATGCCCAATAAAATACCGGAAGTGAAGCAGGATTTTATTTTCTCGGCGATCGCAGAAGAATTGGGAGGAATTTTTGCAATTTGCCTGATTTTAGTATGTGTCAGTTGTCTTCTGATGTTTTTAAATATTGCTATGCAGATGAAAGATTTCTTCTATAAACTGGTGGCGTTGGGACTGGGAACGATATATGGATTTCAAATTTTGCTCTCCATCGGCGGGGATATCAAGTTCATCCCTTCCACAGGAGTGACGCTGCCGCTGGTAAGCTATGGGGGAAGCTCTTTGCTGAGCACCTTGATTATTTTTGCGATTATTCAGGGACTGTATCTTTTGCGGGAACGTACTGGGCAAGGGAAGATGTCAGGAAGAAATAATAAGAAGAAACTGACAGAACGAAAACAGGAAACGAAGAAGCCGGCAGGGCGGAAAGGAAGGATAAAATCTAATGAAGAAGACATCCACGGAACGAAGGTCCAGGACTTCGACTAAAGCGGCTAAGAACCGGGAGTTCGCAATTATTACCTACTTATTTGTGGGCGCTTTTATGATGATGATGGGGTATTTTGCCTATTTTCAAATTTTTAAGAGCGAGGATTTTATCAACAGTCCCTACAATTCGAGACAGAATACCTTTTCGGAGCATGTGGTACGGGGCGAGATCCGCTCTTTTGATGGGAAAGTGCTCGCACAAACCATCGTGGGAGAAGATGGAAGTGAAACCAGGTATTATCCCTATGGCGCTATGTTTGCCCATGCGGTGGGATATGACAGCAATGGCAAATCGGGAGTGGAGTCCTTTGGCAATTTCAGCTTGCTGCGTTCTCATGCATTTTTCCTGGAACAAGTATTTCACGGCATTCAGGATGTCAAGAATCCTGGAGATAATATTGTCACTACCTTGAATTACGACCTGCAGGAGATTGCTTATCAGGCATTGGGAGAAAACCGGGGCGCCGTGGTGGCCTTAGAACCTGCTACAGGCAAGATCCTTGCCATGGTATCTAAGCCGGACTTTGATCCCAATACGATCGCAGCAGAATGGGAAAACATCATTTCCAATACGGACAGCGAGAATTCGATTTTGGTGAACCGTGTCACGCAGGGGCTATATCCCCCAGGATCTACGTTTAAGATCCTGACTACTTTGGAATATTTGCGGGAACATTCGAATGATCAGGAGTATTCTTATCAATGTACGGGAAGCATCACCATGGAACATACGGAAATACACTGTTATAACAACAGTGTTCATGGGATGGAAGATCTGGAGCTTTCCTTTGCAAAATCTTGCAATACCTCTTTTGCGAATATCGGTCTGACGCTTGATAAGAAAAAATTTGCGTCATTGTGTAACGACATGCTGTTTCATACAGACTTGCCGGTTTCTTATCCATCCAATCAAAGCAGTTTTTCACTTGGACCGTCTTCCAATACAGATCAGGTTACCCAGATGGCGATTGGGCAGGGCGAGACCTTGGTAACGCCTATGCATATGGCTTTGATCACGTCTGCCATTGCAAACAAAGGCACGCTGATGCGTCCTTACATTATGGAACATACAGAGAATGACAAGGGGATTGCCGTAAAGAAATACAAGCCTTCCGTCTATGGGACATTGATCTCAGAGAAAGAAGCCGCAAAGCTCCAGGATTTAATGACAAAGGTGGTCAGCGAAGGCACGGGGTCTAAGTTAAGCGGACAGCCTTACCAGGCAGCCGGAAAGACAGGCTCGGCAGAATTCAGTAATAACAAAGGAGAGAGCCATGCCTGGTTTACTGGATATGCATCCATGGAAGGAAGAGAAAGCATCGTGGTGACGGTGATCGTGGAAAATGGCGGCTCAGGGAGCGCCGTGGCGGTTCCCATAGCAAAGCAGTTGCTTGACAGGTATTTTGCCCCTTAAACAAGTCCCAGGCCGTATGCAAAAGCAGGCGAACCGCCGCTATGCAGCTGTTGTCTGAGACTAAAGCGGCGTTCAGTCCATCGCCAAGATTCGGAGTTCATTGATGCGAGCATATATCGCCTCTGCTTTTTAGGTGGCTGAATTGTTGCTACATATTTTTCCAGATAAAGAAAAATCTTGCAAGATATCAGAAAAAGGGGTATACTATTCCTAAAGTCAACAGACCACATCAGGAGGTATTGCAATGATTGAAGCAACGAGTTGTGGTGGTGTGGTAATATTTCGCGGAAAAATTTTGCTTTTGTATAAGAATTACAAGAACAAATATGAGGGCTGGGTACTTCCTAAGGGAACAGTGGAGCCGGGCGAGGAATACAGGGATACGGCCGCACGGGAGGTGCGGGAGGAAACCGGAGTAGACGCCTTGATTATTAAGTATGTTGGTAAGAGCCAGTATTCTTTTACTGTTCCAGACGATACGGTGGAAAAGGATGTCCATTGGTATCTGATGATGGCAGACAGTTATTACAGCAAACCACAACGAGAAGAATATTTTGTTGATTCGGGATATTACAAATTTCACGAAGCATATCATTTACTGCGTTTTGCAAATGAAAAACAGATACTGGAAAAAGCATATAATGAATATCTTGATTTGAAAAAAAGTAATCTTTGGGGCAACAGAAAATATTTTTAACATGCTGTCTGTAAATGCAGGCAAGCGTTACAAGAAGAAAAGGTGCTCACGGGAAGCGGGCGCCTTTTCCCTTTGCAGGGAAAGTTATCTTTGAATGGAGAATTAGATGATCTGGTACAAGGATTTTTATGCGGGAGAGAGCATTGAAAGGAAAAAGGAAAGAGTGAAATGGAAGATTCTTCATCATGCGGGCCAATTGGACATTTATGTGATAGCGCTGAGCAGTAATCCGGCGAACCTTCTCGATATCATTCCTGCCTGGGAACTGATGCAGAAGCATTATTCCAAACACAACATGATGGTCATAGGAATTGATAAAGGATATGATAATGCGATAGAATTAGCGGGGGAAATTGTAAAAGAAGTGTACCAGAAAACCGGAAATCTGGCGGTCAGGGATTATTTTTTGCAAAAACATGCAGAGAATACTAAGAGAGCAACCATATGGGAGTCCTGATTTTGATTTTTAAAATTATCGGCATCCTGCTGGCTTTCATTTTGCTGTTGCTGCTGTCTATGCTAGCGGTTCCGGTCCGCTACCGCATTGATTTAAAAGCGATGGATGATTGGACAGTCGCAGCGCGTTTTTCATGGCTTTTTCATTTTATTCATTTTCGGGTCATGTATGGAGAGAAGAAAACGGCATTCCGCCTTCGGATTGCAGGAATACCTGTTCGTCTTGGCAGACAGAAAGCTCCGAAAGCAAAAAAGGCAAAACGCCAAAAAATGAAAACAAAGAATTCTAAAATACGAAAAATTGAGAAAGATGAGAAGCATGAGGAAGAAGTTAAGATAGAACAAAAAAGTCATTCTGTTTCCCAAAGTCAGGAAAAAGCAGAGATCGTTCGGCAAAAGAGCCAGAAACAAGAGCAGGAGAACGAGATTCGAATAGAGAAGAAAAAGCGCCATGCCCGCAGGAAAACATGCGGCGTCAGGCAGATTTTGCAGAGGCTTGAGGCGATGCGTGACAATCTGCGCCAGAGGATTTCAGACGTGCATGACAAGACTTCCACGGTGAAAGAACAAATTGAAGACATAAAAAAACAACTTTCAGAAGAAACTAATAAGAACGCCGTCCTTCACATATTTCGGGAACTGAAATGGCTGGCGCGCCATATTTTCCCAAGAAAAGTAGATGGCAGTCTTTCATTTGGCATGGCAGACCCTTCCCAAACAGGGCAGGTACTGGGAATGCTCAGCACGCTTCCGTTTTGGGCAAGATACAGGGTCGGCATCGAGCCAGACTTTGAAACGGATGTTTTTTACTTGAAAGGACAATTAGAGATCAAGGGGCATATCCGGGCATGCCATTTTCTATTATCGGCGTTGCGGTTGCTCCGGGATAAAAATATAAATAAATTGATGATGCGTTTCAGAACATAATAGGAGGTACTATGATGCAGGAGAATAATTTTAACACGACCGTTCAGTCTTTGTTTAAAGGCATGGACAACTTTATCACCACGAAAACAGTGGTCGGCGAGGCAGTGCACATTGGCGACACGATCATCCTTCCATTGATTGAAGTCTCTTTTGGCGTCGGCGCAGGCGCATTTAGCCAGGACAAGAAAAATAATGCGGCCGGCGGCATGGGAGGAAGGATTGCTCCTAGCGCCGTGCTGGTGATCCAAAACGGCTCTACCAAGCTGGTAAATGTCAAAAATCAGGACAGCATTACTAAAATTCTGGACATGGTGCCAGATTTAGTTAATAAATTTACGAACCGCAATGCCGAAAAGGAACAGGCAGAGACGGATGGGGCTGCAAAAGGCGCCGCTGCAAAAGAATTGGCGCAGAAGCTAAATATGGACTCCGAAAGATAATCGATTCATTGGCAACATGCAGCGAAATATCTTGAATGAAAAAAGAGACAGAGCATATATTAGTAGTAATATACGCTCTGTTTTCTGGTGTTGGCATGAAACGTTTGATCGGGTTTATACTTTTTTGGATTGCGGTTGGAATGGCGATTATGATTATGCTTCCCAGTGTGTTACTTGGAATTTTGATCATTTTTATATTGCTGCTTCTTGGATATAACTTGTTTTGCTGTTAGAGTATGCGCTAAGGATTAGGAATGGGCTGTCGCACTAACATAAATTACAAGACATAAATTTGTTCAAAAGGCTTACGTTGCAAAGCAATACAAACAAAATGCACAAAGATTATCTTGGGAAGCCAGCTTCCCAGAGTGATTTTATGCATTCTGTCTTTGCCGCATGAGCGGCAAGACCTTTTGAACAAGTGAATATATTAGTGCGACAGCCCCTCCGCCTGCCGCGGGTCGCTTCGGCGACATTTTACCCATCCGCCGCATCGATTCAAGATGTGATAATACAATTTTGAAAAATTTGCTCTGCAATGAAAATGGACCTTTTGACACCCTAATCTTATAAGATAAAAAAGAGAGCAGTCATCGGCATGCCAATGAACTGCTCTGGGTGGACTAAGCTCTTTCAACTTTGCCGCTCTTTAAGCAAGAAGTACAAACATACATCTTCTTAGCGGCTCCATTTACTTTGCATCTTACAGATTTAATATTAGATTTCCACATTCTGTTGGTTTTTCTATGAGAATGGCTGACATTTTTTCCGAAATGTGCAGCTTTTCCACAAACGCTACATTTTGCCATAATTGCACCTCCTTGCAATTTACTAAGCCTAAATGATACAGGCTCACAACAAAAGTATTTTATCAGAAAGGAGTGCATATTGCAAGACTAAAATGAATTTTTTATAAAAAAGAGAATTATATGTTTCTTTTTTGCCAAAAACAGGGTATAATAATAGCAGCTTCGAAGCTTTTTTGCAGCTTCAATCAGGAAGGTATTGAACCAAAAAATGGAGGTCGCAGTATGAAAGGACAATTGAATACACAGTACGGCAAAGTGTTGATCAATACGGATGTTATTGCAATTTATGCTGGCTCTGTGGCAGTGGAGTGTTTTGGAATTGTGGGAATGGCTGCCGTTAATATGAAAGATGGCCTGGTAAGGCTGTTAAAACGTGATTATCTGAATCATGGGATAAACGTTTCCCTTAAGGATAATAAGATCACCTTGGATTTTCATGTGATCGTATCTTATGGAGTGAGTATTTCTACGGTTTCTGATAACCTGATCAGCACGGTAAAGTATCAGGTGGAAGAATTTACCGGTTTGGAAATCAAAAAAATCAACATCTTCGTAGAAGGTGTCAGAGTGATTGATTAAGGAGGACGCGAAAGTGGCAGTTACTACAATAGATGCGCCAATGCTTGCGAAAATGTTTTTGGCAGGGGCAAAGAATCTGGAAGCAAAAAAAGAGTGGATTAATGAATTGAACGTATTCCCTGTGCCGGACGGAGACACGGGAACGAATATGACGATGACGATTATGTCTGCGGCAGCGGAAGTAAGCAGTCTTGGAGCGGATCTTACGATGGCTTCTCTGGCGAAGGCGGTATCCTCTGGCTCTCTGCGCGGGGCGCGGGGCAATTCGGGCGTTATATTGTCGCAGTTGTTCCGTGGATTTACCAAAGGGATTGGCAAATATGACACGCTTGACGTGGTGATCTTGAGCGATGCGCTGCAAAAGGCGGTGGAGACTGCTTACAAGGCAGTTATGAAGCCAAAAGAAGGAACGATTCTCACCGTTGCCAAAGGCGCCGCGGATAAGGCGCTGGAGCTGATTGGAGAGACGGACGAACTGGATGTGTTTATAGATGAAGTGATTAAGCATGCAGATTATGTGCTGAGCCAGACGCCGGAGATGTTGCCCGTGTTAAAACAGGCAGGCGTGGTAGATTCCGGCGGGCAGGGGCTTATCACTATTTTGAAAGGCGCTTATGATGCGCTCATGGGCAAGGAAATTGATTATGCCATTGAATCCGTTGGTTCTGGCAGCGGCGTGGTAAAGATATCACAACAGACGGAGCAGGATATTAAATTTGGTTATTGTACGGAGTTTATCATTGTGTTGAACCAGCCTCTTGAGGAGAAGCAAGAGCTTGATTTTAAAGCTTTCCTGGAATCAATCGGTGATTCGATCGTGGTAGTTGCAGACGACGAGGTTACAAAAGTCCATGTACATACCAATGATCCTGGACTTGCCATTCAACGTGCCCTGACCTTTGGTTCTTTGAGTAAGATTAAGATTGATAATATGCGTGAAGAGCATCAAGAGAAATTGATCAAAGATGCTGAAAAAGCGGCTGCAAAGCAGAAAGAAGAAGACGCCAAGCGGCGGATGGAACAGGATGCCATGGTGCAGAAAGCCCAAGTTCCCAAAAAAGAGATGGGATTTGTTTCTGTTTCAATCGGAGAAGGCATCAATGAGATTTTCAAAGGCCTGGGCGTGGATTACATTATTGCCGGCGGGCAGACAATGAATCCAAGTACGGAAGACATGCTCAATGCGATTGAAGAAGTAAATGCGGAAAACATATTTATTCTTCCCAATAATAAGAATATCATTTTAGCGGCAAATCAGGCGGCTTCCCTGATGGAGGAGAAGAATATTTTTGTAATTCCCAGTAAGACCGTGCCCCAGGGAATTACGGCGCTCATCAATTATATGCCAGACAGTACGCCTCAGGAGAACGCTTCGCGCATGACGGAAGAGCTTGCCAATGTCAAGAGCGGACAAGTGACTTATGCGGTGCGTGATACCTTGATAGACGATAAGTCTATCAAGCAGGGAGATTATATGGGAATTGGCGACAGCGCCATCTTATCGGTCGGAACGGAGATGGAGACTGTAACCAAAGAGATGGTGGCACAGATGGTCGATGAGGAATCGGCGATTATCAGTATTTATTATGGAGAAGAAGTAGCAGCGGAAGCGGCGCAGAAGCTGGGCGAACAATTGCAGGAGCAGTATTCAGATTGCGAAGTGGAAGTGCATTGTGGCGGACAGCCTATTTACTATTATGTAATTTCCGTAGAATAGCAGCAAGAGATACGCCTATTATTTTTGGATCAATAGGCAATTTAAGCATAAAAGGAGCGGTCCCATGGAACAAACATCTGGTATCGGAGCGTTAAAGGGGATCGGCGCAAAAACAGAACAATTATTTCATAATTTAGGAGTATACACCATAGGTGATATACTCCTTCATTATCCTAAAGATTATGACAGGATGCCGCCGATAACCCCTTTATCAGAGCTTCCATCTTTACTAGAGACACAGAGAAAAGCAGGAAGCCTGATGCAAATCGAAGAAGAGAAAACGACAGTGCAATCTGTGACAGCAGCGGTGGCGGCAAGGGTGGAGAAGGCCCCATATGTGCGCACAGCCAGGAATATGCAGGTTACTTCCCTTTCCCTGCAGCAACAGGGCGTCAAAGGTGACTTGGTCTGGTTTCGGATGCCCTATTTGAAAAGCACTTTAAAGGCGGGGGAGTGGTTTGTATTTTTGGGAAAGGTAACTTTGAAGGGGCAAGCTTATCACATGGAGCAGCCCCAGGTCTATACCCCTGAAAAATACCAGTCAATGCAAAACTGTCTCTGGCCCTGCTATGCGCTGACGGCGGGCCTTGGGAAGAATAAGCTCTCACAAACGATTCGGCAGGCATTGGAGGTTCTGGATTTATCCATAGATTATCTGTCAGAGGACATTAGACAGCGGCATGGGCTTGCAGAGTATAATTATGCCATTCAAAATATACATTTTCCAGAGAGTGAGACAGCGTTAGAGCAAGCCAGGAGGCGGCTTATCTTTGATGAATTTTTCCAATTTATCTTATCGGCGGGAATGCAGAAAGAACAGATGCAAGAGGTGGTCAATGACTTTTCGTTTCCATCACTTGATTTAAAAGAGCTTTGGGCAGACCAGGTCATGACAGAGCTGCCTTATGAGCTAACCGGAGCGCAGAAAAGGACGCTTTTAGAGATTCGCAAAGACCTTCGTGGGAAAAAGGTCATGCAGCGCCTCGTGCAGGGAGATGTTGGCTCCGGCAAGACAATCATAGCGTTTTTGTCGATGCTGGATGCGGCACAGGCAGGCTACCAGTCTGCGCTGATGGCTCCCACGGAAGTCTTGGCGATGCAGCATTACCAGAACTTTACGGAATTGTGTGAAAAACATGGCTTACATATACCAGTGGTGTTGTTGACAGGTTCTTTGACCGCCAAAGAAAAGCGGCGCGCCTATGAACGGATGCAGCTATATCACAATGCGATGATTGTTGGAACCCATGCATTGATACAAGAGCGTGCCGTTTATGATAATCTTGCACTGGTAGTGACGGACGAGCAGCACAGGTTTGGCGTAAAGCAAAGGGAATCCTTGTTTCTTAAGGGAGCGCAGCCTCATGTGCTGGTGATGAGTGCGACGCCGATTCCAAGAACGCTCGCTATTATCTTGTATGGGGATCTCGATATATCTGTGATTGACGAGGTTCCGGCAAAGCGCTTGCCGATAAAAAGCTGCGTCGTGGGGAAAAATTCCAGAAAGACTTCCTATGATTTCTTGAGAAAAGAGATTGCAAAGGGACATCAGGCCTATGTCATATGTCCGCTGGTAGAAGAAAGCGAGGGATTGGAGGCTGAAAATGTCACAGATTATGCAGAACAGATCACACAGCAGCTACCGTCTGGAATCGTGGTGGAAAGCCTGCATGGAAAAATGAAATCTGGGCGTAAAAATTTGATTATGGAGCAGTTTGCCAAAAACGAGATTCAGGTATTAGTGTCCACCACGGTCATTGAGGTAGGCGTCAACGTGCCAAATGCTACAGTGATGATGATCGAGGATGCCCAGCGGTTCGGGCTTGCCCAGCTTCACCAGCTCCGGGGACGAGTCGGAAGAGGCGGCGACCAGTCTTATTGCATTATGATCAATACCACGGATTCAGAAAAGGCGAAAAAGCGTCTGGAAATCCTTAATCAATCCAATGACGGTTTCTTTATTGCCGCGGAAGATCTAAAGCTTCGCGGTCCCGGAGATTTTTTCGGTATCCGGCAAAGCGGCTTGTTAGAATTCCGCTTGGGGGATATTTATCAGAATGCCGATCTCCTAAAACAAGCTTCTGAGGAAGCGAAGCTTTTGCTGGAAGAAGATCGTAAGCTGCAAGCTTTGGAACATCAAAAAATCCGGGCGCATATTTTGAGTTATATGGACAGCCAGGCAGAAATCGTCAATTTATAAAGTTATTGAGTTAGCGTATTTTGTTTTTATAACCTCAAAAGGGGGCTGTCGCACGAATGTATTTACCTATTTAAAAGGTCTTGCCGCTTATGCGGCAAAGACAGAATGCAAAAAATTATTCTGGGAAGCTAGCTTCCCAAGATAATCTTTGTGCATTTTGTTTGCATTGCTTTGTAATGCAAACCTTTTGAATAGGTAAATACATTCGTGCGACAGCCCCCTTTTGAGGTTATAAAAAAACAAAATACGCTAACTTAGTCCAAAGTTCCCTCTCACAGCGAAAGAAGATGCCAGATCACTGACATCTTCTTTCTATTGCAGCTTTCGAAAAGCTGCATCTTCTGATACCGGTTGTTTTCCTGTTAAGGGCTTTGGCTGTTATTTGCCAGCCATCTGTCTCTCCTGGGCCTCGATCATTTTCTTCACCATATAGCCCCCGACAGAACCATTCTGCTTGGAGGTCAAGTCTCCGTTATAGCCATTTTTTAAAGGCACGCCAATCTCGTTTGCAACCTCGAATTTGAACTTATCCAATGCACTCTTTGCTTCCGGTATTACTGCTTTGTTTGATGAATTTGACATATCGTTTCCCTCCTGTTGTCTTTTGTTGCGTTGTCTTTTGTTGTGTCGTCTTTTGTTGGATTTAGCGCCGAAAATTTTCCGGCGTTTTGTAACCATTTGATTACAGTGATAGTATATGCAAAGACATTGGGAATAGACATGCAGTTCTTTCCGATTTTAACAAATAATGTTAACTTTTTAACGAAATATTTTATAACGTCTCATCGGATGCCACGGTTAAGCCGCTGATGTCTGGTGCGGCGACCAGAGAGTAATTGGTGTAGTAAACGACGAAGCCTGGCTTGCCGCCCTTGGGCTTTTTTACATTTTTTCTTTCTAAATAATCAATCTCCACTTTGTCGTTTCCCCTGCCTTTGGAGTAATAAGCGGCAAGGCATCCGGCTTCTTCAAAGGCGCGGTCTGGCAGTTCTTCGCCGTTGGTTTTTACAATTACATGGGAACCTGGCATTCCTTTGGCGTGAAACCACCAATCGTTTCCAGTGGCGAATTTAAAGGTGAGTTCGTCATTTTGAAAATTATTTTTTCCGATATAAATATGGAAGCCATCCGAAGAAATATAATGGAACGGCTTGCTCTTGCTTTTTACTTTTTTTCCAGTATGTTTTTTCTTGATGTAACCATATTGAACCAGCTCTTCTTTGATTTGAGCCAAGTCGTCTTCCGATACGGCAATGTCCAGGGAGGCGGAGATAGACTCTAGGTGCTCGATTTCTTCCTGAGTCTCTTTGGTCAGTTCTGTCAATGCTTCGAACGTGCGCTTTAATTTGTTATATTTGTCAAAATATTTTTGGGCGTTTTCCTGGGGCGTAAGCTGAGGATCTAAGGGAATGACGATAGCTTCGTTTGTATAGTAATTTAAGGCATTGAGAGTCTTTGCGCCTTCTTCCAAGCCATAACCATAGGCATGGATCAGTTCGCCATATACTTTGTACTTTTCCCGCTTGTGGGTATCATTTAGTTGCTTTAGCTGCAGGTCATATTTTTTGCGGTCCCGTTCCAATATAGTGGCGACTACTTTTCTCAAATCTACGGATTTCTGCCGGATGCGGGTGTAGATATTTTTATCTGCATAATAACGTTCCAACACTTGTGAGATGTCGGAATATTCGGTGACTGACAAATCGCTATATTGAGAAAGAGACAGGGAAGCAAATTCTATGGGTTCTTTGCCTTTTTTTATGATATTAGGCGTAAACTTGCCCTCCTTTATGTCCTCCATCATCCAGCAGAAATGGTGGTAAAGGTGCAGCTTTTCTTCTTCGGACAGCGCGCAAGCGGGACGGTCGCCTTCTGCCTGAGCACGGAAGCATAATTCCGAAGCCATGACTGGACTGATTCCGGTATACGTCGTATAAATGCTTTTTTGCAAATTTTGCGGCTTAGAAAAAATGTTAGCGAAAAACTCTTCCTGAGAGGTTTCCAGAGGATTGCATTTCTCCTGTGTCTTTGGGATGAAATAGGTCCTTCCTGGAAGCACTTCCCGGATGGAGCTCACCTGGGCGGATATGTGCTTGATGCTGTCGATAATTTTAAGATTTTGATCACAAAAAATGATATTGCTGTGTTTTCCCATGATTTCTACAATCAACTGTTTGTGGCAGAGATCCCCAAGCTCATTGAGATGTTCGATTTCAAAATGGATGATGCGTTCCATGCCAGGCTGGCAGATCTTAGTTATCCTGCCGTTTGCGATATGCTTTCGCAGCAGCATGCAGAAATTGGGCGCAGTCATAGGGCTTGGCTTATTTTGCTCTGTCAGGTAAATTAAGGGCAGGGAAGCGCTGGCAGACAAAACCAAGCGAATCTGTCCGCAGGTTCCTTTGATGGTCAGCAAGAGTTCATCACGTTCCGGCTGGGCAATCTTACTGATTCTTCCATTTAAAATATTGTCATTTAGTTCTTTTACAAGATTTGCGATCACAATGCCGTCAAATGCCATAAGTCGTTCTCCTTTAGGTAAAAAATAATCAATGTCAAACTATTGTTTAGTATATACCAACTATGGAAATTAGGAAACCATAAATTAAAAAAAAGAAAATTTGACTAATTTCATAAACTGTTCTATAATGTAATCATCTATGTAGAAAAGAAAGAGTTTCCAGAAGACCAGCACACAGGAGGAACTGTATGATAAAGAGCATGACTGGCTTTGGGCGCTGTGAGGCTGCTAACGAGACAAGAAAAGTCACAGCGGAGATCAAGTCGGTGAATCACCGGTATCTGGACATTAGCATTAAGATGCCCAAAAAGCTGAATTTTTTTGAAAATGCAATCCGCACAAGTTTAAAAAGCTATATTCAGCGGGGGAAGGTTGATATTTACATTGCTTATGAAGACTGTAAAGAAAAGCAGCTGGTACTCAATTACAACAAAGGATTAGCAGAAGAATACATGAGATATATACGGCAGATGGCAGACGATTTTCAGATTCCCATGGATTTGACAGCCAATAACTTGTCCAAGTATCCAGAGATCCTCACAATGGAGGGAAAGGATTTGGACGAGGAGGAATGGTGGCGGCTTTTAGATCAGGCGGTTCAGGGTGCGGCGCAGAAGTTTGTGGACGCCCGCATTCGGGAAGGAGAAGAGCTTAGGCAGGATCTTTTTCATAAGCTCGACGTGATTTCCGGCTACCTAGAGCAGATTGAAGAGCGTTCGCCAGAGATCGTCAGAGAATACAGGGCAAAGCTTAAAGAGAAGGTCCAGGAACTTTTAGAAAATACGCAGTTGGACGAGGGCAGATTGTTGACAGAGGTCACCGTTTTTGCAGACAGGATCTGCACAGACGAAGAGATTGTCCGCTTAAAGACCCATATTAGCAGCATGAAAGAGACCTTGACAAAGGATGAGAGCATTGGAAGGAAGCTTGACTTTATTGCTCAGGAAATGAACCGGGAGGCGAATACCATCCTTTCAAAGGCGAATGACATAGAGGTCTCAGAGATTGCTATTGATTTAAAGACAGATATTGAAAAGATTCGCGAACAGATTCAGAATATTGAATGACATTGTGGAAAGGAGGCATACAGATGAATAAAAAAGGCGTCTTGGTGGTGGTTTCCGGCTTCTCAGGAGCCGGCAAGGGCACGATTATGAAACAGCTTTTGAAAGAGCATCCAGATACTTATGGGCTCAGCATTTCCGCTACCACAAGGGTTCCACGGCCGGGAGAGGTTCATGGCAGGGAGTATTTCTTTGTGTCCAGGGAAGAGTTCGAGCAGATGATCGACAAGGATGAATTGATTGAATATGCCCAATATGTGGGCAATTATTATGGAACTCCCCGTAATTATGTCTTTTCACAGCTAGAGCAGGGCAAGGACGTGATTCTTGAAATTGAAATACAGGGCGCTAGGAAGGTCAAAGAGAACATGCCAGACGCCGTTCTGTTATTTGTATCGCCGCCTTCTGCGGCAGAGCTGAAACGCCGCCTGGTAGAACGGGGGACGGAGCGAGAAGCAGTTATTGCGTCCAGGCTTAGCCGTGCTTGGCAGGAAGCCCAGGGCGTGGAGGATTATGATTATTTTGTGATCAATGACGATTTGGAAGAATGTGTGCAAAAAGTACATTCCATTATACAGCATGAACATGCCCGCACGATGCGCAATCATGCCTTGATTGAGAATATAAAAGCAGAGTTAAAGAGTTTTGCGGAAGGAGAATGATTATTATGATGTTACATCCCTCTTACACGGATTTGATGAAAGTGGTAAACAGCGGCGTGGAGATTGGAGAAGAACCGGTGGTAAACAGCCGTTATTCCATCGTGCTTGCGACAGCCAAGAGAGCTAGACAGATTATCGGAGGCGATCAACCTGTCATCGAGAATATGTCCAACCAGAAACCTCTGTCTATCGCCGTCGAAGAAGTTTATAACAGCAAAGTGACGATCGTAGGGGAGGAAGAGGACATAGAAGAGGAGCCGGAAACCATAGAAGAATAGGAGTAACGATCCCACACCATTTTGCAAAGTACAGAGATCCATTCCCTTTTGCAAATGGTGTGTTCTTGTTAGAGAGGAAGATATGAAAATACTATTTGTTTCCCTTGGATGCGACAAAAATCTGGTAGACTCAGAGTATATGATAGGGATATTAGCAGAAGCAGGGCATACGTTTACCAATGAAGAGCAAGAGGCAGAGGCAATTGTCATCAATAGCTGCTGCTTTATCAATGACGCCAAAGAGGAAAGCATCAATACCATATTGGAGATGGCGGAGTATAAGGATCATGGGAGCTGCAAGGCGCTGATTGTCACGGGATGTCTGGCGCAGCGTTACAAGGATGAGATCATCACCGAGATTCCGCAGGTGGACGCCGTGCTAGGAACCAATTCTTATGAAGAAGTGGCAAAGGCCTTAGATGAGGTGCAAAAGGGCGTTCGCTTTGAAAAGTATCTTGCCTTGGAAGGACTGCCTGCCCATGGCATGAGGAGGACTCTTACCACGGGAGGACATTATGCGCACCTGAAAATTGCCGAGGGCTGTGACAAACATTGTACTTACTGCATTATCCCCAAAATTCGCGGAAATTACCGCAGCATTCCGATGGAAGAGCTGGTGGCGCAGGCAGAAAGCCTCGCAGAACAGGGAGTTCGGGAATTGATCCTCGTTGCCCAGGAGACCACCTTGTATGGCATAGATCTCTATGGGGAGAAATCTCTGCATGTTTTGCTGGACAAGCTGAACGATATCCCAGGCATTTTCTGGATTCGGGTGATGTATTGCTATCCAGAAGAGATTTACGAGGGATTGATTTCCTCCATGAAACGAAATAAAAAAGTCTGCCATTATCTGGATATGCCAATTCAGCATGTCAATGACGCTATCTTAAAGCGCATGGGAAGGCGGACCAGCAAAGCGGAATTGACAGAAAAAATTTCCAGACTCAGGAGCGAGATCCCAGATATCACGCTGCGAACGACTTTGATTACAGGATTTCCGGGAGAAACACAGGAAATGCATGAGGAATTGATGTATTTTATAAATGAAGCGGAGTTTGACCGTCTGGGCGCATTTCCTTATTCCCCAGAAGAGGGGACGCCGGCTGCTGAGTTTGAGCTTCAGGTAGAGCAGCGACAGAAAGAAACATGGCGGGATGAGATCATGGAGCTCCAGGAAGAAATTATTTTTGACAAAAATGAGACCATGACAGGCAGGGAATTGTGGGTTATGATCGAGGGCAGCGTCGATGGGGAAAACGCTTATGTGGGACGGACTTACCGGGATGCGCCTGAGATTGACGGCTATATTTTTGTGCATACGAATGAAACATTGATGACTGGCGATTTTGTGAAAGTCCGGGTCACTGGAGCTTATGAATATGACTTGATAGGAGATATGATACCATGAATTTGCCAAATAAGCTCACCATTTTACGGGTGATTTTAATTGTACCTTTTGTGATCTGCATGCTGGTTCCCCGGTTGGGAGCCGCAGGGACGTATGCTGCCGTGGCTATTTTTATCATCGCAAGCTTGACAGATTTCTTAGATGGGAAAATAGCCAGGAAATATAATCTTGTAACTAATTTTGGCAAATTTATGGATCCGCTTGCAGACAAGCTTCTGGTGGCTGCTGCGTTAATTTGTCTTAACGCCAATGGAACGCTTGCGGCCTGGATTTCCATTATCATTATCAGCCGTGAATTTATTATCAGCGGCTTTCGGCTGGTAGCGTCTGACAATGGGGTTGTGATCGCCGCAAGCTATTGGGGGAAGTTTAAGACTACGTTTCAGATTGTGATGATCGTAATGCTGATTTTAAATTTTGACAACGACATTTATCAGATTTGCACCATGGCCATAACCTACATTGCCTTATGTTTAACGATAATTTCTCTGATTGATTATATCATAAAGAATAAAGACGTGCTCAAAGAGCAAAAATAAAAGATGGCGATATGCCGAAATCAGGGAAGGAAGATGATAATATGACGGTAGAATTAATTTGTGTGGGAACGGAGCTGCTGCTTGGAAATATTGTGAACACCAATGCGGCGTTTATCTCTGAGAAATGCGCCATGCTCGGATTGTCCATGTATTATCAGAGCGTGATAGGAGACAATCAGCAACGTCTGCAAGAACTGCTGCATACGGCAATAAAACGTTCCTCTGTGATTATTTTATCAGGCGGCTTAGGTCCTACCCAGGATGATCTCACCAAGGAGACGGCGGCAAAGGTAGTCGGCAGAAAGCTTGTGGAAGACTTAAGGGCAAGAAAAGAAATTGAAGCATTTATGGCGAAAAGGGCATGCACGGTGACGGAAAATAACTGGAAGCAGGCGTTAGTCCCGGAGGGCAGCCGGGTATTATATAATCAGAACGGCACGGCGCCCGGGATTATTATGGAGGAAGGCGAGACGAGGATCATTCTCCTGCCAGGACCGCCCAACGAACTGGTTCCCATGTTTGAAGAACAGGTATTTCCGTACCTTCATCAGCTGCAACCGGAAACAATCTGTTCCAAAATGGTAAAATTATGCGGGATTGGAGAGAGCTCTGCCGAGACAAAAATCATAGACTTAATTGAAACCCAGACCAATCCCACGGTTGCCCCTTATGCCAAGACCGGGGAAGTGCATCTGCGGATTACTGCTAAGGCAGATAACGAGGAGATGGCGTATGACCTAATCCGCCCTGTGGAAGAAAAATTACAGCGTCGTTTTGGAGACTTAATTTACACGAACGACCCAGATGTGACTCTAGAAGACGCAGTATATCAATTGCTGCGCCAATGTCAGCTCACGGTGACTACCGCAGAATCTTGTACGGGAGGGCTAGTGGCAGGCAGGCTGGTCAATGTGCCGGGAATTTCGGAATTTCTGCAGCAAGGATACATTACCTATTCCAATGAGGCAAAGGAAAAGCTTTTGCATGTTCCTGCTGAGACTTTGAAGCAATTTGGGGCAGTCAGTCCCCAGACGGCTGAGGCGATGGCAAAAGGAGGGGCAGAAGCGGCAAAGGCTGATATCTGCATCGCTATTACAGGCATTGCAGGTCCCGGGGGCGGTACAGAGGAAAAACCAGTAGGGCTTGTGTATATGAGCTGTTACTGCAAAGGGAAATTATACACGGAGAGAAACCAATATTCCGGCAGCCGAAGCAAGGTTCGGGAATATGCCGTGGCAAGCGCCCTTACGTTGCTAAGGCGCGCCATCATGGAATATATGAGAGAGGTGGACGCAGACGGATGCGAATCATAGCGGGAACGGCAAGGAGCCTGCCGTTAAAGACTATTTCAGGGATGGAGACAAGGCCTACTTCGGACCGGGTCAAAGAGACGTTGTTTAATATGTTAAACCCATATCTTTGCGATTGCCGGTTTTTGGATTTATTTGCCGGAAGCGGGCAGATGGGGTTAGAGGCTGTAAGCCGCGGGGCGGCGAGAGCCGTTTTTGTGGAAAATAATAAAAAGGCGGCAGATTGCATTGCCAAGAATATCACGTTTACAAAGTTTACAAAACAGTGCAGGCTGCTTGTAAAGGATGCTGTATCCGCTATCCGGCAGATGGAAGGCCAAGAGACATTTGACTTGGTATTTATGGATCCGCCTTATGGCAAGGGATTGGAACTGGAAGCGCTGCGGGCGCTGTCTGATTCATCGCTGTTGCGTGAAAACTGCCTAGTCGTAGCGGAAGCTGCGCTGGGCACGGATTTTTCCGCAGCCAAGGATTGGGGATATCAGATTACAAAGGAAAAAACATATAAGAATAATCAGCATATTTTTTTGAATTATGCCAAAGAAGCGATATGAGGGATGCATATGAAAAGAGCGATTTATCCGGGCAGTTTCGATCCGGTGACATTTGGGCACATTGATATTATTGAGCGTTCGGCAAAGATGGTGGATGAACTGGTGGTTGCAATTTTAAATAATAGTGCAAAAAATCCATTGTTTTCTATAAAAGAACGTGTTAGTATGTTAGAAGAAATGACAAATCATATTCCAAATGTAAAAATAACATTTTTTGATGGTCTTTTGATTGATTGTGCCAGGAAGATGGAAGCTTCCATCATCATACGAGGGCTTCGGGCGGTTACAGATTTTGAATATGAACTGCAGATTGCCCAGACCAACCGGATTGTCAATTCACAGATCGATACCATATTTCTGACCACCAGTCTCGAATATGCTTATTTGAGTTCTACGATTGTGAAAGAAGTTGCCTCCTACGGCGGAGACATTTCTCATTTTGTACCGGAACAGCTTGTCGAGAAGATTTATCATAAATATAACTATAAGAATTAAGGAGTATTGTCAATGGATAGCAAAATCGAACAGGTGATTGGTGAAATCGAAGATTTTATTGAGAACTGTAAATATCAGCCCTTTTCCAATTCAAAAATCGTCGTGGACAAAGATGAATTGGATGAGCTGCTGGCAGATCTTCGCCGCAAGACGCCAGAGGAGATTAAAAAATATCAGAGGATCATCAGGAATCAAGAGCGTATACTGGCAGATGCAAAGACAGAAGCGGAAAAAATTATTGCCCAGGCGCAGGTACATACGACAGAGCTGATCAGCGAGCACCAGATTATGCAACAGGCATACGAGCAGGCCAACGAGGTCGTGGTAATCGCTACCAATCAGGCCCGGGAGATTTTAAGCAAGGCTACTGCAGACGCCAATGAAATTCGATGGGGCGCTATTGAATATACGGACAATATATTGCACGACTTGGAAGAAATTATTGGAAACGCCATGGAGACCACCAGGGCGAGGACGGAAAACCTCTTAGGCTCCCTTCAAAAATGTTACGAAGAGCTGGAGGGAAACCGCAGGTCGATGGTTCCCCCCCAAATGAATACCTCCCAGTTTCAGGATTCTTCCGCCGCTGAGGAAGAAGCTCCTGTTCCTGAGATTCAGATGCCGGATATCAGTTAAGATGAACGAACTGTCCCCTGTTTATGACACCAGCAATAGGGCAAGGATGAAAGAAATCGCAGTTACCAAAAGCTTCATCTGCAGATACGGCGTCATGGAAAAGCCGCAGTCTTTTACCATGGAGGCTGTCTGTGCGAAGCCAGATAATCCGCCAAAGGCAGTGTATGCCATCATCAGAGGATATTTCAAAGAGAACTGCAATCCCAGTTTTGCGGTATAGGCAATTCCGTTGGTGATTTCGGTAAATCCAATGAGCATGCATTTTAATATCGGACTGCGGATCGGAAGCAGGGTGGTCATCTGTGCCAGAATGGCAAACATAATGATATAGCCGCCCAGCTTTGCAAGGGTTTCAAATCCGTTCATAATGCCGGCATCTATGAGTTGAAAGTTCATGGATGCCGTTTTTTTTGATAAATCTGTTCTTTCCATAGGAGCGAGATATTGTTTATGCCGATTCCATATCATATACAGCGCCAGGGGTGGCGCATACAGGATTAAGAGGCTGGCAAGGCGAAGCTGAGGCGTATGTAAGCTTTCGTTGAGTATAAAGCTGCTGATGAATACAGGACTGATGTTATTGCAGACGCAAAACAGCCGCTGTCCTTCTTCCTTGCTCATTTTTTTGGACTGTACCAGATCCGCCGTAATTTTACTTCCCATGGGAAAACCGAACAGCAGCCCGGCAATCAGTGGGTAAATCCCAGCGCTGCTAATAGGGAATACATGTTTTAAAAATTTATGTATCCATCTGGCAGACTGATCGAGAATGCCGGAATGAATTAATATATAAGAGAGAATGGAAAAAGGCAACAGGGTGGGCAGCATGTTTTCATACCAGAGGCTTAAGCCGATAGACGCCGCCTTTACTGATTCTCCTGGAAATGCCAGAATATAAATTAAAAAAGAGATCAAAATAATGATGTATAATATTTTTTTCATAGTTTATTCTATGAGCCAATTACATAAATATACCAATATAGGAGGTTATCATGAGAGTTTGTGAACAATTAAAACCAGAAAGAGTATTTGCTTATTTTGAGGAGATTTGCCAGATTCCTCACGGTTCCCGAAATACCAAGGGCATTAGTGACTACTGTGCAGCATTTGCAGAATCTCATGGACTGAAGTACATTCAGGATGAGAATCATAATGTCATTATTTTTAAGGATGCTTCGAAAGGATATGAGGATTCACAACCAGTGATTATTCAAGGGCATCTTGACATGGTTTGCGAAAAGGAAAGCGGGGTGGAGATTGATTTTGAAAAGGACGGCCTGAAACTGTACCTGGACGGGGATTTTCTGAAAGCGGAAGGAACTACGCTTGGCGGGGATGATGGAATTGCCGTCGCATATGCCCTGGCGATCTTGGAGAATGACGATTTAGAGCATCCTCCTCTGGAAGTCGTTCTCACGGTAGATGAAGAGATCGGCCTTCTTGGGGCAGAATCCGTTGATCTCTCGATGCTAAAAGGAAGGAAGCTTTTAAACATCGATTCGGAAGAAGAAGGAATTTTTCTTACAAGCTGTGCCGGAGGACTTGGCGCTGTCTGCCAGATTCCAGTTTCCAGGATGGAGATGGAAGGAACGGTTTATGAGCTGCGTGTCAATGGGCTTTTGGGAGGCCATTCCGGAGTAGAGATTCAAAAAGAGAGAGCAAATGGGATTTTCCTGCTTGGCAGAGTATTGAATGCTTTGAATCATGAGATTACGTTTGCCATTGAGCATCTAGAAGGAGGATTAAAAGACAACGCCATTCCAAGAGAGGCATTTGCGAGGGTCTTATTGGAATCAGAGCAGCAGGGGCAAAAGCTGATGACGCAGGTCGAGGCTCTGGAAGAAGAATTAAGAAAAGAGTACCAGACATCAGATCCGCAGCTCTCTGTTCGTTGTCAGAAGCTTGAAGCAGCAAAGAAATCTGTGCTGCACAATTCTTCTGCAACCAAGCTCTTATTTTTCCTGCGGATGATGCCAAATGGCGTGCAGCATATGAGCAGTGACATTCAGGGACTGGTGGAAACTTCTCTGAATGCCGGGATTATGAAGCTGACAGAGGACGTGTTCTCTGTGAATTTTTCAGTTCGAAGCAGCGTTACCACAAGAAAATATGAACTGACAGACCGCCTTACATTCCTGACAGAATTTTTAGGTGGAGAAATCAGCGTAAACGGAGACTATCCAGCTTGGGAATATAAGCCAGACTCTCAGATCCGGGATTTAATGGTGGAAACTTATCGCAGATTATTCCAGAAAGAACCAAAGGTTGAGGCAATCCATGCGGGACTGGAATGCGGAATCTTATCAGGGAAAATTCCTGGCCTCGATTGTATTTCCTTTGGACCAGACATGTTTGACATCCATACGCCCAAAGAACGTCTGAGCATTTCCTCAGCGGAAAGAGTATGGAATTTAATTCTCGAATTTTTGAGACAATCGAAATAACATATCAAATAGTAAGGAGCTTATGAAGTATTTAAAAAGGGTTGTGATCCATCTGATAATTCTTACAGCCATAGTCTGCCTCGACAATGCTATGATAGGATATATTCAGCAGACGGCGAAGATCACCCACCTTTTGGCGGATAAAGATACCAAAGAGCTTTTGCGCCAGCAGCAGGTTCCTATGGAAATATATCAAAAGGTGCAGGAATTTGAAGAAAAATCCCAGTTTTCAAGATATGATTACCTGCTTGCCCATATCCTTACAGAGAAAGAAAAGAAATCGGACCTTGACCATTATCTGGAACAGTTGTACCGATATTTTCCACAGAAAGTCCGCGACATAGAAAAAATGGAAGCTGCGGTGTGGCAGGATTTGGAATATTTCCCCGTCCCTGTTTCCAGCGGTGGCAGAGGAATGGACACTTCCTTTGAAAATTCCTGGATGTTTGACCGCAATTTTGGTGGAAACCGGGGGCATGAGGGGACAGACATCATGGCTTCCCTGAATCAGAGGGGGCGTTATCCCGTGGTCAGCATGACCGATGGCGTCGTGGAAAAAATCGGCTGGCTGGAACTGGGAGGATACCGCATCGGCATTCGCTCTCCCAGCGGCGGATATTTCTATTATGCACATCTTTATGATTATGCCAGGGAATTTCAAGAGGGAGAGGAGATTGAAGCAGGCGAATTGCTGGGTTTTATGGGGGACAGCGGTTATGGGCAAGAAGGCACGACGGGGCAGTTCGCCGTCCATCTTCATCTGGGGATTTATGTCAATGATGAGACTGGAAGCGAGATCAGCTTTAATCCTTATTATGTGCTCAAGAGCCTGGAGCCAAAAAAGCTTACATACAGTTATTGAATGGCATTAGGATGCCGTTAGGAAAGCTTTTAGCGAACGGATCGAGTGCGCATCGAGGAAAGGAGGAACATAGGATGCAGCTGCGTCTGGATAAATATCTTGCAGATATGGGTGTCGGAACCCGAAGCGAGGTCAAACAGTACATACGCAAACATCAAGTGACCGTCAATGGAGCAATTGCAAGCGGTCCTGACCAGAAAGTGGAACCTTGCCAGGATCAGATTATGTTCCAGGGAGCTGCCATTTTGTATGAGGAATTTGAGTATTACATGCTCTATAAACCAAAAGGATGTGTCAGTGCGGTAACTGACGCCCGCTATCCCACGGTGCTAGATTGCATTAAAGAGAAGAACCGTAAGGATCTGTTCCCAGTCGGGAGGCTTGACTTGGACACCGAAGGACTGTTGCTGATCACCAATGACGGGCCGCTAGCCCATAATCTGCTTGCCCCGGGCAAGCATGTACCGAAGGCTTACCTTGCAAAAGTGGATGGCGAAGTGACCGAAAAGGATGTAACATTGTTTGCAAAAGGGATTGATATCGGCGAGAAACATCCAGCTCTTCCGGCAAAGTTAAAGATCCTTTCATGTAAAGCGCAGCCTGGACAAAACGACTGGATATCCGAGGTGGAACTGACCATCACAGAGGGGAAGTTCCATCAGGTAAAGCGCATGTTTGAAGCGGTGGGCAGACGTGTGATGTACTTAAAGAGGCTTTCCATGGGGAGCTTGCAGCTTGATAATGCGTTACAGCCCGGGGAATACCGGGCGCTTACAAAAGAAGAAATTGATTCGTTAAAACACAGGCGCTGATCATTACCAAAAGAGAAGGAGTTCATTGCTATGATGTTAGAAAATGTGCAGTCGGTGATCTTTGACCTGGATGGCACCCTGGTGGATTCCATGTGGCTTTGGCACGATATTGATGTGGAATTTCTGGAAGAGCGAGGGCTTACCCTGCCGGAAACTTATCAACATGATATTGAGGGCATGAGCTTCACGGAAACAGCGGTGTATACCAGGGAATTGTTTCACCTTAAAGAAAGCGTAGAAGAATTAAAGGCCATTTGGAATCGGATGGCGGTTGAGAAATATAGCTATGAAGTAAATTTTAAGCCTGGAGCAAAGGAGTTTTTAAAGCATTGCAGACAACAGGATATTTTATTGGGCATCGCTACCAGCAATTCCAGAGAGTTAGTGGAGGCGGTAGCGTCTGCGCTGCATCTTTGGGATTATATTCAGGAAGTGGTGACTGCCTGCGAGGTGCCCAAGGGCAAGCCTGCGCCGGACGTTTATCTGGAAGCCGCCCGAAGGCTTGGCGCAACGCCTGAAAACTGCCTGGTATTTGAGGATGTGCCAATGGGAATCCAGGCAGGAAAGAATGCCGGCATGCGGGTATGCGCCGTAGAAGACCTTTTTTCTGCCGAGCAGATCCAGGAAAAGCGCAAATTGGCAGATTATTATATTTCCGATTATCAACAGGTCTTGGACCATACATATGAGATTTTATAGGAGAATGACATGAAAGGGAAGTTTTTACCCATCTGCAAAAAAGACATGGAAGAGCGAGGGATTACGCAGTTTGATTTTGTTTATATTATCGGGGATGCTTATGTGGATCATCCCTCGTTTGGACATGCTCTGATCAGCCGCCTTTTGGAGGCGCATGGCTATACGGTGGGCATCATTTCCCAGCCGGATTGGAAGCAGAAAGAAAGCATATCCATTTACGGCGAGCCACGGCTTGCGTTCCTGGTCAGCAGTGGAAATATGGATTCCATGGTAAACCATTACAGTGTGTCCAAACGGCGGCGGGATCGGGACTCCTTTACGCCTGGCGGCGTCATGGGAAGACGCCCAGATTACGCAGTCACAGTTTACGGAAACCTGATTCGTCAAACTTATAAGAAAACGCCAATTTTGATTGGCGGCGTGGAAGCAAGCCTGCGAAGGCTGGCACATTACGATTATTGGAGCGACAAGGTAAAGCGCTCTGTCTTATTGGACAGTGGCGCAGATATTTTGATGTATGGCATGGGGGAACACAGCATTCTTGCGTTAGCGGAAGCATTAGACAGCGGATTGGCGGTAAAGGATATTACCTTTGTCCCAGGAACGGTATATAAGACGCAAAACAAGGAGGATATCTATGACGCCCTGTTTTTGCCAGAGTTTGAGAAAATCAGAGAAGATAAGCAGGCTTATGCCAAAAGTTTTTATCTTCAATATTGTAATACAGATCCATTTAGTGGAAAACGGCTGGCGGAACAATATCCAAACCGCATTTATGTGGTGCAGAATCCTCCGTCAAAGCCTTTGACACGTCAGGAAATGGATGATATCTACGATCTTCCCTTTATGCGCGCTTGTCATCCTTCTTACGAAGCCTCTGGGGGCGTGTCTGCGATCTCGGAAGTCAAGTTCAGCCTTGCCAGCAACCGGGGCTGTTTTGGCGGATGTAATTTCTGTGCCTTGACGTTTCATCAGGGGCGAATCATCCAATCCAGAAGCCAGGAGTCCTTGCTCAGGGAGGCGGCGCTTTTTACAGAGGATCCAGAGTTTAAAGGATATATCCATGATGTGGGAGGACCGACGGCTAATTTTCGTTTTCCAGCCTGCCAAAAGCAGCTTGCGAAAGGGGTCTGCACACAGAAGCAGTGCCTGTTTCCAAAGCCTTGCAAGAATTTAAAAGCAGATCATCAGGATTACTTAGAACTTCTAAGAAAGATTCGCAGCCTGCCAGGGGTAAAAAAAGTTTTTATCCGATCTGGCATTCGTTTTGACTATCTGCTAGCAGATGCAGACCGCACGTTTTTGCGTGAATTGTGTCAGCATCACGTCAGCGGCCAGCTTAAAGTAGCGCCGGAACATATTTCTGATAAAGTTTTAGAGAAAATGGGAAAGCCAAAAGCAGAGGTATACCGCCAATTTGTACGGGAATATCAGAAAATCAATCACAAACTGGGGAAAAAGCAGTATCTGGTCCCTTATCTGATGTCCTCCCATCCAGGTTCCACGTTGCATGAGGCAGTGGAATTGGCAGAATTTCTCAGGGATCTTGGCTATATGCCGGAGCAGGTGCAGGATTTTTATCCAACGCCCTCTACGATATCGACCTGCATGTACTATACCGGACTGGATCCTAGGACGATGGAAGCCGTCTATGTGGCGCGCAATCCTCATGAGAAAGCGATGCAGCGTGCTTTGATACAGTACCGGGATCCGAAGAATTACGCACTGGTCAAAGAAGCTTTGGAGCGCACAGGCAGGACGGATTTGATTGGATTTGACAAAAACTGCCTGATTGCCCCAAGACAGATGAACAGGGGAAAGAATCTTTCTGACGGCGGCAAAAATGCTTCTGCAAAGAAAAGAGACCAAAAGCGTAAAACGATTCGCAATGTTCATAAGAATTTTCAAGGAAAGAGATAGAGGAAGAATGGATGCAAAGCTTTCAGATCACCCCAAATGAGTCGGGGCAGCGATTTGACAAATATCTAAAAAAATTGCTGTCCGAGGCTCCGGGAAGTTTTATTTATAAAATGCTGCGAAAGAAAAATATCACATTGAATGGCAAGAAGGCCGACGGTTCGGAAAGGCTCGGCATCGGAGACGAGGTAAAATTATTTCTCGCCGAAGATACATTTCAAAAATTTGCTTCGTCTTTTCGCGCTACGCTGCAAACGCACGGACAGGAAGAAGCGTCTAATACTCAGAAGTATCCTTGCATTTCTCTTGATATTCTCTACGAAGATCAGGATATTCTTGTGATTAATAAACCATCGGGCATGTTGTCTCAAAAGTCAAAGCCGCAAGATATTTCGGCGAATGAATATGTGATCGGGTATCTTTTGGACACGCATGCGATCACCAAAAAAGAGCTGGCGACCTTTCGTCCATCGATCTGCAACCGTCTCGACCGGAACACCTCTGGTCTTTTGATTGCCGGAAAGAGCCTTAAGGGCCTGCAGGAGATGGCAAGGCAGCTTTCAGACCGCTCTATGGAAAAATATTACCGATGCCTGGTCAAGGGGCTGGTCGCAAAACCCAGCCGGGCAGAAGGCTGGCTCAAAAAAGATGCCAAAAGTAATCAGGTGCAGATTTTTGTGTCCGCAATTGACAACGCAAAGTATATTAAAACAGAATATGTCCCTGTTTCCTGGCATGGAGCCACGGATTGCAATAATCGTGCCAAAGGCGCTCTGCAACAGATAGATATTCTTAAGGGACATAAAAATAAAGATATTTATACCTTGCTTGAGGTTCGCCTGGTCACGGGGCGTTCGCATCAAATCCGCGCACATTTGTCCTCCATGGGACATCCGATCGTCGGAGATCCAAAATACGGAGAGAAAGAAACAAACCAATGGTTTTTTGAAAATTTCCAGATCAATGCTCAGATGCTTCACGCCTACCGCATGAAACTGCAAGACGGCAGGGAATGGATAGCGCCTTTGGGAGACGAGTTTCAGAAGGTATTGATTTGTAATTGATTTATCTGCGGATTTTGGTATAATGTTGAAAGAAAAAGAAGTGAGAGGGATGTTCTATGGCCACATGGAATTCAAGGGGCTTGCGAGGCTCGACTCTGGAGGAATTTATCAACCTTAGCAATGAGAAATATCTAGAGCATGGGCTTGCGCTGATCCAGAAGGTGCCAACCCCGATTACCCCGATTAAGATTGACAAAGACAACCATCATATTACCCTTGCTTATTTTGACCAGAAGAGTACCGTGGACTATATCGGGGCAGTGCAAGGAATCCCGGTGTGTTTTGACGCCAAAGAATGCCATACAGATACCTTTCCCCTGCAGAATATCCATGCGCACCAGGTACAGTTCATGGAACGGTTTGAGGCGCAGCAGGGAGTAGCGTTCCTGCTGATTTTTTATTCCCATCGCAATGAGAATTATTATCTTCGCTTTGAAAAACTGATGGAATTTTGGAATCGTGCAAAAGAGGGCGGCAGGAAAAGCTTTCGCTATGATGAATTGGAGCCAGAATATTTTCTGTCTTCCAAAGGAGGAATATTGATTCCTTACCTGGACGCCGTACAGAAAGATCTGGACAGACGGTGATAAAATCTTTGAGTTTCCGCATTTTGCAATTCATAGCGCCAAAAGGTCTTGCTGCCTTTGG